>PDWI01002949.1_pt1 | contig 24889 bp, 19 predicted proteins | sample 1430891 | NCBI WGS metagenome assembly PDWI01 (sample SAMN01162508, study PRJNA174530) | Oral metagenome, whole genome shotgun sequencing project. | biome: Marine environment; feature: Marine mammal; material: Swab sample of the gingival sulcus; isolation source: swab sample of gingival sulcus...
TTCATATCTATTTCCTTAATATTCCACACAGTAAATCTATACCATCAATTGACCCGTGCGTAATATCAATATCCGGTTGCTACTTAAAAGCAGCCAATTTAAATCGGGGTAAACCCCTGCTTTGCAAATAAATATCAAGATGTAAAAGTTTTAAATTTTTTCATCAAATCTTATAAAACATCTAAACTACACTTTGAATTCAGAGAAGAATAAAATTTCCTTATTTACAATAGCATAGACGCAGTCTATTAGATTATATTTTAAATTATTATTAAAATATTGAAATTATTTAATAATTTAGGAAATATTGTTTTTTCGATAGACTATAGGTAATATTATTAAATTAAAAATTAGCTTGTAAGGACAAAGAAATTAGCCCTTGGGGCGGCATATCTTTGTCAAATAGAATCTCTAATGACAAATTTGGGATAATACTTTCCAATATACATTTAACATGGGTAATAATAAACAAAAAGAGAATACACAGAATGTATTCCCTTTTACCAAATCTATAAAGCCTAAGATAAATATTAGTAGTCGTTGCGTCTTGGTCTTTCTTCACGTGGACGAGCTTCGTTTACAACAACGTTACGTCCTTTGATTTCAGTTCCATTTAATGCTTCGATAGCAGATTTAGCTGCACCATCATCATCCATTTCAATAAACGCAAAGCCCTTTGAACGACCTGTGTTTCTATCCATGATAATGTTTGAATTTGATACTTCTCCAAATTCTGAGAAGATATTATTTAGTTCGTCATTGGATATATCCCAAGACAAGTTTCCTACATAGATGTTCATATCTATATTCCTTACAATTCGCACAGTAAATCTATACCATCAATTAACCTGTGCGTAATATCAATATCCGGTTGTTACTAAAAAAGTAACCCATTTAAAAAGGGAAGTTTCCCTTATATTTTTCAATTGTTAAGTGGATTCCATATAAAAGATATAGCTCACCTCTTTTATTCTGAAATTTCTAACAAAGTATCTTATTCTTTTCAGAAACAAGTTCTTTGTATAAGTATTGAATCTTAGGATTCTTCGAGTCTTCGATAATAGGGAAGATGTATTTGACAATATCTTCTATATAGTCGAAATGCTTACCGGTAATATCATAGTCGATAGTACGCAGAAAATCCAACTGTTCACTACACATTAAAATGAGGTAATCGTCTTTAGGAACCTTAGCATTTCCTCTTACTAAGATATCTAAGTCATAAGGAAATTTTGCTAAAAAGAAAAATTCCTCATTCATCATATCAACTAGATAAGCTACATAAGCACCAAAATTATAGTCAATAATACGTGTATCTAAATCTTTCGATATTTTCGCTACGTTGTGAAGTAGAGATGCAGAAATAATTGCTGCGTCTCTAATTCCAAGTTCTTTAATTAATATTTTTGCAACACGAGTAGTATGAAAAAAGAAACTGCTACCATCGGGCATAGAATGCTTTGAGCAAGTTTCTTCGCACATTTCATACGCTGAACTGACTTTATTCAGATCTAAAGACGGAACATGGTCTATCAAAGAATTTTGGATTTCTTCGATAGGAAAAAGAGTATCGCTATATTTTCCCTGTTCATTCATGTTGTGATAAATAATCTTTCAAGAAAATAATATCAGGTATTTCTGTAGGATCTATTTCATTGAAAATTGCTAAGAAATAGCTTACCCAATCCCATAGATAAATAATCCCAAATGTCTGTTCTAAAACTGAATCAGCATACAAATCAACAAACACATTACTAATGCCTTTCTTATCAAAAATTTGCTGTAAAGCCTCAAATCTTAATCCGACACGCTTGTGTTCTTCGATATTATCTCTGAGCATAACAATAGATTTATCAGATAAACTTTCTTTCGGGTGTAACCAAGAATTAATTTCATTATGATTCATTTCCGGAAGAAGATTTCTGTAAACCAAGTTCTTAGAATTTTCCTGAATTTGTTGCTGTACTCTTTGGGAAATCGCTCCCATAATTCCTGATTCTGCATAAAGTATTACAGTTTTACCTTGTAATTCTTCTGCTAACTCAATAACAGGATTTACATTTTCAGAATCAGTAGTAATTATAGACTCCTTAAAATCGGAAAATCCGTTAGCTATTTCATATAATACTTCGGGAGTTATATGTGATTTCAAAATAAAACCCGAATTTTGAAGCATAAATAATAGAGCAACAGCAGGGAAATAAAACGCACAACGAGGTTGATAGCCCCCGGGAAGAACGATAAGCGGATAGCCATTTGCCTTTGCAAACTCAGTTAGCTTACCTCCGGCTGAAATACAAACAATATTTTTTGTTAATTCTTTTGCTTCTTGAGCTGCTTCTAAAATTTCTTCAGTATTTCCGGAATAGGAACTTAGTATAACCAAAGTTCTATCCGAAACATATTTCGGAAGTGTATAGTGTCGGTTAATCTCGAATGGAGACTTCTTAGTACACAACACACCTGAATTATATAGCGAAGCAATAATTTCGCCGGCAATGGCAGAGCCACCCATACCGCAAAGAAGAATATTGTCTATTTGATTGACATCACAATTAATCCGTATATCCTTGTATTGATCAACCGACTTTTTAAAATCCAAAGGAGTATTTGCCAAAACTGAAAACATATCAGATTTATCAAATTCTTGAATTTTATGTTTTAATTGTTCATTCATATTCTCTTGGTCATCTATTGTAGATACGTAGCATATAACGTTTCTACAAGTTCTATTTTACACAATATTCTGTACTTGTTCTCTGATTTTTTCTAATTCTTCTTTCATGCCTACTACTACTTTTGAAGCATCAGCATCAGTCAGTTTAGTTCCTAATGTGTTTACTTCTCTATTCATTTCCTGAAGCATGAAATTTAATTTTTTACCGGAGGAATCTTTTGCTTTCAAAGTTTCTCCAAAGAATTTGAGATGGCTTCTCATTCTTGTGATTTCTTCGGAAACATCTAATCTATCAGCCATTAGAACAATTTCAGTTTGGAGACGAGATTCATCTATCTCATCACTTTCAAAAAGCATTGCGATACGTTCACGCAATCTTTCTCTTTCGGACGGTACTCTCTTTTCTGCAATTTTCTCAACTTTATCCATTTCAACATCAATAAAACCAATACGTTTTTTGATGTCTTGTGCGATTTGCTGCCCTTCTTTTGTACGCATTATATCTATTGCTGAAAGAGCATCTTTAAGAGCTTTCATGATAACTTTGAATTGCAAATCTTGGTCATCATTTACCTCTTCTTCCATGAAATTATCTGCGAATTGAAGAACGTGTTCAATTTTGATAGTTTCCCGAATTTTCAAGGTATTACGCAAATCATTAAGTGCATTGAAGCAACGAATCGCAGATGATTCATTGATAGTGGTTGGTTTAGCTGTTTCATCAAATTCAAGATTGATGTTTATTTGAACTGAACCTCTTTCTAATACAGGACGAATCGCGTCTCTTATTTCTCTTTCTTTGTGAGATAATGAACGAGGCATACGGCAGTTAAATTCTAAAAATCTTCCATTTAAAGACTTTAATTCTACTACTGCTGTGATTCCTTTTTCGGTTGCTTCACCCCTTGCGAAGCCTGTCATACTTTTAATCATAAAACTACATTTTTATATTTATAATAAAGCAGGAGCTATGTAGCTCATTCTGCTCAACAATATTCCATTTATTTTGTTAATTTAGATATGCTATACACATCTCCATTAAAAATAACCCTTAACAATCTACAAAAATACGAATATTTATGTAATAGCAAGCGTTTTATAACAAAAATGTGAAGAATTTTTTATTCAACAACTATTATTTTATACCCCTATTTATAAAAAAATAGTTCCTTCTTGCGAGGGAACTATTTTTTTCGAGTAAGGTAGGTCTATGCTTCTTCGTCGAATCCTTCTAACATCTTAGGTTCATCATAAGATATTTTATCTGTAATATTTTCAGAAACTTTAAATTGTGACATCAAGTTTTTCAGCTGTTCGGTTAGATGAGCAAGCTCCTCTGCTGTACCTGCAACGGATTCAACTTGGTGCGTAGAATCAGCAGTTGCATGGCTGATACCGACTACGTTTTTACTGATTTCTTCGGTAGTTGCTGCCTGCTGTTCACTTGCTGCCGCAATATCTGTAATCATCTGAGTAACTTCATTAGAACTATTAAGAACTTTTCCAAGAGCATCACCGGCACTTTGTGCCAACTGCATTCCGCTTTCAACTTCACTCGTTCCTTGTTTCATAGCAGTCACAGCTGATTCAGTTTCTTTTTGAATATCCGTTATTTGAGAGGCAATTTCTTTCGTTGCTTCAACTGTTTTTTCAGCTAATTTTCTTACTTCATCTGCTACGACTGCAAAACCACGTCCCTGTTCGCCTGCACGTGCAGCCTCGATAGATGCGTTTAATGCCAAGAGGTTTGTTTGGTCTGCAATATCATCAATTACGCCGACAATTTGGCCGATAGCTTGGGAGGACTCTCCTAATTTTTGAATATTTGCAGCTGTATTTTCTACTACATTTGCAATATCCCCCATTTTTGCTACGGTTTCCTGAACCACCTGTCCGCCCTCTTCCGCAATTTGAGCATTTTCAGTTGCTACTTCAGAAGTTCTTGTGGCTCCTTGAGCATTTTCGGTTACGGTGCGTGCCATTTCTTCTACTGCAGCTGCTACATCGTCAGCTTGGGAGTTCATTTCCTGAGAGGCAGCTGCTAAAGTTTCTGCTGTTGAGGATATTTCAAACGCAGAACTTGCAGTTGTATCTACTGTTGCATTCACTTGACTAACCATAGAATTTAGTGAATGTATAAGAGAATTAATATCTTCTTTCAAGGATTCAAATTGACCTGCGTACTCTCCTGACATTTCTACCGTTAAATCACCTGTTGCCATCTGACTTAGTACAGAACCTGCTTCGTTAATTGGTTTTATAACTGCGTCTAAGATTGAATTAATTCCGCTAAGAAGCTCTTTCCAACTGCCTTCGTATAGAGTTACATCTCCACGAACATCTAACTGCCCACTTTTAGCTGCTGAAATTAGTTCGTTCAAGTCGCCTGTGAAGTTAAGAAGATTTTTCCTTACTGTATTAATACTCTGGGTTAATGCTATTTTCTTAACTGGTAACTCAATCATAGTGGAATCAAATTTACCTTGGGCATATTCATTAATAATTGAGATGGCTTTTAAAATCATATCAACATGTCCAAAAACTAATTCATTTACACCAGTAACCATTTCTTTGTAAACACCTACAAACTTATCTTCAGGAAGTTTAACATCGACATCACCAGCTACGTGAGATGTTGACATCGCATTGATTTCTTTTACGAATGTATCAAAAGTGTATATGAGTGAATTCAAACTATTTTTGATGTTATTGAAATCACCTTGCCATTCTTCTTCGATTGTATCCGGTATATCTCCTTTAGAAATTCTTTCTAAGAGATTAATATTAACTTCCATAGGACTAACCAAAGCGTTCAAAGTATTATTAAATCCATTGATAATTTCGTAATAAGCTCCTTCGTGATTATCTTGGTTACCTCTATAACTTAGATTACCCAAGACAACATTATCAATCATGCCACCTGTTTCTTCAACCATTGATTTAATTGCTCTGATACAGGTGTTGATATTTTGATTGATAATATTGAAATCGCCTTTGTATTCTTTTTCAATTTCAGGGGGCATATTACCTTTAGCTATCTGATCAAGGTAGTGACTTGTAAGTTGAATTGGTTCGTTAAATGTCTCAATTATATCATTGTATCCTAACATAATTGCTTGCCAAAATCCTTCAGAACTGTCTTTATCTACTCTATAAGACAAATTTCCATTGTTAACATTATTTTTAACATCATTTGCTGTGGTTCGGATTGATTCAATAGCATCTATTACGTCATCAATATTATGTTTGATTGCATTATAGTCCCCTTTAAGCTCTTCCTTAACAGGAGTAAGTTCTTGTCCGCTACCTACTTCTGTTAAGAATTTCGTAGCATAATTAAAAGGTTTCATCATATTATCTATTGAATTATTCATTCCGACAACAATACCTTTAAAACTCCCGGCAAATTGGTCTGTATTAGCTCTGTGTGAAAGATTTCCATCCTCAACTTCACTTGATAATGAATTTGATTCTTCGATAAGGTTATTTACAGAGTTAATTAACTGATTGATATTATTTTTGACTTCATTTGCATCACCACGGTACTCTTCCGTTATAATTGCTGGCATATCTCCTTTCGAAATACGATCAACGTATTCAGTAGTAACATTTAATGGTTTGATAATAGAATTTACCGTATTATTTACTCCAAGCATTATATTTTTGTAGTCTCCTTGGAAACTCGATACGTTCGCACGGGTATCCCAATTTCCGGCTTTATATAGCTCAGTTACACGGTTCAATTCAGCAATAATGTTTTTAATTGTATCGGCCATATCTCGCATTGACCCTGTTAAAATTCCTATTTCATCTTTATATACTAAATCTGAAGCAAAATCAATATCCATATCACCTACAGCTAATTTTCCTGCCACGTCTTTTATATGGTTAATACGTTTAGCTGATATAGAAGCAACAAATAGCACCAATAACGTGCTTAGTACGATAGCAATAATAACAACTATAATTGCATTAAACTTAATTGGGTCAAGAGCACCTAGAAATTCATCATTATAGGAAACTGCACATACAAACCAATCTAATTCAGGAATATATGTTGAGGCAACAAATTTCATTTGTACTTCTTTTTCTACCGGGTTTTTCCACGAGTAATACAGCATATATGTACTATCCTTGGAATTATTTATGATTTTTTGAATGAATTTTAAACCATCAGCATCTTTTGCTTCATAGACATTTGTACCTTCTGATTTTCTACCCTTTGATACTATATGATTACCTTTACTATCTACCACGAATACATAACCTGTTTTACCAATTTGAATTCTGGCAATATCCTCTTTCAACTTTTCAACTTCTTGTTCGTAATCACTATCTTCACTAATTAAATCATATATATCCGCAGTAAACTCTGCAACCTCTTGCGATTCCGATTTTACCTTGTCCTCCATTGCAGCTAACATTGCTTTCTCGGTAATATTGTATAGCAAGAAGGTTAATCCAACTAGTGCAATTAATATGAAAGGTATTAATGCCCATAGAATTTGAAACTTTAGTGATAAATTTTTAAACTTTATCATATTTTCTCCTAAAAAATAACTACTAATCTATACAACGATAAGTGTATCGGCATAGAACCGAAAAAAATTAAGTAATATTTATAAAAAAACAAAAATAATTATTTAAATAAATAAATTCTCTAAATAAATGTTAGTGACATATCCCCTAAGCGAACTCGAAGCCCGCTATTGCTGGTTTTATAGGTTGATGCTGCACAATTCGTGCGAAAATCAATCATTGAGACGAATCAAGCTCCCTGAGCGTAGTCGAAGGGACTGCGTGATTTGATTGGGCTTCCGACTTCATAGCAATAGCTGCCTTTGTTCAGCCTGCTTCTGTTAAAATTTACAACTAATATACGTTTATGACAAATCATGCCCAACATCTTTAATAGCCGAGCATATAAGGTATAAAGTATAAAATTCATATTTTGCCGTTGTGAATTTCTATAAATTATTCTTCCAATCCAAGTCGTTTGAACATGAAATCAACCATTTCAAATACACGGTCGCTTTTGAAAATATTTCTGATTTCATCAACTGAAATATGTTCTAATAATTCCTTATCTTCTGTTAAAGCACGTAAGAATGGAATTTGTTCATCCCAAGTACGCATTGCATTTCTTTGCACCATTACATAAGCATCTTGGCGTTTCAAACCACGTTTTGCCAATTCAAGTAATACTTTTTGCGAGTGAATTATACCTAAGGTTAGATTAAGATTTTCGTGCATTTTTTCAGGATAAACGATTAATTTATCAACCAGACTTATGGTACGGTTCAAAATATAATCACATGAGATAGTTGAATCAGGCATAATAACACGTTCAACACTGGAGTGAGAAATATCGCGTTCGTGCCAAAGAGCATTATTTTCGATTGCAGCAAGTGCATTTGCACGAAGTAAACGAGCCTGTCCTGAAATATTTTCTGAAGAAATAGGGTTACGTTTGTGAGGCATAGCAGAGCTTCCTTTTTGTCCTTTAGAGAAGTATTCTTGTGCTTCACGAACTTCTGTTCTTTGGAGGTGGCGGATTTCGACACCAATTTTTTCAATCATTGAACCAATCATCGCAATCGCATGAAGGTAGTTGGCGTGAACATCACGAGAAATAACTTGCGTTGAGATATTTACAGTTTTCAGACCTAAGTTGTCACAAACATATTTTTCAACTGACGGGTCTAAGTGTTCGTAAGTCCCGACAGCCCCACTAATCATACCAACACAGGCATCGTCCATTGCTGCTTTGAAACGTTTGATATTTCTTTGGCATTCATCATACCATAACGCCATTTTCATTCCGAAAGTCATAGCTTCTGCATGGATACCATGACTTCTTCCGACACATGGAGTATGTTTGTGTTCGATAGCTCTTTTGGCAAGTGCTTCTGACAGCTTCTCCAAATCTCGCAAGATTATTTCACCTGCTTGTTTCATTTGTACAGCCAAGCATGTATCGAGAACGTCGCTTGATGTCATACCTAAGTGAATGTGTCTTGATGCTTCGCCTACGTATTCTTCTACATTCGTTAGGAATGCGATTACATCGTGCTTTGTAGTTTCTTCGATTTCTTCGATTCTTTTTGCGTCGCAGTTTGCTTTTTCACGGATAATTTTCACGTCTTCTTCAGGGATTAATCCTAATTTCGCTTGTTGCTCACAGGCAAGAATTTCGATTTCTAACCAAATTTTGTATTTATTATCTTCTGTCCAAATTTTGCCCATTTCCGGTCGTGTATATCTTTCTACCATAATATTCCTCAATTTAATAATTAAAAATAAACACAAAAATACGGACTTTTTTTGAATTAAGAGTCGTTATGTTGATAAGATATGTACAAATATGTAGAAAACCTCACACTTATGAGTGATTGGGGAGTTTTATAAACTTTTTTAGGAAAAGTTTATAAAAAAGATTGATTTTTTTTGGCTAATTAGTTAGTATTTCTTATTTTTGTATTTTGTATTTTTGTATAATGTATTATTTTACAGGATTGTAATTGATAAAAGTATTGATGAGTCCCGGACCACCTCATAGTAGAGGGAGAGGTAGAAGGCCTGAACCGGCACAAAAAAAACACCGCACAAACAATGAAATCAGAATACCTGAAGTGCGTTTGATTGATAACAGGGGTGAAATGGTTGGTGTTGTACCGACAAAGGAAGCAGTTAAAAAGTCTAATGAATCCGGATTAGACTTGGTCGAAATTGCTCCAAACGCAAAACCACCTGTTTGTAAGATTGTAGATTACGGTAAATTCCTCTATGATTTGCAGAAGAAAGAGAAAGCCCAAAAGAAAAATCAATCTCAACCACAGCTCAAAGAAGTACGCTTTAAATGGCGTACTGATACCCATGATTTCAATTTCAAAGTTCGCCATGCAAGAGAATTTATCGAAGGTGGCAACAAAGTGAAAGCAAGTGTGATGTTTAGAGGGCGTGAAATTACTCATAAAGAAATTGGTAGAGAGCTTTTAGAAAGGTTCGTTGAGGAACTTTCGGACATAGCTAAAACAGATGTTCAACCTAAAATGGAAGGTCGCCATCTTTTTGTTATTCTTTCTCCGGGTAAAGCTACGAAATCTAAAAAAGGCGATTAATCATCGTACTATTAGAATTGTTTTTAAAAAGTCATTTGTTTTTTTACGGGTGGCTTTTTTCGTTTTTATTCAAAAAAAATTCTATCAAAACAATCAAATTATTTTCCAAATTTTAACTGATTTTGATGACTTTCATCTATAATTTTTCTTACTGTATGTTCGCCCGAACGTATAGTTTTCAAGGGGTATTAGAATATAAGAAACACTTAATATTATCCATGTTTAGAAAAATAAATATTTTTAACTTTATTGGTTTAATTTATTGTTAAATAATATAGTTATGGTTTAGAATTAGCTTTTACAGACACGTAAATCAGCGTAAAATATAATCTATAATGACAAATCTGAATTTATATGTGGAAAACCTAAGTTGATATTCAGGATTTGTGGAATAGTATATCATTGTTATTACAAAAATCTACCGTATTTTTGTAATCAGTTTGAAGTTGGATTTAATTTTGCGGTACTATGAAAATTAACAGAAGATTTACGAAAAAAGGTACATCTGCCTTTGATATGTTCACCTACGCTAAACGAACCTCTATCATAAAAAATCCCGATGGCTCTACAGTTTTTGAGATGAATGATGTGGAAGTTCCCTCACAATGGTCTCAAATGGCTACAGATATTTTAGCTCAAAAATACTTTAGGAAAGCCGGCGTTCCACAGGTCAACGAAGATGGAAAATACGCGACGGACAAAGATGGGAATAAACTCTTGGGTTCAGAAAATTCAATCAAGCAGGTAGTTCACAGACTTGCAAAAACATGGAAACACTGGGGCGAAGAGTATAATTATTTTGATACAAAAGCAGATGCACAGGCTTTCTACGAAGAAATCTCATATATGCTTATTAAGCAAATGGCGGCTCCTAATTCTCCACAATGGTTCAATACCGGTTTGAGCCATGTTTACGGAATTAAAGGGTCGGGACAAGGACATTATCATGTTGATCCGGATACGGGTGAAATGAAATTATCTGAAGATGCCTACACCCGCCCTCAGCCTCACGCATGCTTTATACAAAGTGTCGCTGATGATATGTTGGGAAGTGGCGGTATCTTTGATTTGGCTACAAGAGAAGCAAGGGTTTTCAAATATGGTAGTGGCACAGGAACAAATTTCTCATCTTTAAGAGCAGCGGGCGAAAGACTATCCGGAGGGGGACAGTCGTCTGGTATGATGAGTTTTTTAAAAATATTTGACCGTGCCGCAGGTGCGATTAAATCCGGGGGTACTACAAGGCGTGCAGCAAAGATGGTGATTGTTGATGTTGATCATCCTGATATCGAAGAATTTATTGAATGGAAAGCCGGAGAAGAAGAAAAAGTATCAGCATTGGTAGCTGGTTCAAGAATACAATCAACTTTTATGCAGGCAATTCTTGAAGAAGCCCTTTCTAACGGAAGTGACATTGAAAGCAATAAAGAATTAAAAAAATTGGTTTCAAAGGCATTACACCGCGGAGTTCCTTTTGCTGTAATCAATCGTACTCTCCAGTTAGTTGACCAGGGTTTTACTTCACTTAGCTTTGATGCGTATGATACTTACTATGAAGGAGAAGCATACGCCACAGTAAGCGGTCAGAATTCAAACAACTCGGTACGTGTTTCGAATGAATACCTATATGCTGTTGAAAATGATGAAGAATGGACTCTAAAGGGCCGAACAGGCGATGAAATCAATCGTAATGTTCGTGCAAAAGATTTATGGAATAAGATTAATCTTTCTGCGTGGAAATGTGCTGATCCTGGATTACAATTTGATACGACTATAAATGAGTGGAATACTTGTCCGAAATCGGGTAGAATCAATGCCTCAAACCCATGTAGCGAGTATATGTTCTTAGATGATACTGCTTGTAATTTGGCAAGTTTGAATCTCGTTAAATTTTATGATCAAGAAAATGATACATTCTTAGTTGATGATTTCCGTCACGCAGTTAGAATATGGACTATTGTTCTTGAAATTTCAGTTTTAATGGCACAGTTTCCTTCTGTATCAATTGCGAGAAACAGTTATGATTTCCGTACTCTCGGTCTTGGATATGCCAATATTGGTTCATTATTGATGATTAACGGTATTCCTTATGACTCTCCTGAAGCATTGGCTTGGGTTGGTGCTATTACTGCAATTATGACGGGTACTTCATATTCTACCTCTGCTGAAATGGCAAAAGAATTAGGCACTTTCAGTAAATACGAAGAAAATTCAAAAGATATGCTTCGGGTAATCAGAAATCATAGACGTGCTGCATATAATGCCCCTCTTTCTGAATACGAAGATTTGACAGTTCGTCCTATGGCTATTAATGAACGTTTTGTTCCTCGTTATTTAGTTGATTCTGCAAGAATTTCTTGGGACGAAGCATTGGAAATCGGTGAAAACTATGGTTTCAGAAACGCTCAAGTTTCAGTTTTAGCACCTACAGGTACTATCGGTTTGGTTATGGACTGTGATACTACCGGAATTGAGCCTGATTTTGCAGTAGTGAAATACAAAAAATTAGCAGGTGGCGGTTACTTTAAAATTGTAAATCAGGCAGTCCAAAAAGCTCTTAGTAAATTAGGATATACTGAACAACAAATTAAAGATATTGAAAAATATTCCAAAGGTGCGGGGACTATCACAGGCTGTCCGCATATAAACCGAAAGAGCTTGAAAGAGTTTGGATTTACAGATGAAGCTATCGAGGCTGTTGAAGCACAGTTGGATTCTGTATTTGATATCAAATATGCTTTCAATAAATATTCTTTAGGCGAAGATTTATTAAAAAAAATAGGTATTCCTGAATCAAAAATAAATAACTTTGATTTAGATGTGTTAAAAGAACTTGGTTTGACCAATGAACAAATAGAAGAAGCAAACGATTACGTATGTGGTACTATGATGATTGAAGGTGCTCCACACTTGAAAGAAGAACATTACAGCATCTTCGATACAGCAAATAAATGTGGAAAACGTGGAACAAGATATATTCCATTTATGGCTCACGTAAATATTATGGCGGCCGCACAATCATTTATCACTGGTGCAATTTCAAAAACAGTAAATATGCCTGCTGAAGTAACAGTTGCAGATATTGCTGAAGTACACATGAAATCATGGAAAGCGATGCTTAAATCTATAACTATTTACCGCGATGGTTCTAAAATGTCCCAACCGCTTTCAGCTTCAAACTATGAGGGACTTGACGAAATAGTAATGTTAGGTGATGAAAATACATTAGACGAAACCAAAGGACCAAAGGAAGTTCAGGAAATTATTGCTGACAGAGTACATTACAAACTCGTTCGTCATAAACTTCCTAAGAAGCGTCGTGGGCACATTCGTGAATCCTATGTTGGAGGACACAAAGTATTCTTGAGAACAGGGGAGTACGAAGATGGTTCATTAGGTGAAATATTTATTGATATGTACAAAGAGGGTGCGTCATTCCGTGCATTGCTAAATAGTTTTGCTATTCTATCTTCAAAAGCATTACAATATGGTGTACCACTTGAGGAATTAGTTGAATCATTTGTATTTACGCGTTTTGAACCGGCAGGTTTAGTTGATGGACACGAGGCAATTAAAAATGTTACTTCTGTTCTTGATTACGTATTCCGTTCCCTTGGATACGACTATTTAGATAGAAAGGACTTCGTTCATAATAAGGCTGTGGACGAGGAAACTTCTCATAACGGCGGTAAGAATGGGACAAGTGATCCAAGCAAGTCTATAGAAGCAAAAATCAAAAAAGACAAAGAAGATAAAATTGCTAATTTCGCAGCTAAGAAAGCAGACGAAGCTGAATTATATGATGACGAAATGGCAAGAATGATTAGAGAGACAAAAACAGCTGAATTGCAGGAAGCAATGAGCCTTGGTTATGCAGGGGAGATGTGCTCCAGCTGTGGTAGTTCAAGAGTAAAACGTAATGGTACTTGCTTGGTCTGTGAAGACTGTGGTACTACAAGCGGTTGCTCATAAAAAATAATAGAAATTTTATTCTATCATTTAAGCCTTCGGAGTTTTGCTTCGGAGGTTTTTTATTTGGGAGAGAATTGTATGCAATTCTGATGCTATTTTAAAATAGTCTTTATCATAGCAAGATACTTGTATCTATCGGAAATATTGAAAGCCCCGATAAGGCGATATTTGTCTTTATTGGAATCGTATTCTGAGATATTTCCTTCACTTATTATCATTATAGGTATATGCGAAGTTATTGATTTTTTTTTGAGTTCGTCAATTAATTCGAGGCAGTCCATATCATCATAGTTTGTATCAAGAATAATCAGCTTTGGTTCACGTGTCTTAGCTCGTTCCAAAGCAACTGCTCCCGTAATGGCAGCTGTAAAATTCGCGTGAATAGATTTATTAACAATATGATGAATCTCTTTAATCACTTTTTCATCTCTTGCTGCAATTAATATTAGCGGAACACCTGCCATAACAACATACCTTATTCTTTTATTTTTGATTTAGTTTTTAACATCCTTGTCAGGTTTGAGAAGTTCTTCATATTTTCCATTTTTCAGTATTTCTCTTGCTGCTAATGCCTGCGGGTCTTCATCAAGAAGCATATCATAATATTGCTCTTCCATATAGAAATAGGCATAAACTTCCTGTTCCAAGAGACTGAGAATCATTTTTTTACTGGCAATAAGTTGTTTTTTATTGTACTTATGAATGCTTTCTTGTAGTGCATCTAAATTCTGTTTAATCTCATCAACTTTCAATGAATCAACATACTCCTCTTTTAAACTTTGTAGCATCCTTGTTTCGTCTGTATCGTACTGATAATCAATTGAATCAATATAGCTAAGGAAAGCATTGAAATCAGCATCAGTCATTCTATAGCCTGTCTTAATGGTATCCAACCTTCTTGCATAATCAACGGCATATTTAAAGATAATATCTTCGTAATATAGCTCTAAAACAATATCTTCGTAGTGATAATATTTTACCGTAGAGTCCGGCTCAATGCCATCAGAATCAACTACTTTATTCCCGTTTGAAGTATAGAAAACTTGGTTTGTATCAATATCTTTTTCGTGATATTCTTGGGCGATACTTCTTTTTTGAATACATCTACCAGATGGGGTATAATACTTAGCCGTTGTCATTTTGACATATCCATCATAGGGAAGATTGAAAAATGATTGAACCAATCCTTTACCATAGGATTTTTCTCCGATAATTACTCCTCTTCCTAAATCCTGAATCGCTCCCGCTAAACATTCGCTGGCACTAGCAGACCTGTCATTAATCATGACCACCAAGCGTGTATCTTTTTCCGATGCAGGCATAGAAGTTTTATACTCTCTATTATTGGCCATATTACGTCCCTTTGTTGAGACAACTAATTCATTTTCAGGGAGGAAAATATCACAAACATCTACCGCTGAAATCATACGACCACCGGGATTGGAACGCACATCAATGATGATATTATCAATCTTGGATTCTTTTTTTAAAGCACTAATACAGTCCTGCACGTCTTTTAAAGTTTTATTCGTGAAACTTACTAGCTTGATATACCCTGTGTTACCATCAAAAACCTTAGAAAACAGTACGTCGGGTTGGTTTATACGTTTGCGTAAAAATGTTTTATAGAGAGTATCTACTCCCCGTAATACTTTCACAAATACAGTCGAACCCTCTTCGCCTTTTGAAAAATGTGCAAGGCTATCTGCTTTCATGTATTTCGTTTTAGCGGTATCTATTTCTAAAATTATATCACCAGGTCGAACATTTGATTTATGTGCAGGTGTACCCATAGCAACCGAGGTAATTGTCAATATAGAATCAATATTCTTAACCGATATTCCGAAACCGGTATATATGCCTGTCTGTATTATTTCGACCTCTTCGTTATCCTGTTCAGGATAATAGACCGTGTATGGGTCTAAAGATTCAAAAATACCCTTCAAAGAGTTATTAAGCAAAGTAGATAAATCTAATTCATAAATATATTCTCTATCTAATACCTTGATTAATTCAGAGTAAATATCAAAATGCTCAATTACTTTTCTATATCTTTCTGAATTTGTAAATCCCATCACGATTAGTGATAAGGTAATTCCGGTTACTATTACCAAAATAGATTTTTTCATTTACAATGCCATGTTTCTTGTTTCTATATAATTCGCAAAAACACGAACTTACCAACTGCAAATATACGATAAAAAAGTAATATCACAAAAGAAGAAGCTGAATATTACCAAAACATAACAAAAGTTTTTGGAAAAAGTGGGTGATTATTTTCCATGTAGAAACGGTCGTATGAAATGAAATAGAAAATATGTACTTCAATAGAATGAAGGTATGTATGTGAAAAATTATGTTTGGAATTTTGTCCATATCTATGTGTACTATATTTTGAATATCTGAAAAATAACATTTTTTTGAAGGAGAGAGGCCTACATCAAAATAATTGTTTTGAGGTTTCGTTTCTCTGTTTGTTTAAGAATTCAATTTTAGTTGTTAAGAGCAAGAGATGTCGGATTTTTCAGATAAAATATTGGAGTGGCGGAATTCATTTTCCGAAATAGATACTGACAGAAACTACAAGCCTGAGGAAGTAATTTCTACAGCCTTTAAACTGCTTAATTCGTTCTATGATATACCTTATTTTGCATTATTTGTGAATAACGAAATCCTTAACATCAATGAAAAATATATCACAGAAAAGCATGAATATTTAATGAAAAATATTCGCCGTTTTCAAGAGGGAGGAATACTTGATTGGGCGAAAGATTCTGCTGAAATATCTATTCTTCCAGACTGGGAGAATACATCAACCGATTCTGCATATATTGTATTCCAAAAATCTCCGAATAAGGATACGGAATTGATATTTATCGGTGCTCTTCCACAATCACCGACGGATATTACTGATGAGTTCAAAAATCAAATTTCGTTTTTTATTGAGTCCTTATTCTATTATTTTTCAAGACATATTCTTAGTTTGGAAAACGAAAAACTCCGTAATCAGTTGGCTTTTGTTAATAAACGTGTAATTAAGCAGTCTCAGTTTTCAACATTCGGAGAAATTTCTGAATATGGAATATCAGTGCTTAATGCCTCTATATCTACAATAGAATCTCACTTCAGATTTATTGAAACAGGAATAGGTAATATAGAAGCAAGACAGGAGATTATTAAAAAAGAATTCGATTCACTTAAAAAAGAAATTGATAGGTTGGTTTTCATATATAACGATAGTCATTCGTATCAAGAATCGGAAGTAGATCTAAATATTTTGCTTGATTCTTTCTTCATTTCTATGAGAGATTATCTGAATAATCATGATATTGATTTAATATTGGATATAGAGCAGGAGATTCCTAAAATACACGCCCACCACTCGACAATTTATTATATATTATTTAATATCTTGAAGAATTCGGTTTCTGCAACTCCTGATGGCGGAGAGTTTAAAGTAAATATTTATAAAGATGAAAAGTTTATTCACATGACTTTTTCCGATTCGGGGATAGGTATAAATGAAGAACTTATTGATAAGGTTTTTGTACCTTTCATGGTAACGCAATCCAGACCAGATAGAATGGGACTAAGTCTTTATATAATTAAAAATATGCTTTCTAAGATGAAATCTAAAATATCAATTGCTTCAACTGAAGGAGAAGGTACTACTGTCAAAATTCAAATACCTTTCATAAAATAATAGCGGGAGTTGTTATGGAATGCCTTTATCTGCCAGAATTACAAGAGTCGAGTTTTACTCTGGTACTGCCAGAGGATGAAAGTAAGCACATTAGATCGTTGCGTTTACGCCATTTAGACAATATTATGATTACAAATGGGAAAGGATTGGTTGCTAATGCAACTTTAGATCTATCGGTACATAAACATGCTAAAGCAAATATTGAGGAGATTATTCGTGATGCAGGTGAAATTGAAAGATATGTTACTCTTGCTTTGGGAGTATTAGCAAATAAAGATCGTTTTGAATTTGCATTGGAGAAAGCGGTAGAGTTAGGAGTTTCAAAGTTTGTTCCTTTAATTACTCAGAGATGTCAAAAAAAAACTGTCAAACTTGATAGACTTCATGCAAAAGCTGTTGCAGCCCTCAAGCAGTGTAAACGAGCCGTATTGCCCACTATTGAACATCCGATGACACTTAGTGATTATATAGAAACATTAGATTCTGATATTCAGATTATTCAGGCAAATCAGTATGGGGAAAATGTTAATGATTTTGAATTCGGACAAAACATTGCGATGATTATTGGTCCAGAAGGTGGGCTCTCTCCAGATGAGTTTACTTTGCTGATAAACTCTGGAGCAAGGAAGGTAAATTTAGGAAATAGGCGACTTAGGGCGGAAACTGCTGCTATAGTTGGCACAGCTTTTGCGTGCCAGTAAGGGAATTGTTTATTTTTTTATTGACTGCATATGAAGGTGGAATGGAAAAAATGTACAGGAAAGGAGTGGTGCGAACTTTATAGACTCAATACTTCGCATGACTATTTTCAAGAACTTGAAGGCGTATTCATCATTTGGTACATAAATGATGAAAATGATAGAAGTGTACTCGTTATCGGAAGCGGAAATATTGCTTCTCAAGTGAATACTTTGAAGGAGGATGCTGCCATTAGAGCATTTGAAAGTCATAAGGTATTTGTTACATGGACTATCGTCCCACCGAAAAAAAGTAAAGGAGTAACAGTATTTCTACATAAAAAACTTCAGCCAATGATAAGCAATGATCCCCCTAAAGGATTTGCTTCCAAAGTAAATCTTCCTTGGTAAAAATACTTTACTATTCTAACATTTAACTCTTAAATTATGTTCGGCTAACTTTTTTGCAATTTTGATTGGAAGATGGTTGGCTGTGATATTTTCATATTACATCATGAGTTAGTGATTATCATTTATTTTGAGCAAAATATTATTTGCGTGAATAGATTCATTACTATTACAATATCTTCAAAATCAGACTAATTATAATTTAACTTGATAAAAAGTTAAAATATTTTATCAAAAAATTTGTAATTTTAAACATATGTTCGTAATTTTGCTTTTTTGATATTGAGTAAAATTGAAATGCCAAGACCACAGAAAGAAAGAATGGTGCATCAGCCACCCCTATTTTCAGAATTTAAACCGATAGGGGTATATGGTAAAATGCTCAGCGAAACGAAGATGACTATTGATGAGTATGAAGCAATTAGATTAGCTGACTACGAAGGGTTAGACCATTTACAGGCATCAGAAGAAATGGAGATATCTCGTTCCTCATTCACTCGGTTGATTGAGTCAGCGAGAAAGAAAACAGCTGAAACAATTGTAAAAGGAAATAAGCTGATAATAGAAGGAGGTAGTGTACATTTTAAACGAAATATACTCAAATGTGCTAAATGTGGGTATATGTTCGAAATGAGAATGGAAAAGCAATTTTCAAGTTGTCCCGATTGCGGGGCCGAAGATGTTGTTAATATCGCAGGCCGGTACGGACATGGAAAATGCTGTCGTGATTTTAAACATAATAGGAGACAAAATAATGCCTAATAATGATAAAACAGGACCTAAAGGTATAGGTCCAATGACTGGAAGACGTATGGGGCAATGCTCATCAGGAAATGTAATAGGAGATACACAACATCACGGAAAAGGTATGGCAACAAGACGTAGAATGAAACAAAGTACAGGGAATGGTAGTACCCCAGTTCGTAGTGGTGGCCGTGGAATGGGTAGGGCAAGCCAAGGAAAAGGATTCGGCAATGGCGGTGGTCGTGGAATGGGACAATGTCATAGTGGTAGAAACGGAATGGGAAGACTACAATAGTTAATTAATGATTAAAAACAATAAATTATATAGTATAGTTAAACTCAGTCCATTGTATTGTTCAGTTTAAAAATGTTAAAATTTTGGATATTACAAGGGCTGTTTCCTAAAAAAAATGGAGGTACAAGATGAAAAAATTATTTGCAGTCCCAACTTTAAACGGGGAATTAACAACACACTTCGGTCATTGCGAAAAATTTGCAATCGTAGAAACGGAAGATGATAAAGTCCTAAGCGATAAATTTATCGAACCGCCTGTTCACCAACCGGGAGTCTATCCAAAATTTTTAGCGGACATGGGAGTCTCAACCGTAATTGCTGGTGGAATGGGAAACAAAGCACAAGATTTATTTAAACAAAATAATATAGAAGTATTCGTTGGAGTTGAACCAAATAAGCCCACTGTTTTAGTAGAGAAATATTTAGCTAATCAGCTTGTTTCAGGTACTAATGCTTGCGATCATTAATCGGGAATTAAGATGAAAATTGCAATAGCAAGCGGCAAAGGTGGAACTGGAAAAACGACAGTTTCTGTAAATTTATCCGCTCTTATGCACGAACAAGGATTAGATGTTCAGTTGGTTGATTTAGATGTTGAAGAACCAAATTCTAAATTATTTCTTGGTCGAGAGGTTTCAAATTCTAAAACTCAATATTTAGAACGCCCAATTTGGAAAAAGGATAACTGTACTGCCTGTGGAAAGTGCGAATATGTTTGTAATTTCAATGCAATTATCCAGTTAGGTAGTGAAATTCAAGTCTTTTCCGAATTATGCAAAAGTTGTTTTGCTTGTTCTGAACTTTGCCCGACAAACTCTCTTGAAATGAAGCCAAACCGAATTGGTGTTATTAATGAATTTGATAACGGTTCTTTTAATTTTATTGAGGGACTGTTGGATATTGGTCAGGAGAGTGCGACTCCACTCATTGGAATGACTAAGAATTTCGCTGAATCTAAATCAACTGCAATTACATTGTTTGATTCTCCACCAGGGGCTTCTTGTCCTGCGATAGAGGCTTGTAAGCATTCTGACTTAGTGATATTAGTAACTGAACCTACTCCATTTGGTTTGAATGATTTATCTATTGCTTATGAAACTATTCAAGAGCTTAATATAGAGACAAAAGTAATAATAAATAGATTTGGTATCGGTGATGATGGGGTAGAGATATATTGCAAGAAAAATGCAATTGAAATTATAGCTCGTATTCCGAACTCAAAGGATATTGCGGAACTATACTCCGAAGGAGAATTGATTTATTCTAAGCATGAAGGTTTTAAAAATGAGTTAGAAAAAGTGGCAAAGTATATAAAGGAAAAACTAAAATGAAAGAAATTGTAGTAATTTCTGGCAAAGGTGGAACTGGAAAAACTTCCATTATGAGCTCATTGGCATATCTTGCAGCGGATAAGGCCGTTATTGCCGATTGCGATGTAGATGCGGCAAATGTGCATTTGATTTTGAAACCAGATATTTTGCAAAAAGAAGATTTCTACAGCGGTTTATTTGCTGAAATTGACCATGATAAATGTATAGACTGTGGATTATGTAAGGATTATTGCAGATTTGATGCCATACACAATATTGATCGCAAATATGAAGTCGATAAAATTTCTTGCGAGGGATGTGGATTTTGTATGCACATTTGCCCTACAAAAGCATTAACGATGAAGCCACAGCGAGCAGGAGAATGGATGCTTTCCGATACTCGAATAGGAACAAAATTGGTTCATGCAAAATTGGGAATTGGTGCAGAAAACTCAGGCAAGTTAGTTGCAAAAGTAAAAAATGAAGCAAAACTTGTTGCACGAAAAGAGAAAAAAGAATATGTGATTGTCGATGGTTCTCCTGGAATTGGATGTCCTGTGGTATCTTCGATTAGTGGAGCAGATTTTGTGGTTTATGTTACTGAACCTACTGTATCAGCTGTTCATGATTTGAAGAGAGTTGTAGCACTCGTTAAAAAATTCAAAATTCCTTCCGCCTGTATTATTAATAAATTTGATATTAATGAAAAGCAGGTACAAGAGATAAAAAACTTCTTAAAAGAGAAAAACATTCCACTTTTAACGGAACTTCCATACGATGAAAAATTTACAAAAGCCATGGTAGAAGGAAAAACTATTATTGAAATGGATAATTCTTCTATATCGAATGGAGTAAAAAAATCATGGCAAAAAATTAAAAAATTAATTAATAACTAATAGGGGATTAAATACAAATGAAAATTGCATTCACAGCAAAAGGAACAAATTGGGACGCAGAAATTGATCCACGTTTTGGAAGAACCCAATACATACTAGTATATGATGAAGAAAAAGATGAGTTGAAAAGTATTGATAACTCGGAAGTTGAAAGTCATGCTCATGGAGCAGGGCCTCTAACTTCCAAAAAAATATTTGAAGCAGCTCCAAACGTATTGATAACAGGCAATGGTCCAGGAGGAAATGCCTCAGAAATATTGAAGAAAATTGATTTAAAAATTTATGTTAATGCTAGTGGTAAAAGCGTAAAAGAAGCGTATTTAGCATATAAAGCAAATGAGTTAGATTTGTTCTAATACATACCTATCATGTTTCATTTTATAAAATAAATGACAATACCTCCACTCTGTTTTTAGGGATGGAGGTTTTTTATGAATAAAAATTAATTTGGACGGGTAAGAAATTAGTATTATATTAAATTTCATGGGTAGTGAATTACTCATTTAGTAGTTCTTTTATTGAATTTGAAATTAAAGAACTTTAAAATTAAGAAAATTTGAGTTAAGAAACAAATATTGTTAATAAATTTAGTATGAATTTTTTGGGAGATTTATGAAACGTTTATTCAGTTTAGTAGCATTTATTGCGGTAACAGCAATAATATTCATGCCGAATATACCACTACAAGCTAAGAAAGACAAGGTCGGTGGTAATATTACAGAGAAGTACGATCGTATCAAGATTGTAAATTTAGGACCGGGAGTGAATACTGGTGATTTGGATTATGCACCAACTATTTCTGCTGATGGTAAAACCTTATATTTCATTTCAAACAGAAATGGATCAATTATTGGTGATAAAGGAGATTTGACTCACGATTATTGGTGTGCAGAAAAAAAATACCGTAAGGATTCTGTTTTCTTTGAACCATATAATATTGACTATTCAGACGCTTCTGACTATTTCAATGTAAATAGTATAGAGCACGAGGGACCTGCCAGTATAGCCGCAGATAAACAGTCAATCTATATGTCTGTAAATGAACGCCCTGATGGTTTAGGATTTTTTGATTTATATTTTTCTACCTTAGAGGGTAAAAAATGGTCAAAACCATATAACTTAGGTAAAAATGTAAATACAGAGTACTCTGAGATGCAACCATCAATTGCTCCTGATAAGAGTAGGTTGTATTTTGCTTCAACTCGTCCAGGTCCAAACTCAAAAGGTAAAAATACTAATAGCAGTCTTGATATTTGGTATTGTGATTGGGATGATGATATGGAAGAATGGCTTCCAGCTGTAAACTTGGAAGCAATCAACACTAAAGGTTGCGAACGTTCACCTTTTATCGCTCCTGATGGGGTTTCATTGTACTACGCTTCAGATAAAACAGAACCAAGTATTGGGGGCTTGGATTTCTATATTGTAAAATACGATCCAACTACTGATACTTGGGGCAAGCCTGAGTTATTACCTGAACCAATCAATACGGAAGAAGATGAAAGCTTCATATCATTGCCTGCATCTGGTGATATTATGTACTTCTCATCAAACCGGACTGATATTCCTCGTTATCAGGGAAGCTATGATATTTTCATGGCATTTGTTCCAACTTTCTTCCGTGCTGTAAACGTTACAGGTACTGTGGTTGATGAATGTTCACGTGAAAATATTCCTGCTGAATTGACTATCACAAACTTGACTACAAATCGTGTTTTTACTGATAGTGTAACGGTTTCAAAAACAAAATTCTTGTTTACTGTTACGAATTCTGATTATGGAAATCCTGAAGATTCATTGCAGTTTGTAGATTTCAAAATCGTTGCTAAAAACGATAAATATGGTCAAACAGAAATTATTCAAACCGTTCAAAAACCATCTTTAACTGATGATCCAACGAAAGATGGTGAAGTAACAGATGAAATACTTGTTGAATTAGAACTTGGTGAAATCCCAACCATAACTCCTGAAGTTGAATTAGGTACATATTTGCAAAAAACTCAGCCTAATTATCCTGAAAGACCATTGGTAATGGAAGAAACAATCACTTGGGCCATATTCCCGCTATTGAACTATGTATTCTTCGATATTGGACAATCTGATATTAACAGTCGTTACAAACTATTCAAAAATGATAAACAGAAAGCGATGTTTACTGATACAACAATCGCCGGGGGTACATTAGATAAATACTATCATATATTGAATGTATATGGCTTCCGTTTGAATAAGTATAAAGATGTAAAAATCAGAATTATTGGTTGTACAGATGATGATGCTCCTGCGGAAAAAACTACTAAACTTTCTAAAAAACGTGCTGAAAATGTTCGTGATTATTTGAGAGATATGTGGGGGATACCTGAATCAAGAATGAAAGTTGAATTCCGTAAAAAACCAAAAGCTCCATCAGGTTATCAGCAAGATCACGATTTAGGTACTGCCGAAAACAGACGTGTCGAAATCGTACCTGTTGGTAAAGCTTGGGAAGGAAATAACTGGGAAGTTATTAAACCCGTATTTGAGAAAGGTAGTCAAATCGAACCACAGCCTGCTACTATGAACTGGGTTGTGAAAAATGGTATCGAAGACAAAATCATCAAATCTCGTCGTATCGAAATAAAACGTGGAGAAACGACTTGGAGAATTATAGGAGATGATGAAATTGGATTAAAAGATGGTAAATTTGAGTGGGATTGGATGAATGATGATTTCGAATATCCAACTGACGAAGTACCATTTACAGCACAATTTATAGTAACATCTACTAAAGGTAACGAATGTAAATCTGAGCCTGTAACTGTTCCTGTTATGCAAATTTCTTCTGAACGTAAAAAAGTGGAAACCGGTGCCGATTCAACTTATGAATCTTACAACTTGATTCTTTTCCCATTCAATTCTGCTGATGCAGGACCATTGAATGCAAAAATTATGAACAATTATGTTTATTCACGTTGTAAACATTCATCTCGTATCGTGGTAACTGGTCATACTGATACTAAAGGTTTGGAAAAAACTAATATGAGATTATCAGATCGTCGTTCTGGGTCAGTAAAAGCTGGTATCGAAAGAAAAACAAAACGTAAATA
>PDWI01004410.1_pt1 | contig 24880 bp, 17 predicted proteins | sample 1430891 | NCBI WGS metagenome assembly PDWI01 (sample SAMN01162508, study PRJNA174530) | Oral metagenome, whole genome shotgun sequencing project. | biome: Marine environment; feature: Marine mammal; material: Swab sample of the gingival sulcus; isolation source: swab sample of gingival sulcus...
TTAAATTTTGCTAAGTATATACTCCGTGAAAAGGGCGATTTTAGGGGTGAAAAAAGTTTAGCCTAAAGTTTCAAAAGTTTAAGCTAAAGTTCAAAAAGTTTAGGCTAAACTTTTTTGCTTTTAAGCTAGGGGAAAATTAGGCTAGGCTAAGCGAAAAAATTTTGACCCTCAAAATTTTCAAATTGAGGGTCAAAATAAAAAAGTTGAGGGTCAAAATTTTTGAGACTAGTTTTGCCTATTTTTTCTGCAGAAATTATACTAGTTTATTGATTATAAATGGTCTTCAAAATAACGTGTAATCGTTTCATTAAGATGTACACGGTCAGGACCAAGAACATTATGCTCGTGCTCGGGATAAACCATATAATCAGGGTGCGTGCCCGCCTTGACACAAGCATTTAGAAAAGCTAAGCTGTGTTGCCAAATCACGACAGGGTCAATCGTTCCGTGAATGAGCAATAGACGCCCCTTCAAATCGCCTGCACGCTTTAAGAGATTAGAAGCTTCATAACCTTTTGGATTATCTTGTGGCGTACCCATATAGCGTTCGCCATACATAATTTCATATCTCGCCCAATCTATTACAGGTCCTCCTGCTACACCAACCTTAAAGACATCATTGTGCGTGAGCATTAAGTTGGTCGTCATAAAACCGCCAAAGCTCCAACCATAAACCCCCAAACGCTTGCTATCAACCCAAGACTTAGAACGAAGGAAATCAACCCCTTTCATTTGGTCTGCCATTTCATTTATTCCAAGATTACGATGAATAGTAGCCTCAAACTTTAAACCACGAGCTGCTGAACCTCGTCCGTCAAGCGTGAAAATAATGTAACCACGATTAGCCATTTGAACTGCCCAACCATTTGCCGAATAACGACGACGATTCTGAATCAACTGAGCGTGAGGTCCATTATAAACATAAATAATAGTTGGATACTTTTTCTTAGGGTCAAAATTATAAGGCTTGATTAAGCGATAATACAAGTCCGTTTTGTTGTCGGCAGATTTAATAGTCCCAACTTCAATACTTGGCATTGTGAACTGCTTATCTAAGTCTTCGGCATCAAGAAGAGTCGTGAAAACTTTGCCATTCTTAGCGGAAGCAATAAGTGAGCGACGTGCAACTTTTGCAGATTCATAAGTATCGATAAAAGCATTGCCGTCGGCAGAGATTTGAGGATTGTGCCAAGCACTTTCTTTCGTTAGACAATGCGTCTTTCCTCCTCGCAATGAAGCTCTGTAAAGGTTTCTGTTAAGAGGGCTTTGCTCCGTAGATAGGAAGAAAACATCTTTCCCTTTGTTGTCAAAGCCAAGGAACTTAGTGATTTCCCATTCGCCTTTGGTAATTTGACGAATTAGTTTGCCCTTAGTATTGTATAGATAAAGCTGATTCCAACCGTCGCGACGGCTCTCCCAAACAAATAAGTTAGGCTTATTAGGAACGAAGTGCAGAGGGCTTTGAGGCTCGGTATAAAGCTCGCTTTCTTCTGTAAAGAGCGTTCTGAGATATGCTCCCGTCTCAGCAGAATAAGCCTTAAGCTTGCAAATAGTCTGTTTGCGGTTTACTTCTGCAATATAAACCTCTTTGCTGTCAGGACTCCAAGTGATATTAGTCAAATAAGTCTCTGCAGGATTAGGCGTTTTGAGGTAGATTGTTTCGCCTTTATTCAGATTATAAACACCCAAACTAACGTGATGAAGCTCCGTTCCTGCCATTGGATAGTATTGATTAACGCCATAAGGACGACGAGCATCAATATGCAAGATAGGATAAGGCTTGACCATTGATTGATTCATTCTATAGAAAGCTAATTGCTCGCCATTAGGAGACCAAAACAAACCGCCCGTGATACCAAACTCGCTCTGATGAACAGTTTCGCCATAAACAAGGTTTTCGCTACCGTCAGTTGTTACTTGCCTATCAGCTTCACGAGTACGTAAGCTCTGAATACTGATGTTGTAATCCTTGACAATAGCTACTTGTGTATGCTTTGGGTTAGGCAGATAAGCCGTTGCACCTTTTGGCTTTGCCATAATACACATCAAGCTTTTTGTCTCGGGGTTTACCAAGAAGTTTTGTCCTTTATAAGCGAAAGACAAACAGCTTTTACCCCACACATTCGCAACCTTAAACCAAGGAAGATTTTGGGCATCTTTACCCTTTTCTCCTTTTGGGTTAATCAAACGATTAAAGTCCGCCAAGGAAAAAATTACTTTTTCTTCGGCAGACTTCTTATAGTCTACGCTGACAACCTTTTGCCAATCCTTAAGATAAACACAATCATTCCCTAGCCATTGCAAGCTTGGCAAGTATTCGGGATAGACATATTCACGACTACCGCCTGTACACTGCGAAAGTGTTATTTTAGGCTTTTCCGTATTGATATTTGTTTGTGCATTCATACATTTAGTTCCAATGCTTAATCCTGCCAGAAGCAAGGGAAGATATAAACTTTTTAATGTCATAATACAAATAGTTCTTTTGGATTACTTAATCTTCTTTTTCTGTAGAACTTTCAGCTCTATCTACTTCAAATCTTTTTGTCCGAGGGGAACGAGGACGAATTGTTCCGTCTTCTTTTCTAAAACGGTCTTGAGGCCACAAACCTTTTGGCTTTGTTGTTTTTTCTTTATCTTCAGAAGCTCTACGGCGGAAACCTCCTGACTTTTGAGAATGCTCTTCTTCACGGCGAAAAGAACGTTTTGCCTTTCTATCGTCCCTATCAAATGACGGACGTCGCTCTCTTCTTTGAAAATCTTTAGTTCTATCACTGAAACTTTTGCCGTCATTTCGCTTATATTCCTCACGCTTACCGTCAAAAAGTTCGTAAGCTCTTAGTTCACATTCCAAAGCTCCATTCATCAGCGAAGTGCGAGAGTTGTGTCTTAGACCGATACTATTAAAATGCTCCGTGCGATAAGCAATAATCCAAGCTTTACAACCTGCGTAGTTATGCTTTAAGCGTTCGCCAATCATAGCATAAAGTTCATCGGCATTGCTCAAGCCTAAGCGTTCGCCATAAGGGGGGTTCATTACAATTAGTGTAGGATTTTCTGGCTTTGGACGCTTGGCAAAAGGCATCACATCAAGCTGAATATCCTTAGAAACACCCGCTCTATCTATATTACGCTCTGAGATTAAGATTGCTTGACGCAAGATGTCTGAACCATAAATCTTGTGATTAAAAGGACGCTCTTCGCTGTCATCTTCATAAATTTTAGCAAATAGTTCCTCGTCGTAGTCCAACCAATTCTGAAAAGCATAGCCCTCTCTATAAATACCTACAGGGATATTGCGGGCGATAAGGGCGGCTTCAATAAGGAATGTCCCCGAGCCACACATAGGGTCTAACAAATCAGATTGTCCCTCCCAACCTGCTTGTAAGAGAATCCCTGCAGCTAGCACCTCGTTAATCGGAGCATCTGTCTGCAAAACACGATAGCCACGCTTATGCAAGCTTTCGCCTGAACTATCTAAACTTAGCGTAACCTCGTTGTGAGCAATATGAACGTTAAGGTAAATATCAGGATTGTTTAGGCGAACAGAAGGGCGTTTCCCTTCCTTTTCTTGGAAATAATCCACAATAGCGTCTTTGGTACGATAAGCAACAAATTGACTATGCTGAAAAAAGTCCGAATAAACAACAGTATCAACTGCAAAAGTTTGTTCACTCGTCATTATGCTTGACCAATCAAAGTTGTGCAAGACTTCGTAGAGCTCATCAGGGTCTTTTGCCTTGAACGTTTTAATAGGTTTAAGGATACGCAGAGCCGTACGCAAACGAAAGTTTGCTTTGTACAGCATAGCTTTATCTCCCTCAAAGGCAACCATTCGGCGACCTATTTCTATATTTTCAGCACCAAGTGCTTCGATTTCTTTTGCCAAGACAGGCTCCAAGCCGTGCAAAGTCTTAGCAATCATTTTGAATTGTGTAAAAGACATATATTGGGATTATCAGTCCAATTAAAGTAAAAAAACAAGAAGATTTTCTCATTAAGCTATAAAGCAAATGAGAAAACCCTCTTTCAAAAATTATAAAGTTAGATGCCTAATTCTGAACGAATTTGAGCAATTTTAGCCAAGCAATCAGCTTCTACTTGAGGCACTACTTCAAGGCTTGTAGCCTCTCCCTTAACGCCAATATAGAACTTAATCTTAGGCTCTGTTCCTGAAGGACGGATAGAAACTTTTGTTCCGTCTTCGGTAAAGTACTGAAGTACGTTACTTGTTGCAGGCATTTCAAAAGATGTTACTTCTCCTGTTACTGCATTCTTCTTTGTCAAGTTAGCGTAATCCAAAATTTCTACAACTTTACTTCCTCCAAGTGTTGCCATTGGATTAGAGCGGAAATTAACCATCATTGCGTGGATTTCCTCAGCTCCACTCTTACCCTTACGCACAACGCTGATACCTTGTTCTTTAAAGACACCATACTCTAGGTAAATTTGTTGTAAAAGTTGGTAGATAGTCAAGCCCTTATCCAAAGCCCAAGCTGCCATTTCACAGAACATTGCACAGCCTGAAACCGAGCTTTTATCACGGATAAAGTCCTCTCTCAAGAAACCATAGCTTTCTTCTCCTCCGCCAATATAGTTCATCTTACCCTCATTCTTGCGAATCACATCAGCAATCCACTTGAAACCTGTATAGCAATCAAACATTGGAACATTGTTCTTCTTCGCAATCTCCGTAATTAGTTCAGTTGTTACAATCGTCTTAACAATGTAGTCATTTGGTTTCAAAGTTCCAGCTTCAATGCGTTGTGCAACTGTATAGTATGAAAGCAATGCACAGATGTCATTACCATTGATAAGAACGATTTCTCCGTCATTATTACGCACAGCAACTCCAAGGCGGTCTGCATCAGGGTCAGACGCTAGCACAATATCGGCACCTGTCTCCTCTGCTTTCTTGATAGCCATTTCAAGAGCTGCAGGCTCTTCAGGATTAGGGGAGTGTACTGTTGGGAAGTCTCCACTCACAACGTCTTGCTCTGGCACATTGATGATATTCTCAAAGCCAATAGCACGCAAAGCACGTGGAATCATTTCTACCCCTGTTCCGTGAATAGGCGTGTAAACGATTTTCAAATCTTTATGACGCTTAATTGAATCAGGAGCAAGGCATAGGTCTGCTACACGCTTGATGAAACGTTCGTCCATTTCTGCTCCTAAAATTTCGATAAGCTCTTCATTAGCTTCAAAGTTAATTTCAGTAACGTCCTTGATTTTAGCAACTTCTTCAATGATATTTGCGTCGTGTGGCATAAGCACTTGTGCTCCGTCAGACCAGTAAGCCTTATAACCATTATATTCTTTTGGGTTGTGAGATGCTGTTACCATTACTCCGCTTTGGCAGTTTAGCTCACGAATAGCGAAAGAAACCTCTGGTGTAGGACGCAATGATTCAAATAAATAAACCTTGATACCATTCGCTGAGAAAACTTCTGCAGTCAAACGAGAAAAATAAGAACTATTATTACGACAATCATAACCAATAGCTACAGAAATTTGAGGAAGGTCTGCAAAGGCTTTCTTTAGATAGTTTGCCAAACCTTGAGTTGCAGCCCCAACAGTATATTTATTCATTCGGTTGCAACCAACCCCCATAATACCACGAAGTCCTCCTGTTCCGAACTCCAATTCTTTATAAAACGCCTCAACTAAAGGAGTTGTATCTTCATTGTCCAATAGGGCTTGAACTTCTTTGCGAGTAGCTTCGTCGTAGCTATCTCTTAACCAAAGTTGTGCTTTAGCACGCACGACTTCTAGTAAATCTTTTTCACTCATAATATCTTAAATTTAGAATTGTAACTATAGCATAATCTTAAAAACTATACTACAAAGATATACATAATAATAAATAACACAAAAAAAGAGTGGTTTACATTTAAACGTAAACCACTCTTTGTGACCCCGGTGAGGCTCGAACTCACGACCCAATGATTAAGAGTCATTTGCTCTACCAACTGAGCTACGGAGTCTAATGAAAAACAACCCTGAGGCAACTTGCCACATAAATACAAACAAAACAATGAGTGACCCCGGTGAGGCTCGAACTCACGACCCAATGATTAAGAGTCATTTGCTCTACCAATTTGAACCAACAAAACATTTCCTAAAATTTTTCTAAAACAACAGTTTTTTTTGTTCCTCAGTAATCTTTAGCCTAAATCTAACAAATGCTCTTTTCTGCAAGAGGTAAAATGTTCTTGCATTTTGTATTCTACGACAAAATACGACAAATCAGAACCCTCACAGAGAGGTTTTATTAAGCATCTGATAATAAGCCTTATACAACGAATTAAAATTGTTAAAAAAGTCTTCCCAGAAACTTTTTAGAGTTTTCCGTGTAAGTTCAAAAAGTTTCTGGGAAAACTTTTTTGAGTAATCCCTACAGCTTTCTAAACTAAGCTGAATAACACAAATCGGAACAATCAAAGAGTGATTGCCAAAAGTTGTTTTCTTTCTCTAAATTTGAACGTTAATAAATTTTTGTGCTTATCTTTGTCGCTTAAATTTATAGATAAAGAATTTATGGATATTGGATATTCCAAACTTATTCGGTGTAAAATTAATTTTTGTTGGCTCTTAATGACCGTTTTCTTGCTTAGTGGACTAGCTTTGCAAGCTCAGACTAAAGCTATTTTTAGAGGAAAGGTCATAGATGAAGACGGAGAACCATTAGTGGGCGTTTCGATTATTTCGAAAGCTAAGCCAACAAAAGGCGTTGTTACTAATCTTGAAGGGCAATTTACTTTGTATGATGTAGAGCAGGACGAAACTTACGTTGTCAAATACATCGGTTACAAGACTAAAAGCTTTAGAATTAGAGCAGGGAAAAGCTTCGTTCAGATAAGAATGCGTTTGAATAGTCGGAAGATTAAGGAAGTTGTCGTTACAGCAGAGCAAGTTGTCAAGAAGTTTTCGCTCACAGGTACTTCGACAATCGTTAAGAATAAGGATTTACAAACGACTAACTCTAAGAGCGTCTTTAAGGCTTTGGAGGTTTTTGACCCTTCTTTTCGTATGCTAGATAACGTTGGTATAGGAGCTGACCCTAATCGCATAAGGGAGATTAACATTCGTGGAGCTTCAAGTATTACAGGTGATGTGGGGCTTGAAATGGAAAATGCTCGTATCAATCAGCGTACGAATCTGCGTGATAACCCTAATATGCCAATCTTTATGCTTGATGGCTTTGAGGTAAGCGTGCAGAAAATCTATGATATGGACATCAATCGCATTCAGAGTATGTCTATTCTTAAAGATGCTGCAGCGACGGCTTTGTATGGCTCTCGTGCTGCTAATGGTGTAATCATTGTTACGACTATTCCTCCAAAGGCAGGTGAGATTCGTGTTGATTTAAGTTCTACTTTGGAGCTGACCTTTCCTGACCTATCAGATTATAATCTTGCTAATGCCCTTGAGAAACTACAAGTGGAGAAAGATGCAGGACTATATAATGGAAGAGATGAGTTCAATACAATTCTCAATATGCTTAAGTTTAATGAGAAATGGAATGAAGTTCATCGTGGAGCCAGTACGCATTGGATCGCTCAGCCTCTGCGTAATGCTTACAACTCTCGTAACTATATCGGAGCTTCAGGAGGAATAGAGAAGAAAGGAAATGACCTAAGATATATGCTAGACTTTAATTATGATAAGAACTCTGGGGTAATGAAGGGTTCGTATCGTAATCGCTATGGCATAGGCTTAATGCTTCAGTATCGTCGTGGAGATTGGTTTAGAATAATGAATAGAGCAAGCTTTGATAAGGTTAATAATGAGGATTCGCCTTATGGCTTCTTTAATGATTATTCTTACTATCAGCCCTATGATGCGGTCAAGAATAAGAATGGAGAGCTGTTTAAGATATTGCCAATGTCTAAGACGGTCAATCCTCTTTGGGAGCAGGCGAACCTAGCTAATTATTATAATAAAGGCAAGACAGAAGACTTTACGAATAATCTAAGTCTGAGCATTTACTTTACTCCGAACTTCTTCCTAGACGGGAACTTTAGTCTTTCTAAAATAAAGGCTAATAATGATTCGTTCAAAGACCCCAAGAATCCAAAATTCAATACTCTAGCTCCAAACAAAAAAGGAGAACTGCAGAGCTTAGATGAAGGGCGTTTCAAATGGAATAGTAATCTGCTTTTACATTATAATAAGGTAGTAGGCAATCATTTCTTTAACCTCATCGGAGGAATCGATGGACAGGAAACCAAAGATAAAAGTGTGTACTATACCTTTCAAGGCTTTAGCACTCAAGAGGGACAGACGATTGAGGCAACAGAATTAAAGGATAAAACGAAGATTTATGAACGTAAAAACCTTATAATAGGAGCTGTTACGGCTCTGAACTATGCCTTTAAGGAGACTTATCTTTTTGATGCCTCACTTCGTTTAGACGGTTCATCTCAGTTGGGGACGGATACTTATTATGCTCCGTTTGCATCTACTGGTTTAGGCTTGAATATCCACGGTTATGACTTTGTCAAAGATAGATACCCATACATCAATACCTTCCGAATAAAAGCTACCTATGGCACATCAGGGAAAATAAACTTCTTGCAGAATGAAGCCAATCAAAGAGACTCAAGCGATTGGTACTTCAGAGGTCCTCTTAGTTTACTACTTGCAAAAGGCAACTCTGCCGTGTCAAGAGATCAGGCAAAGACGCTAGACCTTGGTTTAACCCTTGAACTATTTAATAGGCGTTTCTTCCTAGAAGTGAACTATTATTACAAAAGAAATGAAGGGAGACTTGAAGAAATTCCTGCAAAAGAAAGCAAAGAAACTGAGCTATTTAATGATAGGATTGGTACGATAATCAATAAAGGTTGGGAGCTTAAAACGAACATTACGCCTTACAAGGACAAGAATCTAACCATAGTGCTTAACGCAAATATGGCTATCAATAAGAATAGAATTGCTAAGCTAAATAAAGGTTTGGAAGTCTATAACGAAAAGGTGCGAGAGAACTACAATTCTAATTCGCCTAAGTATCCACGTTTGCAGAGCAGACCGCTGACGATGTATTACCCTAATGCTTCTACTTCGGCAATCTATGCAGTGCCGTCTCTTGGTATAGACCCCGCAAGTGGAGAGGAGTACTTTATCAAGAAAGACGGAAGTATCTCTAAGGAATGGAGAGCCGAAGATATGCTTGCCGTTGGCGATAGAAATCCGATAGCACAGGGAGCATTTGGCATTAACATTTCATACAAACAAGTTTATCTCAATGCAAGCTTCTTATATGCTTGGGGTGGACAACTCTATAATCAAACTTTGCTTGATAAAGTGGAGAATGCAAATATCAAAGATCATAACGTTGATCGTCGCGTCATCACCGACCGCTGGCGTAAGGTTGGGCAAGTAGCTCCTTTCTACGACTTAGGAAGGAGTTTTAAGACGCGTCCTACTTCTCGCTATGTGCAGAACGACAATTATTTGAAGTTTACGAACCTATCTATTGGGTATGACTTTAGTCGTTCCTTCGTTTCTAAACTAAAATTAAGTAGATTGTCTCTTTTATTACAAGCTTCAGGGCTTGCAGATTGGACAAGTATCAAAATGGAGCGAGGACTTTCTTTCCCTTATGCTCACGTTTATAGTGTTAATCTTAGAATGAGTTATTAGAATGAATAAACACCTAAAATATATTATTCTATTTATATTCCTCTCTTTCATCGGCTGTAAAGAAGAAGGTATCAAGATTTGGGAGGAAACGCATCATATTTACTTTGAGAAGTTCTACCAAAATGCCAACTTTGGCAAGGAGAAGGCCGACTCAACTGTCGCCTCTTTCTTCTTTCTCCCTGATGAAGAAATGAATCTTGATGTTAGCCTTGTCGTTAATATCACAGGAAAGCTTCTGAAGAAAGACGAAGCTTTTCGCCTAAGAGTAGTCAAGGATATGACGACGGCAGTAGCAGAAGAATATACTTTGGCAGAGGCATATACCTTTAGGGCTAACAACGTTTCCAAAGAAGCGAGGAATCAGAGTGATACAATCAAGATACGGATGCACAAGACACCTCGTCTGAAGAACTTGCCCAATGGCGTTAGGCTAACGCTAGAGCTTGAACCCCTTGGGGCTTTGAAGCTAGGGCAAAAAGAGAGACGACGTGCAATTATTAACCTCAATAACGATGCGATTAGACCTCAGTGGTGGGACAAAGAAGTGGAAGAGACTCAATTAGGAACCTTCTCGCATCGTAAGTATAAGCTCTTTAATCTGCATATTGACAAGAAACGTATTGTCAATGGAGACCTCTTTAAGAAGAATATCTCAAAGTTTATTCAGCTTGTCAGAGAGTTTAAGAAATGGCTTATTGAGCATCCAAGCGAAGCCGTGGAAGAGGACGGAACGCCGATGACGGTTAAGGTTTAATGATAGATACAATACAATTATATGAATAACATTACAAAGTCGCTCTTGCTTTTCATTGGCTTAGGGCTAAGTCTCACAAGTTGCTTTAAGGACGAGAGCATTTACGAGTATCGTGATATTAGACCTCCTAAATGGAAGATTACGCTTGATAGAGAACTTGTCTATGCCAAAGGACGCTCAAAGGGTAATGTAGTCTTTGACGGACGAGGTTATTTCGCTTGGGAAGGAATGGACTCTCTTCAGCGAAGTAAGGATGTTCGCTACGAATGGGTGCTGAATGACAAGGTTGTAGCAGAGGGGATTTATACGAAAGTGCCAACAGACCTCGTGATGAAGCGTGCTGGCATTGAAGACTTCGTTGAGGGTAAGTATGGACTATTCAAAATCATTGAAAAGGATACAGGCATTACTTTTATGGCTCGTCTGAGGATTAACCTACTTCCTCCGATTGTGGAGAATGATTTCATTATTTATGCTACCGACGGTAAGAACGAGCATAGTGGTGTGCTTTCTTCTCTTATTCTTGATTATAATGTCTCTGCGGACGGCAAGATTACGGAAGACTTCAAAATTACGAACACAACTCAGCCTTTTAGTGGCACACCACAAGAGCTTTGCATTGCTCAAGCGTGGAATGTCAGTCCTTCGGGTTCGGTAACGGCTATTACGAAAGAGGGCGAGGCACAAGTCTTTAATTCAGGCGACCTGTCTAAAGTTTGGGATATTAAAGAGCAGTTTCTTGACGATATTATTCCTGATAATTTCAAAGTTAATGCACGCCGAGACCAAGAGACTTCAGGTTGGTATCCTGCTTTCACGTGGATAGCGACGAAGGACGGTCGTGTCTTCACGCGTCAAACGAGCAAGAACTATTTAGGAGGGAAGTTTATTTCTGACCCTTACTTTATAGATAATAAGGGTTATAAGATTACAAAGTTTGGTCATACGCTTTGGGGCATTACGAATATTCCTTGTTATGACGAACTAAACAGACGTATTGTTCTTGCCACATCGCTTCCACATTTCGAAACGTCTACCTTTAGGAGCTTTATCAATGTGCTAGAGAAAGACTCAAGTATTGAAGGCATTCCGCTCTCTAATATGCCCGAAAGCACGAAGGTTTACTATCTGAGCAGTGTTGCCTCTGGTATAGGACGCAATTACGATGAGCCTAAGACGAGCTGGTATGAATGTTTCTACACAGAGGAAGGTAAGGCTAAAATGGGAGCTTTTGCCATAGACATCTACGAGCGAAAGTTTAAGCCAGGGAGTCCTGCGAATAAGCGAATGGTTGATTTAAGCGATTATACTTTTGACGATGAGACGGTCTTCCTTATTTCCTCGCAAGTGCGTAACGAAGAAAGCAAGGTTGCTCAATATGATTTATTTTCTCAAGGGAATAAAATCATCGCTATTATCAAGGCTAAATGGTTTGCGAATGCGGATAAGAATGAGGTAAAAGAGTTGGAGATAGAAGGCATTACGTCCAAGATTACTTGTATGACTTACGATAGAGCGGACAATCGTATGCCGAAGTATTTCAGTTACAAGCACTTCTTAGTTGGCTGTGAGAATGGCGATATTCTTATTTATGATTGTGAAAAGTTCCCCGAACTCAAACTATTAAAGAGGTTTAACATTGGTTCAAGGGTCGTTTCAATCAAGCAAATTGGTTGTAACCGAGCGAACCTTGATATGTTCTAAAGAGCTTATTCTAATTGATAAAGCGGATTTGTCCAAAAGGCAAATCCTCTTTTTTATCACAGGAAAAGAATATATACAAGCTTTTTCTCCAAAAGACTTATCACTTATCAATCACAAAAATAATATTTTTATAATTTAACTTATAGTGTAGTATATACTATTGAAAGAAACTTAACGTATGTTTTCTTATTATACTGCCTAATAAAAAATTTGGGACAATGTTTACTATAGTTTTGTTAACTAAGGTGAGGACAATACAATGAAAAAATAAGCTGCATTAAAATGATACAGCTTATTTTAATCTTTTTGCGGAAGGGAAGGGATTCGAACCCTCGAAACGCTTTAGGCGTTTACACGCTTTCCAGGCGTGCCTCTTCAACCACTCGAGCACCTTTCCTTTTAAGAACTAAAAGCGTCCTCGCACAGATTTTGAAGATGAACGCTTTGATTGTTTTGCTCTCTTCGTTTTATTTTTCTTTCGCTTTGAAACCTTACGAACCTTATCTTTTTTAGCTTTCTCCCCTTTCTTGATACGTTTATCACGGCTATTCTTCTTATCAAGTTCCTCTGATGAACTATTATCCTTGCTTTCTTCGCCTGCTTTGAGCTTCATCGTAGGGGGTGTCGCAAAAGCTTTTGATTGAATAAGTTTAAGTTCCTGTTCAATGCTATCGCGTCTTGCCTTGATAGAGTCCAGTCCGACCTGTTGAATTAGCGATTTATTTAAGAGGTTCTTTACCTTAACAATATCGCCTTTGTACATACGCATTGTGAAGAAATCATCTAAACTAGCCTCTGCAAGATTGTTGCAATCATTAAGCATTACGAGATTGGTATTGATGTAGGGACGAAGTTCGTCGTAAGGCAACCAAAAAAGCGGATAAGTCAAATCTCCATAATCGCCCGAAGCAAACATAATAGGACATACAGCTTCTATGCTGACATCAAACTCAGACTTCGCTTGGTCAAAATACCATACTTCTTTGATGTAATAAGCCTTAACCTCAGAAGAGGGCACATCATTATCTTCAATTTCGATGCTTTGATTAGCCCCACGCCCTCCAACTTTATAAGGAATCTGGAAACGCTCTAAGAAAGCCTTGAAGTCAAGCTGATGTTCCTCATCGTATAGCTCTACGCCGTCTAAGTATTCATAAGCTTTTAGCTCTTTGCTATTAAGCAATTTAAAGATTTGAGCAAATAAATTATCCTTGCCTTTATTGCTATAGTAAAGTGCGGCGTTTTCTGCTTGATTAAGGTCTAGGAAACGATAAATCACCTTCTCCCAACGACGATGTTCGGCATTCTCTTTGAGGTTCAGAGCTTGATTTATTGCCCTTCTTGATAAGTTTTGTTTTTCTACTTTAGCAGTCTTTCTCTTTGCTCCACGACGCACTGTAACGTTCTGTGCAGAGAGACTTAATGTGCCTAGAAAAGTGATTATGAATAGAGCCTTTTTAAGCTGTAGTTTATCAAACATATCCTTAGTTTATAATTAGTTCTAATGAGGGGATACGGCGTTCAATTCCGTCTCCACCTCGAGCTATTATTTCTGTTATATAGAGACGCTTCCCTCGTGCTGTATTGCGGATTTTATCTAATTGACGAGAAGAAAATTTAGCTCCTTGAGATTGTTCGGGCAAAGCATTCCCCATAGAGTCAAAGGAAATAAGCTGAAACTTTAGCACTTGATAAGCGAAATCAATCAAACTATCATCAATAGCAGCTTTTACTCCACCTGCAGAAATAAGTTCTCGTTTACTGATGCGTCCTCCTTTGAAGCGTTTAGGTTTGCCGTCAGCCGTAGTTAATGCAATGTAGGGTGAAGGGTCTGGTAAAGCTCGCACTCTAAGTTCCGATTGTCCCATTAAAGTACTCTTGCCATTAAGCATAGTAGCGTAAACTAGAACCTTAATGTTTTCACCCACTTTACTTGGCTTAATTATCCAAAAGTCCCCCTTACGTGTAAGTGTTCCACTCCCTGAAAGCTTAGCTGAGACTTGGGACATTGGCACTCCTGGAACAGTAATCTTTAGTTCATTATTGATACCCGCATAAAGGACATTCATCAGCGTTGGAGCAACGCTAACCATAGGTTCAATGACACGATAATCGCTTTTGAATGGCGTACGTTGTACCTCTCCTGAAGGGGCTTTTGCATCAATATAACCTTCTACTGCGAATTGTCCTAACTTATTCGTATTAACAGAATAATTTCCCTTTGCCTCTTTGGATAAAGTTTGCCCATTCACAAAAATATCAGGGCTTTGGGTACTATCAATACTACTCAGAATGATTTGGGCTTTGTAGGGCGTTCCCCTAAGCACAACCTTTGATTCAGGAACGACAAGAGCCGAAAGCTTATTTACTCTGATGTCTCCTGCGTCAATTTGTTTCATTAGAGAAGAGTAAACATAGCCTTCCGTATAGCGAAGGTCTGCCTGCATTTTAGTTAATAATGTAATAGCAGAGGCTGAAGGCATTCCTCCGAAAGTTTGCTCTTCCCAACTTATTCTATCTTTAGCTTTACTTGAATTTGTGTCAAAGAGAGCAAGGACTGTCTCTTTTGCTTGAGAGTTGGGTAACAAACTATCCAAAAGCATTGCATAAGTATTAAGTTGCTTTTTGAGAACTTTTCCTCTTTTAGATAAAGGATTAAGCATTACTTCCTCCGAAGCTCCTAGATAATCTTGCTTTTCTAAGCTGTCTACATTCGCATTATCTCCGTCCGTTGCTCGTGCTATTTCAAGCTTTAGAAATTGAATATAGCTAAAAAGACTATCAGTTTGCTCGCTAAGATGTTCGCCTTTCTCATACCAAGTCCCTACCTTAGTTGGATTAGCTTGATAAGCCTGTCTCATCTCTCCCCCAAGAAGCTCGTTCTGTATCTCTGTAGAAGCGATAGAAAGTTTTAGCGACTGCTCTACTTTGGCAAAGCCGTCCAAGACTTCAGATGACACATTCAATGCTAACATTGCGATAAACACAATGTACATCAAGTTAATCATCTTCTGCCTATTGGCATTTCCCGAATTAAATGCCATAGCTTAGCTGTTTGTTGTTTCTGAACCTTGCATTGGTTTCGCTGTCATATTCACAGTCATTGCTTCCAGCATACGTGCATAGACTTGATTAAGTTCCGCTAATTGCTTTGCCAAACGCTCATTCTCTTGACGGAAACTCTCACTATCAACGACAGAAGACGAATACATTGATGAAATCTTATGCAAGCCTGTATTGATTTGGTCAATAGCATCAATCTGACTACTAATATGCTTGAGCTGAATTTCATAAATAGTATTAAGCCCTGAAACGTTACGAGCCAAATCCTCAACCCCTGCAAGATACTTCTCTGTCCCTTTATTTATGCTCTCGTAATCCTTGGTAATAGCTTCGTAACTCTTTAGCATTTCACTTGAGTTCGCACCAATAGATGCTAAGCGACTAGCAGCAGAACTAAGCTGACGAATACTTTCTGATAGCTGTTCTAGTTCTGCTTCGGGCAAGATATGAGAAGCTAGCGAACTGCTACGAACAGAAGTAGAGCTAGGAATAACAGGTTCTTCTCCCGACATAGAGGAATGATGAGCATTTTCCCCTCTCTTGCTCTCCATATAGCGACGCTTTGCCTCTATTTGCTCTCTATCTAATGGATTCTTAGAGTTTAGTTCAGGGAAAACTTCCTCCCAATTATATTCATTCGCAGGCTTTTCAAAACCCGAAATAAAGAATATCGTAAACTCCGTCATCATACCGACAAAAAGAATTTCATCAGCAAAGGGATAGTGCAAAATCTTAAACAAAGCTCCTAAGATTACAATGGCAGCTCCCCAAGAATAAACAAGGTTTAGAAGTCTCTTACCCTTATCACTAGCAAGAAACATCTCTAACAAATTTCTATATCTTCTGTATCTGGTCATAGTCTTTTGCTTATTACTTAAAACTTATTGCCGTACGGACACAACGGAAACCAATGTAAGAGTGTGCCCTATCTTGATAATCCTTACTTCGGCTTGTTGAACGAATATAACGAGCAACATCTTTCCAAGAACCTCCTTTAACAACTTTCATTGTCTTCTGATGAGTGTCTAAGAACGATGCCCAATAACTATACTCAGGATTTATGTCGTCCATTAGTTTCTGCCCTGAATAACTCCACGCCGTGCTAGTCCATTCTGCTACATTGCCTGCCATATCAAAAAGCCCAAAGTTATTTGGAGAGAATGAACAAACTGCTGAAGTAATCAAATGTTTGTCTGCCGTATAATCTCCCTCTGCAGGCTTAAAATTGCCAAGGTAACAAGCCTTGTCATTCTCTAAGTCTTCGCTATTCCAAGGATAAACGTTGTTAGAGTTTCCTGCTCGTGCAGCATACTCCCATTCGGCTTCTGTAGGTAAGCGAAAGGCTTCTACAACTTGCCCTTTAGGAAGCTTTGTACCTTTAAGATAAAAATCTGTACGCCAAGCACAGAAAGCATTCGCCTGTTCCCAAGAAACTCCAACAACAGGGTAATCATCATAACCAGGGTGATTGAAATAAAGCTTTGTATAGGTTTCATTAGTTGAATTAGGGAAATCATTAACCCAACAAACTTCATCAGGATAGATTGGGACAATATAAGTAGAGATAAAGTCGTATTCGCTTTTTAGTTCTCGTGTCAGCGTCTCTCTATGTACCAAGCCAGATTGGTCAATCCAAGCTGTATCTTTACTAATCATTACAGGTTTTTCAAACTTACGTTCCCACTTTTCATTACCTTTAACTTGATGTAACTGATTACGATACAGCGAAGCCAAGCGATAATTATACTCCTCATAGCGATAAAGCATTTGCCTAGGGTCTAAGCTCTTCTTTCCTGTCACAGGATTCGTATAATAGACGCTATTGATAGCTCTAAGCTCATCATCATTAGCTTGTTTCTCTGTTGGTATTGATTTTGACCAATCAAGGTAAGGCTTAATTGGTTCGCCATATTTATCTTCTGTAATGCGATAGCTCTCATCTCCGCCATAAGCAGGGTCAGCTAGACGCTCACGAATAATAGAATCCCTTACATAATGAACAAACTGTCTGTATTGAGCATTCGTAACTTCGTGCTTATCCATCCAAAAAGCTCCCACAGATACAGGACGAACAAAAGGTTTTTGTCCCCAAAGAGAATCACTTGCCCGTTCTCCTAATAGGATATGTCCCTCTGGAATTTTAACCATTCCGTAAGGAGCAGGTTCATTCCAACTCGCAAGGCGAACGCCTGTAACCTCACCTCCTACAGCTCTACGAGAAGTGCCACAAGCGACAAGAGCAAGCAAAAGTCCCAAACCAAGACCAACTTGTACTAATATCTTTTTATTCATTATACTATATGTTATTAGAGCAATCTAATACTTTTATAGACACCCTTTTTATTCTTTCCTAAGTTAATTGGTACAGAATAAGTCAAAACGACCTCGTGCGTACCAAATGTTCCTCGCCCTAACTCCGAAGTTGGGTATTCAAATTGATAAAGTAACTTCGCCTTACCAAAGCTCATTCCCAAGCTAACTCCCCAAGCATTCAGCAATCGATACATAGCTCCTAGGTGAAAACGATTATTATAAGTCAAATCAACTCTAGTATCCAAGCGATAAAATAAGTTTTCATTCAAGGAAGCAAAAACTGACGGCTTACAGGCTATTAACGTATTTTTTACGAGAAAATTATATCCTAAGTATAAATTATAACTTCTTGACGTCTGACGCTGATAGTTTGTGCCTAGCAAAATAGAAGTAGCTAGTAAATTACGAAGCCCCAAACCAAGCTTTAAATCCTTATACATTAAGCCTAAACCAAACTGAGCATCAAAACCTTTCCCTGCCACTTCCGTCGTTGGAATCGCCTCATCTGTTTTAGACATTCCCGCTTCCCCTGAGGGAATATAAACCTTATCTCCCTCAAATATAGAGGAAATCAGAGAAAACCCCAAACCAAACTTTAACCTTAAGTTCTTCCCCAACTTTACTTGGCTTGCAACGAGTCCCGTTAGTTCATTATCCTTAAATAAGCCAAAAGAATGAGTTTGCAATCTAAAACCTCCATAATGAAGCCCTCCAAAAAGTTCGAATGGCATATCCGCCATCAGCAGAAAGCTTTTGCTAGCATCATCTACGCCCTCAAGCTGACGATTATGTAACAATGCCAAGTTTAGTTTTTTCCCTTTGGCGATTGCAGACGGATTATAATAAGAAGCAAGCTCAGGATATTGCCCTAATGTTAAGTCTATTTGAGCGAAAACCTTCTGTGTTACCCCTAAAAAGGACAACAACAGAAGGCTTAATAGAATACGTTTAGCTAAATCAAGCATAAGCTAAACGGACTGAAGGTTCATAAGAATGAACTAATACTCCTCTTCATCAAAAAAGAAGTCCTCTTCACTTGGATAATCAGGCCAAATATCTTCAATTGACTCATACATTTCCCCTTCGTCTTCAATATCTTGAAGGTTTTCAATGACTTCGACAGGAGCTCCTGAACGCTGAGCGTAGTCAATAAGTTCTTCTTTCGTTGCTGGCCAAGGAGCATCTTCAAGCTTAGATGCAAGTTCTAGTGTCCAATACATATAATATTCTTTTTAGGTTATTTAATTCATTTACGTAAAATCGGCTACAAAATTAACTTTTTTTCCGAATAATCCAAACAGTCAATAAAAATTTCCACAGCAAACAGAAAATGACATAAAACATACTTCCTCCAAAGACTTACATCTCCACTTAAGCTCCTTGAATTCAGGGCTAAATTTTCTTAGCTATGATGCTAATTCTCTTTAGCCTTATAGGTAAATTCAAAAAACCTCAAGGTATTTTCCAAAAAAGGTTAAGGTTTTTCTGAAAAAAGGTTAACCTTTTTTATTCTTACCTGTATAGGTAGCAAAAATTAGCCTATAGGATAGCAAGTTTTCCCCCTATATATAGTAAAAATTAACTTTATATAAAGATATAAAGGTCTTATTTAGAAGAGGGAAATAAGCAAAAGTGAGGGAAGTAAGTGAATTTAGAGAGCTTAGGCGTTTTCTTTGCCTTAGTTTATGCTTATGTCCTTGAAAATCTTTACTTTTGCCCCCGAATAATAATTAAACCCATTGCCCTTAAGGCAAATGATATGAATGATATAATTTCTTGGTTGCACGCCAACATCGTGGAGGCATCAATGACGCAGACAATTCTTGCAATAACTTTAGTTGCAGGTATTGGTTTGCTTTGTGCTAAAATTAAGTTTGGTAAGGTTTCGCTTGGCGTAACCTTCGTTTTCTTTATCGGCATTATCGTTGCCCAAATGGGCGTGCAGGTAGATGCAGAGATTATTACCTTTATTCAGAGCTTTGGCTTGGTGCTCTTCGTCTATGCGCTTGGCTTGGAAGTAGGGCCTTCGTTCTTTCCTTCGCTGAAGAGTAAAGGTTTTTTCTATAATATCTATGCCTTGACGATGATAGGCATTACCTATCTGCTGATGATAGGTCTGCATTATCTAACTGATATTCCGATGCCTAATATGCTTGGCATAATGTCGGGGGCGGTAACGAATACACCTGTTTTGGCAGCAGTACAAAGTACACTTCGGAGCATATATCCTGATGATGTGAATTTACTCTCGGAGGCTGCTATGGCAACAGCTGTAACTTATCCCCTCGGAGTCGTCGGCGTGATACTTGCCTTGATTTGCCTGTCTTTTCTCAAGCCTAAGAAAGTGAATAAACATAGTCAGGATTTTAAGAATGCTTATATTGCGGAGTTTGAGATTGCTAACCCCGAAATCTTTGACTGCAGCGTTAAGGAAGTGGTACAGAAAATACATAAGTATATTATTATTTCTCGGCTTTGGCGAGGGAAAGAGGAGCAATTACTTATCCCAACTTCCGAAACTAAAATCAACAAAGGCGACCATATTTTGGTGCTTTGCCACGAGGAAGACCTTAAGACGCTAACAGATTTCTTTGGCAAACGTGATGATAGACGTGATTGGAATGGAGGCGATGTTGATTGGGATAAATTAGATACTTATCTTAATTCTAAGCGTGTCATCGTTACGAATCCTAAAATCAATGGCGTCAAGCTCTCTTCATTAAAGCTCCGAAACCGCTTTGGCATCAATATTACACGAGTTGATAGAGCGGGGATTCAATTGCTTGCTGAAGCTGATTTATACCTCCAAACAGGCGATAGACTGACGATTGTTGGCGAAACGCAAGCCTTGTCTCAGACAACCGAACTATTAGGAAATTCTATTAAAACGCTCTATAAACCACGTTTGGTAAGTTTCTTTTTCGGAATTTTCTTTGGCTGTCTCCTTGGCTTAATCCCTTTCTCACTACCCTTTATGACAATGCCTATTCGCCTTGGACTAGCAGGAGGTCCGATTGTTATGGGTATTCTAATGGGGGCTTTTGGTCCTCGCTTGCGTCTTAGTACTTATCTCACAAATAGTGCAACGCAACTGCTGAAGCAACTCGGACTTGTCATCTATCTAGCAGCCCTCGGTCTGTCTAGTGGAGCAAACTTTTTGGAGACGCTGTTCAGCGGAAATGGAATGCTTTGGCTTGTTATTGGGTTTCTTATAACTATTATCCCGACTCTAATAATGGGTTGGTTCTGCATTCACCTTATTGGGCATTCTTATGCCGATACTTCTGGCGTGCTTTGTGCTACAATGGCAAACCCTTTTGCAATGGATTATGCAGAAGAACAAACGCAATCACGCCGTGTCTCTGTCGCTTACGCTACCGTTTATCCTGTCGCAATGTTTCTACGTATCATTACAGCTCAAATGATGCTCCTTTTCTTCGTTTAATATAAAAGTATTTGTCTTATTAAATGAATAGCTTTATTTTTGAAACAAGTAAGCATAAAGAAGCTATATAATAATGTGCGATATAAATAGAATTAGGGAAGACTTTCCCATTTTGCAACGAGAGGTTAATAAGCGACCGCTCATATACTTTGATAATGCTGCGACTACGCAAAAGCCAAATTGCGTCATTGAGGCGATAAGTGAAGCTTATCAAAAGACAAACGCTAACGTTCATCGTGGCGTGCATACGCTTAGTCAGGAAGCGACAGAGCTACACGAAGGGGCAAGGTGTCGTGTCGCAGACTTCATCGGAGCAGAGAGTAGTGATGAGATTATTTTTACTCGTGGTACGACAGAGAGCATTAACCTCGTGGCAACAAGCTTTGGTAATGCTTTCGTCGGCGAAGGCGATGAGATTATTATTTCTACAATGGAACATCACGCCAACATTGTTCCCTGGCAAATGCTCGCCGAACGCAAAAAAGCTAAACTAAAGGTTATTCGTGTGAATAGCGTTGGTGAACTAGACCTTGAGCATTATGCTAGTTTACTTTCAGAGAGAACAAGGATTGTTGCCCTTAGCCACGCAAGTAATGTTCTTGGAACGATTAACCTAATTAAAGAAGTTATAGATTTAGCTCATAGCAAGGGCGTAGCTGTACTTATTGACGGAGCCCAAGCTATTGCTCATTGTAAAGTTGATGTCCAAGAACTTGATGCAGACTTTTATGCTTTTAGTGGTCATAAGCTTTATGCTCCAACGGGTATTGGGGTGCTTTATGGCAAAAGAGCATATTTAGAACAAATGCCTCCTTATATGGGAGGGGGCGAGATGATTGCTAAGGTTACTTTTGAGAAGACGACTTACAACGAGTTACCTTTTAAGTTTGAAGCAGGAACGCCTGATTATATCGGTTCGCAAGCCCTAGCCAAAGCTATTGATTATCTTGAAGGAATTGGCATAGAAAAGATTGCAAACTACGAAGCCGAACTCTTAGATTATGCAAGCAAGCGTCTTTTAGATGAATTTCCAAATGCCTATATCTTCGGACAAGCTAAAGAGAAAACTGCAATTCTTTCCTTTGGTATCGGAGACATTCACCCCTTTGATTTAGGAACGCTTCTTGACCAACTGGGTATTGCTATTCGAACAGGACATCATTGTGCTGAGCCTTTATTAAACGAATTTGGCTATACGGCTATAGCAAGAGCATCTTTTGCTTTATATAATACTAAGGAAGAGATTGACAAGTTCTTTGAAGCTCTTCATCGTATTGTCGCAATGTTTTAATTATTTAAGCTATGTTAGCGAACTACTTCATAGATGACGATTTGATAGAATGTGGCTGTGATGAGGCAGGGAGAGGTTGCTTAGCAGGAGCTGTCTTCGCTGCGGCTGTTATCTTACCACGAGACTTTGACCTTCCACTCCTAAATGATTCAAAGAAACTGACGGAGAAACAAAGAGAAGCTCTACGACCTATCATAGAAGAAAAGGCTTTAGCTTGGGCGGTAGCGAGCGTATCAGCAGAGGAAATAGACGAAATAAACATCTTAAAAGCCTCACATCTCGCTATGCACAGAGCTATTGATGCTTTGCTTATTAGACCTGATAGATTGCTTATCGACGGCAATCGCTTTACGCCTTATCAAGACATTGAAGCTCATTGTATCGTCAAGGGGGACGGTAAAATGATGAGCATTGCTGCAGCTTCTATCCTAGCTAAGACTCATCGTGATGAAGCAATGCTGGAGCTTGACAAGGAATATCCTCAGTATGGTTGGGCAAAGCACAAGGCTTATCCCACTAAAGCTCATAGAGAAGCCATTCGCAAATATGGTATTTCTCCCTATCATCGCAAAACCTTTAAGCTATTATAAACATTATAAATAGAATTATTATGGCACGTCCTACATCTAAAACAGAATTATTGGAAGCATCTCAAATTAACTTTGATAAGTTGCAAGCTCTAATCGCCTCATTATCTCCTACTGAACAGGAAGCGACTTTTGCCTTTGAAGATAGAGATCTTTGTATCAGAGATGTTTTGATACATTTATACGAATGGCATAACTTGCTTTTATCGTTTATCAGACGAAATCTCAAAGGAGAAAATGCTCATTTCTTACCCGCTCCTTATACGTGGAAAACTTATCCTGATATGAATGTTGAGTTCTGGAAGAAGCACCAAGGCACATCTCTTTCAGAAAGCTTTGATTTATTGAATACAAGTCATTCAGAGGTTATGAATTTGTTAGAAACATTTTCAGATGATGAACTATTTGTCAAGAAGTATTTTTCTTGGACAGGTACAACCTCTTTGGGTGCATATTGTATCTCATCAACTTCAAGTCATTACGATTGGGCAATGAAGAAGATAAGAAAGCATAAACGCTCTCTAAAGAAATGATTTATCAAGATAGTCCTTTATTATTGTTTTGCCTTTAAATTATTATGACCGAATTTCAAGAATACATCAGAGAGGACGAACCCAAGCAAAAAGAGAAGAGCTATTTATGGCAGACTGCTATAGGTTTGCAAGATGTAGATAAGCTTGAGACCTCCAAATACTTACGCTCTACGGCTTGTCGCCATATTGAGGGAGAGATTTCTATTGCAGAAGTTAAGGATTTAGTTGATTCTTATTACAGCACACGACAAGTTCGAATAGAAGAAAAGAATTGCCGTCAGGAGGAAGCTGACAAGGTCGCAACACGTATTGCAGAACTCCTTTCAGAGCATAGTTTCTCGCTCTCCCCTGCTACTTATATTGCTATTCATCAGCATCTTTTTCACGGAATTTATCCCTATGCAGGTCAATTACGTGATTACAATATCTCCAAGAAAGAATGGGTTTTAGACGGAGATTCAGTCTATTATGCGAGTGCTACTAGTCTTAAAGAAACGCTTATTTATGACATTGAGCAAGAGCAAAAGTTTTCTTACAAAGGCTTATCTATTGATGAAGTCATTCAGCATATCGTCAGCTTCGTTGCTAATTTATGGCAGATACATCCTTTTGGCGAAGGGAACACACGGACAACGGCTGTCTTTATCATTAAATATCTTAGAGTGCTTGGTTTTGATATTGACAACGAGATGTTCTCAAAGCATTCGTGGTACTTTAGAAATGCTTTGGTAAGAGCGAACTATAATAATCTAAAGAAAGGTATTTATGCTTCTAAGATATATTTGGAGTATTTCTTTAGAAACTTATTACTTGATGAAGAGCATAATTTAAGCAATAGAGATTTACGTATAGATAGCAACAAGGGAAATGATTAAACGACTATTTTTAAGCTTGCTTACGCTTTGCTTTGCCTTTGGACAAACTGTAGCAGAGCGTAAGATTTACCAAATGGCAGATTATGGCATTATGCCTAATCAAAAAGAGAGTATTGCTCCTAAGTTTGCAGAAGCCTTAGAACAAATCAAGAACGAAAATAAGAGCGGTGAAGAGCTTAAACTTATCTTTCTAAAGGGAACTTATTACTTTGATTCGGCAGATAGCCCCAAGAAACAGGTTTACATTTCCAATCACGACCAAATGGGCTTGCGTTCTATTGGTATGCTTATTGAGGGAATGCAAAATGTTACGATAGAAGGAATGGGTTCTGACTTCATTTGTCGTGGACGAATGCTCCCTATCGCTGTGCTGAATAGCCGTAATATCAAAATCAACCAGCTGTCTATTGACTTTGAGAATCCTCAGATTTCTCAGATAGAAATTGTTGAGAATACGGAGAAAGGTATTACTTTCCGCCCTGCTCCTTGGGTAAAATGGCGAATCAATAAGCAAGGCTACTTTGAAAGCTATGGCGAAGATTGGCAATTAGTCCCTTCAACAGGTATAGCTTTTGATAAGGAAACGAAGCAAATGCTCTACCGAGTAGCTGACTTAAGCTACAGCACTAAGGAGGCAAAAGCCTTGGAAGACGGCACTGTCTATGCC
>PDWI01002950.1_pt1 | contig 24866 bp, 18 predicted proteins | sample 1430891 | NCBI WGS metagenome assembly PDWI01 (sample SAMN01162508, study PRJNA174530) | Oral metagenome, whole genome shotgun sequencing project. | biome: Marine environment; feature: Marine mammal; material: Swab sample of the gingival sulcus; isolation source: swab sample of gingival sulcus...
AAGACGGTCTTGTTTTTAAAGGCTCTATAAATACGAGAAGTATACATGAGTTTGCATTTGATAAATACGGCAGATTGTTTTTTCGTCACAATGATTCCACTTCTGGTAGTAATCCTGACAAAATTTCGGACTATGATAATTCATGTACACTAAATCCTCCGGCCTATACCTATAACCTCTGTATCGACACAGAAGACAATACAGTGTATTATAACAAAACCGGTCTTTACAAACGGCAGCTTTATTGGGATTCATGGGGAGCAAAAACAACCGGAGCCAAGTCTGGCGGACAAAATATGCAAAAAATATCTGTCGGTAAACACTACATTGTTGACTGCCGTAGGTATTACAGCGGACCGAAAGGAGATTATTATGATTTAAGATGCATCGATAAATTCGATATAAAAAAGATTTATAAAAAAATAACAATAATGAGACAAGGCGGTATTCGTATCCTTTTTGGTGATATTATAATTGATGGGGATATACTGTATGTCCTTTTCAAAAACTACTCACCCACTGGTACGACTCAATTCGGCGATTCCAAAATGCAAGTTTATTCGCTTCCGGATTTTACTCTGCTTAAAACAGTTACGGGATTTTACAATGCAAAACAATTTTTGGGAAAACGAGACGAAAAACTTTACATCGCCGACAGTGTCGAAAACGTTCCGGGAGTACCCAAAAGGCTCGGAATATACGACACTATTACGGGTAAACTTAAATTCATTGATGTAAAAGAATTCAGCAATGAAATAGAATTTAAGTGGTAAAGACATTAATACAGTGCATCTTGACTAAAATTCAAAAAGCATTATAATAGAGTTGCTTGCAAAAGTCAATTACTTAGCAAACAGCTTAAAAATAAGCTCATTTCATTGAGCTTTTTGGTTTATTTTAAGAAGAAATTGCAAAACTCATCCGGCTTTTGCAATTTCCTCAATACCATGCAGGAATTACTATGAGACTATCTTCCCGACAAAAAGGCATCATCTTTTTGATGCTTTCATCGTTCTTTTTTGCCGTAATGGCATTGTTCGTAAAACTTGCAGGCGACCTTCCCGTAATGCAAAAAGCCTTTTTCAGAAATTCGGTTGCCGCAGTGGTCGCCACAATTCTTTTACTGCGCACGAAAAGCGGATTTAAATTCGACAAAAAAAACCTGCCCTTCTTTTTTTTGCGGGCAATCTTTGGAACAACGGCTATCATCGCCAACTACTATGCAATTCAAAACCTCACATTGGCAGATGCAACTATACTAATCAAACTGGCGCCATTTTTTACGATTATCTTTTCGTTCATCTTCTTAAAAGAAAAAATACGCCCGTATCAAATCATCGCAATACTGATTGCATTTGCCGCAAGTGTTCTAATAATAAAACCCGGCTTCAGCACATCAGACACAAAACATGTATTAACCGCATTGGCAGGAGCGGCAGGCGGAATGTTGGCGGGAGCGGCATACACTTGTGTCCGACACCTTTCCTTAAAAAAAGAAAACTCCAAATTCATCGTATTCTTTTTTTCAATGTTTGCAAGCATAGTTTTACTGCCGTTCGCAACCGTCTACTATCAACCGATGAGCCTGCCACAACTTTTCTTTCTGCTGAGTGCAGGCGTTGCAGGTGCCCTTGCTCAATTCTCACTTACAACAGCATACGGTTACGCCCCTTCACGCTCAATTTCGGTATTCGATTACAGTCAAATTGTTTTTTCCACAATTTTAGGTTTAATCGCCTTTTCCGAATTCCCCGATGCACTGAGTCTAACAGGTATCGCAATTATTTTTTCTGTCGCATTATTTATGTTTTTGCACAATGAAAAAAAACAAAATTAAGCTGACGCCAACCCGCTTCCGCCGCATAATCTTTTAGTCTTTTCTTCTTTTTTTAAACAGCGTCTAAGTTTAGCCGCTTTGTTTTTAAAAACTTAATCGACTAAAAGGATAGACGGCGGAAGGCAAAATAATGTTAAACGAATTGATATATCAGGGTGGTTTTTTTGCCAGCCTTCCCGTAACCCACCCGATATGTCAAAGCACTTAACCTGTGGTGGACGGGCTTAGTCTATCCTTTCGTCCGCTTAAATTTTAAGAAGAGGCGGTTGGAGCGACAGCGTAAAACGAACGATTAAATTTTTTAAGTAAAGGGCGAAAGATTATGCAAGCCCGTCGGGTTAGAGAGCTTAAGCTCCAAATATTTAATCTAAATTTATTTAACTTCGTTTTGTCTCATTGCTTGCAATTCTTCTTTATTGACGGCTCTTGTAATTGATATGCCGGTTTTGCTTGTTCCCAGAATATTCGGGCTACCGTCTTTTTTTCTTTCACCGTAGACTTGCACAATCGGGTAGCGCGGGTCATCGGGATTGACATCGACTACTTGAGCCATTCTGCCGTCCGAAAGTACGACAAATGCACCGATTGGAAAGAACGAAAGCGAGTAAAGTATCGCCCTTAAGATTTTATCGTCATATTGTTTGTGCTCGTTTTTTATCAGCTCAATCAATGCGTCTGATGAATTTCTCTCCTGTTTATAAGGACGCACTCCGGTTGCCGCTTCAAATGAGCATGCAACTGCGATGATTTTGCCGTAAAGCGATATTCTGTTTCCGTGCAGACGGCGCGGGTATCCTGAGCCGTTTTCCCTCTCGTGGTGTTCAAGACAACCCAGGCAAACTTGCAACGGAAATGAAGCCGCCTTAACCAGATTATAAGAAAGAACGGGGTGAGCGAGCATGAGCTGTTTTTCTTCCGGCTTTAATGCGCCTTTGTTCATGTATATTGCAGGCGGTATTTTTGTCATACCGATTTCGTGTATTAAACATGCCGTTGCAAGCTCTATTAGTTTGAATGATGAAAGTTTTAACTGCAAACCGATGATTACCGAAAAGATTGTTGAGCGAAGTGAATGAATTATTATAAAATTAAATACTTCGGAAAATCTTTCTGCGGGTATACATAAAACCAGCTTTTTGTTTTTGCCGACAAAGGCACATATTTCTTTTGCCGTGTCGGATATAAGCCGAGGGTTTAATGATATTCCCTGCCTTTGACCATCATAAATTTTTTTGATAAAAATCAAAAAGTCCTTGTATTGTTTTTCAACAATGCCTATTTGTTCCAGTTGTTTTTTCTGCGATTCATTGGCGCGTTGTTTTTCCGCAACACCGGCAATTGGGTCTTTTGCCTCATTTTCAGCAGTGGCACTTTCGGTTTCGGTTATTTTAAAATTCGCCTGAGGGGTACCGTTTGATGAAATCATATTAAAATCCCAATCCAAGATTATTGATTTCAATTCCGGCGTCATCGGTGTTTCGGGAATAAGCAAAAGAAATTTAGTGTCTATGTAGACATTATCACTGAAAAATGAAGAATCTTTTATTTCTTTTATGTTATATGTGTTCACTTTTTTTCTCTCCTGTGATATAATGCCCTTAAATATTTGTACAAGGGGTTTTTCTTGAAATTTAAAATACTCGTAATCATATTAAATATCGTCTTATTATTAGTTTTTGTTAGCATTTTTTTTATTCCGGTGCTTAATCCCGCTTTTTCGGAAATAACGGGTAAAAAATACCTTTTCTTTATACCCGTATTTTTGGTTTTAATAATTATTTTCAATGCAGTGTATTTTAAAAACAGAAAAATAGTTGAAAGCATTGAAAGTGAAGATTGGACGGCAGTATGCTTACACTTGGAAGACGAAGTTTTTAGCAAAAAAAGAATGTCATTTAAAAATGTACGATTGCTTTCGGAAACCATGTTGCTTTTAAGCGATTTTGCAGGGCTTGAAAGGTTGGAAACAACGGTTCGAGCCAATAAACCCGAGTATCTTGCAAAAATAGCTTCAAACTTAGCCGGCGGTAAACTTTTAAGCGGTAAGTATCAATCTCTTTATGACTTTACAAGCGGCTTGGCGGCACGGCGAAATAACACTGACCAGTGGATTGTTTTTTACACGGCTTTTTCTTTACAGATGCTAAAAGAGCATAAAAAGGCTGCCGAAAGATTTTTGGAAATATACGACAAAGTTTCTGTTCCCTTAATTCGCGCCATGACAGGTTATTTTATTTTCAATATTCTGGCAACCCAGGCTAAACTTACCCCAAAAGAAGCTGAATCGGGCAAGCAGGAGCTAAAAAAAGAAATCCTCAATGATTATAATTATACAAAGTGGCAAGAATACACCGAAAAACAAAAAGAAGCAATCCACATCCTTGTTTTCAAAAAAGTAATAGACGATACAACAGATTGGCTCTATAAATAATTACCCCCCCCCGCTTTTTCAAAGCGGGGGTAAAAGGGCTTGTGTTATTCAGCTAACACATACGCATACAGCAACTTTATTGTGTTTTCAAAAGAATCAAGATGTGTTCTTTCATAGTGGTGCGTTGCATGTACGCCCGGCCCCATACAGCCAAATCTCATATCACGACCTGCTTTAATATACGAGCTTGCATCTGAGCCGTAGTTGTGCATTACATCGGTTTTATAGTTTAACTTGTTTTCAATTGCCAAATCTTCAAGTTTTTTCCTGAGTATGTAATCATAAGGGGTGCTTCTGTCTTTTGCCATAATAGTTACGGCATGCTCATCTGAAGTCTGACCGCCACCAACTGTACCAATATCAATTGCAAGCAATTCAAATGTATCCTCAGGAGCGGCGTACATTCCGTGTCCAATTTCTTCATAATCGCCAATGAAAAAATGTGTGGTATAAGCCGGCTTTTCGTTCTTTTCTTTTAATTCGCGACAGACATCGAAGAGCATAGCAACACATGCCTTATCGTCCAAAAAGCGGGATTTCAAAAAACCTGTTTCCGTTTCAACTGTACGAGGATCGAAAACAACAAAGTCGCCTACATTGATGCCGGCGGCAAGGGTTTCTTCTTTTGAAGATGTTTCAATATCGAGACGCATTTCAAAACTGTCCAATGTTCGCTCATTCTTGCCGATTGAATCGAAAACATGAACAGATGCTTTATCGGGTAACCCTACACCGCTTATCAATTTACCTTCACGGGTGATAACATAGATATTTTCGCCTTCAATGTTGTTAAAAGGAAAACCGCCAATGTTTATCAACTTCAGCCACCCGTTGCTTTTTATTTCTCTGACCATAGCACCGAGTGTATCAACATGGGCGGTGATAACTCTGCTTTTATCGGTATTCTTGCCTTCGATTGTACCGTATACAGCACCCTTTACTGTTTTTGTTACCGGAATGCCAAGTCTCTCAAATTCTTTTTGCAAAAAATTCATAGCCTCGTGGGTGTATCCTGTTGGGCTGTGAATACTCATCAGTTTCTTTGTAAAATCAACTGCGTACCTTAAATCCATAAATCAACTCCTTAAAATTAACAAGCCGTTAAGACTTGCAAAAATGCTTTATTTATTTGGAGTCATTCACAAAAGTAACTCAACTTTTGCAATCGACTCTTTTTCCTATGTCTTCAAAAAACCGATTACCCGTTTTGCAACCGGCTCTCTGTCCATATCGTCTATTACATTATGACTGCTTTCTTCCAAAATCATATATTCTTTTGATGCTTTAAGATTTTTATCCAGAAAATCTTTCACGGTAATCGGAACCTGTTGATCATTTTTTGAAAGAACAATAAATGTTTCTGCCTTAACATATCTTAAATTCTTTTTTGCAAGTTTTTGCAATTTGTAAAAATCCGCAACCTTGGCAACATAATTTACGCCTATGTAATCACTCATGGTTTTTATAAATTCAGGCTCTTTGTAAAAACTTTCACTTTCGCTTTTCAATGTTTTGACAAAAAACTTCAAAAAAGGCGAAAGCCAAACCGGCCCACCGGAAGCTAAAAACGCCGGTGCGAACAGTAACAGCTTTTCAGGATTAAACTTTGCCGCAACCAAACTTGCCAAAAGGCCTCCCATAGAATGCCCTCCAACATAGACTGTTTCATGCTCTGCCGAAATATTAAGATATGCCTCCGATGCAGTTCTGAGCCAATCCTTCCAAGTGCTGTCAAGAAAGTCAGCTTTGTTTGTACCATGACCGGATAGACGCGGAATATAAACAGTATATCCGGCATCATTCAATTGTTTGCCAAGCCATGCAGGCTCCATAGGCGAGCCGGTAAATCCATGAATCAATAAAATAGCCGGTGCAGATCTAAGCCCTTTAAAATAGCGAGGTCTTGCATATTTTGAAATTTCAAATGGATAATTATCAAAAAACATTTTTGTCATCCTCCGGCTATGATTATATAGCATTTCAAAAAAAAATACCATAGCGAAAAGAAGCAAAATTAAAAAATAAAATTAAATACCTACTTTATTGGCAGAAAACCATTCCTCTCTCCCCATGCAAACGGGTCAAGCCTCCACTCAGATAAAGCCCTTTTATCGGATTGTGAAATATAATTTTCAACAAGAGCAACATCGAGCATAGTCTCGTAATTTAAAATTGTCAAAGGTTTACACTCAGGTCTTAATTCCGAAAAAGCATCACTCGCCTTTTCAAAGCCGTAAGAAAAAATTGCAAAGCAATACGGAGTTAAACCGTTTGCGGCATTGACAGCCTCAATTGCCTGAATTGAGCTGCCACCTGTCGAAATTAAATCTTCAATTACAAGCACTGTTTCATTTTGAAAGTTTGCATTACTTCCAAGCCCCTCAATTTGATTTCCAAGCCCGTGGTCTTTACCCTTTGAGCGAATATAACACATTGGAAGATTCATCTTATTGGCAACAACTGTTGCATGAGGTATACCTCCGGTAGCAACACCCGCAACCCAATCAGGATTAAAATCCAAACATTTTGCAAGCTCTTCAAATGCCTCTGCGATTAAACTTCGCATTTTAGGAAACGCCAGCATTCGTCTGTTATCGTTATAAATAGGCATTCTATAACCTGATGCCCATGTAAAAGGCTTTTCAGGCGAAAGATTTAACGCCCCGTTTTCAAACGCTGCCTTTGCCAAAATAGAGCCGTACTTTTTTTGCACTTCCAAAACTTCTTGTTTCATAATATGTTATCCTTAATCGGCTTTTGTTTCTTCCCATAATTTGACAAGTTTTAATATCTTTTCTTCGCCAAATCGGTTTGCACAAAACTGTATTCCAATCGGAAGATTGTTTGACTGTGCATTCCCGAACGGCACCGATAAAGCAGGTATTCTCGAAATATTTACAAAACCTGTAAACAAATCCGAAAGATACATCGCAATCGGGTCGTCAACTTTTTCGCCCAGTTTAAATGCAGGAGTCGGAGCCGTTGGAGCAATTATAAAATCATATTTTTCAAAAACTTCGGCAACCGCCTTTTCCATTCCGTAACGGACATTCAAACTTTTTTCGTGCATATCATTTGAAAACTCTTTTGTCAAAACATAATTGCCCATAATAATACGCCTCTTAACTTCAGCTCCAAACCCTTCAGTTCGAGTTTTTACATAAAGCTCATCATACCCCTTACCCGGGTCAAGGCGGCTTCCGTATCTTATTCCGTCAATTCTGGAAAGATTACTTGCCGCTTCTGCAAAAGCCAAAACATAATAATCGGCAATCGAGGCTTTTACAATTGGAATGGAAACTACATCAACCTGAGCGCCCAAACTCTTAATCCAATCACAGGCAGCATTGGAAATATCAAGAACATCTTTGTTTAATCCTTCTGCTTCGATAAATTCTTTTACAACCGCAAACTTCATTTTTGAAACTTCTTCTTTTGAATAAGCAGATAAGTCTTTAAGAGCGGAAAAATCTACTTGAGCCGAAGTTTCATCACGCTTATCTTTACCCGCCAAAACCGAAAGCACCAAAGCCATATCGGAAACTTCGCGACTGAAAAGCCCGACTTGGTCGAGCGAAGACGAAAACGCAACAACCCCGTAACGACTTAAAAGCCCGTAAGAAGGCTTTAACCCGTATATACCGCAGTAAGATGCAGGTTGACGAACAGACCCGCCTGTTTCCGTACCAAGCGAAAACGGCGCCTGAAATCCTGCAACTACCGAAGCAGAGCCGCCTGAGCTTCCGCCGGGCGTTCTGTCTCTGTCGACAGGATTTAATGAAGGACCGTAACAGGAATACTCTGTAGAAGAGCCCATCGCAAACTCATCCATATTGGTACGCCCCATTAAAACCGCACCTGCATCAAGCAGTCTTTCGATTACGGTAGCATCATAAGGTGCAACATAACCGTCAAGAGAGCGACTGCAACAAGTGCACAGCTTTCCCTTAATCGAAATATTATCTTTAATTGCGATGGGCAATCCCAACAAGGGCTTTTCGTCAAAACCGACTCCGTCCGCTCTTAGGCTGTCAGCCTTTTTTGCAGATTCAATTGCATCATCAAAAAATTCTATAAACCCGTGCAAAGGTTTTTCCGATGCTTCGTCTTTTTCAAACGCTTCTTTAAAAGCGGTAACAATTTGCACCGAAGTAAAATCACCCGCCTGTAAGCCTTTCTTTAATTGCGAAAGTGTTAAATCCGTAAACTTCATAATACAACCTAATTATCCAAAACTTTCGGAACGCGAAAATATCCGTCCATATATTCATCTGACATTTTTTTCAAACTTCCTGCTTCTATCGCTGCGCCAACTTCATTTGACCTTAAATCATTCTCGCCATTAGTCGCAACATAGCAATCCAAATCTTTATCAACAAAAGCATCAAGCTCCTGCAAATGCTCTACCAAACTTGCAATCTGCCCCGACAACTTTTCTTTCTCATCACCGTCAACCGAAAGCCTTGAAATATACAACAGGCTTTCAAAAACTTCATCTGTAATTTTAGAATTATCCATAAAAATATAATAACATAAATACAAAAATATTTAAAGGGGGGTATCCCCCTCGCTCCGAAAAAACTCATTGTTAATGAACAACCGCACTTGCGATTTTCCGCTATCGCTCCAACTCGCAAATTCTTAAAAAATTTGAACAATGAGTTTGTTTCTCCACTACCCCCTCGACTATGTGAAGGCTGAGCTTGTCGAAGCACGATAACCGCTTGCCAAGTGCGGGAGCCGCATGACTTTTTTTTCAACTTACTGTAAGAGGCTAATAATCATCCTGCCAAGTTTTGGCTTTTGACAAAACTCGCTAAAATTAATTTTCACGAAACATCGTGTTTCGATTTTGTATATTTTCAAGTGGACAGCCTGTCCACACAAGATGCTCCACATAAAACTTGAACGAAACACTTAAAATTAGTTTAAACGGGAAGACAACAGAATACCGGAGTGTATGAGAAAAATCACAAAAGTGATTTTTCTCTTTTCATTTCGTTTAACCTGATTTTACGAGCGTTAGTCTTTTTTCCGCTCGATTGTTTTCCTCAAGAATAAGGTGGCTTCTCTGAAAGAAAGACACCGTTTGTTCCTGTAAATAAAGAGCGGAAAATTATGCAAGCGAGTGGGTTGCATAGCTTTAGCTAAAAATAAATGAATAAAAAAAATTAATGAAATTTTAAAATTCTCTTTATTAAATGCTTATTTTTTGTTATTATCAACTTAGTATGAAACGAATATTTGTTTTTGCATTTTTTTTGATTTTTCTGTTGCCGGCATTTGCGCAAAATGAATTTTTGCTTGGAACGGACGAAGGGCTTTTTGATATTAGAGATGAGCCGCGACAGATTTTCAAAAATATTGCTATATATAAAATTTTGCATAATGGCGAAAATTGGTTTTTTTTAACCGACAAAGGTATTTTAGTCAGCAATAATTTACAGGGCTATAGTTTTTTGAATAACGGGCTTCCGAAAAAAACATTGAAATTAAATTATTCGGGGATATTTAAATTTGTAACTCAGACTAAGGCATTGAAGGATTTGGAATTCCACCCGACAAACAAAGACATTTTTGTTACCGCCACAAACGACAGTGTGTTTCTTACTGTTGACGGAGGGACGACTTGGCAAAACTTGGGTTGCTACGGAAAGGCAAACGGAATTAAAGCTGTTGCGGTTACCGACTTGCCTAACCGTTCGGGTAAACCCGAATTAACGGTTTTTGTTTCGCATTCGATTTACGGTGTAGCGTGGAAGCAACCCTTTGTTTCGAGTTTATGGCACGATGTAAGTAACGGACTTGCAAAGGGAGCACAAGCAGTTGATGAAGTTTCAGACATACGCATTTACGGCGAAGACAAAGCCCAAGAAATTTTTGCGGCGCAAACATTTTCAGGCAAACTGTACAGGCTCAATTGGAAGTACAATCGATTCGACAGAATTTTGAATTATTTAAACGATTTGTATGATGCAAAATGTGTCGACAGTTTATCTGTTTGCACAAACTACATGCTCGGGTTAAAAGACGGGGATATTTTTCAAAAACCGATGCTTGTTCCCCCGCCGTCAAAGAATACAAAATTTAATACAAACAAAAAACTCCAAGACAGTATATACCGACTCAAATTAAATATTAAAAATATTTTTAAAAATGCAAATTGTGCGTGGATAGGCAATGGTTTTTGCACTCTTGATAAACCTGTGTCGTTGTCCGAGCTTTGGCTTTTAAATTTAGATAAACCCAAAAGCGGAAACTTAAAAAAAGCTTGCGGCAAAAAAGGAATTTACATTCCGACATATAAACTTAAAAATAAACAGACTATGACAGCATATTTTGACTTTATAAAAAGTCAAAACCTGAATATGATTGTTGTAGACATGAAAGATGATTTGGGTTTTGTTCGATATAATTCAAACAACTCAAAAATAAAAAAAGTCGGCGGGGTAGTTCCGCTTGTACAGCTTGAAGACTTGGTTGCAGAAGCAAAGGCGCGCAATATTTATTTGGTTGCAAGACTGATTGTTTTTCAAGACAGGCAATTATACTATTATAAAAACGGAAAATATGCCGTAAAAGATTATACCACAGGCAACAACTGGCGAGGCTATAAAATCGAAGAAGATAAAATAGTTCCTGTGTCCGAATTTTGGGTTGACCCGTACAATTCAGATGTATGGGAATATAATACTGAAATAGCCGAAGAACTTGTGGAGCGAGGCTTTGATGAAATACAGTTTGACTATATACGCTTTCCCACCGGTGGCGACAATATGGAGAATATTTACTATCCTGCACAACAAAACGGTATGGACAAGGAGTCTGCTTTAATTTCGTTTTTGGCATTTGCAAGAAGCAAAATTTCGGCTCCGATTTCGATTGATATTTACGGTACAAACGGTTGGTACAGAACAGGAGCAAGAACAGGAGCAAGAACAGGGCAAGAGGTTGAAATGCTGACAGATTATGTTGATGTGATTTGCCCCATGTATTATCCAAGTCATTTCAGTCAAGGTTTCCTTGCTTATCCGCCTGAAATAGAAAGACCATACAGAATATATTATCAAGGCTGTCTTAGAAACAAATACATAGCCAAAAACAAGGTTATAGTCAGACCGTGGGCACAAGCATTTTATATTGATGTATATTATGACAAACGATTTTATAATGCAAATTATGTTTTAAGACAAATAATCGGAATAAAAAATTCAATAGATGAGGGGTATACCTACTGGAATATCTTGGGCAATTACACCGATATTAAACCGGACGGAACAGAATTAAAATGAAACCAATTGAGTATAACTTAGACGATGACATTGTCGCAATTGCGACACCTCTTTCTCCGTCCGCCCTTGCGGTTATCAGAACTTCCGGAAACCATTGCTTTAATCTTTTAAGTAAGGTTTTTTCAAGACCTGCAAAATTAAAGGAAGCCAAAGGAAGTACGACACTTTACGGCTGGATTCTGGATTTAGATAAAGAGAATAAAATTGATGAGGTAATGCTTTGTTTGTATAAAAGCCCCAAGAGTTTTACAGGCGAAGATTCAATCGAAATAATATCGCATGGCGGGATAAGTGTCGTGCAGGAAATTTATAAGCAACTTATCAAGGCAGGTTTTAGACCGGCGGAAGGCGGCGAGTTTACTTTTAGAGCTTTTATAAACGGGAAAACAGATTTAACCCGAGCCGAAGCCGTTAAGGAAATTATAGATGCAAAAACTCAAACTGCCGCTAAAAATGCCGCAAACCGATTAAGCGGAAATTTGTTTACCGAAATAGTTAGAATAAAAAATCTGATATTGCAAACCCTCGCCGCCATTCATGTTGAAATCGAGTATCCTGAAGACGAAGAGACAACGGAAGGCTCGTTTGACTCAACAAAAATTAAAGAAGCAACCAATTCACTTACAGCACTTGTAGAATCATGGGCAGGCGAAAAAATATTTCAGGACGGGGCAAAGATTGTGCTTGCAGGAAAAACAAATGCAGGTAAGTCCCGACTTTTTAATACATTACTGAAAGAGGAGCGCTCGATTGTATCTGACATACACGGCACAACCAGAGATTGGATTGATGCTCATTGTAATTTCAACGGGATACCGGTTAGAATATACGACACAGCAGGGCTTCGTTTCAGTGATGACACGATTGAAAAAGTCGGAATAGAAAGAACAAAAATTATTGTTGAAAATGCCGACCTTATTTTTTATCTTTTGGATTCTTCAAACGAAGCCGACAAAGACGACATTGATTTTTTACAAAAATTTTCAAATTGCAATCAAGATAAAATTTTACTTGTCAGAACAAAAAACGATTTGCAAAAGGCACCAAAAAATAAGGAGCTTGAAAAGGTCGGATTGAATAAGATACCTGTCGTGTCAATTTCAGCTAAAACGATGAGCGGGGTTTCCGAGCTAATCAATACGGCCTATTCCCGGCTGACCTTAGGTTTGGGCGTAAAAAAAGAAATCGCTCTCGGCAGTGAAAGGCAAAAAAACTCTATCGAAGAGGCTCTGCATTTTTTAAGACATTCCCTTAAAGCCGCCGAGACAGGTTTCCCGCTCGATGCAATTTCGCAAGACTTAGAAGATGCTTTACACTGCTTGGCAGAGATAACGGGTGAGGCTCGAAGTGACGATGTATTAAATAGGATTTTTTCGGATTTCTGTGTCGGTAAATAGTTTGGTCTTTTTATATTCCGCATAAAGTTTAAACTGACCAACATTTTATTTTCAAATTGTTTAGTGGCTCTTTCAAGGTTATGTGCAAGCTGTCGTTTATATTGGGGGGTAGCGGAAAAACAATTACCTCGATTTAATTTTTAAAGGAGTCGAGGCTGGCGCAAACGCCTGACTCGACATAAAGTTTTTTTAATAAAAGAGGTAATTTTTTGGAGCTAGGGGGAGCCTCCCCCTTCAAAAAAATAAAAAATCTTCTTTAAAAGCAATTGACTTTTTTTTAAATAATGTTCATATTTATGGAATGTCAGACGAAAAAAATATTGTACCAATCGAAAAATTATTGCCACAGGTTTTAAACCTCATACCTCTTGCGGGGCGCCCGATTTTTCCGGGTGTGTTTACGCCAATGCTCATCACCGATGAAGAAGATGTCAGGTCGGTTGAACAAGCTTATGCGGAAAACGGATTTTTGGGATTCTGTCTTGTAAAGAGCGACGAAGAAAGTACTCACTCTTCAGAGCTTTACATGGTTGGCACTGTAGGCAAAATTGTAAAAAAAATTAACCTGCCCGATGGCGGGATAAATATTTTTGTTTCTACGCATAAGCGTTTCAGGGTTACCAAAGTTTTAAGTGATAATGATCCGATAAAAGCTTCGGTAAAATATTTGGAGGATACGCATTTTAAGGGCGTGGAAGTTAAAGCTCTTTTACGAAGCCTCATTACCGAAATGAAAATTCTATCCGAAAATAATCCGCTTTTTAGCGAAGAAATGCGCCTCAATATGGTAAACATCGGACAGCCCGGAAAGGCAGCCGATTTTATAACCAGCATTTTGAATATAAAAAAGGAAGAGCAACAAAAAATTCTTGAAACTCTGAATGTCAGAGAAAGAATGGAAAGCGTATTTTTGCATATCCAAAAAGAAAAAGAGTTTTTGGACATTCAGAAAAAAATCCAACATGATTTAAACACTCGGGTTGAAAAAAATCAGAGAGACTATTTTTTGCGTGAAGAGCTTAAATCAATAAAAAAAGAGCTTGGTCTTTCAACTGACCCAAAAATTGCTGACGAAAAAAAATTCAAAGAAAAAATAGAAGAGCTTAAACTCACAGGAGAAGTAAAAGAAGCAGTAGAAGCAGAATATGAAAAATTTACTTTTATGGAGCCTTCTTCGTCTGAATACAATGTCAGCCGAAATTACCTGGAAACAATACTTTCGCTGCCATGGAATGACACAGACCCAGGCTTTTATGATTTAGCCGAATCGGAAAAAATTTTAAACGGCGATCATTTCGGGCTGGAAGATGTTAAAAAACGAATTATCGAATATCTTGCCGTCAGAAAACTTAAAAACGACAACAAAGGCTCGATTATACTTTTGGTCGGCCCGCCGGGTGTGGGTAAAACAAGTGTGGGTATGTCCATTTCAAAAGCCATGAATAAAAAATTTTTCCGCTTTTCTGTCGGAGGTATGCGAGACGAAGCCGAAATCAAAGGGCACAGAAGAACATATATTGGAGCAATGCCCGGAAAAATTTTACAAGGCTTAAAAATTACAAAAACCAAATCGCCTGTTTTTATGATTGACGAAATCGACAAAATGGGTGAAAGTTATCACGGCGATCCTTCAAGTGCATTGCTTGAAGTTCTTGACCCCGAGCAAAACATAAGTTTCAGAGACCACTATTTAGACTTGCCGTTCGATTTATCCAACATAGTGTTTATTTTGACGGCGAACACAACCGACACTATTCCCCGCCCGCTCCTTGACAGAGCTGAGGTTATAAGAATTGCCGGTTATATCAGCTCGGAGAAGGTTGAAATTGCCAAAAAGTTTTTAATTCCAAAGAGCTTAAAAAAACACGGACTTAAACGAAGCAATATTTCTTACAATAAATCCACTCTTTTGTTCATTGCCAATTCCTATGCAAGAGAATCGGGTGTGCGCGGTCTTGAAAAAAACATTGATAAAATTCACAGAAAGCTGGCGACCCAACTTGTAAAAGAGGAAAGAAAGCAAACAGAAAAACTTGTAGTCGATACAGATGTCTTAACCGAAATGCTCGGCAAACCTATTTTCCGAAATGATATGATTCAGGCAAAAACACCCGGTACGGCAATCGGCCTTGCATGGACAGGTTTGGGCGGAGATACACTGCTAATTGAAGCGATAGTCATTGCAGGAAAAGGTCAGCTAAAACTCACAGGACAGATGGGAAATGTAATGAAGGAGTCTGCAAACATTGCATGGTCTTGGCTTAGAAGCTATGCCGTAAAAAATGAGCTTGTAGACGACAAATGGTTTGAAACAAATTTTGTGCATATTCATATTCCTGAAGGGGCGACTCCAAAAGACGGTCCTTCTGCAGGTATCACCATGACGACTGCTTTAGTCTCGCTTTTTGAAGGCATAACAATAAAGCCCAACCTTGCGATGACAGGTGAACTTTCGCTGACAGGCAGAGTTCTTCCGATTGGCGGGCTTAAAGAAAAAACGATTGCCGCCAAACGAAATGCTATAAAAGAGATTATAATTCCAAAAGCCAATACCCGTGATTTAGATGAAATACCGGAGCATATAAAAAAAGGCATTAAGTTTTTTCCTGTTACAAGCATGGACGAAGTTTTGGAAATAGCAATTCCCAAAAAAAAGAAAGTCGCAAAGAAAAAATAAAACTTGCTAAAAATCCGAAGCCGCTTGCTAAAGTTACTCCAATTTTGCAAGCGGCTTAAAAATATGTTAATGCCTGAAATGTCGTACGCCGGTGAACACCATCGCTATTTTGTTTTTGTTGCAGGCTTCTATACTAAGCTCATCGCGAATTGAACCTCCGGGTTGAACAATTGCTTTTACCTTTGCTTCGGCGGCAATTTCAACAGTATCCGCAAACGGAAAAAAAGCATCTGATGCGAGCACAGACCCTTTTGCCTTTTCGCCGGCTCGCTCTACCGCATGCTTTGCGGCATCAACGCGATTTGGTTGTCCGCAACCTATACCTACCGTGCAATACCCAAGCGAAGGATTATTTTCGTCAATATACGATGCAAGCACAATTGAATTCGACTTTACCAACGTACACGCCTTCCAAGCAAAATCCACAAGATCCTTTTCAGAATCTGTCGGTTTTAAATCGGTAACAACTTTATATTCACTTTTCTCAGGGTCTCCTGTGTCAGTATCCTGTACTAAAAAACCGCCCAAAACAGAACGCATTTCCTGTTTTTCAGTCGTAATCTGAAGCGGCGATTCTATAAGCCTGCAATTCTTTTTTTTCGCTAAAAAAAGCTTTTTTACTTCGGGTGTAAACCCGGGTGCAATTAAACATTCCAAAAACAAATCTTTAACCGTTTCAAACGACTTTTCGTCAAAAACACTGTTGACCGCAATAATACTGCCATAAGCCGAAACAGGGTCGCAAGCAATAGCTGCCTGTATTGCAACAGAAAGATGCTCATGATTATCCAGCTCCGATATTCCGCAAGGGGTCAAATGCTTAATGACTACAGCCGCCGGATTTTTAAAAACAGATACGGCACGCCAAGCGGCATCAACATCTAAAATATTATTATACGAAAGCTGTTTACCCTGCAATAAATTACCGCCTAAAACTCCGCCTTCAAGTGTATTTGAATACAAGGCGGCACTTTGATGAGGGTTTTCCCCGTATCGCAATTCCTCTGATTTAAATCCGTAAAAAAACATTCCTTCTTTTGAATTAAACCAAGATGTAATCATCGCATCATACCTTGTACAAACTGCAAAAGCCTTTGCCGCAAGCATACGCCTTGTTTCAAGAGAGGTCTTGCCATTTTTTAAAATTTCATCTGCAACAATATCGTAATCTGCAGGATCGCAAATTACCGCAACTCGTTTAAAGTTTTTTGCGGCGGCTCGCAGCAAAGCAATACCGCCAATATCTATGTTTTCAATGCACTCGTCTTCAGTGATGTTTTTTGTATTTATCGTTTTTTCGAATTCGTATAAATTGCACACCACAATATCAATCTTCTCTAAACCATGCTCTTTCAATTCAGCAAAATCGGCTTCACTGTCCCTTGCAAGAATGCCGGCATGAACGGCAGGATGAAGTGTCTTTACCCGCCCTCCCAGCATTTCAGGTGATTTAGTAATATCCGAAACTTCCGTTACGGAAATACCGCCTTCAATTAAAGCCTTCGCCGTGCCACCGGAAGCAACAAACGAATATTCAAGGCACTTGGATGAAATAACCTTTTTTGCAAAATCCGCCAACCCTGTTTTATCTGTTACCGATGCTAAAATTAAACCCATTTTAATTTTCTCCTAAATATTTCAATAAAAATCTTTCAAAAGTAAATCAATTGTTTCTATCACTAAACTATGCTCAGTATCATGAACACGCTCTTCAAAGTCGTCTAAACTATCGCTTGGAAGCAAATCAACATTTCGCTTTAAAATAACCGGCCCTGAATCCACGCCTTCATCAATAACATAATGAGTCATAATTCCGCATTCATTTATTTTCCCGCTACGAAAAGCCGCAAACTGCCTTTCAATTGCACCGGTACCCGAAAAACAACCCGGCAAAGCAGGATGCAAATTGACAACCTTAAAATGCTTCACAAAACCATCTGTCAAAATACGCATCCAACCTAACAGAAAAACATAATCAGGCCTGAATGCCGAAACAACATTCGCCAAAAGAGCATCATACTCAACACGATTTAAATCCCCTCTCGGCAAAAAAACCGTAGGAATACCCGCCGCCTTCGCACGCTCTGCCGCAAAAGCATCTTTTTTATTGCAAACCACACCTGCAATATCCACAGCTAAATGCGAATCAATTACAGCCTGCAAATTAGAGCCGTTGCCCGATGCCAAAATAACCAACTTCATAAAATAATTATAACAATCTAAATTAAAAATTCAATACCTTGGAGGGGGTGTATCCCCCTCGCTTCAAAAAACTGCTTCGTGTTTTTTATTTTATTTATGTCGAGTTTTCGTAATACTTCAACCTCGACTTCTTTTTAATTTGAACGAAGCAATTGTTTTTACGCTCCCCCCCAAAGTAAAACAAAGTGCAACATAAACCTGTTGCGTGCGACATAAGGTATTTTAAATACCCCAAACAAGATACATATAAGCGTTTCTGTTTAGACTTTTTTACAAGTCGCTTTGTAATATTCTTATAATATGGGCGAAGAATGAAAATAATTCCCGATCTCTACAAAATTACAACCCAAGATTTTGCAGTAAGAACGGAAATGCCTATGGTTTTTGCTATCTCAGTATACGAAAACTCTTGCCCTGTTCCGGCGGCCATAAAAGTGAGAAAATCGTAAAATTCATTTAACTTCCCTACCTGTGCCAAGTTCCGAATATCCCGCTCAAGATAGGTGCTTACATAGTCGGAGTAAAACCGCTTAAATCAAAAATTGCAACACGACCTGCAAGCGACTCTAAAATGCCTTGCATCATTTTAAAACGCTGTGAGCCAAAAAGAAACTTCGTCAGCTTTGCCTTGCAGAGTTTTCTCCTCAACAATCCGCTTGATTTCCAAAAGAATAGTGGGAACTCGCTGAAATTCGTCAATAATCAGATTTTTGCCGTAAGTTTCAAAGAAAAGTGACGGCTCGTTTTCTGCAAGTCGTCTTGCGTTTATATCATCTAAAGAGATAAATTTACGATTTTCATCGCAAATATGAAAAGAGCATGGTCGATTTTCCGACCTGTCTTGCTCCGTAAATCATAAGTTGTTAAAATTCTCGGCTATTTTGGGTAAAAATGGAAAAAATTAAAGTAAGACTTTAAAAAACTCGGGCATTGACTAAACTTTAAATTATTATTATTCTTTGTTATAGTTATGTAAAGAGCATAATAAACTTTTTATGGGAGATAAATTATGGCTAAGAAAATGAGTAAAAAATTATCGGTGTCAATGAGTATGTTACTGTACATTATAACAGTAATTGTGAACACACTTTCGGCTCGGGGTTTTATAAACAACAGCTCGCAAAAAGCAGTGTCGGCATCTTTTCCGACTACCATCACACCGGCAGGCTATGCGTTTAGCATTTGGGGAGTAATCTATATTATGCTATTTGCATCGCTGATTATTTTATTTTTAAGGATACAAAGAGAAGATAATTTTTTTGTTGTAGAAAAGCTAATTCCACTGTTCAGTCTTTCCTGCGTTTTTAACATTGCATGGACTTTCGCTTTTTCGTACAGACTAATTTGGCTGTCAGTAATTTTCATTATAGCTTTGTTGACTACGGTAATCATAATGTTGAATAAATCACAGAAAGAAAAACCAAATACGCTAAGTTTGTTTGACATATCTTTGGGTATTTACGCCGGTTGGCTATTTGTTGCAACTATCGTAAATATTTCAGCATTTTTTGTTTCTATCAATTTTGACATGCTTGAGACTCATAAGATAATATATGCTATTATAGTTGCCCTAGCCGTTCCGCTTGGCTTATTTTTAAATAAAAGTTTTAGAAATCCGTTTTTTCATTTCGCTATTATTTGGGCATTTATCGCAATAATGGTTGCAACAAATTTTGCAAGCGGTTTTATGCCTTTGTTTATTGTACTTGTTGCAGGAAGCACAGTACTTACAATTATGGCAATTATAGAGATTAGAAAAGTTAATTTTAAGCCATAGAAGTTGGTTAAAGTTATATTTTAAAAATATAAGCCATTGCTTACAATACATCTTGCGTAATTCTATTGAGAATACCGGAGTGCTTGCAAATACGCTTAACCTGATTTGGAAGACCGCCGGTATCCTTTCTGCCGATTGTTTTCTCAGTATAGTCGGGTTGCCGTGAGAAAAACCGACTATCCGTCCATAAGCAAAGGCAGAAAGATTTAAGGCGGTCGAGGGGTGGGGAAAATATAAAGTAAAAATATTGGCAAAGAAAGTAAAATATGATAAAATGAAAAAGAGGGCTTATGAAATTATATAAAATACTGGAAGATGAATTAAAAAAAGAAAATAATTTTGTTGACGACAAGTGTGAACTTAAAAAGTTTTTGGTTTTGGACAAGGCACAAAATTTTGACGAAGAGTTAATAACACTTTTATTAAACAATGACGAATTAAAAAAAGAATTCTTTGTAAAAATAAAAGACAGCTTGGTTTTTAATCAAAATAAATTTATACAATTTTTGGAACAAAAAAATTATTTAAACGACAGCTACACTCAATACAAAAATAAACTTGGACTAAAAGTTGGAAACAAATTTTTAAAACAAAATAATGATGTCGCCTTAGTCTGGCCTTTTAAAGACTGTGTTTTGGAAGGCGGACAAAGCAAAGAAGATGCCAAAAAAAACGAAATTTTCTTTAATGAATTATTGGCACAAGATGAAATCACGCAATTATTTGAAGAAAAAGTTTTAACAAATGCAAAACGCTTTGATAAAAAAGGAGTAACAATACTCCCCCCTCCCCCGCAAAAATCGTGCCAAGTCTGAAATATTTAAGCGCAACGAAAACGGCACAATAACTGACAATCTTATTATAAAAGGAAACAACCTTTTAGCCCTACATTCCTTAAAAAAAGAATTTGCAGGAAAAATAAAACTCATTTATATTGACCCGCCTTATAATACCGGAAATGACAGCTTTAATTACAACGATAATTTTAATCACAGTACATGGCTTACCTTTATGAAAAATCGCCTTGAAATTGCAAAACAATTATTAAGCGATGATGGTGTTATCTTTGTTCAATGTGATGATAATGAACAAGCGTATCTAAAAATTTTATGTGATGAAATTTTTAAAAGAGAAAATTTTGTAAATGAAATCATATGGAAAAAATTACAAAGTTCAAAAAAACAAAGCAAAAACTTATCAAATATTAAAGAATATATATTAGTTTATAAAAATATAAATTTCTCTTTAAATAGTCACTTTATAAAAATTAATGAAGAAGATGATTATAAAAATTATCCTTATATTGAAGAAAAAACAAATCGAAGATATGGTAGTTTTGATTTTACACAAAAAGGACAAGGGCAAGCCAAATATTTTGGAAATACATTACTCACACCACCAAAAGGAAAACATTGGATATGGACACAAGAAAAAATAAACGAAGGCATAAGTAAAAATATTATAATTTTTACAAAAAATGGAACACCTAGAATAAAAAAATATTTAGACCAAAAGAAAGGAAATCCATTATCTGATTTATGGATAGATGAAGAAGTTAAAATAATTTCTGCAAATTCAAAAGAAAGAAAAAATGAATTTTATGGACAAAAACCAGAAGCTTTAATCAATAGAATTTTAGAAATCTCCACCCAACCCAACGACATAGTTCTCGACTTCTGTCTTGGCTCAGGCACTACCGCTGCCGTTGCTCATAAAATGGGGCGACAATATATCGGCATAGAACAAATGGACTACATTGAGACAATAGCAGTAGAACGGCTAAAAAAAGTTATTGACGGATAGCAAGGTGGAATTTCAAAAAGCATAGAATGGAAGGGCGGCGGCGAATTCGTATATCTTGAACTAAAAAAATACAATCAACATTTTATTGAAGAAATCGAAAAAGCAAAAAACACGGATACACTTTTAAAAATATGGGAAGAAATGAAAGCAAAAAGTTTTTTAACATTTAATCTTGACATAAAAAAGCAAGATGAAAACATCAGTGAATTTAAAAAGTTAAAACTTTCAGAACAAAAACAACACCTTTGTGAAATACTTGATAAAAATCAACTATATATAAATATATCATCATTGGAAGATGAAGATTTTTTATGTACCGATGAAGAAAAACAAATCACAAAAGATTTTTACAAGATGGGAGAGTAATAGATGGCATTTCTTTATGAACAATTTGAAAATCCTTTTGTTAAACCTGAAATAGAAAAAGTATCAATACCAGATTACATAAAAGATAACTTAAAATTTGAACAAAGAACTTATCAAGAAGAAGCTTTTAAACGATTTATATTTTTTGATAACAAAGAATTTGAAGGAAAACCCAATAAACCAATACATTTAGCATACAATATGGCAACAGGCAGCGGTAAAACGCTAATAATGGCAGGGCTAATTTTATACCTATATAAAAAAGGATATCGCAATTTTATTTTCTTTGTAAACAGCAATAATATTATTCAAAAAACAAAAGATAATTTTTTAAATTCTCAAAGCTCAAAATATTTATTTAACAATAAAATCATTATTAACAATAATAAAATTATAATTAAAGAAGTAAATAATTTTGATGAAAGTGATCCGGAAAATGTCAATATAAAATTTACAACAATTCAACAACTTCATCTTGATTTAAACACCGTAAAAGAAAACAGTGTAACTTACGAAGATTTTACGAATAAAAAAACAGCTCTTATTGCAGATGAAGCACATCATTTAAATTCAGGAACTAAACAAGGAGATTTATTTGGAAGTTGGGAAGGTACTGTAATAAATATTCTAAACAAAAATTATAGAAATATTCTTTTAGAATTTACAGCAACACTCAATTATGAGCAAGAAGAAATAAAAGAAAAATATGAAAATAAAGTTATATTTAAATATGATTTAGCGCAATATAGAAAAGATAAATATTCAAAAGAAATAAACTTACTTCGCTCTGAATATAATGAAGAAGACAGAATAATACAAACTTTAATTTTAAATTTATATCGACAAGAACTTGCAACAGCACATAACATAAATCTAAAACCTGTGATTCTATTTAAAGCTAAACAAACTATTAAAGAATCTGAACAAAATAAAAAGAATTTTCATAACTTAATTGAAAACCTTTCGGAAGAAATGATAGAAAAAGTAAAAAAGACTTCAACCGTAAGCATAATTCAAAAAGCCTTTATATTTTTTAACGCAAAAAACATTTCTAATTCTGAAATTATAAAAAGAACTAAATTTAATTTTAAAGAAGAAAATTGTTTAAGCGCAAACAATGATAATGAAGCGAAAAAAAATCAAATACTTCTTAATACACTTGAAGATAAAAACAATCCAATCAGAGCAATATTTGCAGTACAAAAATTAAATGAAGGCTGGGATGTACTTAATCTATTTGATATAGTAAGATTATATGATACAAGAGACAGCAAAAACGGAACTCCGGGTAAAACGACCATCGCAGAAGCGCAGTTAATAGGTCGAGGAGCAAGATATTATCCATTTGCATTAGATGAAACAGAAGATAAATACACTCGTAAGTTTGACGATGACATTACTAATGATTTAAAAGTGCTAGAAGAGCTATATTATCACACAAAAGAAGACAGTCGCTATATTTCAGAATTAAAAAAGGCCCTTATTGATTCAGGAATTTATGAAGACGAAGATAATTTAGAAAAGAAGCAATTAAAGTTAAAGTTAGATTTCAAAAAAACTAACTTTTATAATAATTCCAAAGTTTGGTTTAATAAAAAAGCAGCAAAAGACTTTAAAAAAATAAATTCGTTTAATGATTTGGGTATAAAAAATGTAAACACTCGTTACGAACTTGCTTCAGGCGAAGGTTATATTTCAAAAGCTTTTTCCGATGATGAAAATAATAAAACTCTTAAAATCCAAAAAGATATAAACCTTAGTGAAATACCAAGGCATATTATAAAATACGCTTTAAGTGCCAATCCTTTTTTTTATTTCAAAAATATCTCTCATTATTTCCCAAATATAAAATCAATATCTAATTTTATAAATTCCACTGATTATCTGGGAAACTTAGGAATTACTTTTATTGGAAATACCAAACGCCTAGAAGCAATTACACATAATGATTATCTATATGCCTTGAATAAACTTTTAAATGAAATTGAAAAAGAAATTAAAAATAATTCTACCAAATATGAAGCAACAGATTATTATCACAAACCATTAAAAGAAATATTTACTGATAAAGAGATAAAAATAAATAGATACAGTGAAAGAGCAAAAGGACAAGAAGAATTTCTGGCAAAACAACCTTGGTATGCCTATAATGCAAATTATGGAACAAAAGAAGAAAAGAAATTTGTAGAGCTTTTTGCTCGGCGTTTTAAAATACTAAAAAACAAATATGACGACATTTATTTAATCAGGAACGAAAGAGAATTAAAAATTTTTGATAAAAAAGGAAGAGCATTTGAACCTGATTTTTTACTTTTTTGTAAAGAAAAAAATAAAGATGCAAAATCGTTTCAAGTTTTTATAGAGCCAAAAGGTATTCATTTAATAGGGTATGATAAATGGAAAGAAGATTTTTTAAAAAAAATAGCAAAAGAAAAAAGAACGATAAGAATATCTACGGATACTTATTTAATAACAGCAGTACCTTTTTATAATTATGAAAGTGAAAATAAATTTTCTGAAAAATTAGATACAGTATTAAAAATATAAGCTGCATTTACTCCCCTGCGAAAGGGATAGTAGCGGTATCCTTTTTGTCGATTGTTTTTGCTTGGCGACCTTCGACGGCAGGAGAAGCGTCGCTACTGTGTCTGAGAAAAGACAAAAAGATACAAGCGGATAGCCCGACCCGTAGCGACAGCGAAGGGGTTCGCCCATGTAAATTTTATTGTATTATTTATTTATAGGTAATAACAATCCCTGCTCGCAATATCGACAAGGCTCAAAATTTATGGTATAATTTTATATTATGGAAGCAATTTATAAAAACCAAAATCCTGAGCAACTTGCACGAGATAAAATTGATGACGCTTTGAGAAAATCAGGAGTCGTAGCGTATTTAGTTTTCACAGACCTGAAACCTTGCAAGAATGGAAGAAGCAAAATGCTACGCTTCGTGAAAGACTTTTGCACATTAAAACTTAATTTAAAAGCTTGATCAGCGTGACCTTTTAATTTTTCTTTAATAAAGGCTTGAATCTTTTTGTTTGTCATAGCCTTTATTAAAGCTTTGATTTTAGCTGAATC
>PDWI01002951.1_pt1 | contig 24866 bp, 18 predicted proteins | sample 1430891 | NCBI WGS metagenome assembly PDWI01 (sample SAMN01162508, study PRJNA174530) | Oral metagenome, whole genome shotgun sequencing project. | biome: Marine environment; feature: Marine mammal; material: Swab sample of the gingival sulcus; isolation source: swab sample of gingival sulcus...
GGAGGTGCTGGACTATATTTCGGTGAACCCGAATGAAGCCGATATTGCTAATGTCTACATTAAACGCAAGCGCGTGGCGGAAGAGCAGAAAAAGAATATCGAGGCTGCCCTGCAACGTCTGGAGCGCAGTGTACTGACAGCTCCGGCGAAGTCGGATGGCGAGGCATCCATCCGTGCAAAAGAGGCGGAGTTAATTCTGAAGTTTGTCGAGCGGGCCAGCAAGGTTAAACCGGAAGGCCGGGTGGTGGTCGCTGACCGGGGTAATGTGGCCAATATCCGTCTGGAAGATGGTGATGTGATTGTCATCCCGGCCAAAAGTGATGTGGTGACGATCAGCGGTGAGGTGCAGGTGCCACAGGCAGTGGTCTATGCCGGGAATGCCGGAATTCTGGATTATATCGCTCAGGCGGGTGGTTATACGGAACGGGCTAACCGGGAGCGTCTGATCGTGGTTAAGCCGAATGGCAAGGTGCTGATGGGGGCGAATCTGCGCGTTGAGGCGGGGGATAATATTACCGTCTATCCTGAGATTGATACCAAGGATGTGCAGGCAACCAAGGATATTGTGCAGATTATTTATCAGATTGCGGTGGCTGCCAAGGCAGTGGGGTTATAATATTTTTCACAGAATATAAGGTATTTGGGAGGGTGGAAATTGGAAGTTAAAAATAGAGGTTGTGTCTATGATAAGTTGGTTTTTATTCATTTGGCGAAAACTGCTGGAGGCACACTTAAGAATGAAATAGCTCGTCAAGATAATATAAATCCAGTATTTATTTACGGTGAAGATTCTTGGCAGAATTATAGTAGTGTGGATCATAATGTAATATATGGGCATCCTAGTAAGTGGCTATTTGGTAATATTGGTAAGCAATTGCCAAATATAGAAGGTAAGGTAGTATATATTACTTTTCTAAGAAATCCTATTTTGAGAACTATATCTCATTACTATCATTTACGTAATGTCGATAAAGGTATTATAGGCGATAGAATTAGAGAGTTTCCAGACATTAATGTTTTTTTTAAAGAGTGCTATCATTGGGAGTTTGAGAATTATTTTTGCCGAATATTGTCTAATGACAAAAAAGTTACCTCTAACAGAGATATGGAGGCCAAGTTTTTAGCTGCAATAGATATTGTTCGTAAAGATATAGCATTTGTTGGTTTTCAGGAGTTTTTTGAATACTCTCTCTATTATTTGAATGGTATGTTTGGTCTAAAACTCAGTCCGGAGAAAAATATTAATATGGGGAGTTATTCTTTGCTAGATGTTTATCCAGAAACTTTTGAAATTATTAAAGGGCTTAATTTTTATGATATTAAACTTTATAATATGATGCTTTCTGATTTCCTGGCTGGGTAATGAATAGTGATTTAATTGTTGATTTATTGCTTAAAAGTCTTAATGTTTTATAAGTAGTTGCTTGAATGTCTAAAGTATATTACTGCCCTTTAGTAAAATTTAACTTACAGTAGTACCTTGCAAATATGTTACTCTGACTGCATTTTTTTTGGGCAAATTTGTCAATTAGCTATTTTTTTGAAGTCACTATTCACATAATTGTACTTAATCTAAGTTAAAATCATGCAAATTAACTGGAATAAAAATTTAAGGCTATCCAGTATATATTAACCCGACTCATTAATACCCGTCATTCCATAAAGATCACAAGCTATTGATTTTTAAGTGAATATTTTTCTTGCGAGTTTAAGGATCGTGGGTATTTATATACCGGGTTAACATCAGTAATGGACTGTGAAGTTCTCTGCCGAGGTGGTGGGTTAAACGTGCAGTTTCTGCTACACTGACACTGATGAGTTGTTATCACAAAGTGAGTCGTCCGGAGTGGTAACAATGCTATTACAAAAACGGGTCGCAGTGCGGCGGGTAGCCAGCTTTATCGTTGTTAGTCTTCGACCTGTCCGACCATCGTTACAAGGTTTATGAACCTGGAATCAAAAAACAGTTAGTCGACATGACCATCAATGGCAGGGGTATTCGTGATACAGCGCGTGTCCTGAAAATCAATAAAGGCACGGTGATCAGCACGTTAAGAAAAGCCACCACACGGGTTCAACTTCACTCTGATTTTCAGCCATCTGAAGAGAGTAATCCGGGTTTGGAGTCTGAGGCGTGTTTGTCTTAAGGCGGAACTGGATGAGCAATGGTCTTATGTGGGTAATAAATCCAATCAACGGTGGATTATGGTACTAATACACTATGGGCTTATGCGTTTGGCAAACGTAAAGAGACTGTCTTTAAAGAGTTGAAGGCGCTCCTTGATCCGCTGGGAATACACCGCTATTACACGGACGATTGGAGGCTGATGGGCGGCATTTGGACACTGAGAAACATGAAATTGGTAAACGGAACACGCAGAACATTGAGCGAAAAAATCTTAATTTTCGTACTTGGGTTAAGTGATTGAACCGCAAAGCCATTTGTTTTTTTAGGCTTGAATTGATGCGTGACACCGTGATTGGATTGCTCATTGACAAGGTCGAATTCAACCGGAGTATTCACGCCAAAATACAGGTTTGACCCACTATCTGTACCGATATGGCATTGATTATAATCGTACCAGAAGGCACAGTGTGTATTGACTATCATCAGTAATGCTTTATGACTTCAGACGAAGTAAAAGTCTATAAGATGATTTTGACTGGCATGTAGGAAATATGATTATTTTCCCTGCCTTTTTTGAAATTAATAGGTTATTTTTAATAATTTTTATGAAAAATGAAAGAAAAATCTAAACAGGCCTTTTTAATTGCTGGGATGCATCGAAGTGGCACGTCAGCTTTGACGCGGGCTTTGTCTTTTATGGGTGCGGACTTGCCCGAAAATCTGGCTTCGGCTTTACCAGATAATAACGAAACCGGCTTTTGGGAATCCGTTGACCTGATGATTTTGCACGATAAGTTGCTGGCCTCTGCTGGTTCCTCATGGAAAGACTGGACACCATTCAATACTACTTGGTACAAATCAGCGGTTGCTGATAAGTTCATGAACAAAATACTTTCTGTGGTGCAAAATGATTTTGCCGATTCATCATTATTTGTGGTTAAGGATCCGAGAATCTGCCGGTTTCTGCCTTTTTGGCTGGATGTACTAAAGCGGTCAAGTACGAAACCTTATATTGTTATCCCGATCCGCAATCCCCTTGAGGTTGCTCAATCACTTAAGGCAAGAGACGGTTTGCCTCTTGCGACTGGTGGGCTGGTTTGGTTACGACATGTGTTGGATGCTATGTATTTCTCTGAAAGCTACCCGCGTGCATTGGTTAGTTATCGTGATTTAATACAAGACTGGCACTTGGTAATTGACTCAATCTCCGATCAACTTGATGTGTCTTTTCCACGCATATCAATTAGCTCTGAACTGGAGGTTGAACAGTATCTTGATCCGCGACAGAAGCACAATCATGCATCTTTAACAGATGTGAAGCGATGTCGTGAGTTTTCCCCACTTCTTGTCTCCGTTTACGAAACGCTGCTTGCTTTACTCGAAGATCCCAATCAGGAAAGCTTGCTGGAAAAAATAGATAGTGCTAGACGTGAGTTTGATGTCACTTCATTTCAATATGGAAAAGTACTGCAAGCAGCTGAACAATCATACCAAAAAGCGTTGCTAAAATCTGACCAGCAATCTGCAGATTATGAGGGCCGTCTGGAGCAGCAATCTGCAGATTATGAGGGCCGTCTGGAGCAGCAATCTGCAGATTATGAGGGCCGTCTGGAGCAGCAATCTGCGGATTATGAGGGCCGTCTGGAGCAGCAATCTGCGGATTATGAGGGCCGTCTGGAGCAGCAATCTGCGGATTATGAGGGCCGTCTGGCTCAGCAGTTTACGGATTATGAGAGTCGTCTGGATCAGCAGTCTGCGGATTATGAGAGCCGTCTGGCTCAGCAGTCTACGGATTATGAGGGCCGTCTGGCTCAGCAGTCTGCGGATTATGATCGACAATATCAGTTAATAATAGATACCCATCATAATCAGCTGATTGAAAACCATAGAGATTATGAGACGATTTTGTCTGCTCTTGATGCCCAAAAAGCAGATATTGTGCAAACCTTATCAACGGTCAGGAGATCACTGCAGAAGTTACGGCGGGAATATGTCGAAGCTTGGGAGGATAAAAAAGGTTTTGCTGCAAAAAATACTGTTTTAACTGTAAAAAGGTTGAGGAAGAAAAACCCTCTGGTTTCCTTGGTAAAAGAAAGTGTTTTCTTTGACGCTGTTTATTATCTGGCTGGTCGTAATAGTAAAGAAATCACTGGTAATGTCGGTGAGGTAGAGTGCTTCCTTGCTCAATCTGAAGACAAAATAAACCCTCATCCACTTTTTGATATCGATTGGTATCTCCATCAATACCCGGATATTGTGCAAGCAAGGATTAATCCGTTAGTTCATTTTATTAAATATGGTGCTGCTGAATTAAGGTGCCCTCATCCACTGTTTGACGCAAAGTTTTACCGTGAACAATACCCGGAATCAGAAGTGGCTGGTCTTTCCCCGTTGGAGCATTATTTAAAGTATGGTGTGGAATGGGGGTTGAAGCCACACCCATTGTTTGATCCGGTGTTTTATATCCGGCAATTGCATGAGTCTTTAGATAAGGGTTTTTCCCCATTAATACATTACCTGCAAAATCAGTATGCTTGGCGTTATTCTCCCAGTGAAGCTTTTGATGGAGGGTGGTATCTTGAACAGCATCGGGATGTAGCCGAGTCTGATATAAATCCATTGTTGCATTATATTGTGCGAGGAGCAGCAGAGGGTCGCAAACCACATCCTGAATTTGAGAATGAGGATTTCAGAGAGCAATTTTACTCCCTGTTTATCCAGGCTGGGATTCTGGAACCTTCTTCAGTAATTCCCAGAGCAGATAAGCTTATTCTTAGCACGAAGGGAAAGACCGCTTCTGATCTGAGCAATCGTAAACAGCTAGTGACCGATCAGCGATTTTCACGCATGCTTCAATTCCCCCGTACCAAGTTGAAACCGGATTCCAGCGTGTTCATGCAGGATAATCTGACCATTCATTGGGTGACCTGTGATTTTGCCCCAAAGGGTGGTGGTGGCAATATGACCATATTCAGATTTGCCCGTCTATTCGAGTTGGCTGGTCATCAGCAGCATATTTGGTTGCATAATAATCCGGTGCATCAGACTGAAAGTAGTGCATACGAGGATTTGGTTCGAAACTACCAGCAATTGTCTGCACAAATTCACTTCGTTAACGGTAACGAACAGCTTCTGGAAGAGGCTAGGGGAGATATTATTATTGCTACTGATTGGGAGTCAGTCTGGCCGGTTTTGTCGGTATGTAACTTCAAACGGCGTTTTTATTTTGTACAGGATCATGAGCCATCGTTTTTTCCAGCAGGTGGACATAGCCTGGCGGCTGAGATGACTTATCATGAAGATCTGGATTGTGTTTGTGCAGGGCCATGGCTGGAGCAGTTAATGCAGAATAAATATGGGCGTTGGGCCACTAAGTTTTGGCTGGCTGCGGATAAAAAAAGTTATTTCCCCTCTGATCAGCCTGTCACTAATAAAGTGCCGAGAATTGCTTTTTATGCACGTCGTCACACGGAAAGAAGAGCCGTCGATCTTGGGTTGTTAGCACTAGAGTATCTGATGGATACAGGTTTGCAGTTTCACGTCGATGTTTATGGTGATGATGATAACGATACCTTATTGTCAGCGGTCAGCTTTTCATTTACTGATCATGGCATTTTAGATGCTAAAGCTCTAGGCGAACTATATCGGCAGTGCGATATAGGTGTAGTTTTTTCCGCGACCAACTATTCGTTGGTACCGCAGGAAATGATGGTATGTGGCCTTGCTGTATTGGAGATGGATGGCGAAAATACCCGGATCGTTTTTCCTGATGATGTGGTTACGCTGGTTAAGCCCCATCCGGAAAACATAGCTGAGGGGCTGCGTGAGTTATTGTCTGATAAAAATAAACGAATACAACAGGCAGAAAAAGGTAGGTTATGGGCTGCACAGTTTGACTGGTCTGTTGAAGCAGCTAAGGTGAGTGAGAATATGCAGAGCCGTTTAATTGATTTGGGCTATAAATCTGTTCCTTCATCAATGGATAATGCATACAAAGCTTCGGTGATTATCCCGACGTTGAATGGTGGTGAGTTGCTGCTGAAAGTACTCAATATGGTGCGCAAACAAAAAACACCGTGGCCCTTCGAAATACTGGTAATAGACAGTGGCTCTAATGATGGTTCACTGGAAGAGGTCTGTATGTCTGAAGATATTCAGGTTTATTCGATACCTAAATCCGAGTTCAATCATGGCGGGACACGCAACCTTGGTATTGAGTTGACGACAGGGGAGTATATTGCTTTTCTGACTCAGGACGCTTTGCCGACGGATGAATTCTGGCTGTTTAATCTGATATCAATGCTTGAGCATGACCCGGAAGCTGCCGGAGCCTTTGGTCGTCATTTGCCTTACTTGGGAGCTTCCGCTTTTGTCAAAAGAGATTTACTGGCCCATTTCGATAACTTGGCGAAATTTCCTTTGTACCTTGATCGAAATACTGATCGAAGAAAGTATGATAGTGGTGATCAGGGGTGGCGGCAGGTTCTGCATTTTTATTCGGATAATAACTCCTGTATGCGGCGTTCGGTATGGAAGGATATTCCGTATCCGGTGATTGAGTATGGTGAGGATCAGGTATGGGCAGATCTGATCATCAAGGCAGGTTATAAGAAGGCATATGCTATTAATGCGGTGGTTTATCACTCACACGACTATAATGAGCAGGAAAATTATGAACGCAGTAAGACTGAAGCAGCTTTCTTTAAAAAGTATTTTGGTTATGAGTTGGTAAGTGATAGATATGGTATTAACAAAACAATAGCTGCACTAAACCAGGCTGATGAAATCTACGGACGTGAAAACCTGGTTGCAGATGAGGTAATTGAGCATCAGAAGAAGCTGAATCAGGCCCGTTTGACCGGTTATCGGGATGCTTTGTTTAGTTTGTCATGATTAGTGCTCTAAAAAGTATTGTTACTGATTTTTCCGATCAGATACTGGGCAATCATGTGTTTATGTCGGGTGGTGGCTCAGTTGGAGGGGATAAAAATCCGAAGTATCATGATGCTGGAAGTCTGGTTTGGAGACTACCGTACTCAGAACGATTTTTTCTCAGGCGTGGCTGGTATATGTTGGAATTGCTAGTTAGTACCCGTCGGGATATTATTGAGCATGTTGTGGTTCGTTTTGAGTTTTCTAACTTTATTGCGCCGATAAGCATTAGTCTGTTGTGTAGTGCCGGTAAAGTGGCAAAACGCATTGTTTGGCTGCCTGGGGCAGTGACTGAAGTGTCGCTTGATACTGATAATAAGCAGATAAATATCCAGCATTCAAAATTGCAACTTAAACGATTGTTAAAAGGGTTTGCAATTCGGCGTATGTTGATGCGCCTTTCAAGGCAGCATCCTGAGTATTATGAAACTTCAATAAACAGTATCCGGGACATTCTCGGCGGTAGTCGGAACCGTCGTTTTAATACTGCTTTTATTAGAAAGCTGTATTTTTCGTATCAGGCATCATTTCCTGCAGAGATAGATAATGGGTTATCTGCTTTGATATCGACTATACCGGATTCAAAGTTACGGGGAATGCTAAAATATCCAAGGGTTGCACTTGAGCCGGTTTCTAATGTGTTTCAGGAGAGCAGCCTGGAAATTCACTGGGTAACCTGTGATTTTGCGCCTAAAGGTGGTGGCGGGAATATGACAATTTTCCGTTTTATCCGCTGGTTCGAGTTGTTTGGTCACCGGCAGCACATCTGGTTGCACAATAAAACCAGCCATGCTAATGCCGCAGCAGCTTATGAGGACTTGGTGCGTAATTATCAACAGATTAGTGCGCAAGTCCATTTTATTGAGGATGAGCCGGATGCATTTAAGCAGGCAACTGGTGATCTTATCGTTGCGACGGATTGGGAGTCAGTCTGGCCGGTTTTGTCGGTTTCCAGGTTTAAGCGCCGGTTTTATTTTGTACAGGATCATGAGCCTTCCTTTTTTTCAGCAGGTGCGCATAGTCTCGCTGCCGCTATGACTTATCGTGAGGATCTGGATTGTATCTGTGCGGGGCCATGGTTGGAAAACATAATGCGTGAGCAGTATGGACGTTGGGCAACAAAATTCTGGTTAGCGGCGGATCGGTCGGTCTATTATCCTCCTGGTGACTGGCCGGATAATAAACCGTTGCGGATTGCGTTTTATGCACGGGGTTCGACTTCAAGGCGTGCAGTTGAGTTGGGTTTACTGGCGTTGGAATATTTGTCAGATCAGGGTGATATAGATTTCCATGTTGATTTTTTTGGTGGCAGCGATAACTGTGCAAGATTTCAACGTTTCAGGTTTAGCTGGATTGATCATGGTGTGTTGAGTGCCAAAGAGCTGGGTGAACTTTATCGTTGTTGTGATGTGGGCATAGTTTTCTCTGCAACAAATTATTCACTGGTGCCACAGGAAATGATGGCCTGCCGTCTGGCTGTCTTGGAAATAGAAGGAGATAATACCCTTGCCGTTTTTCCACACGACGCAGTTTCGCTGGCTAAACCGCACCCTCATTGTATTGCAGGACAATTGCGGTTTTTGCTGAAAAATATTTGTGAGTGTCGTAGCATTGCCTTAAGAGGGTTGGTGTGGGCTTCTCAGTTTGATTGGGAAACAACAGTACGAGCTGTTAATACGGATATCTTGCAGCGTCTGAGTAATCTTGGGTACAAGCGATTATCTAACACTAATGAGCGGTGATGGCAAGCTCTTCTCTTAATACTACTTTCGTATGTCGGTGTTGGGACTTCAGGTCATAAGGTTGCTACGCTTGCGACCAAACACTCCCGACCTCCTTTGTTAAATATGAAGGTCGGGCTGGATTGACGATCTTTGAATGAGACGAGAAAGGCCTTCTTGGAGGATTATCAGGTATCACTCATTTCAGACCCCTAGGTAGTGTTGTTACATTGTCGGTGTTTGCGGGTAGGATTTTGGTATTCGGGATGGCCGGTTTGGCGTTAAACAGGTCAAGGGCATCTGTCGGAGACAGTTTTTTTATTGCTGTTTCAGCTTCATCACTGTTACGGGCTGATGAATTACTTACGTTACCGAGAAAAGTGAGCTGAATGTTGATACGTCCGATATCTGAGTCTGTGTTCAGCTCATAAGCATAGATGCATATCGGCCCTGCAGGAGCAGAAATAAACACCCCAGAGTCGAGACGGTTATTTGGTGTTCGTCCTACGGCTTGAATCATCAGAGCAGCATCATCCGTAGACCAGTCATCATTTCTAATATAGTTTTCTGAGTTTGTTAATGGATTACCTGGTCGACCTACATAAATGACAGGATCTGTGCGGTTGTTAACAGTCCGGTTAGCTTCGGCATAAACCAATAATGTTGCCCGTTCAGATGAAGAACCGGATATAATACTACAGGCAATGTGAGGAGTTTGATTATCTGCAAATCCCCATGCACTGATATTTAAGAGTGAGGATGCGTATGTGTTGGTAGAGATAAAAAGAGAAAAAAGTAGTGTTGTTGGTATTGAGTGGCGCATGTTTTAAGACTCCTGAAGTAAAGTTGTAAGGCCCCTTTTGTGCTGTTATTTCCAACATGTAGAGCATAATCTAATACATACTTTCATTGAAAGTACGCACTACGCACTTAGTGTAGTTCACGATTGACAAGATTGCTGGTTTGTTGTCTTTGATGTTTGCATGAATTTGCTTGCATGCCATGTGAAATACAGTAGAATTGCAAAAATTTAAGGAGGGGGCTACTTGTCATTCTCCATTTTTATTCTTCCTCTTCCTATGAGCAACACCCCATACTTGGATGAATATGCCATTACATAGATACTTTTCTCTTTTTGTACTTGCTATAATGTGTCTGTTATGTATCGCTGTCAGTTATACGTTGAGAAACGCTGGGATTTGGCCTGGGGATTATATAAACTCTGCGAAAACAGTCAGTCAACTCGAAGGATCATATCATTTTTTTCTCGGTCCGGCACAGTTACAGAGGCTGGCTAGTTACCAGTTGGGGCAAGGTAATTTGGTCAAGGCTAAAACATTGGCCTTGTCTTCGCTGAAACATGATCCCGGTAATGCCCGTGCAATTATTACTTTAAATATGGTACAGCTTCAACAAGGTGAGGCTGATCATCTTGCTGAACTCTTCATGTTAGGAAAAAGGGCTTGGCCTGCATTGTATTATCAGTACATGTTGACCATTCTAGATGATAAGTTTAAGTTAATGCTTGATACAGAGATAGGGCTACTCAGGCAGAAATATAAGGATGACCGGCAGCTGCGGGAAAAAATGGCAGAGGCTAAGGAGGACATTGCAGCACAGAAACAGCGGGGTATTCTGAATCTGAAACGAGAAATGCTTGATGCTCAAAAAATGGACTAACTTGCTAGTTTTCTTGGGTTGCTTCTTGTTGCTCATTGCCCCATTCCCATATAGTGGTAAAAATGCGACAGCAGTGCTGGTTTCCGAAATTATTGGCGTTATGATGTTATTTATCATAGGCTTTACTCAAATTTATCGAAAAAAATTATCGGAGTCCATTAAATATTTTATTTTATATGGGGTGCTGCTGACAGTTATTTATCTCATCCCCTTGCCCGCCAGCCTCTGGGAACACTTGCCGGGCCGTGGGGTGTATGTCGATATAGCTGCCTGGCTGGAGATGAACTATGGCCTATCTGTCTACAAAAGCCTATCAGTTAACTATCTTCACACGCTATCCTTTGCTTTGGGTATCATTCCGGTTTTGGCCTTGTTTTTGACAACAGTGAGTGTATCTGTTTCTTCATTAAATATACTGGTATACGCCTTTCTTTTGTCTGCAACCGGGCAGGCGCTTTTGGCTATTGCACAGTATTATACTCAAAACCCAGCCTTATTTGCAGGGGTCGCATCAATGGTTGCAAGAGGCAGCTACTTGAATCAAAATCATCTGGTCGCGTACATGGAGATAGCAGAACCAGTGGCTCTCGCCTTTGTAGTATACTATGCTCTGCAGTCAGCGACTTCAGGGGCTACGCGGTTTGTGCTTAAGATCACAGTATTTACATTAATATCTTTAGTGCTGCTATTTGTACCACTCATCTCAACCTCTCGTATGGGGTTGTTTTTGTTATTGATAAGTATTGTTTTATCATTTTGGGCAATGACTCCTCGCACTGCCCGGGACACGGTATTATTGTCGCTGATTAGTTTGCGCCTACTGCTTCTGGGGGTGTTTGTCGTTATGCACTACTCATTTCTGACAAATGCTGCCGAGATTGTTTCCCGGGCTGCGCCGCAAAGAATTGCCGGTGATCTGCGCTGGACAATGTGGCGGGATGCCTGGGAGGGTATTGTTGCCCTAGCCCCTTTCGGATCGGGTCCTGGTACCTTTCAGCAAGGGTTCCGGCCTTTTCAGTCCATTGAAAAGGATCTGTTCATTAATCATGTTCACAATGACTATCTTGAACTGGTGTTTGAGACAGGTGTTTTCGGGGTGATATTGTTACTGTGCTTTGTCTATCTTTATGTAAGACAATGGAAGCGGATAGTATTGATTCATGAGACAAATTTGATGCGCTATTTGCAACCTGGTGCAGGTGTCGGTATTTTCTTGTTCATGGTTTACGGTCTCACTGAGTTCAATTTGCACACACCAGCTAATGTACTCTATTTTTGCTTTCTGCTAGGGATTTTCTTCCGGCAACCGGATTTCCTAGGGCCGCCATTTCCTGTAGAAGCTGTCAGAGACGGGGCTTGGAGACCTAATCTTTCCTGAAAATGAGTTCGTTAGATTCTGTTTCAGGTTTATCCGATGGTAGTGCGTTGGTAGTGGTCTTTTGGTTTTTGTTGTAAAAAAGATACTTAAAAAGCGGTGTTTAGCTTGCCAAATAACAGGACATATACTAATATCCTCCACAGGTTCATCGCACATGTGGGTGATGTTTCTTAGTTAATTGTGTTTTACATGGGAATAGTGAGGAAAATCAATATGAAAGTTTCCAAAATGTTAGCGATGCTAGCTGCTGGTAGTATTGTTGCGTTGAGCTGCTCAGCGTTTGCTGATGGCGCAAGATATGGATTTATTGAAGATTATATGAATGAGCATATGCCTGGTGAGCAGGCTGGCGAATATTTTAATATAAATAAGTTGCTCTATACTGGAAAGGCAGAAATAGATAAAAAAGGCAACTTGATTGTGTCGGGGTCGTATTTTGGCGCTTTGAATCTGTTTGCCGATGGTAATGGTAGTACTGTTAACACTCTTAAGCAATGTGCTGCTAACCCTGATCTTGGTATCTGTAGAGGGGATGTTTCTTACACTGCTATCGAGTTGTTAAAGAAGGCTGCATCAAAGTAGTAGGTAAGGCTTCATTAATGAGTTGACGTTGTTAGTTTTCGCTAAGCTCATTTAAGAAAGAATTAGTAATATTCTGGTTCTGCAATCTAGATAAGGTAAATTTAACATGAAAAAAAGATTTTTTAAAAAGGCTTTAGCATCATCTGTTTGTGCTGCTGCTCTTGGTGTAGGTGGTGTGGGTAGTGCTCACGCTGATTCTTTGTTGGCTCCTCTGGTAATGAGTGATGCTTTCGGTAGCGGATTTATCACTGTACTGAGTTTGAAGGTGCGTGGCACTGGTCAAGCAGACCACCAATGGCGTCGTTTTGGTGCAAATGCCAGTCATTTGACAGATCTGCACTACACTTGGTTGCGTAAAAGTAATAATTTGGCGGGCATGTTTAATCTGAACTCTGCTTGTGTCCATGAAAACAATAATGGTACGATTAGTCCGTGGGATATGGTATTTCAGGCAGTAAACCCTGCCTTTGATTTTGTTGCGGGGATTGAAGCGCCAGTTCCACCTGATCTTGGTAATACTGTTCATGGTCACCCTACAACACCATTTTATGGCATGGCTGTTATTGATGATGTGGCTAACTTAGACTCTAGTTATACAACAGCAACATCGACTGGACGCCCCTTTACAATCGGAGAGGGTGATATGTCTGGTTTTGCATATGTAATGCACCTGCCTACCGGAATTATGTTTGATTATAAACTATTAAATAATCATCGTTCCATGGCTAGTGGTGATTTTGCTGCAGGTTTTACTTCTAAGCGTTCAGTTGATCTGTCATGGAATCCTTTGAATCGTGATACCACTGTATGGTTGGGAGTTGCTACTGGTACAGGTATGACTGCAGGTAATAACTGGGGCGGTACTATTACACTGAGTCAAAATACTCTGGCTGGTCAAACCAGCCCTGCTAGCCCCGTTGCTCCGGTACATGCCACAGGTGTTTATGATAATAATGAAAGAGTTATAAGTGGTGACACCAATACTGCAATTACCTGTATGGGTTTCTTTACCCGTAATAATTTTCTAAATTCTACTCAGCTTACAAATACTGTAGACGGTGGCTGGACTCGAAAAAGTATAGCAGGTAGTAATGGTGCATCGGGCGGTTTGATTTATAAAGCGGAAGCTAAAGCATTATTTGGTAATACTGTTGCTTCTTTCCAGTCTGAAACCAGCGGTCATCTGCGTGCAGCTAACAATGGAACACATCCAAATCGTCCTAATTAATTCGATTTTTTTGATTGGTTAGCTTGTGTAAAAGAGGGTAGTTTTCTATCCTCTTTTTTTATTATTTGAAAGGTTTTGTAAACTAATGGCTAGAAGTAAATTCGTTTTTTTCTTCCTTATATATATTTTTTTAGGAGTAACGACAATAAATCAAATGCTTTATGCAAATCCGGTAAAGCCGGTTTTTGAGCCTTTGATTAGTAAAAAAATTAAGAATATAGCCGTAACTACTGTTGAAAATGAATTGGTTACACTTCACCTTGATAAAGGTAAAGTTATTTATACCGGGGTGAAAGGTGAGTCTATTCTGGCTGAAGATACAGTGGCGCAAAATGTCTGGTTAGAAAGCAATGGTCATTCAGTTTATGCGGCATGGTGGGAAAAAAAAGCAGATGGTAAGAAATTATATGTGAGTGCATCACAGGATGGTGGTAAAAGTTTTTATCCTGCTGTGTTAGTATCTAAGGGTGGGGTGTTGCCGGAAGTAAACTTTATCAAGGGAACTGAGAAAAACAAAATGGCACTAGCTTATGTATCAGAAGAATTCCCAGGTTATCAGATTTATTTTAATCGAACAGTCGATGGCGGTAAAAGCTGGTTAGACGAAGGTGGGTTACTACTTAATAAACTTTATGATGATGAGAATGAAATAGCTTCTTTTGAAGAGGCAAAAAAGGAAAAGCCTAATGTGCTGGTTGGCTCTACAGCATTATCGCCAAAAGTATTTCAACTCAATGAAAAAGTAGTCGTAGTATGGGAAGAGCGGGCAATTAGAAACAAAGTGCCTTATCTCCGGATTGTTGCCAGAGCTTCAGAAGATGATGGTGTTACATGGTCAGAAGATGAAGACATCTATCTTGAGGCGAACGCGAACCCTGTTGAGCTCAATGCAGTTGTCGTGAATAATGAAATTTATTTAGTTGCTTTTGTTCCTGGTAAAGGTGTAATTTCTTTTCGTTCAAAAAAATCAGGAACAGAGTGGGAAAGCTTAGGTATTTTGCCCGGAACCGAACAATTGAACAGTGCCAGTTGGTTTAGGCTGGCATCAGCTAAGAAGACTTTGCTGGTTGCTTACGTTGCCAGAGCACATGGGGCGAAAGACGAAGTCTGGTTAAATTCACTGTCTTTAGAATCTGGTAAATGGATTGAAAGTGAGCCGAGGTTTTTTAGTCAGCGTGTGGGGGGAGGTAATAACTTCTCAACTAAAAGTGTTTATGCTGATTTAAAGACATTAAATGATGGGGAAGTTTTAGCTGTCTGGGAGGACTATCGCTATCTGATGCCCGTTGTCATGGGTAGCTACTCCAAAGATGGCGGAGTTAAGTGGACTGAACCAAAAGCATTAACTACTCCTGGTTTAACAGTAAGTAAGTTTCCAAAGTTATATGTTGGAGAAAATAAAGTATGGGGAGTGTTTACATATTTTAATACTCAATCAGATAATGAAAAAGATAATTATCTGACTTCATATCAGTTTATTACTGAAGAGCAGGGTCAGGGTATTCATTTTCCGGAAATAGAAAATAAGAAAGTACTTAGCAAAAAAGAAATGTTAGAAAAGCTTAAAACAAGAGTAGAAAAGTTTTGGGCAAGCCGACTGAAAGGAAATTATAGTGCAAATTGGGAGTATTTTGACCCTTTGTATCGTACACTATTTGATAAACAAAAATGGGAAAGTACTCAAGGTAAAATTGGTTACCTTGATTTTAAAGTAGGTGATATAACAATTCACGGAATGTTGGCTGATGTTTCTGTTGAGATCAGTGTTACTATTAATCAGTTGCTTATGGGAGAGGACGACCTGATTGAACCTCCACCACCCAAAGAGGTTACTTTGGTTGAACGTTGGGGGTGGTTTTATGATAATTGGTATTCAATGCCTGAAACTATGTTTGAGCGCCGATATGAATACTAAGTTACTGAGTTTGTAAAGCTAGGAAGGCTGGGAATAAACTTTTTCCAGCTTTTTGTCAATTCGTAATTATATTATCTAAGAGATGGATATTGGTTTTTATAGGGATATAAATAATTTTCAAGGTGGGCATCTGAAGGTTTGGGATTATTTTAATCATTGTAAAAGTCACCCTGAATTTAATCCTAAAATTGCTTTTTCTGAAAATACTACTTGGTCTATTAGTAATCCGTGGAATATGATTAAAGACAAAGTAATAAATGACGATATGAAACTTGACCAGTGTAATGCCTTTTTTATTGCCGGGGTTGATTGGGATTTCTTCTTGAAAAAGAAAATACTGGAGGGAAAAATTGTTATTAACCTAATACAAGGTTTCTCTCATATTATTCCCACTGATAAGAAATTTCAATACTTGTCTCGAAAAGCCATCAGAATTTGTGTTAGCAATGAATTGAGAGAACAGCTTTTAAAAACAAATCAGATTAATGGACCTTTGTTTACTATCTCTAACGGTATTGATGCGGCTGAAATTAATTATTCTATTAAAAAAAAGGAGAAAGTTCTCGTCGTAGGTTATAAAGAACCGTTAATGGCGATTGATGTTTATCAAGGATTAATAAAACATGGTATATGCAATGCTGAGCTGCTGACAAAAATGGAGAAACGCAATGTGTTTTTACAAAAAATTTCAGAAAGCTCTATTGTAGTGTTTCTTCCTTTTCCTATAGAAGGTTTTTTTCTGCCAGCGTTGGAGGCTATGTTTTTTGATACGTTGGTTGTTTGTCCTGACTGTGTTGGGAATCGCAGTTTTTGCTTAGATGGATATAATTGTTTATTGCCTGATTACTCTGTTGAATCTATTGTCAATGTGGTAAAAAAAGCATATGTTTTACCTTCAATAGAACGTACTAGAATAATTAAAAATGCAAATAAGTTAAGCCAACTTTCTTATAATAAAGAGAGAAAGCTTTTTCATAATATATTAGATGACTTGGAATCTATTTGGCGCAATGCATAATGATATATACGAAGCGAGATATAGTTTTGACAGGGGTTCCCCGTTCGGGAACTACTTTGACTTGTTATTTGCTGAATAAGGCTGAAAATGTTGTTGCTTTGGTGGAGCCGCTTAATCCACAAGACTTTACTTCCTTAAATGATTCTACTCTTATTAAGTCGTTAGATTGCTTTTTCAAAGCACAACGTGCCTCAATTTTAAAAGCAGGAAAAGCAACCAGTCGTAGTGTATCCGGCAAGGTAACAGATAATGTAGTCAGTCAGCCCGATCAGCAAACAGGTCGTCGGGTGAAACTTGTAGATAGCAATACGATTTATATTAATAAAAACGTATCAGATAATTTCCTCCTTTTTGTAAAGCATCCAAGCTTTTTCTCGGCCAAATTAAATATTCTAAATAAGTATTATAAGTGTTATGCAATAATAAGAAATCCCCTTTCTGTTCTTCTGTCTTGGAATAGTGTTGAAATGGCTGTTACAGACGGTTATGCACCTGCTGCCGAGAATAATGATCATAGGTTAAAAAAAGCACTAGCTTCAGAAAAAGATAAAATTAATCGTCAGTTATTTTTATTGTCATGGTTTTATGAACAGTACTTTTCTAATCTTACTAGAGAAAGTATTATCAAATATGAAGATATTATATCATCCAATGGTTTATGTTTAAGTGAGATTATCGGAGAAAATACTCTTGAATATGATGAGCCATTGTTTTCGAGGAATAATAGTTCTTTCTATGATGCAAAGCTAAAAGGTGTTTTAAAAGAAAAACTTTTACTTTCGGATGGTGCTTATTGGAAGTACTATGATAGAAATTCTATAGAGTTCTGAGCCATGTTGGTTTCTGTCCATATTCCTAAGACAGGTGGTGTCACTTTTCGTTCTTTGTTGAAAAAACATTTTGGGACCAAACTTTTATATGATTACCAGGATCGACCTATGAGTGATCCAACTTTTCTAAGAAATATAAAAGCATGTAAAAAAGCTATTTTTCTTGATAAAGATCTGTATTCCTATGATTGTATTCATGGTCACTTTATGCCAGTTAAATATAGTTTTTTGAAAAATAAATGTTTTATAATCTGGTTTAGACATCCTGTCGAACGTATAGTTTCTAGATATTTTTACATGAAAAACCATTCAGACTTTTCTTCAAATCAATTTTTCAAATATATAAAGGATAAAAATATATCGCTAGAAGATTTTTGTAAGATTAAACATTTTCATAATGTTTATAGTAAATACTTGTGGGGTGTTTCGATTACTGACTTTGGCTTTATAGGTATTACTGAGGACTATGATAATAGTCTAAAAAGATTTTGTTGTTACTTTGGTGTAAATAGTGAATTTGATAAGGTTGTCCATAAAAATGCTAATGATTTTGTAAAAAAAGAAAATAATTGCTATAATGTTAGTGATTCTGTACTTAATATAATATATAAAAATAATAAAAAAGATTTTTTGATATATGATAAAGCTGTTTCTTTATGTTAGTTTTTTTAGGGATTGGTGCTCAAAAGTCGGGAACCACTTGGTTATATAATGCTTTGAACAAGCATCCTTTGATTAACTTTCCAAAGGGTAAAGAAGTACATTTTTGGAATGGTAATATTAATAGTTTTAATGTTAATGATTATTTGATTTCTTTTATTGATCCTCGGCTTGTTGAAGGTGAAATAACTCCCGCATATGGTCATTTGTCAAAAGATAAGATAAGAATAATTCATCGGTATTTGCCGGATATTAAGATTATTTATATTATGCGAAATCCTGTTGACCGAGCATGGTCTTCTGCATTAATGGCTTTGAATAGATCTGAGCTAAAGTTTGAAGAAGCTTCAGATCAGTGGTTTATTGATCATTTTACTTCAGCAGGCTCTTTAGCTAGAGGAGATTATGAAAAGGCATTGAAAAACTGGACTAGTATATATACTGTGGATCGTGTACTTCCTTTATTCTTTGAAGATATGGTTGTTTCCCCATATCTTTTGATTAAAAATGTATTCAGGTTTTTACAAGTCGATATTTTAGATGATGCACTTATTCGAGACTGGGATTTACATACAAAAGTATTTCCAGGAAGAGGAAACACGATTAGACCTCATTTGAAAAGTTTTTTGCAGTCTATTTATAGAGAAAAAATAATTAATTTAGAGCGGTACTTGGATATTGACCTTTCTTCTAAGTGGGGAGGGTGGTGGAATGAGGCAGCTTAATATTAATGGCTATTTTAAGCAGGTTTTTCAGAGGCAACAAGGACTTACGTTGATTGAGTTATTGTTAGCTTTATTTGTGTTTTCGATATTGTCTTTCATGGCTTTTAAGGCAGTAGCTTTTTCTTCAAAAACATCAAGCTATTTAGTCGAGGAATATAATAGAATCTTTATGCTTGATAAATTATTTGTGCTTCTTGGAAGTGACCTTCAGGCTGCAAAAAGTGTTGTTTTGCATAATCAGGAAGAAAAAAATGGTCAGTTTATTTTGATAGAGAAGTTAGGCTATGATAATAAGGCTGCCGTTAATTTTGGTTCTTCATTAAGATTAAATTGTGTTAGCTATAATTTTAATGAAAAATCTAAAGTTAGTCGAAATTTGGCTTCATGTGGCGATAATCTAAGTGGTAAAGGTTCTGATGGTTCTATATCGCTAAGGTTATCCTCAAGTATTTCTGATCTGACTGTAGAGTCTATTGTTGATGGAAAAAATAATATTTTGGGCCTTAGAGTAGGTTTGGTCGATTCTCAGCTTGGGGAGTTTTTTAGATTATTTCGTCTGGTTTCTTTTGATAAAGCACAAGTCGAAAATCAATTAAAGTAGTTTATCTGATATTCTGATATTTTTTTATTAAAGGTTTAAATGGATAATCTAAAATTGTTTCTAAACTCCAACAAACTTTAGATGAACTAAATATTATTACATGGAGCTTGTGTTTTTTTCTATAGTTTATTTTAATTAATGCCTATGCTTAATGTGTATAAAGTATTTAGATAAGATGTTAAACCAATGGCTATATTCTTCAGTAATTACTGATTACCCTTTTTTCAAGTCAGTAGTTGAGTTGGATCAATATCATCTTAAGCAGCTTTCAGCTTACAATGAAGCAAGATTTTCATGTCAATTGAAAGCTGGTTATTATATGATTGAGTATTTTGCCACTTCATCAAATACTAGGGTTTTATACCTAAAATTTGGTGGTGCAGGATCTATTATCAGTTTTTCTTTGTCTGATGGTAAAGTAGGTAAGAGAATAGTATTTTTATCTAATTTTGTAAATCTTATTAATTTTAAACTAGATAGTGAATATGATGCTATCTGTTCTATTGGGCGTCCTCCTGTTAAATATTTGCGCATTATTCCTCTGAGAAAGTCATTTGCTGTTCGTCGTATGTTGCATAGACTCAACTCTGAGGAGGCTAAGGTGGCCGAAAGGGCAGCAAAACGACAGGTATCATTTATGGATTACCTATACAGAACCTATGAGCAAACATTTATTAGAGATCAGTTCATCATTTATCAACTGTGGCAAAAAGAGGTGGAGCAAGAACTTCTCTGCAAGCAGCAGATAAATAGTAATCGCTCGATTATTCGGGATACATTCATCTGGTTTTGTGCATCAGATTATAGGCCGGTAGGTAATGCACGAAAAATTATGCAGCAGACTTTGTTGAGTCATCCTGAGGCTATACTGGTTTATGCTGACGAGGATTGCTTGAATAACGGGTTGCGGGAAAGTCCGTGGTTTAAGCCGGATTGGAATCCTGATACATTTTTGGTGCAGGACTATGTTTCTTCTTGTTACTTATGCCGTCGTGATTGGTACGAACAACATAGAGCCGTTTTTGCAGAGCTTGGCGAGCGTCTGGCGTTATCACGATTATTACCCAAGCTACCTGTTGCTGCTGTTTTGCATATACCACTGATTCTAGTTCATCGTTTAATAGATCAGACAGGTGCTAACCAGATTGCTGCTAAAAAATCGAAGCTGTCTTGTCGTGTAAAGGTACTAAGAGCCTTGTTACCAGAGAGAGTTCAGGCAGAACCTGGCTTGTTAGCAAATACATTGTGCTTACATTATTTCTTGCCTGCTCAAATACCTAAAATTTCATTATTGATACCTAGCCGTGATTCGTTGCAGGTTTTAAAACCCTGTATTGAAAGTCTTCTGCAGAAAACAATCTATCCGGACTTTGAAATAATCATTTTGGACAATCAAAGCAGGCAGGCTGAAACATTAAGATGGTTTGATGAAATAGTTAAATATTCAGGGGTACGGGTACTACAATATAAGCAGTCATTTAACTATTCAGCTATTAATAACTTTGGTGTCAGGCATGCGCGAGGTGATATAATTGGTTTGATTAACAACGACATAGAAGTCATATCACCGGGGTGGCTAAATGAAATGGTTTCCCATGCCTGTCGCCCGGAGATTGGTTGTGTTGGGGCTAAACTGTATTATGGTGACAGACGGATTCAACACGCAGGTGTTATTTTAAGTGAGCATAACATTGCCATGCACGGTCACCGTTACTTTGATGGTGATGCTGATGGTTATCAGGGGCGTTTGAAGTTAGTGCAAAATTATTCTGCAGTGACGGGGGCTTGTCTGGTGGTTCGGAAGGAGATTTATGAACAAGTTGGTGGACTGGATGAGGAAAATTTGGCGGTAGCCTATAATGATGTCGATTTTTGCCTGAAGGTGCGTGAGGCGGGTTACCGCAATCTGTGGACACCTTATGCCGAACTGTATCATCATGAATCAGTAAGCCGAGGTTATGATGATACTCCTGAAAAAAGGAAGCGGTTGAAGAAAGAAGCTGCTTATATGCGTAAGAAGTGGGGTAAAGAATTGGCGAATGATCCCTGTTATAATCCTAATCTTACCCCACTGAAAGAAGATTTTTCTGTACGTGTTTTCTGACGGTTTTAATTTGAATATCTGTTTCCTGGCCTGCAACAAAAATCCAAAATTTTTCCAGCATGATCCATCTTATATCTACCGGTGCGAAAATCTCGTCAGGATATTGGAAAGTAATGGTCAAAAAACAGCATGTATTCATTTCAAGTGCTTCAACTGGTTTGGCAATCCGGATGTTGTCGTTTTCCATCGTCCCTCATTCAGTTTACAGTTAGCCCTTCTGTTATGGTGGTTAAGGCTAAGAAAAGTCAGGGTGATCGCAGAGTTTGATGATCTGGTTTTCGATGCCGCGTACTGTGAATTCAGCCCCGGAGTGCTGAACAACGTTCTCAGTTTGCAAAAGACACGCAAAAAATATCTGGCTCACCAAAAAGTATTAGAGTTATTTGATAGATTTACTGTTTCAACTGAACCGCTTCGTGAGCACCTGTTGAAGCTGAATCCAATAAAAAAAGTTACTGTTTTGCCAAACACTCCTCACTACTTCTGGCAAGAGCAATGCGAAGATTTTCCTGTACCTGCTGTCGATTGGTCTAATCCGGTCATCACTTACTTACCCGGCACCAAAAGCCATGATCGGGATTTTCAGGTTTTCGCCGAAGGTATTACAAAATTTTTGAATGATCATCCACAAGTACGCCTACAGGTAACCGGGCCATTGGAGTTTGAATTGGCCGTCAGGCCTGAACAAATCATTCGTTGTAAAAAAGTGCCATTTACTGAATATCACCAACATATAGTTAATGGCTGGGTTAACCTGGCGCCATTAGAAGATACACCATTTACACGTTGTAAATCAGCACTTAAGGTTATCGAAGCCGGTTATTGGGGAAAGCCTACGTTATGCTCACTTATTCCCGATGCAGAACGTTTCATTGGTAATGGTGCTATACCGGTAGGCTCTTCTACTGAGTTGTATGCAGAGCTGAAAAATCTGCTTGATCCTGGTTATTATTTTGATTATACAAAAGACTTGCGACAACGGGTGCTGAAGTTAGCTGATATTCAACAGGTAGCACAACAGTTTTTCGAATTTGTTCTGGCTGATGGGGATACGGATCAGTTCAAATAGGCTAAACTTGTATTTTAGGGGTACTAAGTGTTTGGAGGGAGCTATGCTGTATATGATTAGGTTAAAGCTATTATCAGGCTTGTGTTTAGCAGTCCTGGCTGTCAGTGGGTGTGATGATAGCGATAGTGTCGAAGAGTTAATTGATGATCTGTTTGAAGACAGAAGTTATGCAGGGGAAATTACTTTTCCGGCTCAAGTCAATGCTCAATGTCCTGATTGGTCACGCCGGGAAACGGTTAAAGTGTATTCATCAATGAGGCTGCCGAAAAACTGTGTCTTTGAACAGGTGACTATTCAGCTGATGGCACCGAATATCGATTTTGATTGCAATAATGCGGTGTTTAACGGCATAACAAAAATTAATCGTAACGAATACCGTGATGTCTATAGTTCCACTGAAGCACCACAAGGACTTGCTTTTTCTGTCAGAAGTCCATCAAATGCTGAGGTACGTCTAAACAATATTACGATTCGAAATTGTCAGATTCTTAATTATATTACTGCGCTGGATGTGAAATTGAATCTGAGCGATGAAACAAAGCTGGCGCTTCGTGATGGGAGTGGAAATGAGGATAGTTTGCGGGCCAAGGCACCAACGGATATTAAGGTGCTGAATAGTAAAATTATTAACAGTCATGGTTCCGGTATTTATATTAACCGCTATATAACTGGTTTTGAGCTGAGTAACTCAAGTGTTAAAGGCTCTGGAGGGCCGGGAATTTATTTGGATGCAGGAAGTCGTGCTACAAAAATTTCTGCTTCCGTGATTGAGGGTAATGGTTTTTTCTCTTATAGCCCGGAAAATTTGCAGCGTGAAGCCAGGCGAAGTAATTTAGCAAAACGGGAGGGGGTAGCTGTTGATGCGACAACCCGGAATATTATTAGAAATAATACGTTCCGGGATAATGCAGATGGGGGGGTGTATCTGTATAAAAACTGCTGGGAAGATGTGACGGATCCGAATGAATGGCCACGCACGGAAGGTGCAAACTTTAACCGTATTGAAGGTAATCGCTTTATAGATGAAAGCGTCGGGGTCTGGTTGGCCGAGCGTGCGGATCGAGACTTAAGTGGTTTTGATTGTGGTGACAAACTGGTTTATTCTAGCGGTGATAAAAAGTATTATCGCGATTACGCCAGAGAAAATACTGTATCAGGCAATACCTTCACTGACAATGAAGAGGCGGTCAGGGTAAAAGATGATGCCAATATTGTGCAAGACAACACCTTTGTTGGTACAGAAAAATTCGATATATCTATTGGTTCGGAGATTCGGGGAAAAATTGGTGATCCGGTTTCGGGGACACTACTGTCCGGTAATAATCTGAGTAAAGCGGATGGCATCCACATTGGCAATGGTGCCGATTAATCCTTGTTACTGGTGGTGGGCCGTTAAGGCGCAATGGGCACGCAGTAATGGTGTTTATCAGCGGCAAACATTACGATATTTTTTCCGGGCATGGAAATTGTCCGGAAATATTAATGACCTACTTGCTTATGTCTTATTCCGGCGAGATCTGGGCTATACACTGCCAAACTACTGGGTGGGTTATTTAGAGCGTAAGATTCAGCACCTTAAGCCCGTTCGGCAGTTACTGGTAGCGGCACTGTTATTTGAGTCTCAGGGGAAGTGTCCAGATCATTTGCTTCCACTTCTCACCGCCATAGACCGGTGTCAGTCTCCTGTTGTTTTATCCTGTTTATCCAGAAACGGAGCAGAATTAAGTGTAGTACAAGCACGCTTTGGACAAATTCATGATCAACAGCAGAGTTGGCGTGAAGCGTTTCAGGCTGAGTTGTTAAAACAGGCCCATCGGGGTGGTATCTGTGTAGTGGGGAATGCCGGAAATATGAAATCGGCGTTACTTGGCGAAGCTATTGATCAGTACGACTATGTCGTGCGCTTTAATACATTTTTCAGTTCAAAAACTGATGAAAAGGATATGGGATGTAAGCATGATATCTGGGTTATTACACCGGGGTTTCAGGTAACGGTATTGCCGAAAGATTTTTCCGGAACAGTGATATTAACCGGGCCAGATGTTCGTTACCGGTTATTGAACTGGTCTGGTGTTTATGCTGTGGTCAAACGTGAATTGACTTTGCTAACTACACCATTGCCAGTCTGGCAAAATCTGGTTCGCGAATTAACGGCTCCGCCCAGCGCGGGGATTTTATTTCTGGCATGGTTGAAGATATTACTGGGTTCATGGAGTGGGGTTTCTGTTGCAGGCTTCAGTGCCTTGAGTGATGTGAATAAGGCTTATCACCATACGGATGCAAAACATAAGCCCT
>PDWI01009873.1_pt1 | contig 24858 bp, 26 predicted proteins | sample 1430891 | NCBI WGS metagenome assembly PDWI01 (sample SAMN01162508, study PRJNA174530) | Oral metagenome, whole genome shotgun sequencing project. | biome: Marine environment; feature: Marine mammal; material: Swab sample of the gingival sulcus; isolation source: swab sample of gingival sulcus...
CCTGAGAAGAACCTTGATCCCAATAATGGTTTGGAAATAGAAGCAAACCAGGGAGTACAAGGCGTCAAGGGATATAGTTCCGAGTCAAGAAAGATCGCTCTGAAGGCGACATGCCCCGAAGGTGGTGAGATCGTTTGGTACGCAAAGTCGACGAACGGGAAGTTCAGAAAAGTTGCCACAGGAAACGTCTACAATGCCTCTTTTCGGGTGAGGGCCGGAATGAAAAACGTGACCTATTATGTTTCGGTAAAACGGCAAGATGGCTCCGAAGGGGGCAAGCTGCCGGTGGTCGTAAACATTACCCAGCCGTAAATCTGCCGGGCTGTTTTTTTTCGGTAGAGATTGTCTTTTTTAAGGGCTGAACTTTAGTTTGCTTGAAGTTCAGCCCTTGTTTGTTATATGAAAATGATTGATTCTCATCTCCTGTGTGGACAAAAGGCATTTCTGATTTTTTCTTTTTATAAAACAAGACCTGCCTCTCGCAGCTTATCAATGATATCCTCAGCCTGTTGTTGGATGTAATAAGAGGGGCTGTCGAGACATCGTTTCAGGTTCTCTGCCATCGCTGGAGATATTTCTTCCTCTGGTTTCCAGGTGAACAATCCATGGGTCCGGTCGTAAATATAATATTCTAAGCCAGCTAAGGCGTGGATGTGTATCGGGTCTGATTCTATGGCCAGACATTGAAACCAGAAGGGGAGCAGGCTTGTGCTGCGAATCTGTTCTACCGCAATGAGTCCATTGGAAAGGGTGTACTCATCACTGGGATCAATCTGTTCGGTAACATAGGACACAATACGTTTTCTTGCTTTTCTACTGCCCCAGCGGATATTCCGAACGTCAACGATGACCAGGGATTGAATGGTTATCGCCGCGGTAAATCCAATGGTTTGTATTTCTTTGAGCTGCGGTTCTATTCCTGGAATTGCTCCGGGCATAGATTGGATGTTTTGTACTATTCTCTGGGCAATTTCATCGGGTACACGTCGCTGATCACTGAGTAAAAAAAGGATATAGGGGATAAGCTTTTGTCCCTTGGCCATGCCCAAGGTCTGGCTTTCTACAAGGGCCTGAGCAATGGTAGCAGGGTCATCAGACTGGAGGGCGGTTATGGTTTCATCAAGATCTGGGTTATAATAGTAAATACGATGATTCATCCAAAAGGCAAAGACGACGAGGCCGACGACAAAGAGAGCTCCTTTCCAACCTGTTATTTTAATTGTTGTTTCCATGGTGTTCCTCCGTCTCTTAGTAAGCGCTTGTGTAAAAAGCTTGAGAACTTTTCAAAAAAATTCCTTTTGATATCTTATCGTATTTTCGGCAATAAATTTTTCATGATGGTGTAGTATGTTTACCATGTTTTTTGTGTTTCTGCTTTCCCAGTCTTTTTATTCATAGTTTACATTGAAGTTACTCATAGATTTATCGAGGGATTATGAGATGATGAAAAATAAGGAAATATCTGTTATATGAGTCAATTACTTGTCAAAGAGGGATCTCCTCTGGTTCGTGTGCATTGTAGAAGAGAAGGTGTTTTTTAATTTTGAAAAGACTGATTACAATTTCATTATAAAACAAGAAGCTCTTCGATCCTTTACTTATTTGATATCCTGTAAAAATATGAGATAGGAGTGCTTTGTTCTTGGATAGAGCAGGGTGGGAAATAGCTATTTATGCTGAGTGGCAATCAAGTAGATATGATTCAGGTCAAATGGTACCTGTTTCATGTCTGGGAGACTTTTGTTTTCCCAAAAGGTTATGATATGTCTCAGATGACGTTGCTTGTATATACCAAATCTGCGGCTCATGCCGGGTGGGAAGAGTAACAGAGGATAGTGGTGATGATAAAAGAAAAAATGTTGTTTTTCATTGTTTTTTTTGCCATTTCCTGTACCGGATATACACAGCAAAATGAAACTGGAGAGGATTGTTTTTCTTTGCAATCTGAAGCCCTTGTTAACGCGATTGCAAATACTCCTTTTGCTGCTTTAATTAGAATTACTTCGTTTCAGCCGACGGATGTCTCTCCTGTGAAAAAGATCGATGATTATGGACAGGAAATTATCTGTTATGCAGATATTATAAAGACTTTTCGTGGCGAGGTGAAAAAGAATATTTCCTTTACAATATATGTTGAGCATGGCGAGGAGCTTGGATTTCCCAAAAAGCCGTTTATTATTACCTTGTGTAAATCGAATGGAAAGTATTATTGGCCAGGAACAGGCGCAATATTTTCAGCAGAATATGAATTGATAAGTAGAGCTGAAAAAGCTGGGGAGCATGTCGATAAACTGCAGAAAAAATTTATGATTTGTGAATGATTTGTTTTCTAATATATGGAAAATTCTGGCTTGAGAACTTGTCTGAAATGTCTCTGAGCAGGCCTTTTATGATTATTTTGCTGATAGTAGTAAAATAAATTAAGCTTGTAAGATCGTCCTTAGAAGGAACAACGTGTAATCGTGAGTTGTTCAGGGATATATTGATTAATAATTTATTATTATATGAAGATGATGAATAGAAAAGTTTGAGTATTTTTTGTTTCGACTTTTCCTTATACGTATAATTTACTTTGTTTTTAGGAACAGAAATAAAACTTTCCATTTAAAAAATAGGAATAGCCATGACCATAGATTTGGGCACAGCCCTTTTAGTTTTTGCGATGCAAGAAGAATCCCAGGGATATTTTAAAAAGTATGATGTGCTTTATACTGGGCTTGGCAAGATTAATGCAGCGTATTCTCTGACTAAATATTTGAGTGATAAGAGACCATCTCTCGTTATCAATCTCGGAACAGCGGGAAGCCAGTTGTTTCCTGCAAAGTCTGTGGTTTGTTGTTCTCGTTTTGTGCAAAGAGATATGGATGTACAGGCTCTGGGCTTTGAACCTTTTCAAACACCTTTTTCCGATGTCCCTGTAGTTTTAGAATATGGAATGTCTGTTACCGGTCTTCCTGCCGGGATTTGTGGTAGCGGGGATAATTTTGCAACCACCTATAAGGAAGCGGCGTATAATCTCGTTGATATGGAAGCATACGCACTGGCTCGTATATGTCAGCAGGAGGATATTCCCTTTCTTTGTCTGAAATATATTTCTGATGGTGCTGACGAAGATGCCTCCGCAGATTGGACTGAGGCGCTTGACAATGCAGCAAAAGCTTTAAAAAATGCGCTTCTTGATATTTGATTGTTATGGTGATGATATATTTCTGGGTTCGGTAACAACAGGAATACTAAAATGAATTATAAAAATATGATTGTTGCCTTAACGAATATTTCAAGCGGTGTGATGTTTATTGTTCTTTGTATTCCGTTACTGAAACGGAAAATTAAAATGAATCATTGGTATGGCTTTCGGATTTCGAAATCCTTTGTGTCGGAAGAGAACTGGTACGACATCAATGCGTATGGCGCAAGGAAATTTATTATTTGGTCTATTCCAATGATATTTATTGGCTTTTCATGTTTTTTATACCGTTAAATGATACAACATCTCTTATACTTGGGGTTGGTCCTGTTACATTATTTACAACGAGAGCCATTATTCAAATCTTGCTATATGCAAAGAAGTTGTAATGACAAAAATATACCATCGAATAATATGCTCGAAGGGGCCGTGCGTATTGTGCACTTTTTCGGAAGTATGTGGTTTAATAAGTTGAAAATATTTATCTAAGGTGTCGGGGTAAAACGCCCGGCTCTTCAGTTTCCCGATATACGCCTTACGTCTCTTACTGAGGTTTATGAGATGCGCTTGTTGGTTTATCTGTGGGTTTGGAAGGTATCCAGATGCGGCTGCTTACCATGTAGGTAATGACGGAGCTGAGTAAGAGATAGCCGAACATCGTGGCGTTTTTTGTTTTGAGGACGAAGGCGAGTGTTACGATAATGGCTGCACTTAACACAAAAAAGAGTGGCTTTGGGATTTGGCGGAGCATGATTCTGCCAAAATGGGCGAATCGGATATGGCTTATCATGAAGCCAGAAGAGACGATGGCGATCAACGAGAGTCCGTTAGGCGGTGCCACAAGGGCAGCACCAAGAACCAGGAGAGCTCCTGCTGGACTGGGAAGACCATTGAAGACGCCTTCTGGTAAATCCGTACGATTTTTGTCTTTGGCCACAAAACGAATGAGTCTCCAGGCGACAGCTATAACAAAGATAATTCCGATAACAAGAGCGTAGTTCCCTTGCGACTGGATGACAATGTATGCCGGTGCCAGGCCAAAACTGACAAAATCGGCGATGTCGTCAAGGTAGGGACCATATTTGGTACCACCGTGCTTTTCTGCCATTCTTCCATCAAAGAGGTCAAACAGCTGGCCTGCGATAATAACACAGATAGCCCAGGCAAAATGATGGGTGTGGCTGAGTATCAGGCTTATGATGCCGCAGGAAAAATTCAGTGTAGAAAGAATATCTGCGTAAAGCCGGTTGGGGATGAATTTAAATACGATTGAAGCTGCTGAGAGAATGATGCAGGCGGTTAATACCTCGTTGCTGAGATCTGTAATCCAGGGATTTTGTTCAATGAGGGCGCAGAAGATTACCAGGGCAAAGCACATAATGGCCTTGATTTTGCCAAAATTATTCGCAGCCCCGGAAGTGCGCAATAACGCCAGGAGGTGGCGGGCCAGAAATTGACCGGTAAGCTCTATCGCGACGAGAATCCAGACAGAAGAGATAGATAAAAGTCCTGTATAGGCAAATCCGATGAGTGGTGGCAGATAGGTGAGTTTATCGCACATAGGATCAAGCCATTCCCCCCAGGTACTTCCGAGGTCACAGCTTCTGGCGACCACTCCGTCTATACCGTCCATAATTGCTGCGAAGGTAAAGATAAATATTGCGACGGCTGTGAGTGGAGTGAAGAAATAGAGTATAAACGCAATAATGGCGAAGCCGCTTCGCCAGTAGCAGATAGCGTTGGGATGCAGCAACCAGAGATGCTCGTGGATGAAGGTTCGAAAGGAGGCTTTTTTCACCATCTGGATGAACCAGCAATAAAAAGCGGTTCCCAATGATGCGGCAAGAGCGATAACAAGAAATCGGTACATTTTTTTATTTTGCCTAAAAGCTGTGAGTTTTTTCGGGCTGTCTTATGTCTTTTTAAAGATTCGGTTGCTTATTACTTTTCCCTGAGAGCCAGAAGCAGAGTCGCGACACAGTTGGTCTGGATCTTGAGGATATTCTTCTATAAGAGAGATAGACTGGAAAGGAAGCATCAGTTGACGCACTCCCGCAAAGTTTTTTCGGATTTCATCATCTGCAGGATTTATCAAATAGCTTTTTTCCTGGGGAAGAACAAGATCCTTGATGGCCACAAAATAAGGGTGGGTCATATCAAGGCTGGTTGCTTTGAGAGCGTATTTTTTTTCTTGCCAGGTAAAGTGGACTCGGTAAATAGTCATTACTCTTCGTAAAAAAAGAAGGAGCCTGACGATGTGTAGTCGTTGTCAGACCCCTTCTTCTAGAGTGGTGGAGCTAGGCGGGATCGAACCGCCGACCTCTTGAATGCCATTCAAGCGCTCTCCCAGCTGAGCTATAGCCCCTTATCGACAGCATGGATGCTGACCACTTTGTTTATAAAAATGTCAGCCTTATGTACCAAGGTTGCTTTATGCTGTCAATAAAATTTCGTTATTGGCAGATGAGATATTTCATAGGTGTTGCCTTCACAGGGGAAACTTGTTATTTTAACGAGCTTCCGAAAAGAGATTTTTTTGTAAGGAAAATTCTTTCTTATTTGTTGTGTTTTTAATGAGTTACTATGTGATTTCACCTGCAATTTTTTTGCTGGCTAATAGGCATTATAAGGATAACGATTATGTATTCACCGTTTAATTTTCTCTTTGGATGGCTTTCTAACGATCTTGCGATAGATCTTGGTACTGCCAACACGGTTCTTTATGTAAAGGGTAAGGGGATTGTGCTCCGTGAACCTTCGGTTGTTGCGGTGCGTCGTGATGGCCGCATGAATAAGGTGCTTGCTGTGGGGCAGGATGCTAAGATGATGCTGGGAAAAACTCCTGGAAATATCAAAGCTATTCGGCCCATTAAAGATGGCGTTATTGCTGATTTTGAAGTCACTGAAGCGATGCTGAGGTACTTTATAAACAAGGTACATAATAGACGCACTCTGGTACATCCCCGTATCATGATTTCTGTACCATCTGGCATTACCCAGGTTGAAAAACGAGCGGTTAAAGAGTCTGCGGAGTCTGCTGGAGCCCGTGAGGTTTATCTTATTGAAGAGGCTATGGCTGCGGCTATTGGCGCAGAATTGCCTATTACAGAGCCTACCGCGAATATGGTTATTGATATTGGTGGTGGCACTACAGAGGTGGCGGTTATCTCTCTTGCAGGCATTGTGTATGCAAAGTCTGTTCGTGTTGCTGGGGATAAGATGGATGAAGCAATTCTTCATTATATAAAACGGAAACATAATCTCGCTATTGGAGAGCGTACTGCTGAACTGATCAAAACCACCATTGGTAATGTCTTGCCCGAGGAGCCTCATGAAAGTATGGAAATTAAGGGGCGTGATCTGGTTTCAGGGGTTCCGAAAACTCTAACCGTCACTGCTGATGAAATTAAATCTGCCATTGCCGAACAGGTTGATGTTATTGTTGAGGCTGTTCGTGTCGCGTTGGAAGTTACTCCTCCAGAACTTGCTGCTGATATTGTTGACCAGGGGATTGTGTTGACTGGTGGCGGAGCATTGTTGAAAAATCTCGATAAATGCCTCAAGGAGGCGACAGGGATGCCGATTATTGTGGCTGAGGATCCTTTGTCGTCGGTGGTTCTGGGTTCGGGAAAAGCTCTTGATAATCTTAATATTCTCCGTGAAGTAACTATAGATTAAGAGTTTTTTTGAAGAAAAGGTAACAGGGGAAGAGTGTTTGATGCTTCTTTGGTGGTGGGCTGAGTGGTAAAAAATACAACAAATAAAAAGGAGGCATCTCGACGTTTTTCCCTCAGAATGCTGCTCTTTGTTGGGGTTTTCTTTGTGTTGGGTGCCATGTTGTTGGTTTCCATGGTGGGGGGACGCTTTGGTTTCTTGCAACGTTTGACTCTTGATGCTGTGGGGCCTTTGCAATACCTTGTGAATGTCACGTTGCAAGGAGTTGAAGATTTTAAAGATGATTACATTGCTCTGTGGAAGGTTCGGGCTGAAAATAAACGGCTTCATGCTGTCAATCAAAAATATCTTCAGGAATTGAGCCTGTATCGTGAGGGGTACCGTAAATATCTACACTACGAAAAACTTCTTGATTTTAAGGAACAGCAAGGTTTTGGCCTTGTGACATGCCGTGTGGTTGGTCATGATCCCGGTGCGTGGTATCAAACTATTGTTATTGATCGGGGGAAGGACGATGATATTGTAACGGGGATGGTTGTAGTAAGTCCTCAAGGTGTGGTCGGTCAGGTTATCCATGTCGCAAGCCATTATTCCAAGGTGCTTCTGGCCAATGCTCCGAGTTCTGCCATTGATGCCATTGTTCAAAAAAACAGGGTCAGGGGTATTCTCAAAGGGGCTGGGAAAAATGGCTATACTTTGGAATATGTCTTGAAAAATGTCGATATCTCAAAGGGGGATCATATTGTTACCGCCGGGATAGGAGGGGTCTTTGGCTCTGGTATTTCCCTGGGGACCGTTTCTGAAGTTGTTTCGCAACAACGGGGTATGTTTTTTGAAATAAAGGTTCAGCCAAGTGTTGATTTTGAAACTCTTGAAGAAGTTTTTGTTGATTTGAATACCTCCCACGAATTTGTGCGGGATATGGTTCTTGAAACCTTGAGGTAATGTTCACAATGGTAACTTTGGTGTTTATGGCCATAGGCATTGCCTTAATTGTTTTGCAGACGACAGCTTTCTCTTCTCTGCCTCATGGCCTGGGCAGGCCTGACATGGTATATCTGCTGGTTGTTTTTGCCGCGTACCGTTTCCCCTGGCTGCCAGGTTTGGCACTTGTTTTTATTATTGGGTGGATTTTTGATGTGCTCTCGGGGGTTAATCTCGGTGTATATCCTCTGCTGTGTGTGTGTGTCTTTGTTGCTCTCAAACTTATTACAATACATAATCCGGTCAAGGCTTGTCTCTATGAAATTCCGTTCGTTGGCGTGAGTTTTTTCCTGGCGCAAATGGTTATTTTCTTTTTGTACTCCATGAGCCTGGAGGAAAATTTGCTTGCCTGGTCCTGGGGAGAGGTCTTTCGGGAATCTGTGTTGCTTGTTTTAGCCGCAATACCATGTTTTTTCTTGTTTGATGCGTTGTATTCCTCGCTTGAGAAAAAGGTGCGAAAAACGAAAAATGCCCGGAAACGGCCGATCAGACCGCGCCGCTAACAGGAGTTTGCCGTGAAAATGTTTTTCAAGGAGGTTGATAAATTTACCGAACGTAATGAGGAATCTGCAGATTTTCTGCGGAAACGTCTTTGGGTTGCGGCAGCCATTATTTTTTTCTTTTTCACTCTTATTATGCTTCGGCTTTGGTCATTGCAGATTTATCATGGAGAAGAGTATAAGAGAAAGGCTGATTCAAACCGGATGCGTCGCCAGGAAATTGCTGCTCCCAGAGGACATATTCTTGATCGTTATGGCCGGGAGATTGTAAGCAACAGGCCGTCTTTTAACGTGGTCATGATCCGAGAAGATTCTGATGATACTGATGAAGTTTTAAAGCGGTTAGCTCCCATTCTTCATGAAGATATTTCGACGCTATGGCAGCGAATACGTGATGCTGAAAGGACACCTCGTTATATGCCTGTTGTTTTAAAAAGAGATGTTGATTGGGAGACTCTTGCCTATTTGGAAAATCATAATCAGATGTTTTCTGGTATCAGAATTGATGTGCAGCCAGTGCGGGTTTATAATTATGGTGATTTGGCAGCTCATATTGTGGGATATTTAGGAAGTATTAACCGGAAAGAGCTGCAAAAGGCAGATCGTAGTATCTATAAGGGCGGAGACATTATCGGTCGGGCTGGGCTTGAGAGGCTGCGCGAAAAAGATTTGCGTGGTGAGAAAGGTCAGCTCTATACAGAAGTTAATGCGCAAGGTTTTGAGCAGCGCCAGCTCAAATATATTGCTCCTTTGCCGGGAAAAGAGATTCATCTTACTTTAGATGTTGAATTACAAAAAGTTGCCGAAGCATTGATGAATGCTGAAGATAAAACTGGTGCCGCAGTAGTTATGGAGGTAAAAACCGGCCGCTTATTGGCCCTGGTCTCTGCACCATCTATTCATCTTGATGACTTTGTTGGAGGGATCAGTAGCGAGAAATGGCGTGCGTTGAATTCGAATCCGAAGATACCATTATTAAACCGGGTAGTGCAGGGTGCTTATCCCCCAGGATCAACGTATAAGATGATTACTGCTCTTGCCGGACTTGCTGCCGGGAAGATTGATGAGCATACTGAAGTGTATTGTCCTGGCTATTATAATTTGGGAAAGACTCGCTTTCGTTGCTGGAAAAAGAGCGGTCATGGTTCTGTAAATCTGAAGCAGGCCCTTGCCCGGTCTTGTGATGTTTATTTTTATCAGCTTGGTCAATGGATTGGCCCTGATGCTATTGCTGAAATGGCCGGGAAGTTTGGTCTGGGGCAGCGTACCGGGGTGGAGCTGGAAGGGGAAAAAAGAGGACTTATTCCTACGAAAGCGTGGAAAAGAAAACGATATAACACAAAATGGCATGAAGGGGAGACCTTGAATATTGCCATTGGGCAGGGAACGAATCTGGTGACGCCGCTGCAATTATGTCAAATGACTGCAACTCTTGCCAATTATGGTCGCAGGATGAAGCCGCAAATTGTGGAAAAGGTTGTTGCTCCCGGAGGTAATATTGTTGAGGAGTTTACTCCTGAGGTGGTTTCCGAAACAAATATTAATCCCCGGCATCTTCGTATGGTTTGGGAGGGGATGGTTGAGGTTGTTCACGGGAAACATGGTACTGCCAGAAATCATGTTCGAATTGATGGGCTCACAGTGGCCGGAAAAACGGGGACAGTGCAAGTCGTGAGTGGCAAACGGTACCAGGGACTCAAGGAAGAAGATATTCCTTACAAGTACAGAAGTCATGGCTGGTTTACCTGTTTTGCTCCAGCAGAAGACCCGGAGATCGCAGTTACCGTGCTTATTGAACATGGTTTGCATGGCGGTTCTGTGGCTGGGCCTGTCGCAAAGAAGATATTGGAAAAGTATTTTGAAGACAGACTCAAGAAGGTGGCGCAAACCGGGAATCATTCCTCTGAGTAGCCTGTTCCTGGTATTCTTGGTGTGACCAGGAAAGATATTCTGCAAGAGAAATACAATGTATATTGTGAATTTTTTCGTAGTGCAAAGAGAGATGTAATTTTAGGGGAACGCAACGCCCCAGGATATTGGTAAAGAAACAATGCTGCGTATAGATCGAAGATATCTGGAACATTTTGACTATTTATTATTACTGCTCATTCTTTTGGTGTGTGGGATGGCTCTGTTTAATTTGTACAGTGCCTGTTATCCTCCAAAGGCTTCTGGTATGTCGCCCTATATGAAACAACTGATATTCATGGGTTTAGGGCTGTTATGCTGCATAGCCTTATTGTGTTTTGATTATCAGAAGTTTCATCTGTTGAGTTATCCGTTTTATGTTTCCGTGGTGTTACTCCTGGTGGTGACTTTATTTTTTGGCTCTTCGGGAGGTGGTGCGCAACGCTGGATTAACTTTGGGTTTTTTAAATTACAACCTTCTGAGCCAGCCAAGTTGATGTTGGTGGTTTGTCTTGCCAGTTATTATTCACGAAAAGAACAAATAGAAGGCTATACCTTAAAACAACTTGATCTTGAAACAGCCTGATTTAGGTACGGCTTTGATGTTTGGGATCCTTTTTGTCTCAATGACGCTTTTTGTGAAATTAAAGTTTTCTTCGCTCATGACTCTGGGAAGCCTTGGACTGATTGGCGTTGTTTATGGCTGGGAAAAAATCTTAAGGCCATACCAGAAGAAGCGTATCCAGAGCTTTTTAAATCCCGAAGCAGATTTGGCAGGAGATGGCTATCAATTGGTGCAGTCGAAAATTGCTGTTGGCAGTGGTGGTCAATTTGGGAAGGGGTATCTGGAAGGTACGCAAGGACATCTTCGTTTTTTGCCAGAGCGACATACTGATTTTGCTTTTTCTGTCTGGGGCGAAGAATGGGGGTTTGTTGGAAGTTTAATTTTTTTGGGCTGTTATTTTCTCCTCTTGCTCTGGGGGCTTCATGTGGCGATGCATGCCCGTGACAGGTTTGGCGTTCTGCTTGCCTATGGAATTGTGGCGCTTATTTTTTGGCAGGCTGTTATCAATCTATTGATGATCCTGGGATTCTTGCCTGTGGTTGGTATTCCGCTGCCCCTGGTTTCTTATGGTGGATCTTCGTTACTTACCACCATGCTGGCACTTGGTATTTTAATGAATGTTCGAATGCGGCGTTTTGTTACCGGGAAAGCGGAGCAGAGCTAATCTTTTAAAAGGGAGAGGCGGCTGCGGAGCAGAGTCGCCAGGCCTTCTACGAAATCTGGATCGTCATTGAGCGGTGCTGTTGATACCAGCCGTATTCCCAGTTCTTCGGCCATTTCCTTGAATTCCATATCTATCTCGTAGAGAGTCTCTATGTGGTCAGAGACAAAACTGATGGGCATCATCAGGATGTTTTTGCATCCTTGGTTCGCAAGTTGCTCAATGGTTTCTGGTGTTGATGGTGCCAGCCATTCTACGGGGCCGCTTCTACTCTGATAGCAAAGTATTCCTTTGATTCCAGTACATTTCTCCAGGGCTGTGATGGTCTTTTCAAGCTCTTGTACGTATGGATCTCCGTCATTGATAAACGATACTGGCAGGCTGTGAGCACTATATACCAGGGTGAATGGTTGATCTGTAAATTGTTTAACACCTTCCGCTATACGGTGCGCCAGGGCTTTGATGTATTGAGGATGGTCTGGCCATGAGGTAATTTCCTGAAGAGGGATGTCTGGGGCCAGCAGAGTATGGGCGCGGCGTAAATCTTTGAGTGATGATCCTGTGGTTGCCTTCGTGTAATGGGGGTAAAGCGGTAAGGCGATGATGTGTTCGACGTTATGAGTCAGCAGGGTTTGTATCGCATCCTCGGCAGAAGGCGGCCAGTAACGCATTGCGATGGCGATATGGATATCACCGTCATTCTGGAGTGCTTGTTCGAGGGCTTTTTTCTGGGCTGTTGTTATTCGCTTTAATGGGGAACCGCCGCCAATTTTGGCATAGTTTTTTTGGCTCTTGGGGGCACGTCGCCGCGCAATGAACCAGGCCAGGGGCTTTTGCAAAAGGGCCGGGCCAAGTTGGATGATGTCACGATCAGCGAAAAGATTGTAGAGAAAAGGGGCCACATCATCAAGACTGTCCGGGCCGCCTATTTGTAATAATATAATACCAACGGATTTCTTTTGCATGGAAGGTGTAATGATCGTGTTGTTCTACTCTTAATCCGCTTACTATATTGTATTATGTTCTGAATAGATACCTTTTTCTTGGAAAAGAGCTTTCTTTCTTTTTGTTTTGAGAAAATTATTTCACTTGCTCTTGATTCTCATCGTATTATCAATATAATAGAAAGATAAGGCGACAATTTATGCCAAAAAACAAGAGGCCCAAAAAAGTTGCTCTTTTGTTTTGCTGGTTCGTGTCGGCTTTCCGATGCGTGTACCGCCGAGTGCGGTACATAAGACGGTAATGGGTCATAATATGGCGTGTTGCCGAAGCAATATACGGAGGATACGTATGGAACTGAAGATCGAAACCCGGAATGTTGAGTTACGTAAAAGTTGGCAAGACAAGATCGAGGAAGAGAAAAATAAACTTGTGCGGCATTATGCTGGTCAGGTTCTTCATCTTCGTGTGGCTATTGAGGGAACGGCTCATCATAAAGAAGGGGGGTTTGAGATCAAATTGGTGGCAAGCATTCCAAATGATACCGTTGTTGTTGCTCGAAAAGGAGAGGGCGTGCGACCCTTGCTTACCGAGGCCTTTGATGTATTGGCCTTGCAGTTGAAAGAAAAATCACGAAAAAAAAGAAAGAATATTAAAGCTCCTGCAGGAGGTGAGCCTGATAAGGTTGGCGTGATTCAAAAACTTTCGCCGTTTGAATCCTATGGTTTTATTACTTCGGTGGATGATAGAGAGATTTACTTCCACGAGAATGCGTTAAAAAATGTCAGCATGGAAGAGCTTAAAGAGGGCGATGGTGTTTTTTATGGAGAGACTGTGGGAGATAAGGGCCCTCAGGCTTCCTGGGTACGATTGGCTCAATAACATTTTTTTCTCAAGAGGTCGTGGTTGTGTAACCACGGCCTTTCTTATGTGAACATCATGGGATGACGAAACCAAAAATCATTATTTTCGCAAACGGGCCTATAAAAAATGTTGCTAAGGCTCGGCACTTTGCCCAGGATGCTGCGTATATTATATGTGCCGATGGAGGGGCGGCACACTGCCATCATCTGAATGTCTTGCCTGATATCGTTATCGGCGATATGGATTCTCTTCCCCGGGAGGTGGGCAAAAAGTTCCATGAGCAGGGTGTGGCGATGGAACGGTTTCCGGTGCATAAGGATGTTACCGATCTTGAACTTGCCCTGAACCACTCTCAAATCAGAATGCGGCCAGAGGCTACGGTTCATATCTTCGGTGGCTTAGGTGGCCGTTGGGATATGAGTTTGGTGACGATTTTTTTACTTGGCAAAAAAAATATCTGCGAGAATCCGATTGTTATTCATGGAGACCAGGAAACAATTCAGGCCCTGCAGCCTGGAGAGTATTGTTTTAACGGATTTGTGGGCCAGAGAGTTTCTTTTTTGCCTCTTTGCGAGAGCATCGTAAATTTTACTGCGTCAGGGCTTCGCTATTCGGTCGACAATATCACCCTTGAGAGAGGTACCGGCCATGGGGTGAGCAACTTCTTTATTGATACAATATGTCATGTAAAATTTACCAGGGGCACCTTGTTGATGATTCTTGATGAAGAAGAAAAGGAAAGAGTATGATTAAAGGAAAGGAAAGGAAAGGAAAGGAAAGGAAAGGAAAGGAAAGGAAAGGAAAGGAAAGGAAAGGAAAGGAAAGGAAAGGAAAGGAAAGGAAAGGAAAGGGAGGTTTTAGTCTTGCCGCAATTCTTATTATTGTTATTGGCTTTATTTCTATAACACAGCAAAAAAAACTTGCCAATGCAACGCGGGTGCTGGAAACAGATGCCCTTGCCGGAGTTAATGACATCCTGAGTTTGAAAGATATATCAGGGGGTGCGGCCTTTTACGCACGTTCTCTTCTCTCTCCTTATCTTACCGTGCCGGAACGGGCTGCTATTCCTGAAGAAATAGAACCTCTTCGCAAGAAAGCTATGGCGGTAATAGATCATTTCAGAACCCTCCCTTTTTCTCAAACAGTCGGGCAGGAGTGGGAGAGGTATCTTGCGAATCTTAATAGGTGGATTGCCGCAAACAATAAAGCCATTACCATTTCAAATAATCTTGTTACCGCAGATATCGCAAACCCGGAACAATTTGTAAAGGATATGCAGAGTATTGAAATCGCACATAAAACGGTGCTCAATAAAATGGCTGACCTGGTTTTTCTGCATATTGATTTTGCTGGCGGTGAGAGCCCTACCGCTTGTGTCTTGGGCGATTGGTTTGACCATATGCCGACCTCTAATCCTGAAATTGTTGCAGAGATAGAACGAATTCGTCCTATACATAAAAAATTTCATGAGCAGGTGGTGCTTATCAAACAATTGGTTGCTGCTGGAAAAATGCAAGAGGCTCAGGTGATGCTCCAGAGCCGGTTGATGCCTCTTTCCGAGCAACTTTTTGTGATTGCAGAGAAGGTTGCTGTTATTTCAGAAAAATATCATGAAAAGTTTGAGCAGTTGAACACCATCCTGCTTAAAGAATCAATGCAGCATCAGAATGCCGCCTTTGCTGACCTGGACGATATTGTTGGTAAAGCAAGAGCCTATGCTCAAGATGCTACGGAGAGGGCTCGAGCTACAGCGGCAAGAGGGAAGACCATTACAATTGTCTGCATGGTTATGGGGACTGTTTTGGCCCTGTTATTTGGGATGTTGTTGACGACGATGATAACCCGGCGCCTGGCAAGAGGGGTTGATCTGGCAGAGAGCATGGCCGCTGGTGATATGACCAGGACTCTTGATATTAAACAGAATGATGAGATTGGGGTACTTGGTAAATCATTAAATGATATGGCAATATATTTGCGTCAGATGTTGACCGATATCCGTCAGGAGGTTGCCGTGGTAACTCGATCATCGAATGAGCTTGCCGAGATATCAAGACAGATGACATCGGGAGCTGAGGATACGGCAAATCGATCCTCTCAGGTGGCTGGCGCATCGGACCAGATGAGGGTGAATCAGAATTCTGTTGCTGCAGCCATGGAACAGGCTGCGGTAAATGGTAATATGGTTGCCGCTGCCACCGGTGAGATGCAGGCGACGATCAATGAAATTTCAGAAAATTCGGGTCGAGCCAAGCAGATAACCACCCAGGCTGTAGAAAAGTCTCAAGGGGCTTCGAAACGGGTTGATGAGTTGGGACAGGCAGCCGATGAGATCAACAAGGTTACCGAGACTATCACCGAGATATCTGAGCAGACGAATCTTCTTGCCTTGAATGCCACCATTGAGGCTGCCCGGGCTGGGGAGGCTGGAAAAGGTTTTGCTGTTGTGGCGAATGAGATTAAGGATCTTGCCGGACAAACGGCCAGGGCAACCCTTGATATTCAGGAAAAAATCCAGGAGATTCAAAGAACAACAGGTATCACTGTTAAAGAAATTAATGATATCAGTATAGTTATCTCCGAAGTTGATCAGGTTGTTGCCACTATTGCCGCAGCAGTCGAGGAGCAATCAGCAACTACCGCTGAAATTGTAAACAATATTACCCAGGTTTCTGAAGGTATCTCTGAGGTGAATCAAAATGTAGCCCAGAATTCATCGGTATCCGATGGAATTGCCACAGATATTTCAGAGGTCAGTACTCGTGCCAGGGAGATGACTGCCAGCAGTAATGAGGTAAAAGATATGGCTGAAGCTCTTTCCCGAATTGCTGACAAGCTCCAGGAGATGGTAGGAAAATTCAAAGTGTGAGATTCTCCTTTTGTTGGGAAGCTCCAGGTCTAATACCCCGCCAAAAGTGGCGGGGAGTCTATTTCTCCAATGAAGATTTTATGTGAATAAGGTTCAGATCAGATCGTACACTTCACTTGTAAAAGAGAGGCTTACGAGTTTTTTCTCTGTTGTTTGGCCATTACTGGGGAGAAAAACGTACCGGAACAATGATTGATAAGTCTTCGCTGAGAGACGCTGAAGTAACTTTTTTATTAAGAAGTTTTTGGGCTGCTTTCATCGCAGCAGCATCCAGAATCTTTCTACCGCTTGTTTCCTGCAGCGCGCTATGAATAGCGAGGCCATGTATGTCAACTACAATCTGAATCTTGACCAGACCGCCATAGCCGGCGCGTCGTGCGGCTTTCGGGTATTTTTTATATTTGTCTATGGCATGGGAAACATCCTGTATTGCTCGAGAAATTTCGCTATGGCCCGTGTTGCGTTGTGAATGAATTTTGTTTGTGGTTTTTAGGGACGTTTTTTTTGTTTGCGACGTGATTCCCGCATTGGTATTGGTTGCGGTATCTGAAGATATCCCCTTGTTTGTTTGCCAGGATATTCGAGCTTCGCTCTGCTCAGGGCCTGTTGTTTTGTGCGAGTTATGGTCGTCAACGATGATTTCGGGTGGTGATGTTTTTTTGATAGTGATTGTTGTTGGAGGCTCGGTAGAGCGGGTTGCTTCGGGTTGTTTTTTCGTCTGTGTGTTTGTTTGGGTGTCAGCTATCTTTTGTCTTTTTGATTCTTTTTGGGACGCAGTGGCAAGTTGTGCTTCTTTTCTTTTCGGCTGCGCTGTGGTGGCAGTTTTTTGAGGAGGTGTCTCTGCAACGGCGATGTTTATCGGAGAATCGGTAGAGCCGGTTGCTTCGGGTTGTTTTTTTGTCTGTGTGTTTGTTTGGGTGTCAGTTATCTTTTGTCTTTTTGATTCTTTTTGGGGCGCAGTGGCAAGTTGTGTTTCTTTTCTTTCCGGCTGCTCCGTGGTGACAGTTCTTTGAAGAGTCTCTGCAACGGTGATGTTTGTCGGAGAATCGGTAGAGCCGGTTGCTTTGGGTTGTTTTTTTGTTTGTGCGTTTGTTTGGGTGTCAGCTATCTTTTGCTTTTTTGCTTTTTTTTGGGGCGCAGTGGCAAGTTTTTCTTGGAGTTTTGGTTGTTTTGTAACGGTGGTTTGCGGTGCTGTGTTTTCTGGAGCCGCTTTTTTCGTGTTGTCGGTTTGCTCTGGCGTTTTTTCTGCTGTTACAGCGGGACTCGTTTGCGTTATGGTCGTTGCTGGAACAAAGGCCTTCTCAGAGGCTTGAGGGGGGCCGATTGGGAGTGGTTTGCTAGGAAATATTTGGTTGGATTCCGTAGTTTGGGAAGTTTCATTGTCTTGTTTATCCTGAAGATTTGACAGCAGGAAAGCAAGAACTGCAAGTCCTGAGACAAGAACAAGCGTAACGATGAGGATTATTTTCTTGCCTTGTTTTCCTGGCCTGTTGCTGCTCACTTCTTCTCGTGTACCAGCCTGTGTTGTTGTCTGTTCATTTTCATCAATCAGAGGAAAATAATCCTTAATATCGAACTGTGTCTTGGACGTTTTATTCGTGTCTTTGGGGGGCTGGTTATCGTTTGTTTGCTTGTTTTCGTGGGTGTTTTTTGTAACACGAGATGTTGTGTGGGGAGCCTGTGTTGCAGAGGAGGTTTGCCTGGTAACTTTGTGTGAAACCCGCTGCATTTTTTCTTTTTGCTCATCGGCGCGCTGGCAGCTTTCCATAAGCAAAAAGGTGAGGGATTTTAAAATTTTGCGTTTTACAGGCTGGTTTAAAGGGTGTACTTCGATTATGGGGTCTTCCCAAGTGAACATTTCATAGACAGCTTCTTCACAAGAGGCCAGGTTGTATTGTCCATCTTCTCCCCGGCACTTACTTTGGGCATCATAGGGTTCCCCATTGTACATGTAAAGTATGCCAGCATGACTGTCTTTTTTAATGTGTAACAGGCAGCTTTCCTTGTCTGTGGAGAGGAGTTGCAGGTAGGAACTAAGCTCTATGCCGGTAACGGTCTTTTTTTTCATGAGGGAGTCAGGGCATCGTCAGTAGTTGTTTGAAAACCTCTTGTGAAAAGAGCAGGTAAAAATGTTCATTATCATAGAAGTTTGTCACTCTTCATGAAAAAGTAGTTATGAGAATACGTTCATGGTTAAAAAATTAGGAGTGGCAAAGTGAAACATATCGTGATGTACGATGTCAAGAGGAATTCTCATTAAGTGAATGAGGAAATGGAGAGAAAATCCGGTCGTGTGAGAGGTTTTTACTGGCGTAATTTTTCTTTGTAGCGTTGATCAATGCGATATACAAAGGCAAGTACTTCGGCAACTGTTTGATAGAGTTCTAGAGGAATATCACTACCAAGAGGAACTTTTGAAAGAATTTCAACGAGATTGGCATCTTCATGGATGTGTATTCCTGCCTGTTTTGCGGTTTCAATAATTTTTTCAGCAATCAGACCGGTACCGCTGGCCAGTACCTGAGGCGCAGCAGATTTTGTTTCGTCGTAAACAAGGGCCACGGCCTTTTGTCTTGGTTCATTTTTTGTCATGCTCATATCCTGGTATCAAGTATTGTTTCTTGATCACTGAGAATCTGCTTGCCGAGTTCATTACCGGGATCTTTCGCTTCGGTGCCAAAGGTGAGTTGGGTGGTGTATTGGGTAATGGAATTACGAAGCTCCTGGTCAAATGTTCTCACAAATTCAGTTTTTTCTGTATTGTCAGTGTCAAAACGAATGGCAACACTGCTTGCAGATTGTAAAAAACTGATTTTGATGTTACCAAGCCCAGCCATTTGCAAATATAAGGAAAAACTCTTTTCCGCTGCTTTTCTCCCTTGTTTCTGCTGTTTTTCTGTGTTGTTGTTGCTGATACGTAAATATCCCTGTTCAAGAAATGAAAAAGGCAGGGGGAAAATTGCTTGCTGTTCAGAGGTGTTTTGCAGATGGGCGAGCTGAAAGAGTTCCAGTACGTTTATCGCATGGTGTATAGCATTGTGTTTTGCTGTCTGCTGCATGGCGGTGCGTTCTGTTTTTGCAAGGTGTGCCGCCTCGATCAAGGCCGCCTTTAAGGTTTGGCTGGCTTGATCGAGTTTCCCTTCGGCTATCTGGCTTTCAAAGGCAAGGCCTAGCCGGGTAATGAATTGTTGCAATATCGCCCCGGAATCTTTGCCCTCTGGTGGTGTTGTTTGCTGGGCGAGATAGCTGTTGAGGGTGTCCTGGGCCTGTGGTGAAAGGATCTCAAAAAGAGTTTGCCCTGAAGGGAGGAAAAATGAGTTGAGCGTTCCTGGGGCAGGGGGCGAGTTTGTACTCAATGTTACCGGGATACTTATTGTTTTTTCTTGTTGCTCAATGATAATCTGTATTTGGGGAGGGCTGAGATTCTGCATCTGTACCTGGATCTGCTGCCCGGCCGGTGCTATGGAAACTGGCGTTGCCGGGGTCACATGGAGCTGGCAGGTTCCCCGTTGTAAAATGAGCTGGTGGCTTCCCGGTATCGGTCGGGCCAGAGCCGGGAGAGGAGCGTTGTTTATTTCTTGTTGTTGTGTTTCTGGCAGAGATGCATTTATGAGAGGTGTTGCTTGTGGCGCATTTGCCGCTGGTTGTGGCGTTACAGACGTCCGTTGTGCAGCTTGAGCCGGCATTGTGGTATTGCGCTGCAACATTTTGATAATACTTGGAATATTGAGGGTTTTGCCAAGAGCTGCCAGGGCTTGATTGCGAAGCTCTTGAAGTGGGACATCAAGAATTTTAAGTTGTATTTCTGGGCTTGTCGAGACAACCTGGAGTTGCAGGGGTTCTCCAGATTTTAAAGGGACTTTGCTTTCTACGGTAATCTTTTCCGTACCAATTTGGAGTAATACTCTATTTTCACTGTATTTTTTTACTACAAGGGCTTCAAGGAGCTGATCTTGCTGCACTGTGAGAGGTTGTTTGTGCGGAGTGGTGTTGCTTTCGAGGTTTCCAGTCTGGGTATTCTGGAAGGGCAGCAACGGCTTGATCGTGTTCATTTGCCTGATAAAGTGGTTGGCTTGTCAGGGGGTTTTGATATTCCGGTAATTTTAATCGGCAGTTTGAATATTCTCCCTGAGTCGTCGTCGTTGTTCTCGAAAGCAGTTGGCGATAATGTCTTCCCGATCCTTTTCGTCGAGTTCGTTAAAGTGGAGTGCAGCCTGCCAATTGCCATTGTTCAATTCTTTGATTCTCACTAAATGGCCGATACAGGAGATTGTTTTTTCAGGATGAGGCAACGTCAAATCAATTTTAACACGACGACATTTTCGAGGCTTTTCGGGGAAGATGGCAAGAACGCCGTTTCCTGAGAGATCAAGAGTTTTTCCCTGAATTGTCAGCCCATTATATGCTTTTATTAAGCTGTAATCAAGGGTGATTCCCGTTGTGAAGCTGACTCTGAAATATTGCCGCAGGCTGGCCGGATCTATAGAGTTGATACTTTTAAGTTCAACAGTCGTCAGATTGGTTTGTTGTACAAAGACGGCATCAATAATGAGCTGTTTTTCAGATTCATTATTGATATGCAGAGTCCATGAGTTGTTGTTACTACAGTTTTTAGGAAGAGCTTCTGTAGTAATTAGAGTGAAGTGACTTGGGGTTTGAGTTTCCCTGTATATGCAGTCAAACTGGATTTTTTTCCCGTCAGGGTTACGAATGATAAGAGTTCCAGCAGTTTCATCACTGATGGATGCGACCAGATTTGCTAAAGATGCAGATCCCATACTCGGTTATTTGTGAACTTTGACTTTTAATCGTAAAAGTTTACGCTGGATAATGAGGCACCAGCCGATGATTTTATCACGGTCTTCTGTGGCGATTTCATCAAAATGATAGGCAACTTCATGGAGGTCGTCGCTGATCTGGTGACAGCGTACTTGGTGAGCCACGATAGTGATTATTTCTGGTTCATCTGTGGGCAGGGTAATTTGGAGTTGTACCTGTTTACTGTTCGGAGGTTTGTTGGCAAATGAGGCCAGGAGTCCGTTACCGCTAATGTCGATGGTCTTTCCCTTAAGGCTCCACGGAGGTTTTCCTTCTCCAGAGATCTCGGGAAGAAAGGCACTTGATATGACGCTGGTGGTGGCATCTACCCGGAAAAACTTTCTCATTTGCTCATGGCTGATTGTTTTTTCCACAGCCATATCCAGGGTTTGTTCGTTGATAACCTGTTTGAGCCTGGCTTCTATTGATGTTGTCGCACCGCCAAGATCGACAGTTACATAGCAGCTTTGTTGTGCGTCAAGAGATTCCGCAGGAAGAATTCCGGCCTTAAAAAACAGCTTGAAGGTTGCCTCACCGGTTTTCTGGAAAATGGCACTTGCTCGAAACCGTTTACTTGTACCCGATATGGGTAGAAAAACCCGTACCGGTTTTTGGTCTGCAATAGCGGCTATCGGAGATGTTGCAAAGGTCATAATGTAAAAAATAATTTGTTAAAATAAGGTAAAAAATAATGCTGTATGCAACAAAATACCAAATACATCCGCAATACTAGCATGTATCGCTTTTTGAGGCAAGGTGTCTTCTTATCAAGCGTTTGATATTACGAAAAGAGTTCGTTAGAAGAACTTGTTGTGGTGTATCTTTTTGAAAAATTTACAGAGAACGACAAAATCCTCCGTGTGGTGAGGGGCCTTGGCCTTGATAGCCGCGAAGCGCCGTATGCCCGGATTTTATCTTTTTTAATTCTTCAGCCAGCAATGATTTCATCGTCTCTGCCTGACTTACGAGAGAAGCGTTGTTGTGGATTGTCTCGTTGAGAAGTGCCTTTTTTTGTTGCAGTAATACATCAAGATGTTCCGGGATATGGCCAAGAGCCTGGATTGCGGCGTTCAGCCTGTCGTCATGTGCTGCGATTTGCTGTTGAAGATGAAGGCAGGTGGCCAACAGCTTTTCCAGAGACGAACCATTCCGGTCCGTCCCTGAAGTCTTTGCTATTTCCTTGAGGGTAGCAAGCAAGTCACTGTAAAGTACGTTGCTCTGTGCGGCAAGGGCAATACAATTTGCTTCTGTCATCAGGTTCTCTTTGTTCGTGTCGTGTTTTCAGGATTATCCTGCCGCAACAAGCCGTCCTTGCGGAGGCGTTGCAAAATTGCCCCGATCACCGTGGTGGTGTTGTTTTGACAGAGCCGCCACCTGTTCCTTTCTGTGAATCGCAACAGCTTCTTCCCAGGTTTGTTTGAGATCCATGAGCAGGTTTTCTACGGTCTTGAGATGATTGGTGCCAGAATCTTTTCTGGCGGCATCAAGTTCCCGCATCATGAAATGATACAGCCCGTCAAGATCTTCTGCAAAATGGGCCCCAATTTCATGATTTAAGGAGTTGGAAAACTCGGCAATAATTGCCAGGCATTTAGAAATACCTTGCAGTTTATCTACCGTATCGTTGTTTTCTGCTGCAGTAATTGCCCGCCGCACGAAACGGATGGCCCCATCATACAACATCAGGAGAATCTGTTCTGGCGAAGCGGTTGCGACTTGGTTCTGTTGGTATTGTTTGGTGTAGGCATTCATCGTGATCGTCGTGTCGTATTGTTAAGGGCATTGAGTTGCTGGGCAAGGAAATCTGACTGGGCGTTCATTGCAGAAACCAGCTGTTCCATTGCGGTAAACTGAGCCCTGAGTGTCGCTTCTCTTTTCGTCATCCGGGATTCGAAGACATCCATCTGTTTGTCGATGTCTTCGACGGATGACAGGTAGGCACTTTTCTGGTTCGCATACATTCCCGATGATGGACTGGTTAGCTTCAACAGCCGGGCGTTGAAATGCTTCATGATCCCGTCTTTTTCTCCGGTACCGGAGAGCAGGGCGACAATATCATCAAAATTCTTCGCAATGGCTGCATCCAGATCGGTATTATTCTGTTTCAACGAACCATCTTTTTGGGTGGTGATACCGATTTCAGAAAGAATGGTAAACTTTCCTCCGCTATCAACCTTATTCACCAGGAGGTTTTGCAATTTTTCTTCCTTGTTGTCATCCTCTTTTCCTTCAAGAGGCTTTACCGCAGTCCCCGGGCCAAATTCCTCTTCGTAACCGGAATTGATAAATTCAATAACCGAGTTATAGGCGGTCACAAAGGTGGAGATCTTTTCTTTCAAGGCATCGTTATCCGCAGAGACTGTGACCGTAGTCGTGGCATACTGCGGTGGATCAGCCCATTCCCAGGGAGGGACATTGGGTTCTTCGGTTCCGGAAGAGGTGATCTTGCTGACATCGCTGAGGTTCAAGGTGATACCGCGGATTGCATCCTTGATGGTATTGCTGCCGCTGACAACCTTGATTCCGTCAATAAAACTGACAGATTCCCGGGCTGTCTGGGCGACGGTGGTATTGAAGGCAACAGGGTCCCCGGAGGTATCATTTAAGCTGGCAGTTACCGAAAAGCTGCTGCTGGCATCTTTGCCGGTGAACACCAGATGGTAGGGAGCTGTGTCGCTGCCATCGTTGATAATGCTCACTGAAACTCCAGTTTCCGCCGCTTGTGCATTAATGCTTTCCACCAGACCGACCAGAGTGTTATTGCTGCTATTAACCTCGATGGTTGTCCCGTTTATCTCTATGTTTCCAGTACCGAGAATCGGGGCTGTCTTGCTTGCAAACCCATCGGTGACGGTTTTCTGTACCTGGGCCAGCTGGGCCACCGAAATGCTATAGCTGCCAATGGCGGCATTTTTCGCTGTCGCAGTAAAGCTCTCTTCGGAGCTCAGTGTCACCTTGGTGGTTCTCACCTGGCTGGTTAAACTCAGGGAGCCGACTGCTTTTTTTAACGCATCAAGTCGTCCCTTGAACTGGTAGAAGGCGTTGAGTCGTTCGGTCTCCTCATTACGCCGATTTTTTAACCGGTCAAGAGGCTGCCTTTCGATCTCCATGATCTTGCTGACGATGGAGTCGGTGTCAATGCCGGATGCGAGCCCGCTAAAGGTTATACCGCTCATAATGATGCCTCACAGGTTCCCTGTTTTTTGTTGTCGTTTGTTTCGCTTATGCCTGCTCGTTGATGACCAGACCCTCACGAAATTCTGACATGGTTACCTTCATTTCCAACAGCTCTTCGGGCGGGAGTTCCCGGATAACCTCATCGGTGTTGTTGTCATAAATCTGGACAATCAACTCTTCGGTATCCTTGAACTGTTGAAAGCGCACGCTATAGCTGCCGTCGCTAGTGATCTCCTTGATCTTGTCCAGCAATTCCTCTGGCTGCATTTTCGGTGTCTTTACAGAAAAATCGCTATGCTCTGCGCCTCTGTCCCGTTCCTTCCTCTGGCTTTCTATTTCACTTGCCGGTTGAGAACGTGACAGTTGTGATGCACCGCTGCTGCCAGTGTTCAGTACTGTATCGACCTTCATTGAAACCCTCTTTAATGAGATTCTTCACAGGGCCCGTGGAGCCGAAAAAACGACTCCACGGGGAAGATGTGAAGAGATTATCCGAGTAATGACAACGCAAGCTGTGGAGCCTGGTTTGCCTGGGCCAGGATGGATACACCGGCCTGCTGCAGGATGTTCTGCTTGGTCATTGTCGAGGTCTCCTGGGCGATATCCGCATCGAGGATTCGGCTGCGGGCCGCAGAGAGGTTCTCGGAAACATTGGAGAGGTTCGCAATCGTTGATTCAAAACGATTCTGGACCGCACCAAGATCACCACGC
>PDWI01002954.1_pt1 | contig 24843 bp, 24 predicted proteins | sample 1430891 | NCBI WGS metagenome assembly PDWI01 (sample SAMN01162508, study PRJNA174530) | Oral metagenome, whole genome shotgun sequencing project. | biome: Marine environment; feature: Marine mammal; material: Swab sample of the gingival sulcus; isolation source: swab sample of gingival sulcus...
AGGGATGATATTTTGGTGTATAACCATTTTTTCCCACCCGCATAGCAGGTGGTTTTCTGTTTCGAACACTTCGCGTTCTCAACGGACTAAAGTCGTAAACAATAAAAAAACGCTTATCACAAGCGCTTAAGAAAATCAATCATCTCACTGGATGAATTAACAAAAATTAATCGATTAAAATCCCGATCATCAATAAAACCATTTGATAACATATCCTTATAGAAATTCTTTAGATTCTCATAGTAAGAGTTTACATTTACAAAGAGACAGGGATGATTATTCTTACCTATTTTTGCCCAAGATGTAACCTCTGAAATTTCTTCAAGTGTACCGATTCCACCAGGAAGTGCAATAAAACAATCACCTAATTCAAACATCTTTTGTTTCCTATCACTCATACTATCCACCACAATCATTTCAGAAAGCGACGGATGAACCGGTTCGCTCTCCATCAAAAAATCTGGAATAACACCTATCACTCTGCCTCTATTTTCAATGACAGCGTCTGCTACGACGCCCATTAGACCAGCTCTACTCGCTCCAAAAACTAAAGTATGTGAGTTCTCCGCTATCCATTTTCCCAATATTTTAGCAACCTTTGAGTAGTCACTACTCGTGCCAAAACTTGCACCACAATAAACCGTTATGTTCATATACTCCCCCATATTATTTATTATCTAATTTTATCATAAACAAATAGTTATTTAAATATATTGAAAACAAATGATATTTGTGATATTTTTGTATTGTTAAAAATATAATTAATGGAGGTCTCATGCGTGAAAAAAGTATGAAAAAATTTGTAGCGATATGGATTGGTCAATTCTTTTCCATACTAGGTTCTGGTATGTCTGCCTTTGGCTTATCGATCTGGGTGCTTTATAAAACATCAAGTACAACGACATTTGCACTAACCTTCCTTGTTCAAATATTACCTGGAATACTATTTGCGCCAATTGCTGGCTCGCTAGCAGATAGAAAAAAGAGAAAAACGATTATCATCGTAACAGACTTCTTAGATGCCATATTAAAACTGCTAATCGTATTGTTACTTATAACAGGAAAACTAACCGTTTGGATGATTTACCCTATTGGATTTTTATCAGCCAGCTTGTCATCACTACAGGGACCTGCATTCAGCGCCATAATACCTTCCATTGTCCCTAAGGATCAATTAGGTAGAGCAAATGGGATGATGCAACTAATTAGGGCAATACAGAGTTTGCTAGCCCCAATTCTAGCCGGAGCGCTTTACGCTATTATCGATTTATCAGGGTTATTTATCATTGATTTTATCACCTTTTTCATCGCGATACTGACAATACTACCCCAGCATATTCCACAAAAACTAGAAGAAAAATCTAATGCAAGCTTTATGAAAACAATAGCTAGTGATTTTACATTTACTATTAACTATATACAAAGTAAAAAGGGTCTTATACAGTTAATTATTTCTTTTTCCATTCTAAATTTCCTTGCAAATCTAGTAATGGTGTTAATTGGACCACTGATTATGGCAAATTATGAGTCCTATATATTTGGAATTATTAATTCTATTTCTGGCGTCGCTATGATAGTTGGTGGCTTAATTGCAGGGGCAATCCCCGCTAGAGAACATAAAGTTAGGTCCATATTTATCGCACTTATTTTCTCAGGATGTGGTCTAGCTATGATGGGCATATCTCCAAACTGGATTATGATTGCTATTGGTTTCTTTGTATTTATGCTTCCTGTTCCATATGCCAACGGTACACTGGGTACGCTACTACAAACAAAAATAGAACAAACGGCTCTTGGAAGAGTGGGCGCCATAATGGGCGCTATGCTACAAGCTGTTACTCCTATCGCTGTCATATCTGCTGGTTTACTTGCGGATTATGTATTTAAACCACTCCTCCAAGCGGGTGGTGCGCTTACAAACACATGGCTATCAGCACTTATAGGGGAAGGCCCTGTGCGTGGCATAGGTCTCATGTTTATCATAAGTGGTATGTTATTGTCACTCCTATGTATTTCTATGTTATTAAACAAAAAAGTTATGATGATGGAATATAACTATCCTGACGTTGTAGAAAAATAATGTTTATCTGCAAAAAAATAAGTGCTTATCAGCACTAAAAATTACCCCTTTGCTCCAACCATTCATTAAATTCTGCAACGTCTTTTTTGACTAACATCCAACAGAGCGCAATAACACTAGCATCATCAATCTGACCAAAGCCTAATATCACATCTGGAATAAAATCAAATGGGTTTATAAAGTATATTAGTGCGCCAAGTATAGCAATAATCATACCAACGGGAATTTCTTTATACTCCCCAGAAAAATAATTTCTTAAGAGTAAAATTAAGTTTGGTATTATGGCTAAATACTTCCCAAATCTAGGAATAAACCGAAGTCTTTTTTGTAATTTTATAAGTAGTTTATCAAATTTATCTGTTTCTCTTATAATGTCATCTATTTTAACAACATCTTTGTTTTTTTTCATATCTATTGTTTCCCTCACCTCTTAGTTCGCTAATGCTTATATACCCAATAATATAATTAAGAAAAACTATACAAGCGAGCACTACACATATACACTTTATATTTAAAATTTTCTATTTACTCATGTTCCTTACAAGACAGTTTATCTACGATAAGTTTAAATGTAAGCACACTATCAAAAGATGCTTTATCAAAGTCCCAATCATCTCTTCCCGTGCTTTTATGCATAATTCGATTTAGCGCAAATTTTTTCTCACCTTCCCTTTCTATCACTTCTACAATGCCTGTTCCAATAATGCTTTGAAAAGACGACGAAAACTTACAGGCAACGTCGGATGTAGAAAGTCCATATTTCGTATCCATTTCAAAGCCAACTGTAGGCCTATCTTTTATAATATCAATCTTCCTGCCCTCTTTGGCACTATGGAAATAAAAAGTGTAACGGCCATCAAATGTATACCCAAAGTTCATAGGCACTATATATATTTCACTCTTATCAAGAAAACCAAGTCTTATACTATCACAAGCTTTTATTATTTCTTCTATTCTATGTTCATCTTGTATTTCTCTATCTTTTCTTCTCATGGAACCCCCTTTCATTTTTTATTATATAGACATATAATAACTATGTAAATGTTATGAGGACGTATATGAAAAAGAATAAAAGAATAGAACATTCTAAAAACTATGATGGTAAAAAGTTTAATAATTTAGAACCTACAACTTTAATGGTAAAAGGAAATGTACTTAAAAAACTTAAAACAATAGCTAGTATAATAATTCCGAAGAAAGACAAAAAACCAAGCAGGCCAATAGAATGTATAAAGCTAGATTTAAACAATTTAAAAAACAACCAATTTACTTGGCTAGGTCACTCAACGCTGCTTTTTAAGACAAAAGGTAAAGTGGTGATTTCTGATCCTGTATTCTATAATGCAGCGCCCATTCCTTTTGTCTCTAAACCATTTAAAATGACGCATAAACCAAGGATTACCGATTTGCCATTTGTTGATATCGTGCTACTATCTCACAATCACTATGATCACTTAGATGCCAAGGCCATAAAAAAAATGGACCTTAATGTAGGACGTTATTTAACCCCTCTCGGCATTAAGAAAACACTCACTAGATGGGGCATTGATGAAAACAAGATAGTTGAGTTCGACTGGTATGAACAAACCCAAATAGAAGGAATAAAATTCACCTTTACACCCAGTAGACATTTTAGTGGCAGAGGCCTAAATGACAGACAAAAAACACTGTGGGGCTCTTGGTCCATCATCTCAGATATCAAAATATACTTCAGTGCAGATGGTGGCTATTCAAAAGAGTTTCTTAAAATAGGAGATCTATTGGATGGCTTTGATATCGCCTTTGTTGAATGCGGTGCATACAATGACTTATGGCCAGAAATTCATATGACACCAGAGCAAACCATTCAGGCTATCCTTGACTTAAAAGCAAAGGTAGCGATCCCCATTCACTGGGCTAAATTTGACTTATCAAACCATAAATGGAACGAGCCACCAGAAAGACTATTAAAAGCAATGCGTACGAATGAGACAATAAAAATTGGAACACCAAGAATTGGTCAAATATTTAGTTTCGATAACCTACCAACTCACAAGTGGTGGAGAGGCTATTAGTAAAAAAACAGTTAGATCAATCCCTAATCAAAAGGTTTGTATTTGTTTTCATTAGCAGAATATGCTAATTATATTAAATTTTTTTCATTTTTTGTTTTATCTTGCCCATTAATTTGATAAAATATAGGTAGAAAGGAGATAAATATGTTAAAAGATGTTGTAATCGTTTCTGCTGCTAGAACTCCGATTGGAAGTTTTGGTGGAAGTTTTAAAGACGTAACTGCGGTTGAGCTTGGTATTGTTGCTGCAAAAGAAGCAATAAAAAGAGCTGGTATAAAACCCGAAGATATTGACGACGTATATATTGGTAATATCCTTAGTGCAGGTAATAAACAAGGAATAGCTAGACAAATATCTATCGGATCAGACATTCCTTTTACGACTCCTGCTATGGCCATAAATATACTTTGTGGTTCTGGGCTTAGATCTGTAAGCCTTGGTATGCAAGTAATTCAAACAGGTGAAGCCGAAACTATACTCTGTGGAGGGGTTGAGAGCATGTCACAAGGACCTTATCTATCGAAAGGAACTAGATTCGGTCAAAAAATGGGAGATGCCAAATTAATTGACCATGTTATTTATGATGCTTTGACGGATGCTTTTAATGACTACCATATGGGGGTAACTGCTGAAAATATAGCTGAACAGTGGAATATATCTAGAGAAGAACAGGATGAATTTGCTGCAAAGAGTCAAAATAAAGCGGAAGAAGCTCAAAAAGCTGGAAGATTTGAAGAAGAAATAGTTCCGGTAACTGTTAAGCAGCGAAAAAAAGAAGTAGTTGTAAAAAATGACGAATTTATTAGATATGGTGTTACTAAAGAAGCTCTTTCAAAACTAAAGCCTGTATTTAAGAAAAATGGTACTGTTACAGCGGGTAATGCGTCTGGTATAAATGACGGAGCCGCTATGCTTATAATAATGAGTAAAGAAAAAGCAGAGAAAGAAGGAATTCAGTATTTGGCAACTATTAAAGGATTTTCAACATGTGGTGTGGACCCTTCTATAATGGGCACTGGCCCTATTCCATCAATTAGAAAGGCTATAGATAACTCTGATTGGTCACTAGAAGATGTTGAACTAATAGAACTAAATGAAGCATTTGCCGCACAATCAATTTCAGTAATAAGAGATTTAAATCTAAACACTGATATAACCAACGTAAATGGTGGTGCGATTGCACTAGGACACCCCGTTGGTGCGTCAGGCGCTAGAATTTTGGTAACCCTTCTTTATGAAATGAAGCGTAGAAATGTTAAAAAGGGATTAGCTTCACTTTGTATTGGTGGTGGAATGGGAACCACCATATTAGTAGAACGATCTTAAATCACTTACTTCAAAAGTGTTGTTTTAACTTTGGTTATAGTTTCAGATTAACAGCTAGCATCTCCAATCGCTAGCTGTTACTTTTTAAAATATTTAACTGTATTATCAAATCTAAATTGAAAAATAATGATAAAAAAGTGTAGACTAAAAAATCTACACTACTATATACTTCATAACTAATATTTGTAGAAGCCTTCACCCGTTTTTCTTCCAAGAAGACCCGCTCTTACCATTTTTCTGAGTAAAGGATGTGGTCTATACTTAGAATCACCAAATTCTTCGTACAACACCTCCATAATAGCAAGACAAACATCCAAACCAATAAGATCTGCTAGTTCTAAAGGTCCCATTGGATGGTTAGCTCCAAGTTTCATTGCTGTATCTATATCTTCTTCACTTGCAATTCCATCAGCTAGCAAACCCACACCTTCATTTATCATTGGAACAAGAATTCGATTAACAACAAAACCTGGTCCTTCCTCAACTTCAATAGGTGTCTTTCCTACTTCTTTCGCTAAATTAACTATCTTATCTTTTACATCAACATTCGTTAACTGACCCTTAATAACTTCTACTAGTTTCATAACAGGTACCGGATTAAAGAAATGCATACCAATTACTTTTTCAGGTCTCTTAGTAGCAGCTCCTATTGCCGTTATGGATATACTTGATGTATTGGTTGCTAGGATTGTTTTTTCATCACAAACCTTATCAAGATCTTCAAATATCTTTAGCTTTGTGTTCATATTTTCTGTAGCGGCTTCTATTATTAGATCGCAATCTTTTAAATCATTTATATCTACTGTTGTAACAATATTTGATAATATACCTTCTTTATCTTGCTCAGAAATCCTACCCTTCTCTACACTTCTAGATAAGCTTTTTTCAATCTTTGCAACCGACTTGTTTAGAGACTCCTCACGACGCGCCTGCACTACAATTTTATATTTAGCTGCTAAAGTCTGAGTAATCCCTGTTCCCATTGTCCCAGAACCAACAACTCCTATTTTCATCAAATCCTCCCTTCTTTTATTTCTTAAATACCGGTGCTCTTTTTTCTAGGAAAGCACTCATGCCCTCTTTTTGGTCATCCGATGCAAAACAAAGAGCAAATATATTTTGTTCAATTACCATTGCTGAATCAATATCTGTTTGAATGCCAGTATTAATCGCTTGTTTAGCTAATCCAACGGCAACTTTAGATTTTGTTTGAATCTTCTTTGCCATTTCTTTAGCAACAGCTAATAACTCTTCTGCTTCACATATTTTATCAACAAGACCTATTCTATAAGCTTCTTCAGCTTTTATTAAATCACATGTAAAGATTAATTCTTTTGCTTTACCGAGTCCCACCAACCTAGATAGTCTTTGAGTTCCTCCAAAGCCTGGTGTAATACCAAGCCCTACTTCAGGTTGGCCTAACTTAGCTTTAGTTGATGCTATACGAATATCACAACTCATTGCAAGTTCACAACCTCCTCCTAGGGCAAATCCATTTATAGCTGCTATAACAGGTAGTTTATGTTTCTCAATTCTTGTAAATACTTCCATTGATTCTTTAGCAAAATCCTTACTCTCTTCTGGACTCATATTTAACATTTCACTTATATCAGCTCCCGCAACAAACGCCTTACCTTTGCCTGTTAAGATAATTACATCAACATCATTAGACCCTTGAGCTTCTTTGAATACATGATCTAATTCAGAAATTAGATCCTTATTTAAAGCATTTAAACTACTTTGTTTGTCTATACTAATAGTAAGTATCCTTTCCTCAATTTCACTTATAATATACTTGTAATCCATAAACACCTCCTATTAAATTAATTATAACAAATTTAAAAAAATTTTGTATAATTTTCTGTTAATTTTTATATAACTTTATGTTATATATGATATAATATTAGTGAACTAGTTAAATTTTGTTAACGTTTTTGAAAGGAGGATTTCATGAAATTTTTTGACGAGTTGGCACTAGGTGATTCGTATGAAACATCTAGAACTGTTACCGAGACAGACGTTGTTATGTATGGAGGAGTAAGTGGAGACTTTAACCCTGCTCATTTTGATGAAGAAGCAGCGAAAAAAGGTATGTTTAAAACTAGAATTGCCCATGGAATGTTATCATCAGGATATATATCAGCCGTTTTAGGAATGCATCTTCCAGGACCGGGAACTATATACCTTTCACAAACTCTTAAATTTCTAAAGCCTGTATTTATAAACGACACAATTACTACTAGAGTAGAAGTACTATCTATTGATAAAGAGAAAAAAAGAGCAACACTTAAAACAGAATGTATAAATCAGGCTGGTAAAACTGTTATTACTGGAGAAGCTGTCGTAATTCCACCACTTAAAGGATAAGGAGATATTATGTTTGAATTAAACGAAAGAACTAAACTTATGCAAAAGCTATTTAGAGATTTTGCAATAAATGAGGTCGAGCCTATTGCTGCAGAAGTGGATGAAGAAGAGAGATTTCCGATTGAAAATGTAAAACTTATGGCAGAGTCAGGCTTTCTAGGAATACCTTTTCCAAAAGAATATGGCGGAGCAGGAGGAACAGAGTTAGAATACGCAATACTCGTAGAAGAACTCTCAAAGGTTTGCGCAACTACAGGTGTAATAGTTAGTGCACACACATCCCTCTGTTGTTGGCCTATTTATAAATTTGGAACTGACGAACAAAAGAATAAGTACCTTAGGGATTTATTAGAAGGTAAAAAACTTGGCGCATTCGCTCTAACAGAATCTTTTGCAGGAACGGACGCCGCTAGTCAACAAACGAAGGCAAAGAAAGTTGATGGCGGATATATCATAAACGGATCAAAGGTTTTTATAACAAATGCACAGTATGCTGATATATTTATACTCTTTGCTATGACAGATAAGTCAAAAGGAGTTAAGGGTATTTCAGCATTTATTGTGGAAAAAGAATATGAAGGGTTTAGCATAGGCAAGCCAGAAGATAAGATGGGAATAAGAGGTAGTGCAACTTGCGAACTGATTTTCAAAGATGTTTTTGTGCCTGAGGAAAATCTGCTTAGCAGTGAAGGCAGTGGTTTTAAAGTTGCAATGATGACACTAGATGGTGGAAGAATTGGTATTGCTGCTCAGGCTTTAGGTATTGCACAAGGAGCAATTGATAGCACAATAAACTATACAAAGGAAAGAAAGCAATTTGGTAAACCAATAGCAAAATTCCAGAACACTCAGTTTCAAGTGGCAGACATGATTGCAAGAACAGAAGCTGCAAGACTACTAGTATATAATGCTGCCGGCAAAAAGGTTAGTGGTAAACCATATTCTAAAGAAGCAGCTATTGCAAAACTATTCGCTTCAGAATGTGCAATGGCAGTTACAACAAAAGCGGTTCAACTGTATGGTGGTTATGGATACACTAGAGAGTATCCAGTAGAGAGAATGATGAGAGATGCAAAGATAACTGAAATCTATGAAGGTACAAGTGAAGTACAAAGAATGGTTATCGCGGGACACGCTTTCAGATAGGAGACAATATGCAAATAATAGTATGTATAAAACAAGTTCCTGACACTACAGAAGTAAAGCTAGATAAAGAAACTGGAACTCTAATTAGAAAAGGTATACCAAGTATTATAAATCCTGATGATAAGTCTGCACTTGAACTTGCCCTTAAGCTAAAGGACAAAGATTCTTCAGTAAATATTAGTGTTCTTACAATGGGCCCTCCTCAGGCAAAAGAAGTACTAATTGAGTCACTTTGCATGGGGGCAGATGAAGCGTATTTACTAACGGATCAAGTATTTGCAGGAGCTGATACATGGGCAACATCTTTAACTCTAGCTAGAGCTATTAAAGATAATTTTAAACCTGACATGGTAATATGTGGTAGGCAAGCTATTGATGGTGATACCGCTCAAGTTGGACCTCAGATAGCTGAACACTTAGGAATACCACAAGTGACTTACGCTTCAGATTTAGTGGTAAATAAAAACATCGTTAAGGTTAAGAGAAACTTTGAAAATGGATACCAAGATATTGAAATGAGTATGCCATGTCTTATTACCGCATTAAATGAAAAGACTAAACCTCGTTACATGAATCCTAAGCATATCGTAAATGTCTTTGAGAAAATAGATAGTTGTATTAAGACACTTACCTTTGAAGACATAGATATACCAAAAGATGAACTTGGACTAAAGGGTTCACCTACTAGGGTTAAAAAGTCTATGACGAAGGGAACTAAAACGGAGGGCGAAATTTTCAAAGACGATATGGAAGAAGGTTTAAATAAGGCTTATGAACTCATTGAGAAAATGAGCGCTATGTAAGGAGACTATAATGAATAATGATATCTTAGTTTATATTGAACAGAGAAAACAAAAGATTGAGCAAGTCTCTTTTGAATTAATAGGAGAAGCTCAAAGACTTGCTGAAGTAAATGGTGGCAAAGTGGTTGCACTAATAATTGGAAGCGAGTTAGATGGCTGTGTTGAAGAAATTCATAAGCATGGAGTTGATGAAATAATTGTTGGAGACCACCCTGCTCTAGAAATCTATAAAACACTAGAATATACAAATGTATTTAGTGAAGTACTAAAATCAAGGGAATTTGAGATTGTTCTTGTTGGTGCTACAGCTATTGGCAGAGATTTAGCTCCTAGATGCTCGGCAAGGGTGTTTACAGGTTTAACTGCAGACTGTACTGACCTTAAGTATGATACCATAGAAAACAGACTGCTTATGACAAGACCTGCTTTTGGCGGAAATATCCTAGCGACAATTATTTGTCCTGACCACAGACCACAAATGGCAACAGTTAGGCCTGGGGTTATGATAGCCTCACCAATTGTAGAAGGTCACAAAGCTAAGCTTACTACGTTAAAACTTGAAGATATTGAAGATGACAGAGTTAAGGTAATCGACTTTGTATTAGATACAACTCACACAGTAGATTTAACGAAAGCTAAAATTATAGTTTCGGGTGGAAGGGGTCTTGGCTCAAAAGAAGAATTTGAAAAGCTAAGAGGATTAGCTGAAGAGCTGGGTGCTGAAATTGGCGCCTCAAGAGCTGCTGTTGAAGCTGGCTTTATAGAGCAGCCTCACCAAGTTGGTCAGACCGGAACTACAGTAAGACCTACCATATATATAGCTGTTGGCATATCTGGTGCGATTCAACATATAGCTGGGATGGAGCAGTCGGATTCAATTATAGCTATAAACAGAGATCCAGATGCACCTATATTCAACTATGCGGATATCGGTATTGTTGGAGACTATAAGGATGTGTTACCTAAGTTAATTCAAAAGATTAAAGATTCTAGAAAAGCACATTAAAATATAAACCACTGGCTGATAAGCTAGTGGTTTTCTTTATCCTTAAAAAAACGCTTAGAATTACCTAAGCGTCATATATCTAAATTCATTTTTTCTTCTCTAAATATTCTCGCATCCATCTCCTTTAAATCATCTGCCACTACTGGTTTAAATTCCATATGGGCAAAAATATCTTTTTCCAAATCAACTCCTGGAGCTATCTCTGTTAAAACTAAACCCTCATCTCTAAGTTCAAAAACGCATCTTTCAGTGATATATAGAACTGGTTGTTTAACCTCATTAGCATATTCTCCCGAAAAAGTAATTTGCTCAACCTGTTTTATAAACTTAACGTTTTTACCCTCCTGATCTATCGATAGCTTATTATCTTTAACACTAACTTTTAAACCACCAGCCTTAAAAGTTCCACAATATACAACTTTTCTAGAATTCTGAGAAATATTTATAAAGCCACCACATCCTGGAATTCTAGGTCCAAATTTAGATACATTAACATTTCCTTTTTTGTCACACTGAGCTAATCCAAGGAATGTTATATCTAACCCACCACCATCATAGAAATCAAATTGATATGGTTGATCCAAAATACAATCAGGATTTATTGCAGCACCAAATGAAAGACCTCCAGCAGGTGTGCCTCCAATTGTGCCAGCTTCTGTAGTAAGTACAAGTCCTTTAATCCCCTCTTCTGCCGCAATCATAGAAACACCTTCAGGCATTCCTATACCAAGGTTCATTACCGCATTTGGAACTAGCTCCATTGCAGCTCTTCTTGCAATGATCTTCCTTTCATTAAATGGAAGTGGTTTCAGAGAATCAACAGGTATCCTAATTTCCTGAGAGTAAGCTGGGTTATGCTGCTCTGCAAAAGTCTGCATATGGTCTTCTGGATTTGCTTCAACAATTGCATCAACATATATTCCTGGTATCTTTACTTTTGAGTAATCAAGACCTGAAGAATCTAACACTTTCTCAACCTGTAAAATTACTATTCCCCCACTATTCTTAGCCGCTTGAGCCATGCTAAGCATCTCTAGTGAAGCTGCCTCCTTTTCAAATGTGCAATTCCCATTAGAATCTGAGTAAGTGCCTCTTATAAATGCCACATCTATTTTTTGAGAATGATATAACAACCACTCTTCACCCTTGAGATTAACTACTTCAACTATATCATCAGTTGTAACACTGTTGATCTTTCCTCCCTCAATTCTCGGATCAACAAAAGTCTTCATACCTACCTTTGTTATAACTCCAGGTAGGTTAGCTGCAGTTGCTCTAAACATGTGTGATATGACACCTTGCGGTAGATTATAACCCTTTATCTTATTCTCGTTTGCAAGCTTCCCAATTTTTGGAGCAAGACCCCAGTGCCCTCCTATTACCAAAGAAACTAAACCCTCATGACCTAAATGATTTAATCCTCTATCTTTACCATCACCCTGTCCAGCTGCATATATTAATTTTATATTTTTAGGATTACCTTCTTGAATAAACTTTTCTTCGAGCGCTTTAGTAAGTGCTTCTGGGTGCATGTTACCAACAAAACCTCCAGTAGTAAGCATATCATTATCTTTAATTAATGATACCGCTTCATATGCGGACATAACTTTATTCATTAGCCAACCTCCTTTTTTATGGTCTTAAACTATACCAGTTAATATATAAAATAAACCAGCTACAAATGTGGCAATAAGTGGCAGTATAACTGTTACTTTTGCTATATCAAAATATGATTGTTTATGATTAAGTCTACATACAGATAATAGTGTAATTACTGCGCCATTGTGTGGAAGTGAATCAAGCCCACCAGCCGCCATAATAACAATCCTATGAAGTGCTTCTGGATTAATATTCATATCTAGGAACTGTTTTGCTAATACTTCAAGCGCTATAGCAGTACCCCCTGAAGCACTACCAGCAACACCCGCAAGTAAAGTGGTAGATATCGCCACTTTAAATATAGATGGGATTGCAAGACCAACTATACCTGCCTTAACTGTAGCAAATGCGGCTAAAGACTTGATTACGCCACCATAACCTACCTCAGAAGCAGTATTAAATATAGGTAGTAAAGCGCCTACAGCACCATCAAATACTTGTTTATTAGCATTTTTTATATACTTTCTCATAGAAATAAGTATAAGGACTATCGCGACAAAAAGTCCCACTATAACTGGCCAAGTACCATTCACTTTATAACCAAGCGCTTTATAGTTTTCTATAACTGCTGGATTTTTTACATAAAATCTTGTCATTACAAAGTTTATTATGAAAACAATAATTATTGGTAAAACAGATATACCAAAACTAGGTAATGCACCTTCAAATTCTTGAATTCCTTCGTTTTCATGTTCTCCATAGCCTTCACCATTTGCTTTGGCTTTTTTAGCTTCTTTATTCAATACATAAGTACCCCCAAAGAACATTATAGCAGCTCCTATAAGTCCCAGAACTGGTGCAGCATAAATTGTAGTATCAAAGTACTTAATTGGTATTGTGTTAATATACTGAGGAGAACCAGGTAGAGCTGTCATAGTAAAAGTAAATGCACCAAGTGCAATTGCTGCAGGCAATAACCTTTTCGGGGTATCAGATGATTTTAATAACATCGCTCCGATAGGATACATAGCAAAAACAACAACAAATAATGATACACCACCATAAGTAAGTACTGATGTAGCAACGATTATAGCGATCACAGAAGCTTTCTTTCCAACTTTATCACTTATATATTTTGCAATAGATGTAGCAGCACCAGTAACACCCATTAACTTACCGAAAATAGCCCCAGACAAGAATACTGGAAAATAACTTTTAATATAGCCAGCTGCTGCAGGCATAAAAATTTCAGACAATGCCGCAAGCGGTGGGAATTCACCAGAAAGTAAAACAGCTAGCATGGCAAGTATTGGTGCTAACACAAGTACTGTCACGCCTCTGTAAGCAAAGTACATCAATGCAATAAGTGTCAAAACAATAGATAATACTCCTAACATATACCCTCCTTTAAACAATAACTAGATAAACGACATAACCAATGGTAAATAGCATAACTAATATTGAAACAGTGAATATAATATTCATTGCTTTCATGCCTTTTTTAACCAGATTGCTTCCTTTAGAATCTATTTTATAGTGTTCTTTAGGCTGTTTTACAATCTGAACAAGGCTATACACATAAGCTATGCAAACAACAGTAACATAACATAAAACCACTAAATATAGATATGATAAACTATTATTTAGAATGGCCTCAACAACTGATATCATTGAGCAAAGCATAACTCCACTCATTACTAAGTAGTCGTACTTTATACTTCTAAATTCGGGTTTCAAAAAATCATGAAAAACCATATATAAAAACAATAATGCCAAATGGAAATATTTAAGTTTTTGAGGAAAATATATTTGTTGTGTTACAACAATTACAAAAGTAACGATTAAAAAAAAGTTTTGTTTTTTTGCCATATTATTCTTTTTTTTCAAAGTCTCCTCCCAACCTATATATATTAATATTATCAATATTTTAAAATTATGTAAAGTAAAACATCAAAAAAATGTCAAAGTTTATTATAATTTTAAAACAATATTTGTTTTTATGAACTTGAATTATCAAAAATAGTTGTAAATCCATTAACAAATATTAAATTTGAACAAAATCATTTCGTTTACTATTTTTAGTTTTAATTCGCAACTGTATTTTGACATACAAAAACCCCCTTTCATCCTTGTCCAGATTTAGGGGGCACTTCCATTTGTTATTATAACTCTAATGAACTTTTTAAAAAGTTAGACCATATCACTTTCCTCTTATATTTAACTCTATTATCATCATATTCTTTTGAATCCGTCTCAACAAAATATGTAAGTGTATCTTTGTATAGAGATATTGAATCCAGTGGCCAACCAGGATGCCTTAGCGCCGATGGTGAATCAACCATGTAAAATGAGTGATCTAAGGCTGACGTTTTATCTTCAAGAAAGGAGAAAAACTTCCCTTTGTTATAGACTGCCATACCGTTTAAATAATAAGCTAAAACTTTACCGCCAAGAGAACGAACTAACTCAGAGTAATACACAATCATCTCTTCATCATCAAGGCTTTTTACACCATTAGGCGTTCTTACATGAAGACCTGGCTGTCTTTTATCAAGCATATCTAATTTATCAAAATATAATCCAGAATCATGGCATAGAACGACATCAAAGTATTTACTATAAAACTTTGCCTTTATCAACGCATTTTCTTCCGGTGTTCCACCTACTTCAAGTGGCTTTTCATCAATACCAAGATCCCTTAACGTATAAAACGTTATATCTATATCCTCTAGAAAACCCTTAAACATTTTAATTTTAGCTGGATTAGTTGTCCCTATCAATACTTCCAATTTAGTCTCCTTTTTAAATGAACAAGTTTATTATTTGAATTTGTTTTGTAATTAAAATATAATATACTTATTGTTATTATCTAGAAAAATTATACATAATTATTAAAATACAAACAAGGAGAAAAAAATGAGAAAAAGAATATTTGAGATAATTGAAATGGGAAAAGAGAATGATGTTACAAGTAAAATTTACGATATATTTATGCTTATAGTAATTATATTGAGCTTAATACCTTTAACATTTAAAAATTTAAATAAAACACTTATTATAATAGATCAAGTTACAGTATTGTTTTTTATAATTGATTATATTCTAAGACTTATTACAGCTGACTTCAAATATATGGATAAATCTACTAAATCATTCATAAAATATCCATTTTCATTCATGGCAATAATTGACTTTTTATCTATAATTCCATCATTTGCAATAATTGGGAGCAAAATAAGATTTTTAAAAGCGCTCCGTTCACTCAGATTGTTTAAAATTTTTAGGGTATTTAAAGTCTTTAGGTATTCTAAAACCATAAAAATATTTACTTCAGTTATATCCAATTCAAAAGATGCATTAATAACAGTTTGTTCTCTAGCAATAGGATATGTAATCATATCAGCTCTAATAATATTTAATGTGGAACCTAATTCATTTAACAACTTATTTGAAGCTATATATTGGGCTACTGTATCACTTACTACGATGGGGTATGGTGATATATATCCGGTAACAAGCGCGGGAAGAATAATAACCATGATATCCTCTTTTATGGGAATAGCCATTATCGCTCTTCCATCAGGAATCATTACAGCTGGGTATATGGATGAAATATTAAAAACAAAAACTAGTAAAAACATGTAATTCCTCTATATGCTTTTACTAGTTTAACGTAAATTTTTTATTTTAACTCTATTCACTATTTTGTAAACGAATCAATTATAATTTCAAGATGAGATCGTTTATTCGCTTCTTTTATTGCTTCATTTAATACAAAAACATAATCGGTTATGATACCATCAACGTTTGAATTAATAAACTGATCCATCGAATCATTCGTATTGACCGTCCAAACAATTGCCTTTTTACCAGCATCATGAATTTCATCTATTTTTTCTGGGGTAGCTTCTCGTTCCTCCATTATTAAGTAGTCCCCTTTTAAATCCTGTAAATCTCCAACAGAAAAATAGTATAAGAACCCTGTTTTTATTTGAGGATAATTTGCATGAGTATATTCTATTATAGAATAGTCAAGTGAGAGAATGACACATTCCTCTAACATGCCCTTATCTTCAATAATCTTCACGACATCATCAACCATCTTCTCATCAGCACTATCGCCTTTCAGTTCTACAAATACGCCAATCTTACCCTTTGAAGCATCTAGTACTTCTTCAAATGTAGGAACATCTTGTGGTGGCATGTCAGGATTAAACTCATTCTTTACCTTTAACTGCTTTATCTCTTCTAGCGTCATCTCCATAGGTTGTCTATCATCTCCTGAAACTCGTGCAAAGGTAGCATCATGGTTTAGTACATATTTACCATCTTTTGTTCTTTGAACATCAATTTCCGTCCAAGCAGCCTTTTCTTTTATAGCAGCATTAATTCCCTGAATGGTATTTTCAGCTCCTAAGTCCCCTCCCGCTCTATGAGCGACAACTTCTATTTGAACCTTAGACTTAAATATTTGATTAAAGTATGTTTCCATAAGCGTTGCACTTGCTAAGTTGGCGATTATAAAAAATATAAACAATAGCATTACTTCTATTTTTGTTTTAACTCGAATCTTAGAATAGAAATAATCATCTTTAAACGTACTAGCCTCGTTTACCAATTTGTTTTCGATTATCTTCCCTTCTGCTCTATTATACTTGTAAAAAAGCTTGGTAAGAATGGAAATGGCAATCGGGACGAAAACAAATGTGAAAAGTGCGATTAATTCCAAAATTGATAACATAATCATGATAAATACAACATTGCCATTTTTTATAAATGAACTGAGAATAACATCAAACAAAAGAATAAATGCAATAGAAATAAATCCAATTAAAACAAATAATAAAAATATTTTTATCAGTTTTAAGATATACTCTACTAAAAACTTCTTCCAATATTTCTTTATCAGCTTTCTTGAGCTTCTAAGTCCATCCATGAGTTTCTGATTGTCTAATAAAATAAAATGAATGGAGAAAATATATATTATACCAATAACAAACAATACAAAAAGTGCTACACTGTAAGCAATACTATATAATCTATTGTTAAAGATAACCGATGTTATAAAGTTCGGTATTTTAAAATTCTTAAACGGTCCCATTTTAATACCAATATCAAGAAGTGGTAATATAAAACCAACAAATACGACTAACAGCACGCCAATTGGCGAAAAGAAATGCTTTATAGACTTTACCGCTGCACTCAACACATCTTTCATTTTCATATCCAGCCGTTTTTCTTCTACTAATGAACTGATGATAATAAATGTATTGATATCGATACCTAGTATTACAATAAGTAAAAGAGCTCCAAGTATTATTACCGGTAACCCATATATACTAAAAAAGAATCCTAAAAAATCGCCACTGGATATATTTGTTCTTCCACTCATGCTAATTAATGTATTTGTAAAAAATCCAAATAAAGGTAATATCAATAAACCAAGGATTGTTTTGGTAACCACTTGGTATTTAATATATATCCATAGCACTCTTCCCTTTAGCGCCAGTCTATTTTCTTTTTGTTTTTTCATAATAACTCCTCAATAACATCATATAAATTTTGTAGTTCACTTAATATTTTATCATATGTTAATAAAAAAGATAATCTGCTAATTTACTCAATGAAATCATATCATTTCTATAATGCTTTGTGTTATAATCTAGTTAAGAAAAAATATAAGTGAGGTGAATATGAATATTGTAGAAAGATTTCTAAAGTATGTGTCTTTTGAAACAACATCAGACCCAAATTCAAAAACTTGTCCATCAACCGATAAGCAGCTCTTACTCGGTGAATATCTAGTAAATGAGATGAAAGAAATTGGACTAACCAATGTAAGCATGGATGAGAATGGTTATGTTTATGGCACGCTACCTAAAAACACAGATAAAGAAGTAAAAACAGTTGGCTTTATTGCTCATATGGATACATCACCTGACGCATCCGGAAAAGATGTTAAACCTCAATTTGTCGATTACAAAGGTGGGGATATAAAGCTTAATGATGAATACACGATGACAGAAAAAGAGTTTCCTTTCTTAAAAGATGTGGTTGGCGAGCGACTAATAACTACTGATGGTACGACTCTACTTGGAGCTGATGATAAATCTGGCATTGCAATAATAATGTCAGCTATGGAACATTTGGTTAAAAACCCAGAGATTAAGCATGGTGACATAAAGATTGCCTTTACGCCTGATGAGGAGATTGGAAGAGGCGCCGACCTGTTTAATGTAGAACTCTTTAATGCGGACTTTGCATATACTGTTGATGGCGGACCCGTTGGCGAACTAAATTTTGAAACATTTAACGCCGCAAGTGCAAAAATAAGCATTGAGGGGAAAATGGTTCATCCGGGCTCAGCAAAAGACATACTTGTCAATTCACAGTTAATCGGTATGGAACTAAATGCAATGCTACCAGCAAATGAAAGACCAGAACACACAGAAAAATATGACGGATTCTACATGCTTATTTCCTTCAAAGGCGATGTGGTTAATACGGAGATGATGTATATCATAAGAGACCATGACAAAGAGAAATTTGAACATAAAAAAGAGCTGCTTTGTGACATAGTAACTCATTTAAATAAAAAATACGGAAATATTATAAAGCTAGAATTAGAAGATTCTTACTATAACATGAGAGAAAAAATAGAACCATATATGGAAATTGTCGAACTTGCAAAACAATCTATGAAGGACATAGGAATTGAACCTGATGTGAAAGCAATTCGCGGTGGAACGGATGGATCAAAACTATCATTTATGGGACTGCCTTGTCCGAACCTCTTTGCAGGTGGCTATAACTTCCATGGTAGATATGAATTTATCCCAGAGTCTTCTCTAACAAAAGGCATGAACCTTGTGGTACAAATTGTTAAGAATATAGAAGCAAAATAAGTATCTAAAAAGCGCTAGACTTCCTAGCGCTATTTTTATTTCTTTATCAAGGTTACATCAAAATCTTTTTATCATACAGTGTCTATTCATTCCTATATCGCCGATATGCTTTTCCTAAATGCCTAAATCGTAACCCTTCATAAAAAGGATCAGCATCCGATAACACGTCCATTCTTAAGTCACTGTGTCTATGAAACATTTCATTAACAATCGCTTTACCAACGCCTTGAGCTCTACACTCTTTACTAACTAGAATTTCACATAAATACATAGTCAGCACATTATCCGTTAAATATCTTCCAAAGCCAACTACCCTGCCACCATCTTCTACTATAACCCAATAGGAACTATGAAACAATTTTTTTACCACTTCTTTCGTAAAACCCTTCCATCCCTCTAAACGATAAAGTTCATAGATTTTATCGACATCAGATTCTTTTATCTTTCTAGTAATCAACTCTCCTCCTAATAATACGACTTAAGAAATCAAAAAGCATTCACTAAATTCGTTAAGTCCGTTGGATATATATGACCCATACCGTGGATATAGTTCACTTGTACTGCTACCTGATTATGTTTTAAAAGTTTTTCCAACCTTCTTACTCTATCAATAGCTGGGTCATTTTCTCCACATATAATTAAACTTTGAATATTTTTTCTCTTAAGAGAGGCCACTAACAATTCACTTTGAGTATCAATCATTGGTATCCAAGGCGCTACGAATATTACTTTATCACACGCTACACTATCGTTTAATAAAAGTCTAAGTATTGTGTTACAACCAGAAGAAAAACCACAAAGAATCTTTTCATTATAGCGCTTCCATAAGATGCTTTCTAAAACTGGTAGTATTATACCGCTATAATCAAAATCATATTTCCACCTAAAACGGTTATAGGAATCGATATGGGGAGACTGTAAATATTCCACTTGTATATCGCTACAAAAAACACCATCCCAATAGTTCCTACTGATATCATTATTTTGTTGGTTTCCATGTAAAACTAAAGCAATATTAGATTTCGTTTTGTTTGTAAAACTACACTTTATTTCGCTTTCGTTTGAAGCCTCCATATATCTCTTTTCAGATATACTAGTTAGCCGTTTGAACTTTTCTTCATTTCTAATACTATCTAAATCTTTATCTTCAAACACTTCCGGTCGATAAAAAAATCCCTTATCTTCAATACTAACCCTGAGCCACTCAATAGCCTCTTCTTTCTGTCCATTTAGCGAAGCTAAACAATACAAAAAGTTATAGACTTGACTACTAGGATCCTCTATGTTTTTATAGCCCTCTAGCATTTTTTTATAAGCTTCCGCTGACCCTTTTGTATCGAGTATCGTAAAAATTTCTTCAAATAAAATATCTTCGTTCATATGTATCCTCTCTAGGCACTGTAAAAGCTGTACTATTATTAAATCCATTCTATCATATAATTGGGTTTTTAATAAAAATATAACCTTCTACATAAAGATAAAAACTGGCGTCATCGTATCAAATAATCAACCTATATGTGACATTTCTTCATTTTATTGATAAAATAAATAATATAGTATAGTTTAAATACCAAAAACCAATCATCAAAGCTATAAAAGAAAGGATGTGCTTATGAAAACAATAACCTTATTTACTCGACAACATGAAAATTCTTTGTACGCTCTGAATGAAAAAGGCATCATAACAAATAAAGAGGCATATGTAAGAATTCATATGAGAGATATCTTTAAATTTTTTGAAGAAAAATATAAGAAGTTCGTCGAAATGGCTGATAAAATAATTCCTAAACCAGATGGTGTGGAGTATCCTATATGGTGCTCTGTTAGTAAAAACAATTGTCTCAAAGCTGTTGAAAAACAAGTTGTATATTGTCTTGAAGTTCCTGAAAATGAGGTTATATATTTTGATGGAGGCAAATGGGACTATGTGCTAAACAATCTTTATATCCCAAAAGATGAAAAAGATAAACAGGAATACGCAGATCTAATCAAATCACTCAACGTAACGGACGAATTTAGTTTTATAGATGGAAAATATAAAGGATTCTATCCTGAAATAGAAGAAAAAATAATAAATAGTTGGGACAGGATTTTTGTAATTGATGATTGGAACGAATTCCTAATTCAAGCAAATTTATGGCATATAAAAAAGGAATGGGTAAAACACATCATTAAACCAAATGATGATTTTTTTGAGATAACAAAAGATATGGAAGATACATTTCCACCTAAAAACTATATGTCAAAAAAAGATTAATATACATGAAAAACCTTAAAGTGTTCGTCATAACCTTTAAGGTCTTTTATTATGTAACGATTCTACATATGATTTTCTGATAAAACGATTACAGCAAAGCTTTCCTTCCTCCCTATCTCTCACATTTTTATTTTTCTACATTCATTCAAATTGGAGCACCAAGCACTGTAAAAAAACAATTTTATTTGCTGAACTAAAGCTTGTATTTTTTCATCTTTTATCCATCTAATTATGTCATACTCAATAGCATTTATAAACGCTCTATTTTTTTCAAAATGATAATGATTATTATTATCGTTAGGGGTTGAAAATCCATTTTTTTATGGTATTATTAATATGGTATTTATTAGATGATACTCTTGATTTTTCACTTTTAAAACAGCATAATTGCATTACATCACAAGCATCTAAGCACTTAATTATTGTTCATTAATTTAATGTTTAATTACTATTGATAATGTGATGTGCAGATTTTTAGGTCAAACTGACGTGGTGAAAATAACATACTGCAGATTAACAATCATTTATATAATACTGCTAATACGATTCAATTATTAGCATTTGATATAGAAGGGAAAGATGATGAAAAAACACGAAAACACTAATGGTGTGCGCTTAAGTTCGCTTAAGCCCGGAGAACTCGGAAAAATCGTCAACATTCTGCCTGAGTGCACAGGCGCTGAGAGAAGACGATTTATGGATCTAGGGATTGTCCCAGGAACTATTGTTTCTGCCGAGTTTACTAGCCCAGGGGGAGACCCTACTGCCTACTCTATAAGGCATTCTTTAATTGGCCTGCGTAAAGAACAAGCTGATTATATTATGATTGAAAAAATAACTAAAGAGGAGGTCGTTTCATAATGGAAAAGGAAATAAACGAATTGAAAACTAATAAGTCAGCATGTGTAGACTGTCCTTCCCATTGTAGTGGCCAACTGAAAAAACTTGGCATTGATATGGGAAAATGGGATTATGTTGTCTCTTTGGCAGGTAATCCTAATACTGGTAAAAGTACGATATTTAATGCATTAACTGGTCTCAGACAGCATACAGGAAACTGGCCAGGAAAAACAGTAACGAGAGCTGAAGGTGGATTTGAATTTGGTGGTGATAAGTTCAAATTGGTTGACCTTCCTGGTACATACTCGCTATTAGCTACTAGTTTGGATGAAGAAGTTGCGCGCAACTTTATTCTATTTGGAAAGCCAGATGTAACTGTTATAGTTGCAGATGCTACTAGACTTGAACAGAATTTAAATTTGATTTTACAGGTACTAGAAATTACTGATCGTGCAGTGCTTGCACTAAACTTAATGGATGAAGCTGAGCGTCATGGTATTTCTGTTGATTACAGATCTTTAGCTAGAAGTTTAGGTATTCCTGTTGTACCTACACAGGCAAGAACGAAAAAAGGAATCCCTGAATTACTAGAGGCAATTGCCGATGTAGCATCAGGAAAATATGTTTGTAAACCACATAGACTAAAAGATGTTCCATCTTCATTAAAGAATGCGGTAACAGAGCTTTTACCACCATTAAAAGCTGCGTTTCCAGATGTTGACAATGCAGAGTGGATTTCTTTAAGACTACTTGATGCAGATAAGACGATAATAGACTCTGTAAAGTCTGGGGATTTAGGCGACTTAACGGTAGATGATCCTGGTAATCCAAGCGCTATAGCTGACGGACAAGAGACTACGGCAAAGGTTTTATCAAAAGAAAAAGAAGAAAAAATTAATGCATTACTTTCAAAAGCCGACGAGCTTCGTTCAAATGTCAGTGATAAGGTTCATGAAAAAATTGTTGAAGACATATATGCTGAAGCAACTAAAATAAGTGACAAGGTAGTTATTCGTCCGGATAAACCAGCAGCTTTTAACTTAGACCGTACAATCGATAAACTAGTTACAAGCAGAATATTTGGTTTCCCACTGATGATCCTACTTTTCACAGGAGTATTCTGGTTAACGATTTCAGGTGCGAATGTACCGTCATCGATGTTAGCAACCCTATTCCTTGATACGATTTATCCAGCACTAAAGAGTGGTGCTCAGGCAATTGGTATGCCTTGGTGGCTGTCTGGATTCCTTATCGATGGAATGTATCTTGGTACTGGATGGGTTATTTCAGTAATGCTTCCACCTATGGCGATATTCTTCCCACTGTTTACACTACTTGAAGACTTTGGATATCTTCCACGTGTAGCGTTCAACTTAGATAATATGTTTAAAAAGAGCGGCGCTCATGGAAAGCAGTCACTTAGTATGATGATGGGATTTGGATGTAATGCTGCAGGGGTTATTGCAACACGTGTTATCGATAGCCCTAGGGAAAGACTTATTGCAATTATTACAAATAACTTTGCGCTTTGTAATGGGCGTTGGCCAACTCAAATCCTAATAGCAACATTATTTATTGGGACGTTAGTTCCATCGTACTTAGCTGGATTTGTTTCAGCTGTATCGGTTGTGTTTATAGCAATTTTAGGTGTCCTATTTACATTTGCGGTTTCTTGGTGGCTATCACGCACCATGTTAAAGGGAGAAGCAAGTACATTTAGTTTAGAGCTTCCTCCTTACAGACCACCTAGAATACTACAAACAATTTATACATCACTTATAGATAGAACACTACTCGTTCTATGGCGTGCGATTATCTTTGCACTACCTGCGGGTGCTATCATATGGCTAATATCTAACATCAATATTGGTGATGTAAGTATTGCACAACACCTTATAAATATATTTGAACCTGTTGGCCTTCTACTTGGATTAAACGGTGTTATCATCTTAGCATACATTGTTGCAATTCCGGCCAATGAGATTATAATACCTACCATTCTAATGCTTACTGTATTAACTACAGGAGTCAGTGTTGATGGTGCTTCTGGAGCTGGTGTCATGTTTGAAATAGATGATCCTCAAGCTCTAATGCAGTTATTTAGCGCTGGTGGTTGGACTTTACTCACTGCTGTTAACTTGATGTTATTTAGTCTTCTGCACAATCCTTGTAGTACGACTATCTACACTATTTACAAAGAGACAGGAAGTAAAAAATGGACATGGGTTGCTTCCCTATTACCTGTAGTAATAGGTATTATTGTAACATTCGTTGTTGCACAAGTATGGAGACTCGTAGAAATGCTATTATAAGATAGCTAAACGGTATAACAAAACCGACCTTAATTGGTCGGTTTCTTTCTTTGGTTCTACCAAAAATGGTGTTGGTGACGAAAGTCATCAACTTTTTTTATAAACAAGTTGAGACATGATAAAAACTATTCTAAAATAAAGTTAGCAC
>PDWI01003006.1_pt1 | contig 24842 bp, 26 predicted proteins | sample 1430891 | NCBI WGS metagenome assembly PDWI01 (sample SAMN01162508, study PRJNA174530) | Oral metagenome, whole genome shotgun sequencing project. | biome: Marine environment; feature: Marine mammal; material: Swab sample of the gingival sulcus; isolation source: swab sample of gingival sulcus...
GCCGCATCGGAGGTGGTGAAATGGTGGACCCCATTTGCCGCCAAATCCCCGATGTACTCCCTGGCTCTCATCCCGTTACAGTTCTCCACGAAAACAACGTCTATATTTGCACTACCGGAGAATTGTCTCGCGGTGGCGTTACGATTCTCTTTCAAGATAAATAAAAACGTTCTTTTCGGCAAGAATCGTACTAACCCAGCACCCGCACACCGATCTCGGTGCCGGTCTTCGGTCCTGGCCCGCGCTCCTTCTGGCAGGCGAGCGCGATGGCCCAGAAGCGGTCGGCGTGGCCGCGCGATGTCCGCTCGGCGCCGAAGGCCACCTTGCCCGATGGCAGGACGCGGCGTTTGATCGAGTGGATCTGACTGACCATCTCCCGGTCGCGGGGCAGGACCGCGTCCCGGCGCTGGAGCAGGATCTTGAAGTCGGTGGCCCAGCGCTCCTTGGACTCGTTGCTGAAATGCCGCTCCTATCCACGGATAGCCTGGCCACGGGCAGCATCTCGAGCAGCCGGCGAAGGTCGGCCTCTTGCTCGGAGAACGGCACCTGGTCGTAGGAGCGCAGCAACCGACAGATGTGTCGGCCGTCCCGGTTCTCGAAGACCGCCAACTCGGAGCGGTCGCGGGTGCGGCCCACGTCGAAGCCGGCAACGATGCGCCCCTCTGGGATGGGCAGGTCGGTGAAGTCGTCGGCGAGCTGCAGATCGTCGCTGGTGCAGGGAAGGATCAGCTCGAAGCTATAGAAGCTGTAGCTCTCGTCCACGAAGCGGCAGCAGAACTCCTGCTCGAAATCCTCGAGCGGCAGCGATTCGAACTGTTCGATGATCCCCTGCTTGCCGAAGCGGGCCACCTGGTCCTCGGTGGACAGGTGCGGCGCCTCGTCGGCGGCGGCCTTCACGTCGCGGCAGAAGAAGCGGCACAGCCACCACGACACCTCCTGCCGGCTGTGGTGCGGGTACTTGCGCAGCTCCTCGGCGGCGATCTCCCAGAAGATGCCGCGTCGCCCTAGCGGTGTGGAACAGCCGGTGAGCTGGCCATGGGAACGAAGGATGAGCGCGGTCGATCCTGAGTAGACCTCACGGTCGTTGATGTAGTGAGCCAGCTCGTCGAGGAGCACGTCGCCCTTCTTGCCGCGCGGCGGCTTGGATGGCACCGAGATGATGCGCGACACCCGGCGACCCGAGCCGTTGGACTCGAACACCAACTCGGTCTTGGAGTCCACTATGAGCCGCTTCTGGTAGGCGGCAGGCATTTCGTCGAAGACCTGGCGAGCGACGAGCACCTTCTCTTTGGCATCGTCCTGGTTGAAGGAGACGAAGACCGAGGTGTGCCCGTCGCGCAGGTGGCAGCGGGCCAATGCCTCGAGGGCCGCGACAAAGCTGTAGCCCACCTGGCGGCTCTTGGTGACCCAGCGGAAGCGCGAGCGGTTGTTCAGGAAAGCGATCTGGTAGGGCTCCAGCTCGATGGGCTCGTCGTCATAACGACACAGGGCGCCGACGAACCCCGCCTCGGTACCGAGCCAGTTGGCGAGCTCGTCCTCGGTTCGTTTCACCACGGGCGATGTCATGACGACCTCGCTTGGAAGACCGCCATTTGCCTTGCCTTTCCGGCAATTGAACGCCTCCATGTGAGCGTGTCGAACGACCCTTGCAAGGAGCTGCCACGATGAACTACGCCGACGCCATTGCCCGCCCACCCAAGACGCTCACCGAGCAGGAGCAGCGGATGCTGCTCAAGACCAGCGGCGAGCACCGGGACGGATTCCGAGACCACGTCATCTTCAGCCTGGCGCTGGGGACCGGCCTTCGGGAGCATGAGATCCTCGCCCTGAACATGGGCGACGCCTTCGGCCCGGACGGCAAGGCGCGCCGTCGGATCGAGCTGATCGTCTTCAAGCGCAGCAGCGAAGACCCCGCCCACCAGGAGGTGGTCCTGCCCGACGGGGTGCGAGCCAAGCTCGACAAGCTGCGTGGTTGGAAACGGCGCGAAGGCCAGAGCCTGGAGCCCGATACTCCCATCTTCATCAGCCGCCGGGGCAAGCGCCTCTCCACCCGGCAGCTCAGACACCTGTTCCACGTTTGGCAGGAGCGCGCCGGGTTCGAGCGCCGGCTTTCGTTTCATAGCCTGCGCCACTCGGCGTGCAGCAATATCTACCGCCGGACCAAGGACATCCGCCTGACCCAGCGCTTCGCCCGCCACAAGTCGATCCTGACCACCAGCATCTACGCCCATCCGAGCGACGAGGATCTGGTGAGGTCGGTCCGAGATCTGCCCTGCTAAGTCGGTGGACGAATGCCGCCTCGCCGCCTTGGTGTGCGATGCATCCCACCTGGCTTTGTCGCTTATCGGTTGCTTGCCTCCAGCAAACGCCCTCTTCGCTTCGCGCCATGCGGGCGCCTCACACCCCAATCCCGACGGGGCCCCATCCGTCCACCTCCTGCCCCGCCGACCTACTTGCACTTCGAAAGTCACCACCTCGGCGCGTGTCCCTCGGCGAAAGCGCCCGGTCACTTCCCGCTCACACCTCCGCTCACTTTCCCGAAATTGGCGCTCTCGGAATGACCAGCTGGAACACAATCGGCGTGGGTGGTCGGCTCCGAAATTCGGACCGCCCCCCCCGTCCCTGGCATGGCCAGGGGCATGGCAACCGGGAACCTTGCTACCGCGCCCGTGCGCGCCTGAAATAGGAAAGCGGCGGTAGCTCTCGGCCGAATCGGCACGGATGCCGCTCGCCAAGCCCGCGTAACTCCGTGTCGCGCAAAGGGCGAACCGCCGCTTTCTGGTATTCCCGGCGGTAGCTAACGCGGCCAGCTGCCCGCTCATTCGTCGACCTGCTGATCATCCCGCTCGTCACCGCTGCCTTCCTCGTCGCGCGCCGTGGGCGCCACGTTCGCGCCCTGTCGCGCCGGATCGCCGGGCTCCGCGTCCTGGTCCCATTCCTCGGCGTCGGCGGCGCACAGGGCCACAGGGGGCGACGAGTGCGCGGTGTCCACCCTGGGCACCATGCCGGTCAGCGCCGAGTCATCGGTCACTTCTTCGGCGGCGGTCGGAGAGGCGGCGCTCGGGGGGTTGGAACCCTGCGGCTGTAAACCGGAAATCGGCACGGCAAGCATGTGGTCGTCCAGCTCGCCGCGCTCTGCGGTGGAGGACGTTTCGACCGTCTTGAGCATGCGGCGGTGCCTTGCCTGGATGTCCTCCAGCGACAACGCGGCGTGGATCTCTTGCCGCGAATCGGCGCCGCCCTGGATGAACTCCTTCAGGCGCACCATGGTGTTGAAGTCGGTGGGATTGTCGAAGCGCACCCGACCATCGGCCAGGGCCATCTCGAACCCTGCCAGGTAGGTATCGATGATGCGCAGCTCGTCGTCCTTGGACATGGCGATGGCCGTGGAGCGCAGGTCCACGAGCTTCTTATCGGTCTCGACGGCGATGCGGGCCTTGGCCTGCTCGCGACGCCACAAACAGTTGTGCTTCTTAGAATAGCGGGCGATCACGCTGTTGCAGACCTCGTAACGCCGGGCGAGATCGCGGTAGGACGGATAGTGAACCGTCGTGCTCTCACCGTCCTCGCAGGTCACTACCTCGCCGAAGACCAGGATGCGGTCCAGCTCTTCGTAGGGCACACGCGGCGGCTCACCCTTGGCGGGGCGACCGTTCTTGCGGCCCGAGTTTCCCTCTCGGTCGGTCATCGTCGTTCTCCTCAGACGGAACGACCACCCGCGCGGTCCAGCTCGTCCACCAGCTTGTGCAGCGGGCTATGGCCCGTGTCGGTGCCATTGGCGGGCACCTGCCTGAGGTGACGCCGGAACACGGTGCCGATGGCCTCGGCCGTGGCGGTACAGAGGTCGGGGTCCACCTCGTAAATCTGAAACAGGCCGATGAGGGAGAGCGCGGTCTCTCTGAATGCCTTGGCCATGGCGGCGCGCGGGTGCTCGTTGCTCATGATCGGAATGCCTCCTTCGGCTCGGTCTCTTGCCTGCACTGGCAAAGCAGGTCGCCTTCGCCACGGGGACAGCGAAGGTGATCGAGCAATGGACGGAGGCGCGCGACGGCCCGGCTGTGGCGACGTTTGATGCGTTGATACTCGCGGGAGCGGTCCTTCTTCTCCAGGTCGGGAGCGACGCGCTCGAGGTACTCGGGGATACGGCGACCGCAGATGGAGGTGGCGGTCACAAGGTCGAAGCACTCGCCATCGAGGATGTCCCCGCCGTGCTCCACCAACATCGACACCACGGTGGCAGCGTCTTTCGGGTTTCTCGGTCCCCGATGGCCGTTGGGTGCGGTCTCCGGCCAGTCCCGCGTGTCGGCTCGGTCCAGCTCCTCGGGGTCGGCAAGCAGCACCGCGTCCTGGAGACGTTGTTCCTGGCGCAGGGTGCGAAAGACACGACGCTGGGTCCGCTGGCGCAGGTGCATGGCAATGCGGTCGGGCTTCTCGTCCAGCGGGAAATCGGTGACCACTGACAGGAAGGTGGCGATCGCGATCTGGTCGAGGTCGCAGCGAGAAATGCTGTCCCCGTAGATGCGGTGCCGCAATCGGCTCAACATCGGGTAGTAGGCGAACAGCAGCACCGCCGGCCAGTACGATGTTTTGTTGGCCTGCAGCTCGGCGACGAGCGCACGGGTCAGTGCTTCCTTCTCGGTGTAGGCAGAACGTCGCTCATCGTCGAGCACGCCGAGCACCGAAGCGATGGTGCTGTGGTGTTCGAGCACCTCGTGTCGGTCGCGGGCTTCGGTGAACAGCCGAACGTGACGCTCGGAGAACACCTCGCCTCGCAGGGAGCGGATCATCTGACCGAAGGTGTTGCTCATCGATTGCGCCCCGTCCACCACTCGGAGACGAACTCGAGGAAGTCATCGAGCAGCAGGGTCACGATCTCCTCGGCATGGTCGTCTCGGACGATGGCGATGGGGATGCGTCCCTTGGGGGCGGCTTCGATGGCTTGGCGAAGCGCCGCTCGGATGTTGGGCTTCTTGCCTCGCTTCAGCTCGGGCCAGAAGACCGGACAGTCGAGGTCGGCTACCTCCTCACCGCTCCGAGATTGCAGGCCGCGTCGAATCTCAGCGTCGGGCATGGCATCCCGGAAGCGGTGGACCATGGCGCGCTCGAAGCGGGCTCCCTTTCTTCGTGAGGTGGCCCCGCTCATGTACGCCCCCGCTGACAGTGGCCACCGCACCGGCAGCCTTCCTCTTTCTTCACCAGGGCGGCGGCGCAGTAGTGGAGCGCATCGATCACCTCGGCGAGGGCTTCTTCTCGGTAGTCCCGGCCGTCGTCGACCTTCCAGGGGCCGTAGACGTCGCGTCCCTGTTCGATGCGGTCGAGCAACTTCTCCACGATGGCTCGCTCATCGGCCTGAAGCGCTTCGATACGTTCAGCGATGCTCATCCCGACACCTCCTTGGCCCAGAGGCGCGGTGAGTGGGACTTGGCCGCTACGTTCTCCAGCTCGGCCTTGAGCAGCCGGGAGCGAGCGCGGTCTTTGCCGGTATCCTTGACCAGTTTGTCCACGGCTTTCTTGTCGATAGCCGCGACCTTGGAGACCAGCTCATCGCGGGACAGGCCGGTGGTGTCTTCGAGCACCCGGAGCGTGGGCTCGAAGGGGTACTCCAGCTTGGTGGTGTTGAACATCTTGTAGCGCACCCCATCGACCAGCAGCTCGTCGTGGTCCTTGAGGTGCGTCTTGATGACGCCGTCCAGCTCGCTCTTGCGGCTGTAGAGGATCTTGGCCAGGCGAGCCACTTCCTCGCGCTCCTTGGCCACGGCCTCGATGTCCGTGGTGTCCTCGCAGATCATCTCGCGCTTGCCCTTGAGCGCCTCGGCGTAGGCCGGGCAGTGCTGGCGATGATCGCAGTAGATGCAGTTGGAGTTGATACGAGCGGGAAACTCGGTGACCTGCTCGGTCATGGCGCCCACGGTCTCGACGTAGGTCTGGGCAACCAGAAGCTGCTCCTCGGTTCGCTCGGTCCGCATCCGCACCCCGTGGCGCAGCATGTGGAAGGTGAGCTTCACCTTCTTGACCCAGGGCCACAGCATGCGAGCGGCGAGGTGGTAGAGGCTCATCTGGAGCGAGTGTTCCACCTCGTCGCGGGTGAAGAGCATCCGGTTGGTCTTGTAGTCGATGACCTCGACGGTCTCGTCGTCCACCCAGTCCACCCGGTCGATGAAACCGAGGACGGTGAAGCGACCTACGGGCAGCCGGAACTCCTTCTCGATGGCCAGCACGTTGCGGTGGTCCAGCTCGCCCTGGTCGCGGACGAAGTCGTCGATGATGTCGAGCCCTTCCTGGAACACCTCCATGCCGGTGAGCCCGGCTTTGGCCCAGCCCTCGCGGTAGAGCTCGATGGCCCGGTCCACCGAGAGGGGACCGGAGCGCTCGTTCTCCATGTGCTCGCGGACCAGCACCTCGAGCACGGCATGCAGTAGCTTGCCGAACTTGAGGGGTACGCCGGGCTCGGCGGTGCGTTTTTCGACATAGTGGAGCTTGAAGCTGGCCGGGCACTGCTCGAAGCGGCTCAGCCGGCTGTAGCTCAGGTGTTTGTTGACGAAGTTCGTCATCACTCGGCCTCCTTGTCGGGCTTTGGGGATTTCTCGAAGGACACGACCTTGGAGCCCGGAAACGCCTCCATCACTCGCGCGATGGTCGCCGTATGCTCCGGTGTGATCTCTTTGCGGTCGGCCCCGGTGTATTCGGGCACCAGCCACACCTCGCCGAAGACCTCCGACTCGAGGCAGACCTCGACACCCAGCTTCTTGAAGCCCTCGATGTCGTCGGTGGTCAGCCCGCGAAGGGGCTCTCGCTCCTCCGGGGTGTCATCGACAACGGGTGACGGTGAAGGCGTGGCGGCTGTAGGACGCTGCTGCGTGGGCGTGGTGCGTTTGGGTTTCTTGGGCTCGGGAACTGGGTTGCCGAAGAGGTCGGTGAAACCTTTGGGCTTGGGTGCGGGCTTGGCCTTCTTGTTGACTGCGCGCTGCTCGTCGACCTCCGCGGACTTCGCACAGCTCGCTGTACTCCGTCCACTCCGGTTCAGGCGAAGCCACTCGACGCACATGAACTCGTCGGGCCTGGCGCAGGAGCCTCCGTCCAGGTAATGGCGACAGCGCTTCTTGCCCAGGACCGCCTCGTAGTGCGGACAGCCGAAACCGGTGTCCCGCACTCCCTGGGTCTTGTTGCTGTCGTTCGTAGCCATCTACTCGGTTCCCTTCTGGTCGTCTCACCAGGGAAACGCGGGTGAAGACGCCGAACTGGGACAGCCGAGGTGGCGATTCTTGGAAGGGTGATGACCCGGTGTCGGAGCGCCGACTTGGACGACTTGCCGCCGACATAAGTCGGCGCATCAAAAAGCTGCAATTCCAATGCATTATGAGCGACCGCCGACTTGGACGACTTCTGGCCATCCCCCGCACGCGAGAAATCATTTTTTCGGAGAGAGGAGATGGAGTGGGTTCTTTTTTGTCTGCACACGCGTAAAAAGGGGCCTGCAAGTCGTCGAAGTCGGCGCTTTGGTGCAACACCGTGAAACGACTTGGATATCGCCCGCCGACATCAGGAATGCATGTCGGCGCGAAGTCGGCGAAGTCGTCGGGGTTGGGGAAGCCGATCTATTCCCAGGGATCGATTTCGTCCTGGACCGGCTCGGTGGAGTCGGCCTCGTCGTCCGAGGCATGCTCGAGGGCGTACTGGCGGCTGCGATGCCGGGTCCGATCAGCTACGAGACGGAGCTCGCCGAACATGCGGTCTCGGGCTCCGAGCAGGGCCTTGCCGAGGCGACTCTGCTGGGAGCGATCATTGCCGTCGCCTCGAACGGTGAGCATCAACCCTTCGTTCTCGCACAGCTCGTTGATTTCGCTGACCCGCTTGGGCTCGCTGCCAAACTCGGCCCACCATGCCTGGGTGAGCTCCCGCCACATCTCTCCCTCGGAGTCAGCGTCGGCGTACATCTGCTCCAGATTGGCCAGGAAGCCGGGCACCCCGATCACCTCGAGGATGCCACCCATGACCGCGGCCCAATCCTCGAAGGAACCGAGTCGCTCGCTGCAGCGGGGTTTGCCCGCCGCGATCCATGCCTGGATGAGCACCAACGCGGCGTGGACCAGCTCGCTCCGGTGCTCATGAGCCCACAGGCTGATCGGGTCGTGCTTGAATCCGGTGCGCTGCCAGGCTCGGTCGCGCTTGGGATCGATGCGGATGCGGATGGAGCGCCGGGTCAGCTCGGCCGACAGGCGCGGGTTGTTCCCGGTGAGCATCCACATGGCCAGGTTGGGCAGGACGATGATCTCGGTTTTGCCCAGGATGCGGTTGCGCCAGGTTGGCGCGGTGAGCGCTGCCGCCAGCGCCTGGCTGCTGAGCACCCGACGCTCGTTGGCGTTGTCGAGCACGATGATGGGGCAGCCCTTGAGCAGCTCGGCGGTCAGGGTCTTGCGGATCTCCTCTTCCTGCCCAGGCAGCGTGCTGATGTCGCTACCCTTTCCCGTGCAGACGATGCTGGTCAGATGACAAAGGAGGCTCTTACCCGAGCCGATACTTGGGGATTCGACCACATGCAACGGCGTGTTGCCGTGGACCATGCGGCGGGCAAAGGGCAGCAGCACCGCCGCCAGCATGTGAGCCCGGTCGGAATCGGTGGCGAAAGGGAAGTCCACGAACAGGTCGTCGACGAAGAGCGAACGCGCTCGGGCCACATCCTCTGCGGTGGGTGCCTCGGAGACTTCGTCCAGCACCAAGTCCGAATCGGACTGCAGCCAGAGGTGCTCTTCGGCGTGCAGCCCCGGAGCCACGATCAGCTCGCCGCCGGAACCGAATACCGGAGTTGTGATCACCGAGTCCACCCTCGGAAAACCGGTAGGTGGGAAAGTCACCAGGTCGCGAGACACGTCCTTGGGCGGAAAGGTCGGATGGAAGGCGCCCTCCTCGTCGACGGTGACCCAGTCGGCGTCTCTCGCCAGCAGGCCGAACATGGCGGTCTCGCCCCACTGGGCCAGCTCGACGGCTGCTTCATCGTCGGTCTTCAGGCGAACCACCGCACCGCCCCGGCGAAATAGCAACGGCGGGTCGTCTCCTCCTGGTGGCTCGTTGGCGCCGGCTTCTACCCGCGTCGTGTTGGCGGCCACGGCTACCTCTCGCGCCTCCTCGATGATGCTGCGAAGCTGCCGGCCATTGACCCGCACCACGGGGGTCTCGTTTTCCTCGACGCGTCGGGCCGCTGCCTTTCGTCGCTGGTCAGCTTCCACCCCCTTGAGGGTGTTGGTCAGGGCCCGGCGCCGGATGCCGAAGCGTTTGACGATGGCGTCGAGGTAAGCGTCGCGCTCGATGTCTCCGGAGGCGCTCACCGCCTCCAGCACGGGAGCCAGCAACGGCTCGAGGTCGGCCACCGGGGTCTCCTTGGGGATGGCTTCGACCAGGTGCTCCACGTAGCGCTTGGCCTGGTCCAGCACCTCTCCGAAGGCGTCGGGCGGGTTGGCCTTGAGGAACTCGTTGACGTCGATCTTGTCGAGCCCCTCGGGCCTGGGCAGCACGGCGATACGCACGTCGCGTCCGGCGACATGCAGAGCCGATGCGGTCTCCAGTGCCCCGGCCGCGCCCGCGCCGCTCTCCTCGGCGTCGTTGCAGATCACCACCCGGGCCGCCGCGCGGGTCAGCTTGAGCAGCTTCGCTGTGTCTTGCTTTCGGAACCGGGTAGTCACCGGTGAGATACAGGGGATGCCCGCCTGCCTGGCAGAGATGGCGTCGGTGATGCCCTCGGTGATCAGAATCTGTTCGGCGCCGCGCACCGCGTCTTCGCCGAAGAAGGTGTCGTTGCGGACGGTGGTCGAAACGTAGCTGTGGCGATCCGAGTGGGTGAGGAGCTTCTTGTACTTGGACTTCTCCCATGCCTCGTCGCCGGTGTACTTGGTCGAGCGAGCGATGAAGTACGCGACCTGGCCTCCCTTCCAGTAGGGAAAGACCAGCCGGTCGCGGAAAAAGTCCTCCACCCGGCCGCCCTTGATGACAACGAAGAGCCCGGTCTTGAGCGCCAGCTCGCGGCTGACCTTCAGCTCCTCGCGAAAGTGCTCGAAGAGGTGACCATCGGCAAAGCCGAGCATCAGCCCATCGACGGTCTCGTCCGTGAATCCGTAATGGTCTCGATACAGCTCCTCGCGCACCTTGCTGGGCAGAACACCGTGGTAGTAAGCGGCGGCCTTGGTGAGCATCCGCTCCACCTCGCGTCGCTCCACCAGCAGGGCCAGCTCCTTCTGGAAGGCCTCCTCGTCTTGGTCTGGACGGCGGATGCCCTTGCGTTCAGCGAGGGAAAAGACCGCCTCCTTGAACCCCACGCCGTCGCGTTGCTGCACGTAGGAGAAGACATCGCCCCCCTGGCCGTCGCCCCCGGCGAAGTCGTACCAGCGCTGATCCTTGGGCCAGACGCAGAAGGACGGGTGCTGCTCGGATCGAAAGGGCGACAGGCCCTTGAGCACGTGGCCCGATCCCTTGAGCTGCACGTCCTCGCCGATCACCTCCACCAGGTCGACGGCCGCGCGCACCTCCTCGACGAACTCTCGAAAACCGGAGCTTCCTCTCATCCGGCCCCCCGCCGCTGAATGCCCGCGGCCAGGCGTTTGTAGAGCCGGTTACGCTCCCGAAACTGCCGCAGCAGCGGAGCAACGGATGCATCGACGATGTCGAAGAGCACGGCCCCGCTCTTGCCGGGATGGGGGCGCATCAGCCGGCCCAGCCTCTGGGCGGTGCGTCCCTTGGTGCGGCTCGGAAAGGTCAGAATGACTCGGTCCAGACGAGGCACGTCGAGTCCCTCGTCTGCCAGGGTGGATGCAACCACCACCGGCAACTCCCCGCTGCGGAAGCGGTCGAGGATCTCCTTGCGCTTGGGCTTCTTCACCGCGCCGACCAGCACCTCTGCATCGGCGCCTCGCTCGCGGACCATCTTCGCCAGCCGTCGGCAGTGCGCCACCCGCCCGGAGAGGACGAGGATGGTGTGACCGTTTGTGGCTTCTCGCGTGGCCAGGTCGGCGATGAGATCATTGCGCACCTCGTCTGCCACCAGGGCATCCATGCAGGCGTGCATGTCGTCGGGACCGCCATAGTCGAAGTCGAAGCTCGTGTAGACCGGCCGAACCTCGGGTGCCTGCAGGTAGCCGTCGGCCACAAGCTCGGGGTAGCCAATCTCGAACAGACGATCTCCCAGGGTGAGGTCGAGCAAAGGTGACAGTCCGTCTTCCCTCTCGGGTGTAGCGGTCAGGCCGAAGCGGTAGCGCGCCGCGAGCGTCGAGAGAACCACCTGGAAGGTGCTGGCGGGAGCGTGGTGAGCCTCATCGACAATGACGCAGCCGAACCGATGGGACAGATCGGCGTGCTCCCGGCGCGACATGCGGACCAGGGTCTGCACGGTCGCTACGGTGATCGGCGCGAGCTGCTTGTCGCCATCGGAGATGACGCCGGCCTCGAAGCCGAGGAAGCGCTCGATGCTCCGATGCCACTGCTCTACCAAATCGTGGGTGTGGACGATGATCAGGGTCGGCTGTCCGATGCGGGCGATGGCGGCTGTCCCCGTGGCGGTCTTGCCCGCGCCGGGTGGCATCACCACCGAACCCTGGATGCCCTGAGCCATCGCATCGACAGCCCTGGCTTGATAGGGGCGCAGCTGGATCGTTGCTGTCACCTCGATGGGCGGGAGAACGCGTCTCTCGTCCTCGAATGTCAGCTCGACTCCAAGCTGCGTGGCCCTGCGGCGTAGCAGTCCGACAGCGCCGCGCGGGACCGCGGATCGACCGTCGCCGCCTTCCACCAGGCACTCGATGCGCTCGGGAGTGCCACCGGTGTAGCGGCCCATGCGACGCCTGGAGATGTGCTCGGGGTTGGGGAACGACAAATCGATCCGCAGCCGCTCGAGCAGCTTGGGCAGACACTCCCCGATCTCAAACCCGATAGTGCCGCCGACCCGCGCTCGCATCACGGCTCCTCGTCGAGGAAGCGCTGCACGCTCTCGATGCGCCGGCTCTTGAGCACTGACGGCAGGCTGCGGGTGAAGACCTTGCCGTAGGATTTTGCTACCAGGCGACGGTCGAGCACCACCACCACACCCCGGTCTGTGGCGCTGCGGATCAGGCGACCGAAGCCCTGCTTGAAGGCGATCACCGCGCGCGGCAGGCTGTAGTTGAAAAACCACCTCCGGTCGCGCTCGCTGATGGCGTCCAGCACAGGGTCGTCCGGCGAGGGAAACGGCAGCCGGTCGATGACCACGCAGGAGAGCGCTTCTCCCTGCACATCCACCCCGGCCCAGAACGACTCGGTGCCCAGCGCCACGGATTCGATGTCGCGCCGAAACTCATCAACCAACGCGGTGCGGGGACGGTCTCCTTGTCGCAGCACCCGGTGACCGTTGCAGCTCACCCGCTGGTGGGTCAGATCCAGGTTGCGGTACGAGGTGAACAGCCCCAACGTTCGCCCATCGGCCAGCTCGAGCACCTCGGCCACGGCATCGGCCACCGCATCCGGATAGTCGGGTGCGCCCGGGTTGGGCATGCCGTCCGGCACGACCAGGAGCGCCTGGCGCTCGAAGTCGAATGGCGACTCAACGGAGAGGGTTCTCGGGCTCGGCACCCCGACCTCGCCCGTGATGTGCTTGAACGAACCACCGGTGGTCAGGGTGGCCGAGGTGAGCACGGCGCTGTCGACGTGATCGAAGAACGCCCGCTCCAATAGCTCGGACACCTCGATGGGCTTGGAGCGCAACACGGCGCCGCCGCGACCATCTCCCTCGATGAAGACCACGCTGTCCGGGTCGGCCAAGGTCATGGCCGCTCGGATCTGGCTCGCCAGGGTGTCGCAGCGGGCCGCGACTCGTCGCAGCTCGGCGTTGGCATCCTCGTCGCCGGCATCCTGTGCGCCTTCATAGACGCGGGCCGCTTTGCTCAGCAGCTTGACGAGCCTGGACCACCGCACCACGTCGGGGCGCTTGAGCCGGCACTTGTAGCCGGGAGAGCGACGATGAGAGTCCAATCGTTCGAAGAAGCGCGTGGCCTCCTCGGTCAGCTCCTTGTGCTCCCGGTTCCTGCCCAGCTTCTTGAGCAGCCGCGCCGCCCAGCGCACGCCACCGGCTGTGATCCGCGCGCCGAAGAAGTCGCGGGCGATGTCCGCCGCCTTGTGCGCCTCGTCGAGGATCGCCACGTCGAAGCCAGGCAGCACCAGGTCTTGCCCGGTGGCTGCCCGGACCTGCAGGTGGGCGAAGAGAAGGTGGTAGTTGGCCACCACCACGTGCGCTTCCTCGGCAGCCGCCCGCGCCTTGAGGGCGAAGCACTCGTCGCGGAAGCGGCAGTCGCTGCCCTTGCAGTCATCGGAAGTGGTCGAGAAACGACGCCACAGCCGATACGGGGGCTGAAACGGCAGCTCGCTCACGTCCCCGGTCTCGGTCGTACCGGCCCACTCCGTGAGATCGGTCAGCATCGCCCCGTCGCCGGGGTTCTCCAGCAAGTCCAGGGTGCCCTCGGCCTCTTCCTGATAACGCCGGTCGAGGCAGAGGTAGTTGTTCTTACCCTTGAGCAGGGCAAAGCGGAAATCCCAGGGTAGGATGTCCGTGAGAAGGGGCAGATCCTTTTCGACGAGCTGTTCCTGCAGAGCGATGTTGGCGGTGGCAATGACCACGCGCTTCTTCTCGTTCACCGCGTGGTGCGTCGCCGGTACGCTGTATCCCAGGCTCTTGCCGACGCCTGTGGGCGCCTCGACCAGCAGGTGCTCGTCGTCCGCGAGGGCCGCGCCCACGGCCCGGGCCATCTCGATCTGCCCAGGCCGTGGGACGTAGCCATCGAAGTGGCGCGCAAGGATGCCCGTCGGTCCGAAGACCGCATCGATATACTCGGTCATGGCTCGACTCCACCGGTCCCGGAGGACTGCGTTGCCGATCCGTTCGCGCTGAAGAATCAGGCGAAGGGATCGATTTCCTCGGAATTCGCGTCGCCGGAGCCCTGGTCGGCTTCGAGCCGGTCGAGCAAAGCGCGCGCCTTCTTCAGGTCGCTGGTCTTCAGGTCGCGGACCTTCCCGATGCCCAGCTCGGACAGCCAGCCATCGAGCGCCGCCCGGGGCAGCGCCTTGAGCCGGGGCATGAGCTCGCCCGCGGTCTTGGCGTCGATGACCCCACCATCGTCCTTTTCGTAGGAGTCGAAGCGGTCGTTGTCCTTGCCGCCGCCCGAGAGCACTTGGGGCAGGTCGTGGAGGTTGGCCGCGTCGATCTTCGCCTGGACTTCCTTGTCGATCTGCTGTTCGGGCAGGATGGAGTAGCGGGTCTTGCTGTCCCCGGCCTGGCCGTGGCGCTCGATCTCGAAGCACCAATTCTGCAGACCGTACTTGTCGCGGACCTTGAGCAGGTCCTTGAACATCAAGACGCCAAACTCAATGATCTTCATGTCGTTCTCTTCCGGCACGAAGAAGTTCATGGCCACCCGCAGGGAGGGCTTCTTGCCCTCGCCGCAGAAGGAGCAGCCGTCGCCGGTGCACTCCTCGTAGCGCTCGCCGCTCCAGTGAACTTCACGGGCGTGGGGCTCACCGACAAAAGCGCCGATGATCTTGTCTCCTTGGTTGGCCAGCCTCACGAACAGCCCGCTGCCCGATCCGCTGTGCTTGTCTGCCATTCCTTCGGCGTGATCCCATGCGTTACTCATTGCTTGCCTCCTCTTTGAAATGCCTCCGCCGGTAGATGGCGAAGAGCTGGGTTCCGTCGGTGGCCGTTCCGGCCTCCTCGATGTGAAAGTCGCGTCCGGTCTCGATGACCTGGGGCATCTCCCAGCGCCGGTAGAGGCCGGGCAGACGCTCGAAGGCGTCGGGGTTGGTGGCCGGCGTGGGCCACGTAGTCGTGGTCATGGCTCGTCTCCTTCGGCCTCGGTGATCCGCAGCAGTCCGGCGATGGCCGGGTGCGGTGCCAGGGCTTGGCTGGAGGTGGTGGACCGTTGGTTCTGGCGGGCGCGTCGATAGACGCGCTCAAGCCCGGCGGCCACGCGGCGGATGGTCTCGTCGTCGGTTTTCTGGACCGCGAAGACGCCGCCCAGCACGAGCACCACCTCGCGGAAGAGCCGGGCCTGGTCGTCTCGATCTGGCGTTGGCTGTGGCATTCGGCCTTCCTCCTCGCCGGGCTCATTCCCGGTCTGTGGAGGAAACGCGGTCGCCAGCACCGGACTGGGACAGGTCCTCGTCGTCTTTTTGCAGGTGCTCGCGCAGCCGCTTGACCGCGCGCTGGTAGCGCTTGCGGGCGTTCTCGTGGTTCAGCCCGAACCGCTCGCCCACCACCCGGTGGTTCTCCCCGTAGACGACCGCGCCAATGACCAGGTCGGCGTCGTTGCCCACCACCTCGGCGAGCACTTCACGCAGCCGCACAACCTCCTCATCGGGCGTGAGTCCCGGCGGCAGTCCCAGGTCCGAGATGTCGGGACGGTGCTCGACGGCTGGGTCAGGTGCGAAGTCGTCGTCTTCGGGCAGCTCGCTCCTATTGGCGTCCTCGTTCCAGCCCCGCTGCCGCCACCAGCCGACGAGACGCTCGGTGTTGCGGATGAGCGTGGCCGCGACACGATTGATGGGACCGAGGTCGGCCCGGCCCACGGCGATGACAAAGCGGTCCCAGATCTCGGAGACCAGCTCGCCGGGATCGTCCAGGTGGTGCTTCAGGTTGCGGCGGTAGATGGCGTCGAGCCCAGGCCAAAGCCCGAGCCACAGAAGCGCCATGGCCAGGCCCATCTTTCCCTCGGCCTGGGCCCTCTCCACCAGGACGCCGTAGAGGTTGTCCTTGTGGTCGAGGTCGCCGCCCTTGGTGGTGAGGTAGTCGACCAGCGCGGCCGGGTGCTCAAAGGGCTCGAGATCGACCCGCCGCTGTCTTTCCTTGTTGAATGTCCGATACGCTTCCAGCGTGTCCGCTTGACGCGCGAGGCTCTCGTGGAGCGCCTGCCAAGTACGACGCATGACCGCCCGCCTTCCGGCCGGGCGTCGGGCGCCTCGTCATGGCCAAATCAGGGCGTCGGGCGCCTCTCGGTTACGATGTGAAAAAGCCGCTCAGCCCTGTCCCGGGGACATGGCCGGCGACTCCGTGTGCTCCTTCGATGGGCAACGAATCTCGTTGAGGGTCCGGCAGCCGCGGCACACGCTCGTGGCGGGGAAGCCGACGAGGTACTCGTGGCCGCGGGCGAACTTCAAGTGCAGGCGTCCGTCTCGAAGACTGCCGAGCTTTTTGCCGCAACTACTGCAGCGCCATTCCTTTTCCATGGGTCACCTCCGTGGGGTCGTTCCAGGTCACGGAGATCACTTTGGTGGGGCGCTCTGTATGCGGAGCGGACGCGGTCTGTATCAGCTCTGTATGGGGAGGTTTTCTAACGAAAAGGTCTACGAAGACGGCCGGAACAGCAGAGCGAAGGCAACACCAGGCGTTGGTTCGAACTCGTACACCGAGTGCCTGTCGACCAGTCGCGTCTTGAAGATCGCGTAGTCGTCCTTGGCACCCTGTTGGGGCACCTTCACGTCGATGTGTTGCCGAGCGCGCACGAGGGTTTGCTTGGGGTCATCGAACACCCCGTCGAAGCGAAGGTCTGTCGCGGGGTCGTAGTAGCCACGGTGTTCCGCACAGGCCCGGAGAAGCTGGAAGTACGATGCCAGGAGCTTGTCCTTCTTCTCGCGCTTGTTCTTCTTCGTCCTGGCCGACGTACGGCTGCGCTCGTCCGCGAAGATAAGGTACTTGCCGGCGGCCGCTACCAGCTCCCGATACTGCCGCTCATCCAGGTTGCGCCAGGACGGCTTGCCCTTGCCGTCGCAGACGAGCGCCTGTACCACCACCGAGGGTGCCGTCGTGGTCGTGCCCGGCCCGGTCTGCCCGATGCGGCCGAAGTACGTCAGTGGATCGACGAGTGCTGTGAGCTTGCCGTCATCGACTCCGATCACGTCATCCAGTTGCAGGAGGGGGATGCCCATCGACGACATCTGCCTGGCGACGTCGTCGGCGATGAATCGGTCGGTCGGCACGAGCACTGCGAAGGCGTCTCGTTCCTCTCTCGAACGGAGGGCGTCGAGCACCTCGGAGTAGCCCGAATCGGAGCAGCGCACCACCAGGAACACTGGTTGGCGGATGCCGGCTTCGGGGATGAAGGTGCCGACGTGGAACACCCCACGAAGCCCATCCAGCTCCTCGAAGCGCGACCGCACCTGCAGTGCCCTCGCCACGCTGTCGCATAGCGCCTTCGGTTCCACGCTCAGATGCTCGACGTCTTCTTGCTTCAGCACCAGGTCGTCGCACTCGCGGGGATCGTTGCCGCACACGGCGTGGTAGGTGCCGTCCGGCATCTCGAACACCTGTCGCGGGCACCCGTCACCGCCCGGGTGGGGGCACGGGTACGTGTCGGCCATCCGCTGGTAGGTGAGGAGCTTCGCCGTCTCGAGCTCGCCGACCAAATCGCGGCCGAGCAGATCTATAAGGTGTCGGCGCGGCCCGCCGAGCGGGAAGTTGGTCTCGATCAGCGCCAAGAACGGCTCCAGCGGGCTACTCATCGAGGTCGACCTTGAGCAGATCGTTGGCCGCCATGAACGCCTCGGCCACGGCGCCGTCGCGGTCCCGGTCCAGGATGGCGATGTTCGGCGGACGCAGCTCCAGCTTCCGGGGACGGCCGCCGTTCGAGTACTTGATCAGGAATGCCGCGCGCACGATGCGCCCCTCCTGCAGGTTGGGCTTGCCGTGCTTCGCGATGGCCTCGAAGAGGTTGTAGCCGCGAGAAGTCTGGGTGAAACGCTGGTCATCGTCGATGAGGATCCTCACCTCGCTGAGCCGCACGCTCTCCACGCCGGGTACCAGCTTGATGGCGGCCTTGCCGTTGCGCAGCGGCTCGAGGGTGTAGATGTCGCCTTCGGGGAAGTACTCGACGTCACCGAAGAGCACCTTGCCGAAGGTCCTTCGGTACAGCTCTTTCTCTGGGGCAGTCTGGGCGTTGATCTTCAGCACCCGCATCTGGTTGTCGAAGATCACCGAGTCGTGCTTCTGCGGCCGGTAGGCCACCCGCGACCGGTTCAACTGCTTGTCGATGGTGCCGTCGGTCTTGTAGGGGCGGCCGTGGGTGATCTGGAACCTGATCTCACCCTTTTCCTCGTAGACGTGGATCTCACAGGCGCGGCTGCGTTTCCTGGCCTCGAACTCGGGTGCCAGAGCGTTCTCCAAGTCCACGCGATGCGCCTTGGCCTTCTTCAGGCTTAGGGCCTTGCCATCCTTTGACTGGTACTCCTGGTAGTTCTTGATCTTCCGGTAGATGGTCTTCTGGTGGCAGAAGTGGACCAGGTGCGCGTGGTCGCGGAACACGGCGATGGCGAACTCGCCGGGGTTGAGATCCTCGTAGACCCCGTTGAGCTTGATGCCCATCCGGTCGGCCTCCTCGAGGATGCGGTCATGGCCCGACTCGTCGGAGAGGTCGTCGAGCTCGTAGAGCGTCTCCAGCAGCGCCGGCGGCATGTCCTCGTCGGCCTGAGTGAACGCGGCCAGCAGCTTGCGGTCGCAGCCGTCGTCGTTGGTGAGCCGAACGACGTTGAGCCCCTGGCGGGTGAAGTAGTCCTTGTGGTCGGCAAGCAGCGGCCCGAGGAACCGCGGCTTGTCGACGGACTGAATGAACCCAAGATCACTGAAGTTACGGAATTGAAGTCGTGGCATATCGAACCTCCTTGCTGGTCAGCCACCTCTGAACGGCACGGAGGACGAGACCACCTCGGCACTCCCCACCTCGATACAGATGCCCCTCCCGGCGGGAGGAGCGGGTTAACGTGGTCTCGGGACAGCGAAAACACGCAGTGTCCCCTAAACGGTAAACACTTGCCTAAAAAAAGAGGGCTCCAACCGGAGCCCCGGATCATTAGAACAACCTGCCAGCGGCATCCTTCGCGTCCTCGACGAGCTTGAGGTCCAGCAGCCGGTAGCACATGGCCTGGTTGGAGACATTGTTGAACCCGCCCTGGTCCTTCACCTGATCGGCGAGGGCGCGCAGCCGCGAATCGAGGGTGCCCGCCTTGCGGCTGTCGTTCAGACCATCCCAGGCCGGGATGTCATCGCCGCACACCACCTTGGCGGCCTCGCGCACGGTGCTGGCGGGCATCAATATCCGGGCGGCGAACTGATCGGCCTGGTACTCGGCGGGCTGCTTCTTTGCCTGGGTCCGGCAGACCAGGCCCGGCTTGGGCTCATCGCCGACCTTGCCCGCGAACAGCGGCAGCGTGACCTTCTCCATCTCGATGATCGGGCGGTGCAGCTGCCAGTGGCCGATCTCGTGGGCGACGGTGAAGGCGAAGCGCCCATCGTTCCCCTCGAGCGAGCCGTCGATGCAGACCCGGCCGTCGTCGAACCACGTCGCCCCGAGCACGTCGGTGATACCGAGCACCTCCTTGAGATCGGTCACCTCGAAGTTCAGGTCGAGGTAACCCTCGACGATTTCGTCCACGTCGATGGGCGGCTTGAGATCCTCTTCCTTCCACCGGGTGTACTTGGCCAGAAGCTCCCGGGCAGCGCTCTCTATCTGCGCCGGGGCGAGGAACGGCACCTTGATCGCCTGCAGCTGCATCAGCCGTTCTCCTTCTTCGCTTTCTCGAGCAGTTCCATCAGCTTCTCGGACGAGACGTTGCTCTCCTGGGCCCGGCGCATGAACTCGGGCATGCCGGGGTCGGCCTTCATGTAGTCCTTGACGCTGGTCGGGATCCGTCCCGCCAGCTGCATCAGCTCATCGAAGTCATCGCCGAGGACATCCGCGAGCTTGCGGATGGTCTCCTCGCTCGGGGTCGCCGGCTCCTTCTCTGTTTCCACGCGGGAGAGGAAGGTCGCGGAGATGCCGGCCTTGGTCGCCGTCTGGCGTAGGCCCAGCTTCCGCTCCTTTCTAACCCGCCGGATTCTTTGTCCGAAGGTCTCTGCCATGATGTGGGTCACCTCCGCATCGTGAAACGCAACCATCAACTAAACACAAAACACCATGCGCTGTCAAGGTTGGTCTTGACCTCATGGACCGGTTTGGACTACTTTACCCTGAAGTTACCCCGACTCATGAGAGGTATGCGACGTGGACTCTCCATCCATGACGGTTCGAGAAGTGGCCAACTATCTGAATGTAGACGACAAAACCGTCTACCGACTCGCGCAGAAGGGGGATCTGCCCGGCTTCAAGGTCGCCGGCACCTGGCGCTTCAAGCGCGAGGACATCGATCAGTGGATCGAGGACCAGAAGAAAGCAGCCGGCCAGCGCACGGGGAATGACCAATGACGATGTCGCTGAAAGAAGGCGCGCAGCACTTGCTGCAAGAAGCAGGCGAGCCCCTTCACTACCAGGAGCTGACCAAGCGTCTGCTCGACAAGGGACTCGTGGAATCCCAGTCCAAGACCCCAGCCGCGTCGCTCAACGCTGTGCTCGCTGTGGACATCAAGCGCAAGGGGAAGGACAGCGCCTTTGTCAGGGTCTCCCCCGGCGTTTTCGGGTTGCGCGCGCAGGGAGCGCCTGAGCAGTCAGTGGAAGAAACCACCGAGGATCCAGAGCGGCGAGTACGGATCCCCCATTTCCCTCCGTACTCCGAGGTCCGGCTGGTGCTGCCAGTCTGGAGCGGAATGCAACGCTCGGCGGTGACGGGGCTCCGGTCCACCATCGCAATGCTGCGTGGAACGCCGCAGGAACCGGTGGATTGGTCGTCTCCGGATGACTGGATACCAGAGCGATTGTCCGGCAGTGATCGGGAAACTGCGCTCGCGGTCTGGACGGGGACGAGCAAGCAGGTCAATCCGCGACATGTCTACGGGCATTGGCTACTCGCCACCCACTACAGCCTTCTGGCGGATGATGACGGTGGAGCGCTTCAGCTCACAGAGCGTGGCAAAGATTTCTTGGAATCACCCGGAGGGAAGACCGAGGCCGCTCTCGACCAAGCAGAGGGGCTCCAGAAGCTCCTTGCCCTAGTTGGCGACGTTGGTCCCGCGAGCTTTGGCGAGCTCGTTGAGGGTTGGGGTGAATACCTCTCGCGCCGTTCAAAATTCGGGACGGACAGCACCATCAAGGACACGCTGCGTCGTCGCTTGCGCAATCTACTCGACCGCAAGCTCCTGGATCGATCTAGCACCCAATACAGCATCTCCGATGTCGGCCTCGCGTATCTCGGCCAAACAGGTGACGAGGACGCTCCCGGCGGTGAAGAAGACCAAGAGATCCGCAAACTGGTGCGGCATCAGGAGTCGTCGGTGCGCGAGAGCATCCGTGACATCCTCGCCGACCTCGACCCCTTTGCGTTCGAGCATCTGGTCAAGCGGCTCCTCGAGGAGATGACTTACGACAACGTCGAGGTCACGAGCCGCTCTGGTGACGGTGGCATTGATGTCGTCGCTGACATCGAGCTCGGCATCACCTCGGTCCGCGAGGTCGTCCAGGCGAAGCGGCACAAGCGAACCATTCAGCGCAAAGACCTCGATGCCCTCAGGGGCTCGCTCCACCGCTTCGGCGCTGTTCGGGGCACGATCATCGCCACATCGAAATACTCCAAGGGTACTCGCGATGCCGCCTTCGAACCGGGCGCGGCCCCTATCACACTCATTGACGGCGAGAAGCTGATCGATCTGCTGATCACCCACGGCATCGGCGTCCGCAAGAAGACGCTCGAAGTCCTCGATCTCAACGCTTCGGCATTTGCGGAGGTGGAGGAATCGCTGAGCGAAAACGGGGGAGACCAATGACCAAGCTCACTCTGGGACAACTCTCCGCCTGCGACGACCTGTGCGGCAACATGGATGCGTCGAAGTACAAGGAATACATCTTCGGCATGCTCTTTCTGAAGAGGCTCTCCGACCTCTTCGACCAGGAGCATGAGCAGCTCGCCAAGGAGCTCAAAGCCAAAGGCATGGCCGACAAGGTCATCGCCAAGCAGCTCGACAACCCAGACAAGTTCACCTTCTACGTCCCCGAGGAAGCACGCTGGTAGCCACCGCGCCATTGCGAATATCGAATAGCCCTGTTCGTACTCTTTTTCTTCGGTGCTAAGATCCAACGCGATGTCGCGGTTGAAATTGATCCGCACCATACGATCAGGAGCTACGGACAACACCGCATCTTCGCGGTCAATTTCCGGGTCCAAACAAGCCGCGGTGTTCAGATAGTAGAACCGGTCGATCTTCTTGCCTTTTTCCGTGCGGGTCGGCACGGGCTTACCGCTGCGCAGAGCCAGATAGAGGGACGTCATTCGCTACTGGCCATCGAGGATGAGCTGCTGGGGCTTCGTGCCGTTCTCGGGTGCGCCCTCCACCGCGCGTGGCTTGAAGCGCACCCCTTCACCGCCGGTCTCCAACAGCATGACCGATCCGATCGGGAACGACTTGGACACGCTGGCGATCAGCGAGCGAATGTGGTTGTCGTCCCAGACCCATCCACGCTGGAAGTCAGGGAGCTGCAATTCCCCGGCGTGGACCTGCTCGAGGAGCTTGCTGAGGTCGGGCTCTGCGGTTCTGAAGGTGCTGCCTGATGTCGTCATCTTGCTTTCGCCGCCCCTGCGCGGATCGCCAGTCTCCCGCAGCGCTTCAGGACGGCATCTCCTCTCATGAGCCCCCACCACCCTCCGAAGATGGTTGAGCTTTGGTAAATTTTGGAATATCGTACACGAACCTGAACGAAATTGCCAAGAGGATCATGAGCACATGAGCGAAGACATCCTGACAATTCGGGAAGTAGCCGAGTACCTCAAGGTCACCGAGAAGACCGTCTATGGGCTCGCGCAGAAGGGAAAGATCCCTGGTTTCAAGGTCGGAGGCCAGTGGAGATTCAAACGCGAGGACATCGACCAGTGGATTGAGGACGGCAAGGAAGCAGCAACTGGCAGGCAGGGAGACGAGGCATGAGGCTCCCGCCAACGAAGCGGAAAACAACATGATTCGCCTTGAAGACATAGCTGCCGGAATGAGCATCGAGGGCGTCGAGCCCGACCGCATTGTGACGGTCTCGGCAGTGGTCCCGATCAGCGATGACTCGCGCCAGGTCTTCTACAAGCTGCCCGATGGCACGTTGCGCGAGCGTTTGATCACCCGCGGCAACGAGGCCGACATCTCTGTCGCCACTACGGCCCGCCCCTGGGCCTTTGACGGCGACGGAGAAGCGTTCCAGCTTGCTGCCGAAGCCAAGCGTATCGACCTTGCTTTTCTCTTCGACCCGATGATGGCGGTTCACACGTCGAACGTGGAGCCACTACCCCACCAGATCACCGCCGTCTACGAATCGATGCTGCCCCGACAGCCCCTGCGCTACGTACTCGCCGACGATCCCGGCGCTGGCAAGACCATCATGGCCGGGCTCTACATCCGCGAGCTGATCATACGGGCCGACGCGAACCGCGTGCTCGTGGTCGCGCCCGGCAGCCTGGTGGAGCAGTGGCGTGACGAGCTGTTCGAGAAGTTCGGGCTCGAGTTCAGGGTGTTCTCCAGAGACTTGGAGGCGAGCACACCGAGCGGCAACCCGTTTGATGATATCGATCACCTCATTGTCCGCCTCGATCAGCTCTCCCGTGATGAGAATTTGCAGGACAAGGCGTGCGCCATCCCCTGGGACCTGGTCATCTTCGATGAGGCACACAAGCTCTCGGCGCACTTCTACGGCACCAAGATCAACCGAACCAAGCGATTCACCCTTGCCGAGCGTTTAGGCACAGCAACGCGGCACCTGCTGCTGATGACGGCCACGCCGCACAACGGCAAGGAGGAGGACTTTCAGCTCTTCCTCTCGCTGCTCGACGCCGACCGCTTCTACGGCAAGTTCCGCGATGGGGTTCACAAAGTGGACGCCTCGGACCTGATGCGCCGAATGGTCAAGGAGGAACTGCTCCGCTTCGATGGTCGCCCGCTGTTCCCGGAACGTCGGGCCTACACGGTCAACTACGAGTTATCTGACCAGGAAGCCGATCTCTACGAGCGCGTCACCAACTACGTGAAGACCGAGATGGGCAAAGCGGACGAGCTCGACGGCCAACGTCGTGGCTCGGTTGGCTTCGCCCTAACGACGTTGCAGCGTCGTCTTGCGTCGAGTCCCGAGGCTATCTTCCAGTCCCTAAAGCGTCGCCGCGAACGTCTCGAGCAGCGGTTGCGCGATTTGAAGCTCGGCAAAAGTGTACCGAGCCCTGCGGAAGTGCTGTGGGACGAGATTCCCGAAGACGATGACGACCTGGATGCGTTGGAACAGGAGACTCTCGAAGAACGCCTCGTCGACGAGGCCTCGGCCTCCAAAACCATCGGTGAGCTTGAAGGCGAGATCCTCGTGTTGCAGGCTTTGCAGCAGCGCGCGCTCGCCGTCGTGAACTCGGGGCAGGACAAGAAATGGGATGAGCTCTCCCGCATCTTGCAGGACGATCCGCACATGCGTGGCCCCGATGGTCGCATGCGGAAGATGATCATCTTCTCCGAGCACCGCGACACATTGAATTACCTGAACGCGAAGATCGCGGGAGTGCTCGGCAACCCCGATGCCATCGTCACCATCCACGGCAGCGTTCACCGCGACGAGCGACGCAAGATCCAGGAGATGTTCCGAGCAGATCCTGAGGTCAGGATTCTCGTGGCGACCGACGCGGCAGGCGAAGGCGTCAACCTGCAGACCGCCAACCTCATGGTGAACTACGATCTGCCGTGGAACCCCAACCGACTGGAGCAGCGCTTCGGTCGCATCCACCGCATCGGGCAGGTAGAGGTCTGCCATCTGTGGAACCTCGTGGCCAAGGAGACCCGCGAGGGTGATGTGTACTTCCGCTTGCTGGAGAAACTGCGTGTCGAGAGCGAGGCACTCAAAGGGCGGGTGTTCGATATCCTCGGCGAGGTCTTCGACGGGACCAGCCTTCGCGAGCTTCTGCTCGAT
>PDWI01011695.1_pt1 | contig 24826 bp, 21 predicted proteins | sample 1430891 | NCBI WGS metagenome assembly PDWI01 (sample SAMN01162508, study PRJNA174530) | Oral metagenome, whole genome shotgun sequencing project. | biome: Marine environment; feature: Marine mammal; material: Swab sample of the gingival sulcus; isolation source: swab sample of gingival sulcus...
TGCTATTTCTTTTATGCTGTACATTGTGTCTTATTTGAGTTTTTATTTTAGTCAAAATTTTGTTTTGATTCTTTTGGCAATGTTCCTTTACGCTGTTGGAGATGCCTTTCGGAGTGGCACGCATAAGGCTATGATATATAGTTATTTGGAGCAAAAGGGGTTGAAGCATTACAAAACGGCTTATTATGGCAATACACGCTCTTGTTCACAAATAGGCTCGGCGGTTTGTTCTTTGATAGGAGGCGGGTTTGTTTGGTTTTCTGGCTCATACACGAGTATTTTTTTGTTTTCCGTTATCCCGGCATTTTTAGATATGATTTTGGTTTTGTCGTACCCGAAGAATTTAGAAGGACGCTTGAAGTCTTCTGATAAAAATGCGTTGGAAGCGTTAAAAATGTCTTTTTTATTGCTTTGGCAACAAATGAAACAGTTGACTTTTTGGTACCATACTAATTTGGTTGCTTTGCATACAGCTTATTATAAAACTATTAAAGATTATCTGCAACCTATTATTGCAGGTTTAGCCCTAAGTATTCCTTTCTCTTTAGGTAAAGGGGTTACACAGCGAGAAGCTTTATGGGTAGGGTTTATCTATTTTATAATATACCTTTTGACCGGATTTTCCTCAAGAAAGTCGGGTGTGGTGGATAAAAAAATTAATAACCCTCTTTTAGCTCTTAATATGACATTGTTTTTGGGTTTAGGCTTAGGTATTTTAGGAGGGGTCTTAGCTTGGCAAAATTATATTGTATTGTCTTTAATGGCGTTGATAGGTGTTTTTATGATAGAAAACCTGCGAAAGCCTATTGGGGTAAGTGTTTTGGCTGATACAACGCTTTCCGAAACTTGGGCATCTGTGCTATCGTTTCAAAATCAGATGGTAAGTTTGTATGCCGCTTTAATGGCTCCATTGCTTGGGCTTTTAGCTGATTTTTGGGGCGTGGAATTGGCTTTGGTGCTTATTTCTTTAATCACGCTTGTTTTTAGCTTGATAACTCATTTTTTGCACAAATAATTTGAAATCAATTTATTGTGTGCTTTTCTTTTTCTTCCGACTAAAGACTGCCCAATATTTTCTAAGAAGCTCGCCAAAAGTATCGAAATCTTCTTTGTAATATAAGCCCACACCTTGCGTGTAAAGAGAGTTGTTTTCAAGATTGTTTTCGTTAGCACGGTTAAAGCCTCGAATTCTGACGTTCCCCTTTTTATTGAGTTTGACATCTACATTAACCGAGCCAACAACGTTAGCATCGGTGTTGTTGTATTCGCCCACGCCTACGTTTCCGTCTATGGCTACTCGGTCGTTAAACAATTGGGTCGATAAAGCAACTTCGAGTTCGTTATTGGAAATTTCATCTCCGGGATGATAGTTAATGCCAATATCAAAATCATCACTTAGTCCTGACAACCAGTTGCTTAATTGGTTAGATAACAACTCACTGGCGTTTTTCCCGACGGCATTTCCGGAACCGGTTTCTTCTCCGCCCCTTAAATAATCGGGGGTGTGGAATCGGCTTAGCAGCAATAGAGATAAAAGCTGTTTGTTTTTTTCGTCCGGAGCCATTGAGTTAATCAGCCCTTGTGCTCTATCTCCCGAACTTGGGAATTTAATTTCAAAATTAATATCGGGCGACATCAGCGATTTTTTCATCCCCAAATGACACTCTACGGGAATTCGCTCTCGGTCGTTAGGGTCTAAGGTTAGGTCGTATATCGGTGTTTTTAAGCGGTAGATTGCGTCAATATCTACATACGCATCGTAAGGATTTCCGTTCCACTTGATGCTACCGCCATTTTGAATTTTAAATTTTTTGTTGATGACATTTTGAAGCGTAAACAGATAATCTCCTTTTTCGATGGTGTATTCTCCGGCTATCGTGAACAAGCCTTGCGAATTAACCTCGATTTTCAAAAAACCATTTCCGTTTGCCTTAATAATATCGCCCAGTTGCTCGTCGAAAATAATTTGAGCTTCGGCATCGGGAGTGACGTTAAAATCCATATCAATTTTAAATCCAGAAAGGTTGACTTTGTACTCTTCTTCCTTCTTTCTCCTGCTTGTTTTGGAACGACTTTTAAAGCTGATAAAATCGGCACCGGAGGCTTCTTCTGAGTCTGAAATCGGGATGTAGAATTTAGTTTCTTTTTCAGTCGTAGCCGAGATATTTAAGATAGTGTTTTCCGGCGTTCCTTCCAATTCCACAAAGCCTGTTGCAAAGCCTGTTCCGTAGTATAATTCGTTGTCGGAAAACTTGGTGTTTAGAATCATAAAATTGTTTAACTTGGCATTTACATCAAAACGCATCTCGTCAAAGTTTTTATGATAGATTTTACCATTGATATTTGCCGAATTCCCCAAACCGTTTACCTCAAAAACATTCAAATTGTCGATACGAATTTCCGATTGGTTGAAATCAACCGTATGTGTAAAATTATAATGCGTTTTTAGGTAATCTACAGAAAAAGAGGCTTTTTGGAATAGAATTTTTCCGCCATACTCTAAGTTCCCTTTTTTGCTGTTTAGATACATCGAGCCGGACGCATACCCTTTCATATTTGAGATGTAGCCCTCTAAGAAAGGCTCGAAGAATGCCATTTTTTGTCGATTTACCTGAACTCCTATATCCATTGCTTTATTTCTAAGGTCTATTATACCTTGTGCATCAATGGTTCGGAAGTTTTTTCGACCAATGGTGTTGTCGAGTTTTAATTTTACCACACCTTCTTTTGGCACCCATTGGGTTTTAAGACTGACATTTCCCAAAAGTCGATGATTCAGCTTTGCGGTATCCACATTAAGATAGCCCGACAACCAATGCTGTTTTTGATGTGTCCCGACTGTTAGCTTGCCATTGACCGTTCCATCTATGGCAAACCCCGCCTTTTTCTGAATAATTGGGAAGTTATCTAAATTAATGTCACTCAGTTGAATATCTAAAGAGTCTGTTTCCGATTGATTGACCATACCATTGGCATAGATAAACTGATTTTGATGATACATCATCAAACTGTCGAAGCTGATTTCTGAGCCTCGCATTTTTATGGTCGATTTCTTAAGCAGCCAAACAGAGTCTTCTATGTGTAAATAAGATGGTAAAATGCTTACATCTAAACTAATAGAATCTTTCTGAGAAGGAAATAAAAACATATTGCTCTGTATATTTGCCAAAGGCTTAGCAGCGGCGTCTTTGCCCCACTTTAAGGCACTGACTAAAGTATCTTGATGCAACTTATTGGAAAGGTCGATATGATGCAGTTGTAAGTCTTCCGAAACAAAAAGTTCATCTGTTTTTACATTGGCTTGAATGCCTTCTGCTGTTTTGTCAATATTGCTGTTGATGTTGTACATCGCGATACCCGAAAAAACACAAGTATCGGACTGTATTTGGGCTGTAAGAAATTCGGGGCTGCTTATATAATCTACTCGAACAGAGCTGTTTTCGGAAATGTATAGCTGAGGATAAAAAATATCAAGGACATCTTTAGTTTTCTTGATTTTTAAATCGAGTTTTAAATCTTGTTCGTTGCTATTTTCTGTCGGTTCTTCAAATTGTAAAGAGGGCAAAGCTTGTGCGTAAATATTCCCCAAGTGCCTTGTAAGCTCTTTAGAATCAAAGTTTCCGGAAATATTGGCATCGGCAATGTCCGATTGTAAGGTAACCATTCGATAAGTGTCGTCGATGCGGCTTTCCAAAAAGCATTTTTTAATAAACGCTCGCTTATCTCCCTCTTGGCAACTGACATTGCTAAGGTTTACAAAACCGTTGAAGGTCTTGATGGTCGTGTTTTTGAAATCGGCATTAACATCAAAACTTAAATTGATGTCGGAATGGTCTTTGTATAAATTCAAATTGCTTAGATAAGCCTTTTTTAACTGACCATCAATGACATAATGAATATCTTTTTTAGAAAAATCGATAGATGAATTTACAGAAAGGTTTAAATTGGTATCTCTAACGCTTGCTTGACTTACCAATATCTCGTTTTCTAAGTTTGCATTAAGAGAAATGCCGTGATACCGATATTTTTGAATGTCTAAATCAGAAATCTCGGCTCTGATTTGTCCTTTCATTCGCTTTTGGGCATCTACTTCTAAATTCAACATAGAATTCATACTGATATTTCCAAAAATAGTATCGACCACATTTAAGGCTAATAAATCAAGTTCGTGAGTGCTTAGTTTACCCGAAAATAAAAGGTTTTCGTTCTTAGGATTCCGTTTAAAACGCATATCCGTTTTAATCATACCTTGCGGATTTTGGAATGTTCCGTAGGCGACTAAGTCGTTTAAGAATCCGGTAATATTTCCTTTGTACTCAAACTCTTTAAGTCGATGCAAGGTCTCCGGCAAACGAAATTCCGGGTCGTTTTTTAGAGATGCAATATACGCTTCAATATCTTTTACATTGATTTGCATCTTCTTAATTTTTAGATTGATAAAAGCATCGTTAATATCGGGCAAACCACTACTGTTAAATTGAGTTTCTATCTGAGATTGTTCTCCTAAAGACATAAAAAAGCGTTTACTCTTCAGCCTTCTGATGCTGCCTTTAACAGAGCCTTTGGCATAGATAGGTAGCTTGATGTTTTTAAAAGGACTTGCGAAATAATAAATATCGTCCGTATGGATATTCGACATTCGTAAATCGACATCGAATTTAACCTTATCTACAAAATCAGACATACTGCCCCAATTTGGGTAGTGCATTGCAAATTTATCAGTCAAGATATGACTGTTAGGTGTTCTGACAGACAGTTTATTAATTTGAATAATAGAGCTGGAAACAGTGGTCTCTCCTATCAGGTGCTGAACCTTGAATCCCGATTTTTCTGCAATGCTAAGGTCTTTAACATCAGCTATAATAGAGTCTTTAATAACGCAGATGTTTTGAGCCTCAAGGTTTAAGTTTGTAACGAAGATGTCTTTAAAATTGATATTGTCTGTCGGTTGCCAATCAAACCCTTTGTACTTAAAACGAACATCGTCGCATAGAAGATGTTCCGATTCTATAACAAAGTTGCTAGAGGTGGTGTCGGTATCGTTGGCAAAATAATCAATAATAAATTGCATATTGGTTTGCTCGGAAGTGTCTATGCCGTAAAGGTTGTAGAATGCATTTTCCAAAGTAACATTGCCCAATTTAATATGAGTCCAAGAGCTATCCGGCTCTATGGAACTGACGCTTAGCGACTCCACATATAATAAGGTGTCTTTTGAACGGTCTTCTATATATAGGTTGCTCAGAGATAAGCCCGAAAAGGGTGAAAAATAGAAAGAGTCAAACTCGATTTTCGTGTCTAACTTCTTAGATAAGTTATCAGTTACCGTTCTTAGAAGGAAACTTTGAACTACAGAAAGCTGAATTAATATTAGTATCAATATTATCAGAAACAAAAGGCTGTAAGCAATAATATACCGCTTCTTTGTTTTTTTTTTATGTGTTTGTGTTTCTTCCAATTGTTGACAAGCTAATGTACAAAGGTAATTTTTTTTCAAAAAAAATGTAACTATTTTGTAATCCTCCATACTAAATAGATGAATCACACAAAAAAATGCTTGCAAGCTAAAGTCAAGGTGGATATTATAAAATTTTAAAAAAGAAAAAGATGAAAACAAGACAACAAAAATGGGGAGAAGCTTATTTCACCTCTAATTTTCAGAATAAGACCGCTTGCAGTTATACCAAAAGAATTAAGCGTAAAAAGCAAGCGATGAACTCTTTAAAGCAATTAATTAATATTTAATGATAAAAAATGTAACTTTTTTGTTATTCGTTGCACTAAATAATAAAACAATTAACAATGGAAAGTATCGAAATAGGAAACTTAATCGTTTCAAAAAAAGGAGTCTTAAAAATAGTTTTTTTACTGTTTATTGTTGGAGCTATCATTGGAGGAACGGTGATTGCTCCGGAAAATGGAGGTAATTGGTTAATTGCTTCTACCTTTACTGCTTTAATAGTGGCTATGCATTACCGCTCCATCAGAAAAGAAATTAAGCGAAAAAGATAGTAGAATGAAAGAACAAAAGTTTAACGAAATAGTATCGGAAAACAGCGAACGTATCCAACGTATTTGTCGGTATTATAACTCTAATACTACCGACCAGCAGGATATGTATCAGGAGATACTGACCAATATTTGGAAAAGCTTGGATAATTTTCGGGGCGACGCCAAACTAAGTACGTGGGTATATCGGATAGCGGTAAATGTTTCGGTGTCTTACACCAGCAAATCGTTTAAAGAGTCGAATTTGTACGTGAATGCCGATGATGATAACTGGGGGCAAATTATTGCTGATAGTAATCCTGAAGATGCACTTAAAAAGGAACAGCAAGCCGAAGATTTACAAAATGCAATTAACACCTTGTCAGTTATAGATAAGGCGATGATTTCCTTAATGTTGGAAGGTTTGAGTATGAAAGAGATTGCTAACGTTATAGGAATTACAGAGCCTAATGTAAAAGTGAAAATCCATAGAATTAAAACACAATTAAAAGAAAAACTAAACAAGTAAAAAAATGGAAACAAATAATTTAACACATAACAGCATAGATTTACCTCAGTTTATTGGTAAATTAAAAAAGATGGATAGAACAGCGTCTATTCTATATAGTATTGTAAAAGTCCTTTATATTATTTTTATTGTTGCATTTATTTTAGGGATAATAGCACTTGGTATTCTTAATTCAGACTTCTTTTCACCTACTATAATGAGTGCTTTATTAACCTTAGTGGGATTAGTACTTGTTTTTATTTATCTTAATTATCGAGGGAAAGATTATAAAAATGTCGATTATTCGCAAACAACTTACGAAATGCTTAAAAAGACATCGGAACGATATAAACCTTTTTTAAAGAAAGATTTATGGATGCTCCCTGGTTTAATTCTAATGGGTGTAGGACTTGGTTTAGACCCTAGCAGAGGTAATTTTTGGAATTATCAATTGTTCTTTTGGAGTTTTACTATCATTGGAGGGGGTGGTTTTGGGCTTATTTACTGGTACTTTAAGTGGAAGCCTATTAAGGATAATGCCGATAAACTCATTAAAGAGATTGAGTCGTAACGTTTTGAGGTAACCCTCAAAAAAACTTGGGTTTTATTTGCTTTTAAGGCGTTATGGAGGGTTGATAAAGGGTTTAAAATACTTTTTTAGTGCAAGTTCAAACTGTTTGTAAATTTCTGTGAGTCAAATTTTATGTTGAACACTTGTTATTTACTACATTTGCCCCATAAATATTTAAAATGAACAAAAAAGTTATTTTATTTATCCTTATCAACCTTTTGATGGTTGAGGCGGTGATAATGCTTATATCGGGCGGTATATCTTGGATATATCAAGACGGCGATTTTCTAAGTTTTTTATATTCCTCGCTTATTATATTTGGTATAGGGCTTATCGCTTATCCTTTTTTAAGGAATACGCATAAAAATTTGGGTAAGAAAGAAGGCTATATCGTGGTTACATCCGTTTGGATTTTGTTTTCTTTCTTTGGTTCATTACCTTTTTATTTAAGCGGAGCCATTCCCTCGTTTACCGATGCTTTTTTTGAAACGGCGAGCGGATTTACAACCACCGGAGCATCTATCTTAAACGATATAGAGTCTTTGTCGCACGGACTTTTGTTTTGGAGAAGTATTACTCAGTGGCTTGGAGGAATGGGTATTATCGTAATGGCGGTGGCTATTTTACCTTTGCTGGGGATTGGTGGAATGCAGCTTTTTATAGCAGAGGTGCCGGGACCTACACCCGATAAAATTCATCCCAGAGTCAAAGAAACCGCCAAAAGACTATGGGGTATTTACATTATGCTAACCGTCATTGAAACCGGATTGTTGATGCTTGGAGGAATGAGCCTTTTCGATGCTATTAACCATTCTTTTACAACAATGGCAACCGGAGGTTATTCCACCAAACAAGCCAGTATTGCATATTTCAATTCGCCTTTTATAGAGTATGTTATTTCTGTTTTTATGTTTTTGGCAGGGATGAACTTTACCTTAGCCTTTTTTGCTATCAAGCTAAAGTTTAATAAACTTTTTAATAATGAGGAGTTTAAATGGTATTCTTCAATTGTTATTATCACAACTTTAGTATTAACGGGTCTTATCTGGTTTGGACAAGATATATCCATAGAAAAAGCCTTTAGAGACAGCCTTTTTCAAGTTATTTCTATTGTAACAACCACAGGTTATGCTACTTATGATTACCTGCAATGGTCGCCTATCGTTGTTGTTATTATTTTTATGCTGATGTTTATAGGAGGGTCGGCAGGGTCTACCGGAGGAGGCCCAAAAGTGATGCGTATCTTGCTGTTGCTCAAAAATTCTCACTACGAATTTAAACGTATGATACATCCAAAAGCCATTATTCCCGTACGCATAGATAAAAGAGCTGTTGCTCCCAAAATAGTAGCTCACGTTCAGGCATTTATAGTCGTTTATTTTCTTATATTTGTGTTTGGAACATTTGTAATGTCGGCTATGAACCTCGATTTAGAAACGGCTATGGGTGCTGTTATTGCTTGTTTGGGAAATATTGGTCCGGGCTTGGGCGATGTAGGGCCGGCTTCTAACTTTGCAGAAATCCCTGCCTTTGGAAAGTGGTTTTTGTCTTTCGCTATGATAGTCGGACGTTTAGAGTTATTTACCGTTTTGGTATTATTCACTTCTTCTTTTTGGAAAAAATAAATTTATATAGATATGAGAAAAAATATTGTTGCAGGAAACTGGAAAATGAACACTTTGCCAAGCGAAGGCGTTACGTTAGCCCAAGAAATTGTTAAAAATTTCAAAGATAATGCGGTAGAACTGATTATCGCTCCTCCATTCACGCATTTGAGCGAAGTATCTAAAGTTTTATCGGGAAGTGCGGTTAAGTTATCGTCCCAAAATATCGCTAAGGAGCTTAAGGGAGCTTATACCGGAGAGGTGTCCGGTGAAATGCTAAAAGATATTTCGGTAACACATTGTATTATAGGACACTCCGAGAGAAGAACATATTATGGCGAAACCGACGAAATTATTGCAGAAAAGATACAAACTGCTTTAGGATTGGGGCTGACTCCTATTTTTTGCATTGGAGAAAATCTTGAAGAAAGAAAAGCGGAGAAACATTTTGAAGTTGTTGAAAAACAGCTTCAGATAGCATTAGAAAACGTTAAAAGCGATGATATTACTTCTATAATTGTTGCTTACGAGCCGGTTTGGGCAATAGGAACAGGATTAACGGCAACGCCTGAACAAGCACAAGAAATACACGCCCATATAAGAGCCTTTTTAAAACAGAAATACGGAGAAGATAAGGCGGAAAATATTAGTATTTTGTACGGAGGAAGTTGCAAACCGGACAACGCCAAAATGCTTTTTGCTCAGAAAGATATTGATGGGGGATTAATCGGGGGTGCAGCCTTAAAATCAGACGATTTTTTAAAAATTGCTGCTTCGTTCTAAGAATTAAGCCGTTAGTTACCTAAAAAAGATTAAACTTTCGGATACAATTCGTAAATAAATGTTTGAATTCTATAAAACATTTTTACCTTTGTAGTTAGTAAAATAAGATATTGAAAAATTAATAGTTTTTATCATGAAGAAACTTCAATTATTGTCAGAAAATGTAAAGTATACCGTAACTCCTAGCCCTCTTGAGTTACACGCCGATGAGGTAGAGGTTACCGTTAAAGGTCAGATTCCTCCTAAGTACTTTAACAAAAAAGTAATTGTGGAAGCAACGCCTGTTCTTAAGTGGAATGGTGGCGAAAAGGCTTACGGCACTAAAAAACTTCAAGGAGAGTCTGTAGAGGACAACAACCAAGTTATTAGTAATGCCGATGGTGGTTCTTTCAGCTACACAGCTAAAGTTCCATACGAAGAAGGAATGAGAGTGTCTGAATTAGAAATCCGACTTAAAGGTTATGTTGCCGGTAAGGAAGATAAGGCGATGGAATTTGAGCCATACAAAATAGCTGATGGTGTTATTTCTACACCTAATCTTGTAAAGTTAGACGGTAAAGGAATCATTGGAAAAGATAAATTTGTGCGTGTTGTTCCTGAAACAAAGTATGCAGAGATTCTTTACACAATTCAGCAGTCTAACGTTAGAGGTTCTCAAAAGAGAAGTGAGCAGATGAAAGCTTTAAAAGCATACATCGAGGAAGTAAAGAGTAATGAAAGAAAAGCCTTTAAAGGTGTAAACATTTCTTCTTATGCTTCTCCTGATGGCTCTGAGGAAATTAACGCTCCTCTTTCTGAAAGACGTGGTAAAAGTGCTCAGAAATATATGAACAGAGAGTTCAAAAAAGTAGATGAGGCTAAAAACAACGAAAACTTTATTTCTTCTCAAACAACAGCTGAAGACTGGGAAGGTTTTAAAGAGTTAGTTCAAGCTTCTGATTTACAAGATAAAAATCTAATTTTGAGAGTTCTTTCTATGTACTCAGATCCTGTACAAAGAGAAAAAGAAATCAAGAATATTTCTGCAACTTACGTTACGCTTGCTAAAGACATTCTTCCTAAGCTTCGTCGTTCAAAAATCAATGTTAATGTTGATTTAATTGGATACTCAGATGAGGAAATTAGAACTATTTACAACCAAAAGCCTGATAGCTTAAATGTTGAAGAGTTGCTTTATGCGGCTACTTTATTCAAAAATCAAGATAAAAAGTTAGCTATCTATAAGGATGTTCAAAAAGTATATCCTAAGTGTTGGAGAGGATTTAACAACACGGCTGTTATTTACCTTGAAAAAGGAGAAACTGACAAAGCTGAAGCTGATTTACAAAAGGCTAGAGGCTTAGCAGAGAATGCGATTGTAATGAATAACCTTGCTGTAGTTCAGATTCAGAAAGGTAATATGGATAAGGCTGAGGAGTTGTTAACTTCTGCAAGTGGTGCCGGAGATGAGGTAAATTATAACAAAGGTACTGTTGCTATTAAGAAAGGAGATTATTCAAGTGCAGTTTCTGCTTTTGGTAGCGATTGTAGCTTCAACGCCGCTTTAGCTAAGTTGTTGAACGGCGACACAAGTGGTGCTTCTAAAACAATTGATTGTTCAAGCGACAAAGCAACTTGTATGGGACACTATTTAAAAGCGATTGCTGAGGCAAGAAACGATAACTCGGATGCTGTTTTCAATAACTTAAGAGCGGGTATCGAAAAGAATCCTAAGTTAAAAGCAAAAGCTAAAACGGATATCGAATTTGCAAAATATTTTGCTAACGACACGTTTAAGTCAATTGTAGAATAACATTATTATTCAGAATATTAAGAAAAGCTGTTCCTTTGAGGGGCAGCTTTTTTGTTTTTAGAGTTATCCCTATAGTCCTGAAAGAATTTAGCTTATACTGACGCTAATTATTTGATTCTGTGAATAAAGATTATCCCGAATTCACGTTAACTAATGATGAAGTTACGTTAGTAATAAAAGAATTGTCATTTTGTGCTTGACGCTTCCTAAGTGACGGAGAAAAACGATGCCTCTAATCTGATGATAAACAAGTTCAATTTGTTTCTTTTTGACTATTTTTGTTTCTTTGGAAGTAATAAAAAAACTCTAAAAATGAACACAACAATATCGTTACTAAAGGTCAAAAAAAGTAATGGAGATTTAGTTCCTTTCGATTACGACAAGTTAAAGCACGCCCTTTTAAGGTCGGGTGCCAAAATAGATGATATTGATGAGATTGTAGATGAGGTTTTTGAATCTGTTTACGCATTCTAAAAATGTTGCCGGACGTTATCGCCTTAAAAAAGCCTTGTTCGATTTGGGGCCTACCGGTTATTCGTTCGAAAAGTTTATGGGAAGACTATTTGAGCGACAAGGTTATAAGGTACAAGTCGGGAAAATTGTAGAGGGCGTTTGCGTTTCTCATGAAGTGGATGTGGTCGCTGAAAAGGATAACGAAATTGTTATGGTAGAGTGTAAATTCCACAGGCAACAAGGACGTAAGAGTGATGTAAAAGTCGCCTTATATATAAAGTCTCGTTTTGAAGATATTAAAACAGCCCTTGAAAGAAACGGGGAACTTAAAGGTAAAACATTCAGAGGGTTTATAGCTACTAATACACGCTTTACGGACGATGCCATTAAATTCGGAAGTTGTTCCGGCTTGGAACTTTTAGCGTGGAATTACCCACCTCATCGAAACCTTCAAAAATGGATAGAGGAGTCCGATTATCACCCCATAACAGCCTTAGGCTCTGCAAATAATAGAGTCAAGTCTGTTTTGTTGGACAATAATATTGTGTTATGTCGCGAGATTATAGAGCAAGAAAAAAAGTTATTGGATTTAAGAATTCCGATGCACGATATTAAAAAGATAGTCAAAGAAGCACAAGAGATTGTAGGTGTACAATATTAAAGTTTCACGCTTAGGAATTCACAATAAATTTATAAATCCAACAACCTAAATTAAGGACAGATGTTGTTAAACTATTTCAAAAGCAATCGCACCAGCATTATTTTTTTGTTGCCATTAATTGCTCTGTTATTATGGAGCAATATTTTTTGGGAACAGAAAAGTTCCTTTATCCCTTTAGAACCTCAGATGCCGGCGTATGCTTTACTAATGAGCTGGATTCCAAACGGTATTATTTCCGATTTAATCGCTCTTGTTTTAATTGTTGCTCAAGGATTTTATTTGATATATATCAATCAAGTTTACAACTTTATCAGTAATAAAACATATTTAACGGGAATTTTATTTGTTTTAATATCAGGAGCTTACATAAACTTGCATTACTTACATCCGGCCATTATAGCCAATGCTTTTATCTTGCAAACCATTGTAGAACTATTTTCGAGTTATAGAAAACAGCGAGCCTATAAGGTAAGTTTTAACTCCGGTTTCTATATTGCTTTGGCAAGTTTATTCTACATCAATGCCGGAGTATTAATCTTATTTGTGTTTATCGGCTTATCAGTTTTACATACGTTTAATTGGCGAGAATGGTTTATTGTACTCATCGGTTTTATTACGCCCTACATCATTACATCGGGTATATTGGTTGGCTTAGACTTATGGATGCCTTTTACGGAAACGTTAAGTGCTATTTTTTACACATCATCTCCCAAATTTTCTTGGTCGCTATCCTATCATATTTTTGTGATGGTACTATCCATCATCGGTTTCATTTCGGTTTTTAAACTTTCATCGACGTACACCAACAACAAAGTAAGTACCAGAAGTTATTTCTATCTGCTTATAGTTCTGTTATTGATGTTAATAGCCGTCTTTCTTATCGTTCCTTTTGCATCCATAGAACTTATAATTCCGGTAGCGATTCCTTTATCTTATTTGCTGACAAACTATTATCTGTCCGATGGAAATAAGTGGGTACAGAATATTTCTTATACCGTCTTGCTTTTGTCACTTTCATATTTTTACATCGAAAAACTTTTCTTATCCAATGTTAGCCCCCTTTTTTAAAGATAATCAGATAGAAGTCGGTTTAGACGAAGCCGGAAGAGGATGCTTGGCGGGTCCCGTTGTTGCTGCGGCAGTCATTTTGCCTAAAGGATTTACGCACCCTTTATTAAATGATTCTAAAAAATTGACCGAAAAGAAACGGGAGGAATTGCGACTTGTCATAGAAAATGAGGCTTTAGATTACGCTGTAGGCTTTGTTGATAATCATAAAATAGATGAAGTTAATATATTGAATGCTAGTTTTTTGGCAATGCATCAAGCTTTAGAACAACTTAAAAATAAATTTGACTTTTTGTTGATAGATGGTAATCGGTTTAATCCTTATAAATCATTCCCTTACGAATGTATTGTTAAGGGAGATGGGAAATTCCAATCTATTGCAGCGGCTTCTATTTTAGCAAAGACTTATCGCGATGAATATATGCAAACACTTGATAAGGAGCATCCCGAATACGATTGGAAACAAAACAAAGGTTACCCAACCAAAAAGCACGTCGATGCAGTTTTAAAAAACGGAATGACCCCTTATCACAGAACTTCGTTTCACGTAAAAGCCTTGCAACTTAAATTTGATTTTTAATTGAATTATTAAGTTTATTTTTGCGACAATGATTTCGATAGATAATATTAGTGTAGCATTTTCCGGTATCGACCTATTTTCGGAAGTCTCTTTTATGATTGATAAAAAAGACAAAATAGGCTTGGTCGGGAAAAATGGAGCAGGAAAATCGACCCTTTTAAAAATTATTGTAGGGTTGCAAAGTTTAGATTCGGGCAATATCAGCAAAACATCCGGCTTAAAGATTGGGTATTTACCTCAGCAAATGAGTTACCAATCGGGGAAAACGGTTATTGAGGAAGCTAAAACCGCTTTTAAAGAAGTAAATGATATTAAAAATCAGCTGGATACCCTAAATCATCAACTTGCCGAGCGAACCGATTACGAGTCGGAAAGTTATGCTTCTTTAATACAGTCTATTACAGATTTATCTGACCGTTTAAATATTTTAGGAGGGCAAAACGTCAATGAGCAATTGGAGAAAGTGCTGTTAGGTTTAGGCTTTTTAAAGTCCGATTTTCAACGCTTAACCGACGAGTTTAGCGGTGGATGGCGAATGCGTATCGAACTAGCCAAAATATTACTCCAAAATCCGGATGTTTTATTACTCGACGAGCCTACCAACCACTTAGACATTGAATCCATTCGTTGGTTGGAAGATTTTTTGACCAATTTTGGCGGAGCCATCGTGCTTATCTCTCACGACCGCTTGTTTTTGGACACTATTACCAACAGAACTGTCGAAATATCTTTGGGCAAGATTTACGATTATAAAAGTCCGTATTCCAAATACTTAGAGTTGCGAAAAGAACGCCGAGAGCAACAATTGGCAGCTTATCGCAATCAGCAAAAAAAGATAGAAGACACCGAAGCTTTTATAGAGCGATTTCGCTACAAAGCCACCAAATCTGTTCAAGTGCAATCTCGCATCAAGCAGTTGGAAAAAATGGACAAGATAGAGGTAGATGAGGAAGATTTATCTGCCATTCATATTAAATTTCCACCTTCTCCACGCTCGGGAAACTTGGTGGTAGAAGCTAAAAACGTAGGCAAATCTTTTGGCGATAAAGAAGTGCTTAAAGAGCTCGAATTTACCATAGAACGAGGTGAGAAGATTGCTTTTGTTGGTAAAAATGGGGAAGGAAAAACCACACTCTCGCGAATGATTATCGGCGAACACGAATATTCGGGAGATTTAAAAATCGGGCATAATGTCAAGATTGGCTATTTTGCTCAAAATCAAGACGAACTCCTAGATAAAAACAAAACCGTTTTGCAAACCCTCGACGACATTGCGGTTGGTGAGATTCGCAAAAAGATACGCGATATTTTAGGGGCATTTTTGTTTCGTGGCGAGGATGTAGAAAAGAAAGTCAGTGTTTTATCGGGTGGAGAGCAATCGCGTTTGGCATTGGCTAAGTTGCTTTTAGAGCCAGTCAATTTGTTGGTATTGGACGAGCCTACCAACCACCTCGATTTATTGACCAAAGACATTCTTAAAGAGGCACTTTTGCAATACGATGGCACTTTGCTAATCGTGTCGCACGACCGTTATTTCTTAGACGGACTTTGCGATAAGATATACGAGTTTAAAAACAAAGGCATCAAAGAGCATCTTTCCGGCATTCAAGATTTTATTCAGAAAAAACGCATTGAGGAACTCGACCAGCTAAACGAACTGAAAGTAAAGCAAGATAAAAGCAAAGCAAAAGCTCCAAACGAGCAAAAACTCTCTTACGAAGAACGAAAGCAAATGGATAGAGAGATTCGTAAGGTTAAAAAGGCGATTGAGAATGCCGAACAAGCCATAGAAGACGCCGAGCAAAGCATTGAACGTATCAATCAAGAAATGTCGGAAAATGCAGACACATATACTTCGGAAGATTTTCAGAATCAGCATTCGGAAATGCACCGCCAGCAAGAATTATTGGAGCAAAGTATGCATAAATGGGAGCAACTTTCTTACGAACTTGAACTTTTGGAAGAAAAACGCTTTGAATAACTTCTGTTCGCATTTAGCAAACCCTATGTTTAAGGTTATTTAACGAATCTTGTATAAAAGTAACTTGAGTTACCTCTAAGCCTCTTTAAACACATTGTAATAATCTAATAAATAGATGATTACAAAAATATCAAGTATAAACCTCAAAGGTTTTAGAAACCTTTGAGGTTTGTTTATCAATCTGTATTACAAATACTTATATATTTATACAAAAAGTATGCTTTGTTTTGGAATGTTGTCTCTTTAGTTTCGTAATTCATTTTAAGATTTGTATTTTTGTCTTTTGAAAATTGAATAAACATTAGTGTATCCCTTACTTGATAATATAGAATCTCCTAAAGATCTTAAAAATTTGTCACCTGAGCAGTTGCTACAACTCAGCAAGGAGTTACGTGCTTTTATTATTGACGTAGTATCGGACAATCCCGGGCATTTTGGCTCAAGTTTAGGCGTTGTTGAGTTAACCATCGCTCTTCATCATGCTCTTAACACGCCTTACGATAAGATTGTTTGGGATGTTGGGCATCAAGCATATGGGCATAAGATATTAACGGGACGCAAGAATCAATTTCACACCAACCGAAAATACAAAGGGATTAGCGGGTTTCCCAAACCTAGCGAAAGCGAATACGATGCTTTTGGAGTGGGACACGCCTCTACTTCTATCAGTGCCGCTTTGGGGATGGCGGTTTCTGCCAAACAACAAGGGGAAGACCGGAAAGTGGTCGCTGTCATCGGAGATGGCTCTATGACAGGAGGTTTAGCTTTTGAGGGCTTAAACAATGCCGGTGCTTTAAACTCAGACCTATTGGTTATCTTAAACGATAACAATATGGCGATAGACCCTAATACCGGAGCTATCAACGAGTACCTGACCGATATTTCGACTTCTAAAACCTATAACAAGGTTAAAAAAGATGTATGGCGATTGTTAGGGAAAATACCTGAAGCACAGAAGATTGCACAAAAAGTAGATAATGGCATCAAATCTATTATCTTAAAGCACAGCAATGTTTTTGAGTCTTTCAATTTTAGATATTTTGGACCCGTAGATGGACACGATGTTGTTTATTTAAGCAAGATTATCAAAGATCTAAAGGATATTCCCGGAGCTAAAGTGTTGCATATCATCACTAAAAAAGGGAAAGGCTTTAAACAAGCTGAATTAAATCAAACACAATTTCACGCACCCGGAAAATTCGACAAGGTAACGGGCGAAATTATAAAGCCACAGAGTAAAGATAATCAGCCTGTTAAATTTCAAGATGTATTTGGGCATACTATCGTTGAGTTGGCAAAGAAGAATTCTAAGATAGTGGGAATTACCCCGGCAATGCCTTCTGGCTCGTCACTCAACATTATGATGAAAGAAATGCCCGATAGAGCTTTCGATGTGGGAATTGCCGAGCAACACGCGGTCACTTTTTCTGCCGGAATGGCGATTTCGGGTTTGTTACCTTTTTGCAATATTTACTCTACTTTTATGCAACGTGCTTACGATGGTGTTATTCACGATGTTGCCATTCAAAAGCTGAATGTTGTATTTTGTTTAGACCGAGGCGGTTTGGTCGGCGACGATGGAGAAACCCATCACGGCGTATTCGACTTAGCCTATATGCGTAGTGTTCCGAACTTAATTATCTCGGCGCCAATGGATGCCATAGAGTTAAGGAATATGATGTACACCGTTCAAGAGCGTGAATATGGTCCAGTAGTGATAAGATACCCACGAGGAACAGGCTCTATAAGCGACTGGAAAAAAGATTTTGAACGTATAGAAATAGGTAAAGCACGTTTGATTTCGGAAGGAGAAAAAGTAGCGGTGCTAAGCATCGGGATTACCGGAGAGTTGGTAAAGCAAGCCTCCGATTTATTGCCGGAAAATATGCGAGTGCAACATTACGACATGCGTTTTGTAAAACCTTTAGATGAGGAAACGTTACATTTTGTGTGTCAGAATTTTGAGCATATTATTACAGTGGAAGATGGCTCTAATATCCCTCACGGAACACAAGCTCAACTCTATAAAGAATGTGGATTCGATGCTGAGGCGATACGTCAAGCCATTGAGAGCGTCTATTAATGCTTGATTTTTAGTGTCAACCTAAAATATTTACGCATTTCTGTGAGGAAAATCTTATCCTAAGTTCACGTTAAGCATTTATAGAAGCCCCTTTTTATGTCTGTAAATCAGAATGAATCAAAATCTTTTTGAAAAACTTCTTTATCTTGAAAAAGCTTGTTGTTTTTCGAGGCTCCTTGATGTTTCAACTCCGCTTTTAATCTATCTATCTTTTTTTGTCTCTTTTCCCTTTGATTCTTTCGGTATTTGTAAAACAGGTTATTGATAAGAACGCTTATTGTAGCAAGAGATGTGGGTAATATAAGCTCTCTCCAAGTGTATTCTGAGCCTCCTGCATAACGTCCTAAGAGGTAGAAAAGTATAACAAAGCCTATCACAAGTAAGGGGAGAATTTTTAGTGGTATATGGAATATAAAACCGTAACTAAACCAATCGTATTCTTTGTCTTCGAGAGCTTTTATGAGTTGCCAGTTTTTTATATTGGTATCCATATCATCAAAGTCAAAACCTCTTTGGTCTAACTCCTTTTTGGCAAAAGGAATGGCATCTTTAGGCTTTAAAGTTTGTCCCATATAAATCTTGTACAACTCTTGACTAGACATTGACTTAAAAGTCTTTTCCCAATTGTAAGCCATATAAGTGTTTTTATGAATTAGTTATGTTGTTTTTTCTTTTGTTCTTCCAATTATTCAAAGTTTTTTCAGTTATTTTTAATTTTTTGGCAGCCTCTTTTCGAGACCATTTTTTTGTGGCCCATTCTTGTAGTTGAAACTGAAAATCGGCAATCATTTCGTCAGCTGTTTTTTCGGGCGACACGCTAAAACCAACGCTTTTATCTTGTTTTGTTGGTGAGTGGTATTTTTCAAATTCATTTTTTGCATATTCAAAAGCTGTTTTTTCTCTTAATATACCCTTTTCAAATTTATTAAAAGCATTATAGTACATTGCTATTTTTTGTAAATCGCGATAATTACCGTACAGCGGTAACTTTTTTAGCCATTTCATTAGTTTCGGTTCTTTGGGGGCTTTTGGTTGATCTCTAAATTTTAATTGCTCCCAAACATTCTCCCAATCCGTTTCTCTGTCTTCAACAGTTTCTCGCAAGGAAGGAATTGAAATAACGTGCTGAACAATCCTATCGTAAAAATCAGGCAAAAGACACTCGCGTAATTCAGTTGTGGTTTTGTTTGTTGCAAAAATCAAACGAACATCTTTTACTTTTATTTCTTTGGTCGCTCCCAATTTTCGGATTGTTAATCTATTGTATTCGTCTGTTTGTAAAGCTTTCATCAGTTTTGCCTGAACATATTTTGATAAGTGATGAATTTCGTCTAAAAATAAGATTCCGTTTTTTGCTTCTTCCAACAATCCGTCTTTACCCTTTTGGTTTGCTCCGGTAAATGCCCCTTTTTCATATCCAAATAGTTCTGCTTCTGCTTTGCTGTCATCATCAAAAGAAGCGCAGTTAACTTCAATAATTTGTCCTGTAATAGAGTTGTCCAACTTTTCTAGTTTTTCTTTTGCTTTTCCTGCTATTTGAGACTTGCCTATTCCCCTTTCGCCTATCAATAAAATGGAGAACCCTGTTTTTAAAAACACTTCCATTTTTTTATCGACCAATACCCTTTTTTGTGATTGCGTATCGGCAAAAATTCTAAATTCATCACTAATTGAGGAAATAAGATTGGGCTCAATTTCATTTATCGAAAATAACTTAAATCGCCCTTTTGTACTTGTTTTATCATCGTAAGTTTTAAAAAATCTTGTTTTAGCAGGTAATAAATTCGCCTCCGATAGCACGTGCCAAACAACTTGGGTTTCGTTACTCCCCAACGATACATTTATAAATAACTGAAATTCTCCTTTTTGTTTAGAAAGATATTTTTTCAACCATTGTGTTAATTCTTGTGCAATTAATTTTTCGTTTCTTAAATCGTCAATTTTATCGAGAACTATTGGTTTTAGAGTGGGAATGGGATAAATGTTCTGGAAATTTGATTTTTCGTTTAACCATTTTATTTGTTCTGCAATAGGGTAGTGCTGAATATCACGCCAAATTGTTTCTATGAAATTTTGTTTCTTTTGGGAATAGTTTTTCTCTATAAACTTTAATTCCTCTTCTATTTTATAACAAATTTCATCATTGCTTCTAATTTTGTCATATACTTCATTTAGACCTAATAGATTAACTTGTTCATCTTTTAAAATATCTTTTTTGTAATTAAATCTGCGTGATGAAAGTTTGTCAAAAGTATTTTGAGGAGCGGTTAAATAAATTATTTCATCAAATTTAAATCCCTTACTATCAGTGCTATCAAAAAAATCATTTAGATCTTCCTGATTAAGACTTTTAATAGGAAAGCTATCTCCTTCTATACCATTTTTATAAAATGCACTTAGAATATGCTTAAAATAAGCTATCCCATGAGTAGTATAATGCCAAGTAATGTAAATGTTTTTCATTCTGTAAAGGTAATAATATTCCTTAAGAGAAATTAAATTCTAATTACAAAACTTAAAGACAACCCGTACACGATTGGCCTACAGCACTTTGTGGATTTTGTTATTTTTTTGGCACGGCATTAGCAATTTCTGTTGTAGACTTTTTTTAATTAAATTTTAAAATGATGAAAACAACAATTTTTGATTACGCTAAAACAGAACATTTTATGTTACGTCAATGGGATAGGTCTATTGAAGATAATTTGCTTAAAGAAGTGTTACCACACATCAGACTAAACAAAAAAAACAAGATTAAAAAAGTTACTTTTGTTCTACCATCTTTCTTAAAGAAGAAAGGAGCTTCAATAGGTGATAAAATGAGTTTGGTTTTAATCTCTAGAAATAACCCGTTAATAACCGGCTACTGGTGCGACCATCCTAATTATTTGTTTGACAAAGAAAAAAATGCTAACTATCAAATAATTTATTAAAATGATACCTACAGTTAATTTTCACTTAACAAAGATGTGTAATTTCAAGTGTAAATTTTGTTATGCCACATTTAATGACATACTTACAAAAGAGGTGTCAAAAGAGGAGCAGTTTAAAATTATCAAGATGCTTGCTGAAAGTAAACGGTTTAAGAAAATAAATTTTGCAGGGGGAGAGCCTACGCTTATACCGCATATTCATGAATTGATAGAATACTCAAAATTATTAGGTTTTGAAACAAGTATTGTAACAAATGCTAGTAAGATAGACTTTAAATGGGTGCAAAAGATTGCAAAAAGTCTTGATATCTTGACCCTTAGCTTAGATAGCCTTAGAAAAGAAACAAATGTTATAAGTGGAAGAAACCAAAGGCAAGACACAGTAAAAGAAGCTCAGTTAATTGAAATCGCTACAGCTTGTCATACCTTTGGGATAAATTTAAAAGTAAATACTGTGGTTTCTCAATTTAATCAAAACGAAATTTTAGCAGGTTTTATCAATAAAATAAGACCTTTTCGCTGGAAAATCCTACAAGTTACAAAAGTTGAGGGTCAAAATGATGTTGACTTTGATTTGGTAAAAATTAATTCTGATGCTTTTGTGAATTATTGCACTAAAAACAAAATAACGTTATTGCCAGACGTAAAGGTTGTAGAAGAAAGTGACAATTTGATACAAGGCTCTTACTTGATGCTTGACCAATTAGGACGCTTCTTTGACAGTAGCAAACAAAGGCACCGTTATTCGGATGGAGTATTAGATGTAGGAGTAGAAGATGCTTTAAATCAAGTTGAGGTTGATGTTTTAAAATTTAAAGAAAGAGAAGGAAATTACACAATAATTAAAAATAAAGAAAATGCATATTTTAAAAATAATTCACGGTTATCCGCCTAATTATAATGCGGGTTCAGAAGTTTATAGTCAATCTATTTGCAATGAACTTTCTAAGAAACATAAAGTATCTGTTTTTACAAGAGAAGAAAATTTATACGCTCCTTGTTTTAGTATAAGGGAAGAAATAATTAATAAAAACCTGACGCTTTATTTTGTAAATAATCCACAAGGCAAAGATGGTTATCGTCATCAACAAATGGACGAGAATTTTGAGAAGTTGGTTAAGAAAATAAAACCGGATATAGCCCATATAGGGCATGTTAACCACCTTTCTACAGGTTTGATAGATGAACTTAATAAACTAGCTATTCCTATTGTCTTTACCTTACACGATTTTTGGTTGATGTGCCCTCGTGGGCAATTCTTAACACGAAGTATTGGAAAAGAAAATAATTTTCAATTGTGTGATAAGCAAGATGATAGAAAGTGTGCAAAGGATTGTTATCAAGTATATTTTAGTGGACGAAAAGAAAGTGAGGACTCCGACATAAAAGGGTGGAGTAAATGGACTCGTCAACGAATGATTGAAACAAAAGCTATTGTGAATAAGGCTGATCTGTTTATTGCACCTTCACGTTACTTAAGGGACAGGTTTGTTGAAGACTTTGGCATCCCCAAGAATAAAATCATTTATCTAGACTATGGCTTTCCTACGGAATATTTAAGTAAACCGCAAACAAGAAACGTAAAAGAGAATTATACCTTTGGCTATATCGGTACACATATTCCGGCAAAAGGAGTAAACCTTTTAATAGAAGCTTTTAAACAAATAGAACAACCAGCTACGTGGTAAAGGATGTTTTTTCTAATGTAGATTGTATTGTAGTACCAAGTATTTGGGGAGAAAATTCTCCGCTTGTGATTCACGAGGCTCAGGCTTGTGGTATTCCTGTAATTACTGCTGATTTTGGAGGGATGAAAGAGTATGTTCAGCACCATATTAATGGTCTGTTATTTAAGCATCGTAATGTAGACTCTTTAGCGGAGCAAATGAGGTTTGCAGTAGAAAATCCTAAACAAATGAAAATGTTAGGAGAGAAAGGATATCTATATTCTAAAGATGGTAGTGTTCCTAACATTAAAGAACATTGTAAGCAGTTAGAAGAAGTTTATACCCGTTATACGAGTAAAAAGAAATACAAATTATGGCGTGTTACTTTAGATACGAACCCTGAAGATTGTAATTTAAGTTGTAAAATGTGTGAAGAACATAGCCCGTTTTCTAAATACATCCAAAGCACTCTTGGAGGTAAACACCGAAGGATGCCGGAAGCGTGGATTGCTCCCATATTTGAACAAGCTAAAAGTATGGGTGTAAAGGAGATTATCCCGTCAACTATGGGAGAACCATTAATGTACAAACATTTTCCGCTAATTATTGATTTGTGTTATAAGCATAATATCAAAATGAACTTAACTACCAATGGAACATTCCCCAAAACTAATGGTAAAACAGTTACAGACTGGGCTAAATTGCTGGTACCTATCATTACTGATGTGAAAATTAGCTGGAACGGAGCAACGGCACAAACGGCTGAGAACATAATGCAAAATTTGAAGTTTGAAAAAGCCCTTTCCAATGTAAAAGAATTTATTCATATCCGAGATAAGTATTACGCAGAAACAGGATATTACTGTAGAGTTACTTTTCAGTTAACTTTTATGCAGAATAATATGCACGAATTATCGGACATTATAAAATTAGCTGCAGAATTAGGGGTTGATAGAATTAAAGGACATCATTTATGGACGCATTTTAAAGAAATCGAAAATTTATCGATGAAAGCCAATGCACAAAGTATAGCACAATGGAACGAATATGTAAATCAAGCTTATGAAACTCAGGACAAGTATCGCAAGAAAGATGGCACAAAAGTATTTTTAGAAAATATAACACCCTTAAGTTTCAATGGAAAAAAAGAGATGCCGGAAAGTTATAAGTGCCCATTTTTAGAACAAGAATTATGGATTTCGGCGACCGGTAAAATATCACCTTGTTGTGCCCCTGACGAAATGCGTCAAACGCTGGGCGATTTTGGAAATATTAAAAACAAAAGTATTCAAGACGTTTTGCAAAGTGATATTTACCAAAATCTTGCCAAAAATTATAAAGAAATAGAGCTGTGTAAAGTATGTAATATGAGAATACCACTTATCAATAATAAAAACAAATAAAACAATGAAACAACAACAAATTATAGCAAAAATAAACAATTTAGCAGAGGCAATTGATAGTGTAAAATCTGTTATTCTTATCGGAAGTTTTGGGCGTAATATTCCAAAGGTAAACAGTGATATTGATTATCAAATTTTAGCAGATAAAAATTTTAACAATGAGTTGTTTTTAGAAGAAATCAAAGCACAATTTGCAGAAGAATATAAGTATTCCTTATTTTTAGAGCATAAAAACAAGTGGTGTTTTTATTTAACAGATGATTACATTATGGTAGAGATGTTCATTTGTTATAAACTATCGGAATTAGATAAATATTATCTAGGTTCTGAAATTACAAATCCCAAAAATGCGATTGTTTTTGATAAAACCGATGCTGTTTTTAACTATTTAACAGAAATTACAAATCAAAAAACAAAGCACTTTAATAAAATACAACAGAAAAAAGTAGAGCATTTAATAATAGATTTTCAAAACCGATTTGAAGCCTGTTCTAGTAGTCATGCAAAAAGTGATGGTTATAAATTTAGTGTGTTGTTCTGTCACAGTTTAAACGCTCTAGTCCGACTAATATATTTGTGTGAAGGCAAAAGTAAATATGATTATATGCCACCTAATTTTTTGACAAATTATAATCATAAGGATAAACTTTTAGAAATAACTAAGAATAAAATAGGTAGTATTGATTTAAGAACAGCAAATTCACAAAAAAGAAAAGTACTTGATTTGTACAAAAAGTATTTACCGATTGCC
>PDWI01003113.1_pt1 | contig 24822 bp, 20 predicted proteins | sample 1430891 | NCBI WGS metagenome assembly PDWI01 (sample SAMN01162508, study PRJNA174530) | Oral metagenome, whole genome shotgun sequencing project. | biome: Marine environment; feature: Marine mammal; material: Swab sample of the gingival sulcus; isolation source: swab sample of gingival sulcus...
CAGGAGAATATACAGATATATCAAATTCTGAATTACAAATTGTTCAAACCGAAGAAAGTGAAAATTTAAAAATAAAATGGTCTTCAAATATAGGAGAGGTGGAATTTGAATTGATTTTCGGAAGTTTTTTAGATGAAAAAGAAAAAGAACGAGCTACATTTACTTTCAAAAAAACTTCAGGAATCGATATTATTGTTTCCTTCGGTAAAAATGAATTATTCTTAGAACAATTTTTTCAAGAAAATTCTCCTATAATATACTTTCATGACACTTCTTATTTATATAAGACAAGGTATACCGTTCCTAAAGATGAAATCCCTATAATTAAAAAAGAAAGTATAATCCCAATAGACTGGTTAGGTATTGATATATCGACAGAATCCATGGGATTCGATGATTTAAATAAAAATTCTATACAATATCATTTTTTTCAAAAAATTAAAGATGATTACGAACTTATTTATAATGATGATAACAAAGGAGAAATAGCCGATTTAATAGGTATAAAAAGAGTTGATAGCATCATCCATATACATTTTTATCATCTAAAGTTTGCTCATGGAGGAAAAATATCAGGAAGAATTGATAACTTTTATGAAGTATGTGGGCAGACGCAAAAATCATTACATTGGAAACACATAGAATCAAAAAAGTTTTTTAGTCGTCTATTTAAGAGACTTAAAAATAAAAATAGGATTATAAAAGGTAGTTTTGAACTTTTAGAAGAAATAGAAACTAATGCCCTGTATGGAATGCAAAGAAAATTCAAAATTTCAATTGTTCAACCAGGTGTAAATATGGAATCTATAAGTGATGATATCAAGACCTTATTATCAAATACTAGTTATTATCTTAAAACAACAGGGGATGTTGATTTAAATGTATACATAAACAAAGATTAAAAACAAATATCCCCCGTTGCCTAAATGTTTCCTAAATAATCATTGCAAAAACAAAAAACCGTTGAAAATCAAAGGATTAACAACGGTTATTGTACTGAAGGCGGGACTTGAACCCGCACGGCCATAATGGCCATTGGATTTTAAGTCCAACGTGTCTACCAATTCCACCACCCGCGACCCTCACCTTGGCAAGGTGATGCTCTACCCCTGAGCTACTTTCGCATACTCATTTTTTTAATTTCTATGAACTTGAACAATTATCTTCTAATTGCGGTTGCAAATATACAAGGTCTTTTTAAATTACCAAAAAAAAAATCAAACTTTTTTACAATAAAAAGTCATTTAAAAATATAATTAATTGTTTTGCAATTAATTAAAATAAAAATAAGACTATTATTAAGTTTTATTTTAAATAACTCTATTTAATTTTTCGAATAATTTCTTTTTTAAAGAAGTGTAATCCATAATTTCTTTTAAATCAGGCTCTTCGTTATTTTCTTTAATTCCTTTTAAAATTTCTTTTATCTTTTTATCTATGAGAATTCTTCGGATATTTAAAAGTACGTCACTAACTAATTTTGGTAATATTTCTTCAGTTGGTGTAATAATTATTTCTTTTCGTTCCCAATTGCTTAAAATATATTTTTCATCTTCCATTAAAATAGAGGTAATCAAATTTGTTAATTCCGTATTTTCATTGCTAATTAAAGATTTTATCTGAATTTCTTTATTCTGATTTAATTGAGAAATTAGTTCAAAATATAGTTCACGAAAAACCTCATTAGTAAACTCAATCTCATCTTCTTGAAGGTTTAAAAATATTTCTGTTGAAATTTTATTAAGATATTTTTGACTCTCGATAATCGGCTCACCTTTTTCATTATGAGCATCAATCCAATTTGTAAAAACAATTTCTTTATTTCCGTACAAAATCAAAATTCGAATAATCTCTTTTTCTAAGATAAATAAACTATCCGTTACAATAGGTTTCGCTTTTACAGGTGTTAGTGTTGTCTGTTTTTTTCGTTGTTCCTGTTTTGCTTTTTCGTTGGTGGTTTTGGTAATTATTTGAGCCAATTCGCTAAATAAAATTTGTTCGGAAACATTCATTATTTTAGCACATTGTTGTATGTAAACCTCTCTTTTGATGCCGTCAGGAATTTTAGAAATGCTAACAACAATATCACGAATTACATTGGCTTTTTTGATAGGGTCATCGCTGGCATCTTTCATCAATAAAGAAACCTTAAAATTGATAAAATCTTGCTGTTGCTCGTCGATATATTTTTTTAGAGCTGTGTCAGAATTTGATTTTGCAAAACTATCAGGATCTTCGCCTTCTGGAAACATCACCACTCTCACGTTCATTCCTTGCTCAAGAATTAAATCAATTCCTCGAAGTGAGGCTCTGATTCCAGCTTCATCACCATCATAAAGCACTGTAATATTTTGAGTTAAACGATGGATTAAACGAATTTGATTAGGTGTTAAAGCTGTTCCTGAAGAGGAAACTACATTCTCAATTCCTGATTGATAAAACGAAATTACATCAGTATAACCCTCTACTAAAAAACAATTATCTTGTTTGGAAATTTCTTTTTTCGCCTGATATAAACCGTATAAAATGTTACTTTTATGATAAATTTCGCTTTCAGGTGAATTTAGATATTTTGCAGTTTTTTTATCATTTGTGAGCGTTCGTCCTCCAAAACCTAAAATTCGTCCAGACATGGAATGAATAGGGAACATAACACGCCCCTTAAATCTGTCGAACATTTTTTCCTTTTCGCCACCCTCTTTAACGATTGTAAGTCCTGTGCTTTTTAGGTGTTTTATGTTGTAACCTTTTGATAAAGCGGTTTTTGTAAAGTTGTCCCACTCGTCTTTACAGTATCCTAATTCAAATTTTTCAATAATATCTTCTCTGAATCCACGTTCCTTAAAATAAGACAACCCAATTGCTCTTCCGCTTTGTGAATTCATCAATAAATCATGGAAATAATCTTTGGCAAATTTAGAAACTAAAAACATGCTTTCTCGGTCGTTTTCCTTTTCTTTTTGTTCCGCAGATTGCTCGGTTTCCTCTATTTCAATGTTGTATTTTTTAGCAAGCCATCTTAATGCTTCAGGATATGAAAAATGCTCGTGTTCCATTAGAAAAGACACAGCACTTCCTCCTTTTCCTGTCGAAAAGCATTTCCAAATTTGTTTGGACGGCGAAACCATAAACGAGGGCGTTTTTTCATCAGTAAAAGGACTCAATCCTTTTAAACCGCTACCTGCTCGTTTTAAATTCACAAATTCTCCAACCACCTCTTCAACTCTAGCTGTTTCAAAAATTTGATCTATGGTTTGTTTGCTAATCATTTTATATTTTTTACGGCTACAAATATAACTAAACTTTGATAGATGTATGTGATTTTTATTTTCTCAAAGAACAAATATTTAATTTATTTGAGAATTAATGTAAAATATTAGTATTTTTGACCATCATTTTTAAAATAAATATGAAAAAGATTATTTTAATAACAGGAGCGTCATCAGGAATAGGGAAATCCGTTGCAACATATTTACATAAAAAGGGTTACACAGTTTACGGAACAAGTAGGAATCCGAAAAAAGTAACTGATGTAGATTTTAAAATGGTGCAGTTGGATGTTTTAGATAACAATTCCATAGAAAATGCTGTAGAAACCGTTATTTCTGCCGAGGGAAAAATTGATATTTTAATCAATAATGCAGGGCGAGGAATTACGGGGTCAATTGAAGATACACCGATTGAGGAAATAAAACAGAATTTTGATACAAATTTATTCGGTGTTATTGATATGATGAAGGCTGTTTTGCCACATATGCGAAGCCAAAAAAATGGATTGATAATAAATACAACCTCTATCGGAGGTTATATGGGCTTGCCTTTTAGGGGAGTCTATTCGGCAAGTAAAGGAGCATTGGAATTGATTACTGAAACCCTAAATATGGAGGTTAAAGCTTTTGGTATTAAGGTTGTAAATGTTGCTCCGGGTGATTTTGCAACGAATATAGCAGAGGGGAGATATCATACACCCGTTTTTGAAAATTCGGCATACAAAGAAAAATACGCTGAAAATTTAGAGTTGATGAACGCTCACGTTGATAAGGGAATGAACCCAATTGAAATGGCAAAGGCGATTGAGAAAATTATCAATACAAAAAATCCGAAAATACATTATAAAGTAGGCGGATTTATGGAAAAATTTTCAATAGTTTTAAAACGAATTTTACCTGATTTATGGTATGAAAAATTATTAATGAATCATTATAAAATGTGATTATACATGTAGAGACGTAGCATGCTACGTCTCTACAATCAAAATAAACAGATGTGTAGAGACAAGGCATGTCTTGTCTCTACAAATGGAAATACAAATACAAAAATAAAAACAAATGAAATTTTTTATAGACACAGCAAATTTAGAGCAAATTAAAGAGGCCCAATCTCTTGGAATTTTGGATGGGGTAACAACAAATCCGTCATTAATGGCAAAAGAGGGAATTACAGGAAAAGAAAATATTTTAAATCATTATAAAAAAATCTGTGAGTTGGTTGATGGCGATGTTTCAGCAGAGGTTATCTCAACGGATTTTGAAGGAATGGTAAAAGAAGGCGAAGAGTTGGCAAAATTAAATCCGCAAATTGTGATTAAATTACCTATGATTGCAGACGGAATAAAAGCTTGTAAGTATTTTTCTGATAAAGGAATAAAAACCAATGTAACCTTGGTATTTTCGGCAGGTCAGGCGTTGTTGGCAGCCAAAGCAGGTGCAACTTATGTGTCGCCATTTTTAGGTAGATTAGATGATATTTCAACAGACGGACTAAATTTAATCGCAGAAATCAGACAAATATTTGATAATTATATGTTTGATACGGAGATTTTATCGGCGTCCATTCGTCATACTATGCATATTATTGATTGTGCAAAAATCGGTTCAGATGTGGTGACTTCGCCTTTAAGTGCAATTAAAGGTTTGTTAAATCATCCATTAACTGATATCGGTTTAGAAAAGTTTTTAGCAGATTATAAGAAAGGGAATTAAAAAATATTTTCACTTCTGTGACTTTTTAGAAAATAGTGTGTCATAAAGGTGTAGTTAAATGATTTTTATTTTAAAAATTAATAATTAGTTTTTCATACATAGTTTGGTTAGTTTAAAGAAAGTCTGCTTAATTGCAGACTTTTTTTATGAGAAAATTATTATTATTAACCTTTAAAGTATAAAATTAAGGCTACAACAATTACCAAAAAACTCAAAAATAAACGCTGTTTTGTGTATTTGCTATTAAAATATTCTTTTTCTTTATTCAGTAAATACAAATAAGGAATTGACAGGAAAAATAGTAAGCCAAGTACGTATTTTCTAATTCATCCAATGTATTAGATATATTTTTTGGTAATAAAAAATAAAAAGAATTAAATAAAACCGCAACATAAACGACTATTTCAATAGTCTGTAAAATCCTCTTGTTTTCTACTATTTTCATATTTTTCATTATTTTCGCTTAAACATTCCTCTAATGAATCTTGACAATCCTGTAAGTCAATTTTCAATTTAACATAGACGCCTACAAGACCAACACCTCCGACAAGAGGTTCCATAATCCACTAAATGCAGAAACTCCAAAGCCTACTGCTGAAGTTTTTCTTGCTTTTTTAATACATCTAGTAGCTTTTCTTCCACAATTTCCAGGACCTCTATATGCAATTCGAGTTCTTTCTTGTTTTAAATCAACAGTAGAGGATAATGACTCTTCAAATAATTTTAATGATTTTTCATTAAATATATTATTTTCAACCTCTTTTTTAAACTTGTTTTTAAAAACTATTTTATTTTCATCTGCTTGTTGTTTAAGAATTAAGTATTCATTAACATCATGGAAATTAGTTTTCGAAATGTTTTCCAATATCCAATTATTAAGTTCTTCATCAGATTTTAAATTCTGAATATCTTTTAGATTAGCTTCAAAATTTATTTTTGAAGCAATTTCTAATTGCTTATTTACATAGGAATGAAACTCTTTATTTATAGATATTTTCTTGGCAATTTCTTGAATTTCTTGTTTGTTAATTTTTCTTTGTTCAATTTCATTGTTTTGACAAGACTGAACAAAAGTAAACGCACCTATTACAATTATAAGGTATTGATATATTTTCTTCATAATGTTTAATTTCATGTCAAATATAATAAAATAAATTAATTTACCTAATATATTTATAAAAATATGTTACATAATATGAATTTTTGGTTGCTTGTGACTTTCTGAAAAATAATGTGTCATAAAGGTGTAGTTAAATGATTTTTATTTTAAAAATTAATAATTAGTTTTTCATACATAGTTTGGTTAGTTTAAAGAGAGTCTGTTTAATTGCAGACTTTTTTTATGAGAAAATTTTTTTGTGACTTTTTAAAAAAGAGTGTGTCATAATAGTGTAATTGAAATAGTTTTCATTTTAATTTAAAAATTGATTATATAATAATTCCCCAACAAAAAACCTTAATAATCCTTTGATTATTAAGGTTTTTTCATTCAAAACATGTTCTAAAAGAACAAATCCATAACAAAAATAATTAGTTAACCTTGCTCCAGATTCCCCAACCGCCACTTAAATTAGCAACTTTAAAACCGTTGTTTATTAAAATGCGTTGAGCAATATAAGCACGTAATCCGACACCACAATATACTACGTATTGTCTTTTGTTATCTAATTTAGAAAATTCTTCTCGTAAATTATTTACATCAATATTTATAGCGTTTTCGATGGCGCCTCTTTCGAATTCTTTTTGAGTTCTTACATCTAAAATAATTGCATTTTTTTCTTTTACGTATGTATCAAATTGATCATAAGTAATCATTTCTAAACCATCTTCTAAAATATTTTCAGCTACGTAGCCAGCAATATTTACAGGGTCTTTTGCTGAGTTAAATGGAGGAGCATATGTTAATTCTAAATCAGTTAATTCAAAAATGCTCATTCCACCTTTTATTGCAGTGGCAATAACGTCTATACGTTTGTCAACACCTTTTTCCCCCACAGCTTGAGCACCTAAAATTCGTCCTTCTTTATTGAAAATTAATTTTAAATAAATACTTTTTGCTCCAGGGTAATATCCTGCATTACAACCTCTTGTAACGATTAAACTTTGATGTTCGATTCCTGCTCTTGATAATAATTTTTCATTCATTCCTGTTGATGCGACATTTAGTTCAAAAAACTTTAAAATTGATGAACCTAAAGCACCTTTATACGGGTATTTATGTCCGAGCGTAATATTATCCGCAACCAATCTTCCTTGTCGATTTGCTGGAGATGCTAACGGAATTAACACTTTTTGACCATTAATATAATGTGTGACTTCAATGGCATCACCAACAGCGTAAATATGTTCATCTGAAGTTTGTCCAAATTCGTCAACAATGATTCCACCTGTTTTTCCGATTTCTAAATTTGCATTAACTGCCAATTCGTTTTCAGGGCGTACACCAATTGCTAAAATAACTGCGTCCGTATTAATACTTGTTCCGTTATTTAAAAATACCTCAATACCATTTTCAGTATTCTTAAATTTTTCAACTCCAGTTTCTAATAATAATTCCAAGCCTTTTTCTTTGGCTTTATGATGAACAAACGATGCCATTTCATAATCCACAGGTGCCATTACTTGATTTGATAGCTCAACCAAACGAACTTTTTTACCTAATTCGATTAAATTTTCTGCAACTTCTAATCCAATAAATCCACCACCAACAACTACAAAATCCTCTGAATTTTTGGTTTTTTCGATGATTTTATCCATATCAGGAATATTTCTCAGGGTGTAGATTTTATCAGAATCGATTCCTTCAAAAGGTGGTTTTATCGGTTTTGCTCCTGTTGAAATTAGTAATTTATCGTATGTTTCGGTATAGATTTCACCTGTTTCTAGATTCTTAATTTCGACATTTTTATTTTTATTGTCAATTTTAATAACCTCTGACAATACACGTACATCTAAATTAAATCTATCTTTCAGGCTTTTAGGAGTTTGTAATAATAATTTTTCTCGTTTTTCAATTGTTCCACCAATGTGATATGGTAAACCACAATTAGCAAAACTTACATATTTCCCTCGTTCAAAAACAATGATTTCATTATTTTCGCTTAGTCTTCTTAAACGTGTTGCTGCTGTAGCTCCGCCAGCAACACCGCCAATAATAAGTATCTTCATATCATTTTATTTTGACGCAAAGGTAATTTTGATTAAAAAAAATGGAAGTAACAATAGTTACGTAGTTTATAAAATTTTGTTAATATTTAACCTAAGACTTGTATTTTCATAAAAAAAAATTATATTTGTCGTGTTTGGACATCATCTAAATAAGAAAAATATGAGTGATTTATTAGAAAGAGCAGAAGAGTTTGAAAATAGAAAACATAAGTTCATAACAACAAGTGATCGTATAATAGCATCGAGAGAAGTAAAAGCATTAATTTTAGAAATTAATGAGGTTTATAAAGAAACTAAAGATGTGAAACTTATGGATTTAATGAAGCGACTTACTGCGATTAAACAAAAGATTGAAAAACGCCTTAAAGGAAAACCTTTAACAGCTTAATGAAAAAAATAAAATAAAATTTTGCAGAATTAAAAAAAGTTGTATATTTGCAACCGCAAAACAAAAGCCGATGTAGCTCAGCTGGCTAGAGCAGCTGATTTGTAATCAGCAGGTCGGGGGTTCGAGTCCCTTCATCGGCTCAAAAGCATCAACATAAAAGTTGATACTTTTTTTATTGCTCTAATTTTAGTAAATTTGCCACAAAAACATAGGATGACAACTTTAATTATAGGAATTGCAGGAGGAACAGGGAGTGGAAAAACAACCTTGGTAAAAAAAATTCATGAAGAATTATCACTTGATGATCTTTGTGTTATTTCTCAAGATTCATATTATAAAGAAACGATTGGTCTTAGTTACGAAGAACGAACAAAAATAAATTTTGATCATCCAGATTCTATCGATTTCGATTTGTTAGTTGAACATCTAAAGAAGTTAAAACAAGGGCAAACGGTTGAACAACCTGTGTATTCTTTCGTAGAGCATAATCGAACTACCAATGTAACTATTACTAAACCTAAAAAAGTAATTATTGTTGAAGGAATTCTAATTTTTACTAGTAAAGAATTAAGGGATTTGTGTGATATTAAAATTTATGTTCAGGCTGATGATGATGAACGTTTGATTCGCAGAATTCGTCGTGATATTATAGAAAGAGGACGAGATGTTGAAGAGGTTTTAACAAGATATCAAAATACTTTAAAACCAATGCATACTCAATTTATTGAGCCTACAAAAGTATTTGCCGATATTGTTATTCCAAATAATAGAAGAAATATTGTAGGGATTGATATTGTTAAAAATATTGTAAAACAAAAATTGTAATGGGGTTTAAATTTTTAAAATCTACAGATTCTTATAGAATTGTTTCAGTATCTATTATTGTTGCTTTTTCAATTTGGATGCTATTTTTGGATAGCAATAGCTATTTATATCATCGTAAATTAAATCATGAAATAGAAAATTTAAGAGATTGGATTGATTATCATCAAAAAAAAATTGATGAGGATAAATTAATGATTCAAAAGCTTAAAGATCCTGATGAATTAGAGCGATATGCTCGTGAACGCTACCTTATGCGTAAAAAAAATGAAGATATTTATATTATCGAATTTGATACGATAAAACACTAATTTCTTAAGATGATACCCTTTGAATTTCCCAGTATTTCCGAAAAACAATGGAAGCAACAGATACAATTTGAACTAAAAGGTTTGAATTATAATGATGTTTTTGCATTTGAATATAGTGGGATTCAAGCGAAATCATTTTATACAAATTCCGAAACAAACTCTCTAGAAATTTCATCGAATAAAAAATTTAAAAAAATTGATGATATTATTACAAATTTTGCAAAAAAAGGTTATTGGGAACAGTCTAAAATAGTTGATTTCAAAGTCTTAAAAACTCAAATTAAATCTGATACAGCTATTGTAATTGACACTAGTTTGTATCAAAATGCAGGAGCAAATATCGTTCAACAATTGGCGTACGCACTTTGTATTGCAGATGAATATCTAAAAATTCATCATTCATTTAAATTTATATTAAGTATTACGGATAATTATTTTTTTGAACTTGCTAAAATATATGCTTTACATCAATTATGGGGAAAATTTAAAAATTATAACAACTTACAAAACTCTGATTTTCAGGTTGAAATAATTTCTAGTCATCGGAATAAAAATGGGGTGTCAGATGAGGTTAAATTGGCTATAGAGCAAAATTGTATTCAGTTTTCAAAAAAAGTTGTTGGTACTTTTTCTTGTACGACTATTGCGAATCAAATTACAGAAAAAGCATTTGCTTTGTATGAATTAATTAAAAACAGTGGTGGTTTTATTAAGCAATTAGAATTAGGAACAATCCAGCGGAAAATAAAAGAATCGGCGGAAAAAGATATGTATAATCCAAAGGTTTTGAAAAATGTTAGAAAAACAAGTATAGAGCCAGTTTATGAAATTAAATATTTTCAAAAACACAAGATGCATTCTTGTTTGATTGACGAAATACAGAGTGTTTTTTTACAAGATCAAGCCTCTGGATTTGTGCCTTTTAGGAGAGGTTTTTCTAGTACGATGTATGTTTTAAATCCGTGGAAAAATCAGAAATGTATTGATGAATGTTTGGTGATTGAAGGAGCTATCGAAAATATTACGGATATTTTAATAGATGGAATAAGGTGTTTAGAACAAGCTGAAAATATTATTTTTAAGATTAAAATATCTAAAAACACTATTGATAATATAGCTAAATTAAGAGCTTTTAGAGTTTTGTGGGCCTGTATTTTAGAGCAAAATAATTATAAAAATGTTCCTGCGATGATTCATGCTAAAATTTTAGGAAAATCAATTTTTGAACAAACCCAAATAACGTTAAATGCGATTTTTGGAGGTGTGCAATATCTTGAAACTGCTCCAGAAATACATGAATATCTTTTAAAAAATACGTTTATTCGTAAATTTATCGATCCGTGGGGTGGAAATTTTTATATTGAAAAGCGAACAACAGATATTATAAATAAAGTTTGGAATAAAATAAGTATATTTGCCCACTCAAATTGATGATAAATTGTATGCAGATAAAATTTGTTGATAGAAAAACGAAAGAAATTAAGATAGAAAAACCACCTTCAGATAAGCTGATTAGGTTTGTATATGGTAATTATTTCGTGAAAATGGCGCTTTTGCCTGTGGTAAAAAGGAAACTTTTGACGTCTTTGTATGCGCGAAAAATGAAGAAAGATAAGTCTAAAAAAAGAATCTTGAAATTTGTATCGCAATTTAATGTAGATATGAGTGAATCTGTTAGAAATATTGATGATTTTTCTTCTTTTAATGATTTTTTCTGTAGAAAACTAAAACCAGAAGCGAGACCAATTGCAGATGCTTTTGTGAGTCCAGGAGATGGTAAAATACTTGCTTTTGAAGATGTCGATTCTGTAAATCAATTCTTTGTAAAAGGTAGGAAGTTTACGTTGAAAGAATTTTTAGCAAATGATGAATTGGCTGAAAAATATAGTCATTCTTCGATGTTTATTTTACGATTAGCTCCTAATGATTATCATCGTTATCATTTTCCGTATGATGGAGTTCCGACAGCATCAACAAAAATAAAAGGTGCGTATCTTTCTGTTTCACCATATGCTTTAGCAAGTAATTTTGTAAAAGTGTTTTGTGAAAATAAGCGTGAATATTGTGAATTGAAAACAAAAGATAAAGGCGATATTTTAATTGCTCCAATAGGTGCAGCAATGGTTGGTAGTATTGTAAATACGTATAAATCAAGTGAAAAAATTTGTCGAGGAGATGAAATGGGATATTTTGAATTTGGAGGTTCAACGATAGTAATGTTAGTTGATCAAACTAAAATAAAAATAGATCAGGATCTTTTAGAGAATACCAAAAATAAATTAGAAACCACCGTAAAAATGGGTGAACAAATAGCACAATAATTTTAATTTTTTTAATATGAAAAAAATATTCGTATGTTTTACTATGTTCTGCATAGGTTTTGTTAGTTGTCAGAAAACTAAACAGAAAAAAGATGTTCAACAAAAAGTTGTTCAAAATGTAATCGTGGAAAATGTTAATCCTCAAGATTTTAAATCAATTATAGCTAAAGAAAATGTTGTTACTTTAGATGTGAGAACTCCTAAAGAGGTAGCTCAAGCAAATATTGAAGGAAACAGTAATATCAATTTTTTTGATCCAAAATTTAAGGATAAAGTAAATTTAATTGATAAATCTAAAGTGATTGCTGTTTATTGTAGGTCAGGAAGTAGAAGTGCTAGAGCTGCACAAGTATTGAAAGATAATGGTTTCAAAAAAGTGTATAATTTGGCAGGGGGAATGATAGCTTGGCAGAGAGCAAATTTACCTATATCTACAGGAACTTTGGGTAAAGATGAACACATTAAATCAATGACACTTGATGAATTTAAGAAAATCTTAAGTTCAAAAAAGCCAGTTTTGGTTGAATTCCATACAGAATGGTGTCTTCCTTGTCGAAAAATGGCTCCAATTGTTGATGAAATTGAAAAAGAATTTAAAGGGAAGGCAGTTGTATTACGTATTGATTTAGATAAAAGTACAGAAATCGCAAAGAAATTGAAGCTTACAGGAGTTCCTGTTTTTAGAGTTTATAAAAATGGAAAAAATACTTGGAAACATAATGGAGTAATTTCTAAAGAAGAATTGATAAAGCAACTTAAATAAGTTGTCATAAATTAAAAAAAAAAGCCACAAAATTCTGGATTTGTGGCTTTATTATTATTCAAAATTTTTAGAAATGCGTTTGGCGATGTCTTTGAATTCGTTTTCTGTACACTTTTCCTTTTTCATGAATTGCATATCAGCCATGTGTTTAATTGGAATTAAATGTACATGTACGTGAGGGACATCTAGTCCAACAACACTTAATCCAATTCGTTGACAATCAATTGTTTTCTCTTGAGCTTTTGCAACACGATAAGCAAAACTCATAAGTTCTGTATATTCTTCTTTCGAAAGATCAAAAATTTTATCAACCTCTTTTTTAGGAACGACCAATGTGTGTCCTTTTGAATTTGGATTGATGTCTAGAAATGCAAAATGCTTATCATCTTCTGCTACTTTGTAACAAGGAATCTCACCATTAATTATTTTAGTAAAAAGTGTCATTGTTTAATATTTTTACAGATTAAAAGATTCGATCATTAAATTTTCAAATCTTTTAATCTAAATTCTTATCTTGAAATTTCTAAAATTTCGAATTTTATGATACCAGCAGGAACACTTATTTCTGCAATTTCTCCTACTTTTTTACCAAGTAATCCTTTTCCTATAGGCGAATTTACTGAAAGTTTACCATTTTTCACATCGCTTTCACTATCTGCAACTAAGGTGTATGTGAATTCCTTATTGTTATTATGGTTTTTTAATTTAACAATAGAATGAATCAATGCTTTTGATGTATCTAATTGACTATCATCTATAATACGTGCGTTAGCAACTACATTTTTTAATTCTGCAATTTTTGTTTCTAATAGCGATTGTTCTTCTTTTGCAGCATGATATTCTGCATTTTCACTTAAATCTCCTTTATCTCGTGCTTCTGCAATTTCGTTTGAAACTCTTGGGCGTTCAACTTGCTCTAAATGAGCTAATTCATCTTTTAACTTTTTTAAACCTTCTGTTGTATAATATGATACATTACTCATAAATTTCATAATTTAAAAATCTCATTGTGGTGACAATGAGATTAGTTTTTAGCAAATATATAAAATAAATTGTATTTTAGCTATTCAATTTTTTAAAAACTATGTTTAAAAAGATATTAATAGTTGGTTTAATAGTTGTTTTTTCTTGTAAAAACGAACAAAATATTCAGAATTGTTTTTCTGGAATAAAATTTAATGAACTTATTTATTTGAATAATCCTGAATTTTTAAAATTAACTGTTCCGGGAGGAAATGTAATTAGTTCTTTATCAGGGAGAGTTGTTTTAATCATCAGAAAATCATCTAGTTATAAAGCTTTTGATTTGCAATGTCCTGAAAAAGATTGTGATGAACCAATGATTTTTGATGGATTAAAATTAATTTGTTCTTGTAGTAAAAAAGAATATAATTCGCTAAATGGTTCGCCTATTGACGGAAAAGGCTGTTTTGCGTTGGAATATAATACGCAAATCAACGGAAACACTTTAATTATTAGTAGATAAATTGTTATTTTTGCACAAACACAATACAATGAAAAATTATTTCTCATCAGATTTCAAACTGGGTGTTCTCGGAGGAGGGCAACTCGGAAGAATGCTACTTACTGAAACTCAAAAATTTGATATTTACACCGTAATTTTAGATGCTAATGCCAACGCTCCGTGTTCGCAAATTTGCAATGAATTTCATCAAGGCGATTTATTAGATTTTGACACGGTTTATAACTTTGGAAAACAAGTAGATTTACTAACGATAGAAATTGAAAACGTTAATATTGAAGCACTTGACAAGTTGCAAGAAGAAGGCTTGACGATTTACCCAAAACCGAAAGATATTCGTATTATTCAAAACAAGGCTAATCAAAAGAAATTTTATAAAAATCACGATATTCCAACTGCCGATTTTGAATGTTTTTCGTCATTAGAAGAATTGAAAAAAAAGATAATAAAAGACACTGCGTGTCCGTTTCCGTTTGTGTGGAAATCTGCACGATTTGGCTACGACGGAAATGGTGTGAAAATCGTTCGTTCGTTGGAAGATTTAAACGACTTACCAACAGGCGAATGTATTACGGAAAAATTAATTCCGTTTAAAAACGAGTTGGCGGTAATTGTGGCACGAAACAAAAAAGGCGAAACAAAAACCTATCCAGTTGTAGAAATGGAGTTTCATCCAGAGGCAAACCAAGTGGAATACGTGATTTGTCCTGCACGAATTGACGAAAAAGTAGCAAAAAATGCACAAGAAATCGCCTTAAAAGTTGCCGATGCGTTTGATTTTGTAGGTCTGTTGGCTGTGGAAATGTTCCAAACCGAAGACGATGAAATTTTAGTCAATGAAGTTGCTCCGAGAACACATAATTCGGGACATTATTCCATTGAGGCGAGTTATACAAATCAGTTTGAGCAACACTTGCGAAGTATTTTGAATTTGCCACTCGGAAACACCGAAAGTAAAGTCGCTGGAATTATGGTAAATTTAGTCGGCGAAGACGGATTTACAGGAAATGTCATCTATGAAAACATAGAAGAAATTTTAAAAATTGACGGCGTAACACCACATATTTACGGAAAAAAACAAACCAAACCATTTAGAAAAATGGGACACGTTACCATTGTTCATAAAGATATTAACAAGGCGAGAGAAATTGCCGAAAAAGTTAAAAAAACAGTTAGGGTAATTGCTTAAATTGAGGTTATTTAGGTAATTCATACAGTCCCTTAAATTCCCTCAAAAAATTGCATTTACTAATGAAACTTATGAAACGAGCAAATGGATAATAAATTAAAATATACAGATGAACTAAAAACACGATTAAACGAGTTAAGAGCAAACCAAATATAAAAATAGACTTAACAATATGTAAATCTACTGATAATTATATCAAAAATATTTTTATATCTTTGTAAAAATAGGATTTATGAATTATATAACAGACATCAATCAATTAGATTTCAATAAAGTTTATACGTATGCCGATTATTTACTTTGGAAATTTGAAGAGCGTGTAGAACTATTAAAAGGTAGGATTTTTAAAATGTCGCCTGCCCCAAGTAGAAAACATCAATCTGTTTCAAGTTGTTTACATGGTAAGATGTTTACTTTATTTGAGAATCGTTCTTGTGAATTATTTCATGCGCCTTTTGATGTGCGATTAGTCAGAAAAAATAAAAAAGACGAGGAGATAACAACTGTTGTTCAGCCTGATTTGTGTGTGGTTTGTGATGAAACAAAATTAGATGATAGAGGCTGTATTGGTGCACCTGATTTGGTGGTTGAAATTTTGTCTCCAGGTAATTCAAAGAAGGAGATTAACAATAAGTACGATTTATACGAAGAGGCAGGAGTTAAAGAATATTGGGTTGTACATCCGTTAGATGAAATTGTTTGGGTTTATGTTCTTGAAAATGATGTATACCGAGCGTTAAGACCTATTGCAGATAATTATATCGTCTCTGAGCTATTCCCTGATTTAAAGATTCATACAGATGATGTATTTAGAAAAAAACGAATTAAATAAAATTTCGTATCTTTGTGAAAATATAACAGAAAACCAATTTTGTTTTTTGTTCTACTAACCTATCTAAATAAAATATAACTACATTTTAGGTCAAAAATTTGGAATGATTTTTGATAAGTTATTATAGATTAATTTGTTAGATTATAAAAATAAACTATTTTTGTAATCAAAATTTTGTAATTAAAAAAGTTAACTTTGTTTATGGTAAAAAAAATACTCACAATTATATTGATTGTATTTAGCATTCAATTGTATAGCCAAGTTAAGGTAATTGATAATAAAGGGACTATTAAAAAAGTTAATAGAGTTTCTAAAGGTGTGTGGGGAGGTGCTACTCATCCACAGGCTAATCTTAATCCAACTCAAGGGGATATTCATTTTGATACAGGTAACAATGTGGTGAAAATTTTTGATGGTACAAATTGGGTTATTATAAATCAAAGTACGGGTACAGCTGACTATCAAAATGAAGTTACCGATAAGCACAAAATAGGAACGTTTAAAAAAAGTACAGGAGCTAAAATTGCAGATGTTTATGAAACAATTACTCGTATTGATGCAGTAACAGCTCCAAATTCAATGGCTTCACGTACAATAGCAACTTACAAAAACGAAAACCAAACAAATCAAGAAATAAAAGAAACGATTACAAAACTGTCCAATACAACCGCAAAACCTTATGTGTATACTTACAAAAACGAAAATGGAAATGGACCGACCTTTGATGTAGGTAAATTTCCTAAAACAATTACAACAACAGGAACGCATAAAATAGCAAAGGTGATTTTGGAAGACAATACAGAACATGAAATAAAAGAAACCATTACCCAAATTACACAAAAAAGCCATAATGTAAAAGGAAACAACAAATCACGTAATATAGCTACTTATACAAATGAAGAAGGAACTCCTACAAATATCCGTGAAACCATAACCCAAATTACACAAAAAAGCCATAATGTAAAAGGAAACAACAAATCACGTAATATAGCTACTTACAAGAATGAAAACGGAGATGAAACAACAATCCGTGAAACCATTACTGAAATGGTGTCGCAAGATTCAGGAGGCGGTTTAGAGAGACGACAAATAGCCAAATATGTAAATGAAAATAATGAAGAAACGATTTTAAAGGAGGGAGTAACTAATATGGAACATTTACCTAATGGTAATAACAATGATTCTGATAAAAAACATACTATAAAAGTGCCTGATGGAGAAATCTCTATTGAAGGTGCAATTATGAAAGTAAACAATAAAACAAAACAAATACAATACAACATCAGGCGTGAAATAGCAAAATATAGAAATGAAAAAGCAGAAGAATTTCCTATAAAAGAAACGGTTACTGCTATGAGACAAGTTTCTACAGAAGAGGGTGAAAATATGGGGCAGGAAGACTTAAATAAGCCTGTGTTACAATATAAACAAGGAGGATATGGAGTAATAGGAAGAGATCCAGATATAAATTTAGACAAAAAAAAACCTAGTGATGTGTTATATTATAATGAGGCCTATTATAGAACTGACAATGCTAAACCGCAACAAGCTAGGATAGTAAGTACTGAAAAATATAATGAGATAGAAGTAGGGCCAGACGGAGGGGCATATAGTAATACTTTAAGATATGCGGGACGGATAGGGCATGCAGCCGATATCAGATCGGGAACTACAAAAGACCCTAATAATTATAATTTTAAAGTTGAGTATGTGAAATACACAAAAGGACCTAGTTTATATAGATGTTCTAATGATGCAGATTTGAGTTATGGGAAAGGTTGGTGGTTGGGAGATAATACATGGCCTGTCCATGGAGCCGCAGGTCATGTTCATAAATACCCTAATAAATTATGTGCTTGGTCTAATGACTTTGATTATACGAGTGGTACAGAATATAAAATAACACATCCAGCAAATAAAGGAACTTCAACGACCGCTAAACGTTATGCACATAATGCAAATGATAGAACTAAAATATCAGAAACGGAAAGAGCATATGATTATATGCGTTATCCTATAAGACATAAGATTACTTTTGATAAACCGCTACCTTTTGGTTGGGACTATGCTGTGGTGGCTACTGTGAATGACCCTTTAGAGGCAGATAAAGTTTTAACATCTCAAGTACTCAATATATATGTTTATAATAAAACTTTAAAAGGTTTTTATGTAAGTATTGTAAATAATGATAGCTATAATATTTACTGTAAAGGACCGAATTGTGGAACAACAGAAACAGGATCTGGTTGTGCAGGTAATGGGGTAGATCTTATGTGTGTTTTTAAATCTGATATTTACTACGATTTCTTAGTATTTGCATATAAAAATATGTAATATTTATTACTATTACCGTAAGACTTAAAAAAATAAAATGAATAAAATAATTACATTAATATTAATTTCTATTTCAATAGCCTTGTATTCACAAGATGAAGGAATACGTATGATTGATAATAAAGGAACACTGAAGGCAATAAATAAAGTTACTAAAGGAGCTTTCCTTAATGGAGGAAATCCGACTAGAAATCAACATCCGCTTAGTGGGGATATTCATTTAGAAACTAAAAATAATAAGGTTAAATCGGTTAAAATCTTTAATGGGACAGCGTGGGAAACATTAGGAGGAAAAATAGATATAGATTATTATGATGAACTCGCCTCAACAATCCCTAAAAATGATATTGGTTATATTGTAAATAATGCAGGAACTCAAGTTTATGTTAAAGAAACTCGAACAAAGATAACTCCAGAAAATACACAGGGAAATTTGCAATCTCGTACAATAGCCACTTACACCAATGAGCAAAAAAATGGAACGCCCACTGAAATAAAAGAAAGTATAACAACATTTACAAAAACAGGTAAAACCTACGTTTATACTAATGAGGCAGGACAAGAGGTAACTTTTACACTTGGAAATGGTATAAAAGATGTAGAAACAATTACAGGGCAAGAAATAGCTACCATTATAACTAAAAAAGGAGACCAGTATCCAATCAATGAAACCATAACAAGTCTTGATGAAAAAAGCCATACTATGGAACGAAAAAATATTTCTAAATACGTTTCAGAAAATGGTACTCCAAAATATGTCAAAGAAACAGTAACTACGATGACACCTGTGCCCCCAGCTGATAATCGCTTAAACAATGGATGGACAATTGCTAAATATCAAGATGAGAAACAAAATAATAATAATATTAGAGAATCATTAACTAAAATTATTCAAGAATCTTTTGATAAAGATGGAAATGAAGTTAATATAAATAAAGATGACAATAAAGAGGAAATCAAAGTCCCAAATGCTGATGGAGAAGGTTACACAACTGTACAAAAAGATACTTCTCATCCAATTGCAACGTATATAGATGAGCATTTAAATAGAAAAACAATAAGAGAAACCACTACAAGGATAATTCAAAAAGAACCTGCAAATCGTGATAATGATAAGCTGACTATCAAAAAGATAAAGAAAGAAAAACCTTATGAAGAAGAAGAAATTAAGTATCCTTCATCTCGTGTAATTTCTACATATACTAATGAAGAAGGTGAAAATGACAAGGTTTCCATACGAGAAACTCTAACAAGGGTTGTTCAGAATGATCATCCTCATATAAATCATCCTATTTATCAGTTTAGAAATCGTGGAATAGATAAAAGGTCTTGGGGAGATGTAGAGTACTATCCTGAAAACTATTCAGATAATAATGAACCATCTAGGGTTAGGGTGGTAAGTGCTTATCCGAATAATGATATTAAAACAGGCCCTGATGGTGGAGCTCATTTATTATTGGTTGAATGTGCTGGGGAAGTATATATAAAAAATGGAGAAATTAAGACTGGTACTAGAAATTCAAAAGATGAATTCAATTTTAAAGTTACAAGGTCAGAAAGAGGTCGTTTAAGAGTTGAGTTTGTAGGGCGTACAGTAACTGATTATGTTGTGAATTTATCAATTTATGAGAGATGGCAAAAAGCCAATGGTGGAAATAATATAGGAATAATTCATTTATTACCTACTGTGCGCTTAATTAGTACAGATGCTAATGGTTTTGATGTGTCTATTCAAGATTCTTCAGGAGTAGAAGTTTGGTGGTTAGATTCATCTGATATGACTTTTGATTTTACAGTATTTTCATATAAAAAATAAATTTTTCATGAAAAAAATAATTACACTTATATTAATTTTTGGTATTACTATTGTCAATGCTCAGAATGCCCAAGACTTACAATTCACAGCTAATGCGGGTATTAATTTACAGCCAGATGGTAGTGGTGGTTATACGGGAACAATGTGTAAAACCACAATCAACAATGGTTTTACTTTAACACCGCAGAATGTACCAGCTAATACATATGAATTTAATGGATACAATATACCAAGTGGAGTAAATATAAATCCGACAACAGGAGTTATTACGGTAAATAATGCAAATATTGGAACATATGATTTTGAAGTAACTTGGAAAATAAAAGGAAGAGCATGGAATAAAAATGCACCTGATAATAAAGTAAAAGGTATTAATATTGAGGTTAAAGAAAAACCATCAGCACCTACAAATATATCTGATGTAAGTTTCTGTGATTTGCCAAACAAATGGATAAGTGATATGTGTAAACCTTTGACTGGTAGAGAAAACTATGAGTATCAAATTATTTATGATAATGATGAAGACCCAACTAATAACGGGACACATCCATCTGAAAATTCTTCTGCGTGGGGAACGACTAGATATAATCACAATCAGGTTATAAGTAAAAAATATGGTAAGCATTGGGTAAGAGCAAGAGCAAAAAATGGTGTTTGTGTGTCAGATTGGGCATATGGTTCTATTACTTATAAGAGAAAGCCTGAAGATTTGAATATTATTGTTCAGTATGGTGGTTTTACCATTTCTAATGGTAAAGGAACATTTTGTAAAACTGCAGGAAATACAGGTTTTACAATAAAAGCAAGTAAATATAGTGGGTATAAATTTAAGTTTTTTGAAGGAAATACGCCACTGGGTAACGGAGGGCATAATGATTGGGCTGTTATTCAAGACCCGAGTTTAGGAGAGCATACTTATAAAATGCAAGTTGCCAAAAGTACAGATACCAATTGGCAATGTATTAAAGAAGTGGAGGTAAAAATTAGCGTCCAATCAAAACTAACACCTCCAACGGTAAATAATGTAGTGTCTTGTGCATCAGCAAAATGGGCTCACGATATTACAGGAGCAAAGCATTTTGAAACAAAAGGTGATAATACACCCGAGTACAAATATCAATTAAAAAATGGTAATGATTGGTCTAATCCTACAGATGTAAATTACAATTATTATATGGCAGGAGGTACGCCAAAAACTTATACTTTTAGAGCAAGAGCCGAAAAAGCAGGATATTGTCCTTCTGATTGGAGTGGCGAGGCAACGGTTACTATTAAGGAAAAACCACAAGACCTTACATTTGATATAAATGCGTGTATTACTTTAACTGATAATAATGGTACTTTGGAAGGTTCAATGTGTAAAAATTCAATCTGTAATGGAGGTAACAATACAGGATTTACATTGAAGCCACAAAATGTTCCTAACGGATATAGTTTCAAATACTATGAGAGTGGTAACGAAATTTCCACAAATACCAATCTTATACAATATCCAACAGTTGGTTTACATACTTATATTGTAAAATGGGCAAAGGATAATAATTGGGATTGTACTAATCAGAAAACGATAAAAATAGATGTAAAAGAACTTCCAAAACCAACACCAACTTCGCCACAATACTTATGTAATCAAGGGCAAAATTGGATTGGTAATATTGTATATACAGGAAATAATGAAACACAAACTAATTTTGATTATGATAGGTTTGTATTACAAAAGGCTGATGGTTCTTGGGATTATGGTGATGTTAAAAATTATAAAGATTTAATTTGGGCAGAAACCCATAATAGATATAATGAGCGTTCTGCTTATAAAAGACAACCATATTTTATTAGATTAAAAAAGGGTAACGGAAATTGTAACTCAAAATGGTCAGACCCTATTGAAGTATATGTCATTGATAAAGGTGCTCCTGCACCAGAAGTCTCTACTAATTGGATTTGTGTAACGAACGAAATGGATTTATCTATCAAAAATCCACTTAGTTATGTTCGATATCAATGGTCAAAAAAAGGCTCAAATGGTGCAATAACTGATTTAACAGATGCTCAAGTAGATGCTATTGCCGTAGGTGGTACATCGGCACATATCATCGTGCCTTCAGAAGAAAATGTGCAATACAAAGTAAGAGCTGTTGTACCTAATTCTAATAAGGGGCGTTGTGAGAGTCCTAATTGGTCAAACTATTACAATACAAAAATTACTTCGCAAGTTGATTGTGGTGATACAGGTAAAAAAGGAATTTTCGCTATTGATAATAAAGGAACAATTAAATTTGTGAATAAAGTAACACAAGGCGGAACGTGGGATGGCGATTTTACACATAACCCAAGTGAAAATCCTGACCCTGTAACAGGGGATATTCATTTTCATCCCAATGCTGTAAATCCAATTAAGATAATTATTCGTGATAATAATCGTTGGCACGAATTAGTGTTTCAATCAGATGTAGATTATACAAATTTGGTGGATACAAAACATAAAATTGGTTATTTCTTAAAATCTAATGGAGATAAAACAGATGTTTATGAAACATTAACAGAAGTGATGCCTAAACCTGCTGTGTCAGGTATGACAGGACGTAAAATTGCTAGTTATACGAATGAATCGGGTGGAATAGAAGAAATTAAAGAAACCATTACAACATTAACCGAAAATAATAATATCTATACTTATAAGAGTGAAAATGGAACACCAACAGAAATAGATTTAAATAATGCAATTGATGATATTACGACATCAGGAACACATACCATAGCAACAGTAACTTATGTAGATGGAACGAAAAAGCCGATTAAGGAAACAGCAACAACATTTCAAGATGTTAATAGAGTTACTAAAAAACGTAGTGTTGCAAGTTATAAAAAAGAGGCTGAAGGCAATGAAGATCAAATAAATGAAACGGTAACTAAAATTATTCAAGATAGTCATCATAATACTGATGTTAAAAAATATACTATAAAAGTAGCTGTGCCGAATACTAATAATTCAGAAGATAAACAAATAGAATCCTCTCGTGTTATTGCTACTTATACAAATGAAGAATTGCCTACCGATCCTAAAAATATTCGAGAAACGGTTACTTCGATTGAACAGGCTATTCCGCATAATAGTAATCCGTATAAATTTACTAAAATAAATTCAAATAATAAGAAATCTAAGGTTTGGGCATCGCTTAATATAGGGAGATATAAAAATGAAAATTTAGATAAATATGTTAATATAAAAGAAACCATTACGATGTTGCAACCTCAACTGCCTTATAATTATGATAATCATAATGAATCTCAAAACATTGCAAGATATAGACCTGAGCAGTTAAATGGGGATAATAACAATGATTATTCCAGAAATATTAGGGAAACGATTACTAAAATGGAACAAAATCGACCACTAGAAATTGTAGAGTATGATAAGCCTGTTCCCGGTAGACCTGATGAGTCGTACGGAGATATTAAGTTTTATAATGAAGAAACCCCTTATGAAACAAACCAAAAAAAACCAAAAATAATAAGAGTTGTTAGTAAGTTTAAAGGAAATCAGTTAAAGATAGGGAGAGATGGAGGAATGTATGCTCGAAGGCTTATATGGGCAGGAGAAATTAATGCCTATACAGGTAGGATTGTGAATAGTACCCCGGGAGTTGATTCTTCTCTAGCAAATTGTGTAACGAATACTAATGGAATAGGGCAGTCAAACAATATGGATTGTACTATTGATACAAGTCATCCTGCATTGGGTACATCTCTAGGGGATGGTATTAAATCAATTATCTATAAAGTGAAATTCAACCCTCCATTAAAATCAAATGAGTATGTTGTATTATTAACAGCAGAAAATATCTATCTTGATAAAGTAGGGACAGGTGTTCATACTACGCCTTCTTTGAATTATTATGAAAAGGAAAAAGATGGTTTTACGTTTGCTTTATTTAATAAAGCAGGAGGACCACCTTCTTTAAATTATAGAAAAAAAATAAAGGAAAAGAATATGAGTATTTATTTTATGGTAATTGGTTATGGAAATGTAGCTCCTGATTAGAATAATCTATTTATTTAGGTCAAAATAAAAAAGGTCATCTTAAAACAATTTTTAGATGACCTTTTGTAATTTTAATCTTCGATTTTAATATTGACTTTCAATTTTTCAGCAATAAAATTTGTATTATTTTTGGATTTTATAAGTTAAATTCGAACTTCTCGAAAACAAAAAAAAAATCCGATAAATAAAATTTTATTCATCGGATTTTTTTTAAATATTTTAAGGATAACCTTCTAATTTGGTCTTCTCTTATTATTCATAATAAACCAAACATTTTTATCCTTTTTACTTTCTAATCGAATTCTTGTATATTGATTACCATCTGCATCCACATCTGTACCCAAAGTTTCAATTGTATAAGTAGAATTTTC
>PDWI01002960.1_pt1 | contig 24816 bp, 19 predicted proteins | sample 1430891 | NCBI WGS metagenome assembly PDWI01 (sample SAMN01162508, study PRJNA174530) | Oral metagenome, whole genome shotgun sequencing project. | biome: Marine environment; feature: Marine mammal; material: Swab sample of the gingival sulcus; isolation source: swab sample of gingival sulcus...
TGCTGGCTCGCCACATAAATTTGTAAAGAATTGGGATACTCCAATTATGATTATTCATGGAGAACACGATTATCGTATTCCTTACACACAAGGAATGGCAGCGTTTAACACAGCACAGCTATTAGGCATTCCAAGCAAATTGTTATTCTTCCCAACCGAAACACACTGGGTACTAAAACCACAAAATGGTATCCTATGGCAACGTGAGTTTAAAAGTTGGTTAGACCAATGGCTAAAAAAATAATGATTAATTTTTTAATTATTTGATTAAATTAGACCTCACAGGTTTGTAAAACCTGTGAGGTCTGTTTGTAAAATAAATTATTATAATGAAATATATAAAAATAAATAACTTAATATTATTACTATTTATACCAGTAGCAATGTTTTCACAAAGTGTTGATTATATTAAGTATTACCATAAATCAATTTTGCAAGCGGAGGAATGTACTATTACAGAAAAGTTTGATTCGGCATTGTTTTATTACAAAAGGGCGTTTAGTAGTGTTCCTTATGGTTTCCTTCGAGATTATTCATCGGCAGCATATATAGCCCATAAAGCAAACCAAAATCAAATAGCATTACAATTATTAGATAGTGCAGTTATTAGAGGGTTAATTCCTACAGATAAAAAATATAAGATTTATTTTAAAAATGATAAAGAATGGCAAGAATATTTGAATAACAAATACCCTAAACTAACAGTACATAGTTTGCAAAAAATTAATAAGCAAACTGTTATAACTATTGATAGTTTATATAATATAGACCAAAAATATCGTAGTTTTAATAAAGATGTACAAATTGATTGGGATTTGTTAGATAAGCAAGATAGTTTAAATGCTATTTGTTTAAAAAAGTTATTTGTCAATGGAGATTTAACAATTTCCAAAATAGGAAATGATGCATATTTTAAGGCTACTATGATACTATTGCATAAGTTATTGTACGATGATGAATTTATGTATTATTGCTATAAAAACGGTTTTATTGATAAATATATTTACTATTATGCAGTTTCTCGTAAAAGTTTACAATTTAAGCAGGAATCAAAATATATAACGTTGAGTAAAGACAAAAATATTATTAAAGCAAAAGATAAAGCCAGACAACAAGATGGTATTATTTCATCAGACAAGTTGAAATATTTAAAACGTTTTGCTAGAAAATCAAAGGGACTTTATTCTACTTCTATTTTGGATTGATATTCTCAAATTATTAACAAGCACTTTCCATTTGTAATGGGCGTATATTATTAAATTCAGTTGTATTTTCTTGTAAAATTTTTTCTATATCGTAATCCGCTTGAATGCCTAACCAGAATTTTGATGAATTACCAAAAAAACGGCTCAGTCTCAGTGCAATATCAACTGTGATTTTGCTTGTGCCTTTTATGATTTCTGATACCTTAGAGTAAGGTATGTTTAATTCATTTGACAATTGCTTTTCTGTTATATTGAACGGTATTAAAAACTCCTCGTTTAATATTTCTCCTGGTGTTATATTTCTTAGTTTTTCCATTTTCCTTTGATACTATACCATTCCATATTTTTTCTGTTTATTTATTGCCAAATGAGATTATCATGCTATTTAAAGTTATATTTACAAAAATAGCTATTTATTTCCATTTTACAAAGAGTGAACTTTTATAATAAAAAGTTATGTTTGCAAAAAATCAAGCATTATATGAAACTTGCAAAAGCCGAATTATATAACTTAAAACGAACACATATTCTATTTCTACTTCTTCTTGCAAAGATAATGATATTATTATCTGCATCTTGCAAAAGTGTACATAATACAACATATCTTAATAAAAATAAAGAATACTATTACCGAGTTTTATATATTGATAGACATGGAGATACTATTACAAACGAAAAATTAATAATAAAGCCCATGGGCAGGGGTTGGATAGCTCAACCTTGGCTACAACAAGCTGTCCGATACATATACCAAACTGATACAAGTGGGTATAGAAATTATAAAAATCCTATGTCTTTTTATAGAGAACGCGATTCTGTTTATTTTCTAAAAAAAGGCAAAATGCGACTTAGTAAAAAAGAAACAACAGGGGCAATATATACCGATAAGGAATTTTATATGCACCCACCACGAACTAATCAGTATGAAATGTTATTTTATGCTCCACATCCTTACGCTCAGTTAGATAGTCTAAAAACTGTTAAATCAACGCAAAAAACAGGTGTATCAATACCATTAATGGGAACTTTTAATATAACTTACTTAATAAGTCCTTTACCCGATACCATAATTGCCAACAAGCAAGTAAAAGCTTGGCAATTGCAAGGGAATAATATTGGCGACATAAAAGAAGAATATAAAGCTGAGCATATTTATAATTCATCAGTAAATGCTATATTTTGCAAAGATTATGGCTTTATAAAATTCCACTATACGTTTGAGAATGGTATAAAAATTCAATTTGATTTTACGGATTTAATAATATCTGAATAAAAAAATAAGATTTGTTTTTATATATTTACGCACCTAAATATATATGATATGTTATTTTCAGAAGTTATAGGACAAAACGAAAGCAAAACCTTTTTGCTAAACACCGTTAAAGATAAACGCATAAGCCATGCTCAAATATTTTTAGGAAAAGAGGGATATGGTTCGTTAGCTATGGCTATTGCCTATGCACAATATATTATGTGTACCAATAAACAAGAAAATGATGCTTGCGGACAATGTAAATCGTGCAAACAAGTACAAAAATTAGTACACCCCGATTTACATTTTGCATTCCCTACGGTTGGCACAAAAAATAACGCTCCATTAATAAGCAGTAATTACATGGAACAATGGAGAGATTTTGTAACAACAAATCCGTACGGAACATATCAAGAATGGTTAAGTTTTATTGAGGCTGGTAACTCGCAAGGAAGTATAAAAGTAAAAGAGGCGGAATTAATACAACAAAAACTAAGTTTAAAATCGTTTGAATCGGAATTTAAAATACTTATTATGTGGTTTCCTGAGCTGATGAACTCCGACACCGCTAATAAATTACTAAAATTACTTGAAGAACCACCTAAAAAAACACTATTCCTATTAGTTAGCAACAATACCGACTTAATAATAAAAACCATACTATCGCGTACGCAGATAGTAAATATTAAGCCAATACTTAGCAATGATATATTAACACACCTAACAAACAATACAAGTTTAGGCAACGAAAAAGCTCAACAAATAGCAAAAATGTGCGACGGTAATATAAACACCGCATATAATCTTATCGAGACATCGGAAGATATGGCATACAATTTTGAGAATTTTAAAATGATGATGCGACTAAGCTACACAGGGCGATTTATCGAACTATTAAAATGGGTTGATGATATATCAAAAATTGGTAGAGAGAAGCAAAAATCATTTTTACGATATAGCCTAAAAATGCTACGCGACAACCTAATGTTAAACAGCAAAAACGACGATTTAGCTCGATTATCTGACGAAGAAAAAGAATTTTCGGTAAACTTTTCGCGTTTTATAACTGCCGAAAACATTTTTGAATTAAGCAATGAACTAAACTTAGCCTACACACACATATCACGTAATGCTAATGCAAAAATTGTATTCCTTGACACTTGTATTAATATTAATAAGTTGCTATAAGGGAATTTAATCTTAACCTAAAAGATGTGAAGAAAACAACTAAAATAATTATTAGTACTATATTTGTTTTAGCTATAGTTTTTGTTGTCATTTATCTAAATACAAATAAGTTACAAAACAACAAACCCACATATCAAACATTAACTTTTAGCAAAAAAGAATTAATAGAATTACCCATAACTATTAACGGACACAAAACAAAATCCATTTTTGATACAGGTTCAGATATTTGCGTTGCAGATATATCAGCAGTAGAAAAATATAAGATTAAGACAATTCCATTTTTGCGTACTCTTGTAAATAACTCGCAATGGCAAAAATTAGGAATTATAGACTCTTTTTATATTGGTGATTTTGAATTTAAAAATGTATTGGTAGTAATTATTGATTTTAAAAGCAATAATTCAGCATTACGCTGTATGGATAGCGATTTTATTATCGGAATGCCTTTAATAAGTCAACTTATTTGGGATTTTAATTTTAAGCAAAAAGAAGTGCAATTATCAAATGAGGGAACAAAGTATGATACGCTACACGGTAATAAATTAGAATATACAAGTAAAAACCGCCCTCAGTTATGTGTAAAAATACAAAATACTGAATACAAAGCATTAATGGATTTTGGAAATACTGGCAATCTTAATTTAAAGATAGAGACTTCATCTACAAGAAGTTATAATTTTAAATCAACAGGCTATGAAAATATTTTTGGTAAATATTCCACAAATGGAAAAAAAGCTATTAAAGATATTATTTTAAACAAAGACACTTTACGTAATATAAGCATTGATTATTCTACAGTACAAACTAATAATACCAACTTAATAGGTTTAGGAGTATTTTCAAATTATAATAAAGTAGTTATCAATCCATACAAAAAGGCTCTTTACCTTTGCGAAAAACATCATTGTAAAACAAGAACCAATTATTATTATGGTTTTGGATTCAATATTGATAGAAAAGATAATACTTTATTAATAAGTTATATTATGAAAGGTTCATCTGCATTTAACAAAAATATAGCTATTGGCGACACAATAGAAAAGATAAATAATTATTCGGCAAATAGTTTATGCTCATACGATTACTGCGATTTTGTAAAAGAATGCGAAAGCATCTTTCAAAATGATTCGCTTTGTATAAAGTTCAAAAACAATGACACCTTAAAATTTATCAGACAAGCTAAAATATTTCCTTAAAAATAATAAAATAAGCATGTTAAACAACTAAACCGAAACCTCGCCTTTAATATGTGGGTCTGGATTATAATTAATTAAATTAAAATCCTCGTACTTAAATGAGAAGATATCCTTAACATCGGTATTAATTTGCATTGTTGGCAAAGCCTTTGGCGTACGTTTAAGCTGTGTTTTAACTTGCTCCAAATGATTTTTATAGATATGCACATCACCAAAAGTATGTATAAATTCGCCCAGCTCTAAATTACAAACTTGTGCAATCATCTGCGTAAGCAAGGCATATGAGGCTATATTAAACGGAACACCTAAAAACACATCGGCACTACGCTGATATAGCTGACACGACAACTTATTATCGTTTACATAAAACTGCATAAAAGCATGGCAAGGTGGCAATGCCATTTGCTCTATTTCGCCTGCATTCCAAGCACTTACAATTAATCGGCGTGAATCGGGTGTGTTTTTTATATCGTGTATTAATTGTGATATTTGGTCTAAGTGTGTGCCATCAGGACGCGTCCATTTACGCCATTGGTAGCCATATACATGCCCTAATTCGCCATTCTCGTCAGCCCATTCATTCCATATTTTTACTCCATTATCTTGCAGATATTTAACATTTGTACTCCCTTGCAAAAACCAAAGCAACTCGTGAATTATTGACTTTAAATGTAATTTTTTAGTAGTTAAACACGGAAATCCTTCGGACAAATCCATACGCATCTGATACCCAAAAGTACTTATTGTACCTGTGCCTGTGCGGTCAGTTTTTTCTTGCCCATTAGTTAATATATGGTCGAGTAATGTTAAATATTGCTTCATATCTAAAAAATTATGAGTGGTTTTAAATGTTAAATATCTACAAAATTAAACATTCATTTGTAGATTAAAAACAAAATTCTACTTTTACAAATATAAAACGATATTAGGTTTAATATTATTTTATTTAGAGTTTTAAATAATGAAGATTACCTTTTTTAGTTGTTCATATACTACTAATAGCATAATCAACAAAAAATATAATACATAACTAAAGTATTATACTTATATTAAAACATAAAATAACAATTTATAAAACACAATAAATAAGATTATTATGTCAGACAATAAAATTTTCCTTTTAGATGCTTATGCCTTAGCTTATCGCTCATACTACGCATTTATAAAGAACCCCAGAATAAACTCAAAAGGCGAAAATACCTCAGCTGTTTTTGGCTTTGTAAATACCATTTTGGAATTAATAAAAAGCCAAGAACCTAATTATTTAGGAGTAGTATTTGACCCACACGGAGCAACGTTTAGGCATGAGATGTTTAAGGAGTACAAAGCCAACCGTGAGAGCATGCCTGACGATATGCGACAATCCATTCCTTACATTAAGCAAGTTGTTGAGGCTATGAATATTCCTGTTGTTGAAGTTGAGGGTTTTGAGGCTGACGATGTTATCGGTACATTAGCAAATCAATTTGCAAAGGAAAATTTTGAAGTTTTTATGATGACTCCTGACAAGGACTACGCACAACTTGTAACAGATAATATTTTTGTTTATAAGCCAGCACGTTCAGGCAATCAAGCTGAAGTATGGGATACTGAAAAAGTAATAGAAAAATTCAAGGTTAAACCAAGTCAAATAATTGATTTACTTGGACTTATGGGCGATAGTGCCGACAATATACCCGGTTGCCCTGGGGTAGGACCTAAAACCGCCGAGCAATTAATTACAAAATACGGAAGTATTGAACAGATTTACGAACATACCGACGAACTAAAAGGAAAACAAAAGGAAAATTTGCTTAATTTTAAGGACAAAGTCTTACTATCGAAAAAACTTGCTACAATAATTACAGAAGTACCTGTAAATGTGCAGATTGACGATTTTAAATTGTCCGAACCTAACGAGCCAAAGTTAAGGGAATTGTTTGAGCAATTGGAATTTAAGAATTTTATTGACCGAGTACTTGGCAAGGAAACAACCAAAGCAAAGAAAAAAAGCAAGGTAAAATACGATGATTTGCAAGGAACATTATTTGATATTCCAGAGCAAAAAATTGATATGGAGGAAAATACCCTTAGTAAATTCGATAAAAACAAAACGGAATACATAAAAATCACGACAATAGACCAAGCTAAAGAATTAGCAGAAATCTTATTAAAACAAAGATCCGTTTGCTTTGATACTGAAACAACAGCATTAGAAATTCACGATGCTGAACTAATTGGAATATCTTTTAGTTTTACTACAAGTAAAGCCTATTTTGTAATTGTAGATGAGGACTTTAACAAAGCAAAAGAAATGGTTGATATATTTAAGCCATTTTTTGAAAATAATGATATTCTGAAAGTAGGACAAAATATGAAATACGATATTTTAATCCTAAAGAATTATGGAATAAAGGTATGTGGTAAGTTCTTCGATACTATGATTGCTCATTATCTTATCCAACCCGAACAGCGTCATAATTTAGATATACTTGCAAAGCAATATCTAAATTATCAGACAATAACAACGGAAGAGCTAATCGGCAAAAAAGGAAAAAATCAGCTAAATATGCGACAAGTACCAGAGGAACTTTTGACAAACTATGCGTGTGAAGATGCCGATATTACCTTGCAATTAGTTGAGCCACTAACTAAGGAATTGGAAAAATACGAAATGACAGAAGTCTTTGAAAAAATAGAACTACCACTAATAAATGTGCTTAGCGATATGGAATATGAGGGAGTAAATATAAATAGCACTTATTTAAATGATTATGCAAAAGAACTTCAACAAGAACTTGAACAATTAGAACAACAAATATATCAACATTCCGAAGTGGAATTTAACATATCATCGCCTAAGCAATTAGGAGAAATATTATTTGAAAAACTAAAAATAACCGATAAGCCAAAGCTAACAAAAACAAAACAGTATTCTACAAGCGAGGACGTGTTAAGCAAGCTGACCGACAAGCACCCAATCGTTAATTTGATTCTGGAATATCGTTCGGTAAAAAAATTACTTTCAACCTATGTTGAGGCTTTACCTTTGTTGGTAAACAAAAAAACAGGTAGAATACACACATCATATAATCAGGCAGTTACCTCAACAGGGCGCTTAAGCAGTAATAATCCGAACTTGCAAAACATTCCGATACGTGATGAGCGTGGCAGAAAAATACGCAAGGCATTTGTACCACGTAGCGAGAACCACACCTTGTTGGCTGCCGACTACTCGCAAATTGAATTACGAATAATGGCTCATCTGAGCAAAGACCCAAATCTGATACAAGCATTTAAGGACGGCGAGGACATACACAGAGCAACATCAGCACGCATTTTTAAAACCGATTTGCAAAGCGTAACACCCGATATGCGTAGCAAGGCTAAAGAGGCAAATTTTGGTATTATTTATGGCATATCGGCATTTGGCTTGTCGCAAAATTTGAATATTCCTCGTACGGAGGCAAAACAGCTAATTGACAGTTATTTTAACAGTTATCCTGATGTCAAAACCTTTATGAACGAAAGCATTGAAAAGGTAAGGGAAGATGGCTATGCCGAAACAATATTTGGCAGACGCAGATATTTGACCGAGATAAATGCAAGCAACTCGATAGTGCGTGGAGCAGCCGAGCGAAATGCTATAAATGCACCAATCCAAGGAGCATCTGCCGATATCATAAAAATAGCTATGATAAACGTGCATAAAAGAATGCAACAAGAAAAATTTAACTCTAAAATGATTCTACAAGTACATGATGAATTGGTATTTGATGTAGAAAACTCAGAACTGGAAAAATTAAAGCAAGTAATAAGCGAGGAAATGCAAAATGCCACCGAATTACTTGTCCCACTTATTGTTGATATGGGTACTGGCGATAATTGGTTGGAGGCTCATTAATTTAATGTGTTAATGCGGTAATTTGGTAATATTTCAATAAAGGAATTAATTGGCGGAGTTATTAATTCATGCTTTTGTCATTAATATAAATTATTGTTTTAACCTCTAAGTTCGCAAAGTTGTTTTAGTGTTTTGATTAATGAAAAATTCCTAACAAAGAGCAAAAGTTTGTTAGAAATTTCAATATAAATATTTGACTATAAATTAATAAAAATCTTACTTCTGAAAAAAGAACTTATAAATATCGTTACCATTAGCGTAAATTAGTAGAGTAAGCAGAATTAATAAACCTAATGCTTGTGCGTATTCCATAAATTTATCGCTGGGTTTACGGCGTGTTATTATCTCGTATAAAAGGAACATTACATGTCCTCCGTCTAAGGCAGGAATAGGCAATATATTCAACACTGCTAACATAATACTTAAAAAGCCTGTTAATGCCCAAAACGATTGCCAATCCCACTGCGAAGGGAATATACTTGCTACACTTCCGAAACCTCCTAATGATTTATACGCCTCGGTTTCTTTATTAAATATCAGTTTAAACTGTTTTAGATAGTCCTTTGTTACGGTAATAGCTTTGTTTATTCCTGCAGGGATAGCCTCAAAAAATCCGTATTCAATATGTTTAACATCAAATACGCTTTTAAAATCGGGCATAACACCAATTAAGCCCTTGTCTGTTGTGTGCACAGGCAATTGCAGATGGTGTCCATTCCTATTTACTATTATGTTTATTTCGGTATCTTTTTTGTCAGCAATGGCAAGTTTAAATTCATCAAAATATGTTGTATTTATAGTATCGATGCCTATTATTTGGTCGCCAAGTTGTAGCCCTGCTTTTTGGGCTGGCGATTCTGGGGCAAATGCTCCTACTTTAAATATTAATCGCGGAGCAATAAATGGTTTGCCTTTTATTAATTCAGGAATAATATATGACGGAACATCTAAACTTATTTGTTGTTTATTGCGTTCTACCTGTATGGTTTTTGACTCGTTTAATAACAGGTTTGGTATTATTTGGCTGTATCGTTCAACAGGCTGATAGTCTAAACTTATAATTTTATCGCCATTCTGCAAACCCATATCTAAAGCTAATGAGTCGCATACTATTCCGTATTTTAAGTTTTGTGTTGGCAGATATTCCTCGCCCCACACTTGTAGCATTCCTGTGTAAATTATAATGGCTAATATTATATTGAACATTACTCCGCCCACCATTATTAGTAACCTTTGTCCTGCGGTTTTTGACCTAAATTCGTATGGTTGAGGTTCTTTTTTCATTTGTTCAATATCCATCGATTCGTCAATCATACCTGATATTTTAACATATCCGCCTAATGGCAACCAACCTATACCGTATTCTGTTTCTCCTTTTTTAAATTTGAATAACGAAAACCAAGGGTTAAAGAATAAATAAAATTTCTCGACACGTGTTTTAAAAAGTTTGGCAAACAGAAAGTGTCCAAACTCATGTACTATTACTAATATTGATAAGCTAAGGAATAGTTGTGCTACTTTTATAAAAATGCCCATTTTGTTATATTAATGATTTTGTAAATTTACGTGTTTCGGTATCGGTATTAACGTAATCGTTGTAGGTTGGGTTCTCGATAAAACTTATATTAGCCGTTGCTTTTTCAATAAGTTCAGGAATGGCTAAGAATTTTATTTTATCGTGCAGAAAAGCATCAACCGCTATTTCGTTAGCTGCATTTATAATGGCTGGCATGTTGCCACCATCGTTTAAGGCTTTGTAGGCTATGTTTAAACACTGAAAGGTGTCAAAATTAGGCTTCTCAAATGTTAAGTTCGGATAATCGGCAAAATTTAGGCGAGGGAAGTTATTATCCCAACGGTCGGGGAAACTTAGGGCATACTGTATCGGTAACTTCATATCAGGTAATCCTAACTGAGCTTTTACGCTACTATCGGTAAACTGTACCATACTATGCACTATTGATTGTGGATGAACAACTATATCTATCTGATTATTTTCAACCCCAAATAGCCATTTTGCCTCAATAACCTCAAGTCCTTTGTTCATCATAGTAGCCGAGTCGATTGTAATTTTTGCACCCATCGACCAATTAGGATGTTTTAATGCTTGTGCTTTAGTTATATTTTGTAGTTCATCTTTTGTTTTACCTCTAAAAGGACCTCCTGATGCGGTAAGTATAATTTTATCAACCTTGTTAGGCTCGCCAACTAAACACTGAAATATTGCTGAATGTTCCGAGTCAATAGGTATTAACGGAACACTATTCTCCTCGCATAGCTGATTTATTAATTCCCCAGCAACAACCAGCGTTTCCTTATTAGCTAAAGCAATCTTCTTTTTGGCTTTTATGGCAGATATGGTTGGTTTTAATCCTGCATACCCTACAATAGCTGTAACAACAGTATGTACGGTGTTCATTTGTACTACCTGCGATAAGGCTTCTTCGCCTGCATAAACTTTTACATCGGTATCTTGTAAGGCTTCTTTTACCTTGTTGTATTGAGTTTCATCGGCAATAACCACAGCATTCGGATTAAATTCCTTTGCTTGTTTTATAAGTAAGTCAGCATTTGTGTTTGAGGTTAGTACCTCGGCTATTAATTTGTCGGGATTTGCTTTTATTACCTCTAATGTTTGTGTGCCTATTGAGCCTGTTGAGCCTAATATAGCTATGTTCTTTATGTCCATTTTATTTTTATGAAAAGATGTTATGTGTTAGAATACGATATAATCGCTTGGGTTTAATGCTTGACCATTATGCCATAACTCAAAATGTAGATGAGGACCTGTAGTATATTCGCCAGTATTACCAATTATAGCTATTGGTTCGCCTGCTATTACTCGGTCGCCTGCTTTTTTTAATAATTGTGAGTTGTGTTTGTATATCGACATTATGTTGTAATTATGCTGAACAATAATAACATAACCTGTTTCAAGTGTCCAGCCAATAAAAGTAACAGTACCTGAAAGTACGCTTAATACAGGCTCTTTTAGGTTAGATGCTATATCAATACCAAAATGGTTTTCGGTAGCATTAAATTTATTGGTGATAGAACCTTGTACAGGACAAAATAGATGTAGTTTATTTAGCTGAAATTCATTTCGTTTAGGTTGTTCAACAAAATTTGATATGCCATATTTTTGTTCATGCTCAAAATTAGATGCTAATGTTGAGTCAAATTGTTTTTTATCGAAGTTTATGTTTTGGGTTTTTATTGTTGTGTCGGTATTTTCAATAAAGCTGTTTGTTTCTTCTCCTTTAAGGATAGAATTAATATTTATGATGTATTGGTCGCGTATATCTATTTCTTTGGCTAATGAATCAACTTTTAATCGGTTTGATATTAGCAGACCTTTAATGTTACCGTCGGGATAGCCGGGGATATATTCGCGTAACGGAGTAAATGAAACAATTACAATACCTAATGCTATTAAAAAGATGCCTATTAAGCCTATCCATATAATAAAATTCATACGCGATAGTATGCCCTGCCATACTGTTTCTATGGTATCTTCGTTGAATATTACTAAGCGGTATCTGTCTTTTAGTTTTTGGCTTAATTTGCGTTTTTTATTTATTTCATTTTCCATTTTGTTGTTATCAGCTTATTTTTTTGCAAAGTGCAAATATAATAATATTATAATTATTAATGCCAATTAAGAGTTAAGAATGAAAAATTAAGAACAGCAAAGCCCTCACTAAAAGTAATAAAGCACTTTATACCAGATGTGAGTTTATTATTAATAAATTTAAAAGAAAGTGTTAAATGCACTTTACAAAAAACAATGAGTATTAGTTATTAGATAGTTAGGTATAAGATTTTATTTTACTTTTTACTAAAAACGTAATACCCAAAACCTAACACCTATAAATAAAAGCGATTAAAATGTCTGTTAGTTGTAAAAAGTTTAAAAGAGGGCTTTGCTGTTCTTAATTAAAAATTAATCATTCAAATCTAATTCGGCAACAGCTATTTCTAATTCTTTATACCATTCTTTTCCGTATTTTCTTATTAGAGGTTCTTTAACAAATTTATAAACCTCAACCCCATGTTTTTCGCCTAAGATACAAGCTTTTGTGCATAAGTTGTTATGTTCGTAGTTTAGTGCGTCAAAATCGGTATATTTAGTTATGCGTATGGGGTATAAATGGCATGATATGGGCTTTTTAAACGACACTTCGCCATTTAAGTATGCTCGCTCTATGGCACAGCTTAGCACTTTTTGGTCGTCGATAAAGGTATAAGCACATTCTCGGTTGTTTATTAACGGAGTAACCTTGTCGCCATCGGCATCGGTTATCCATGTGCCTTGTTTTTTAATGGCACGTATACCCTCCTTTGTCATGTATTTTTTTACCGTAGGATATATTTTCTCTAAAATTTTTGTTTCCTCGTCTTCCAATGGAGCACCTGAGTCGCCCTCAATACAACACGCTCCTTTACAGGCTGTTAGGTCGCAAATAAATTTCTTTTGCAGAATATCAAAACTAATTATTGCATTATCTATTTGTAGCATAGTTTATTTCTGATATAGTATGTTGTTTTGTTGTTTGTTTACTCATTTGTTGCATTTGGTTAAAAATGCTTTCTGAGTCAAATCCGCATATTTTATATAATTGGTTAGGTGTGCCGTGTTCAATAAATTTATCGGGTATGCCTAAACGTTTAATGGTTGCATTATATCCGTTTTCTGCCATAAACTCAATAACCGCTGTTCCTAATCCGCCCACTATTGTACCATCTTCAATAGTAATTATTTCAGTATGATTTTTAAATATCGAGTGTAGTAATTCTTCGTCGATAGGTTTTAAAAAACGCATATCGTAATGTGCGTATTCAATACCTTGTTCGTTTAGTTTATCGGCTATCTTGTTAACAAAAGTACCTGTTATTCCTATTGTAATAACACCAATTCCTTTACCCTCTTTTATTGTTCTTCCTTTACCTATTTCTATTTTCTCAAATGGTTTTTTCCAATCAGGTGTTACGCCTTTTCCTCGCGGATAGCGTATTGAAAATGGTGAGTTCTTTGTAAACTGAGCTGTAAACATTAGGTTGCGTAATTCTATCTCGTCCATAGGGGCAGATACAATCATGTTTGGTACGCATCGCATATATGCTAAATCGTATGCTCCGTGGTGTGTTGCTCCGTCTTCGCCTACTAATCCTCCACGGTCTAAACAGAATATTACTTGTAAGTTCTGTAAAGCTACATCGTGTATTATTTGGTCGTAGGCACGTTGCATAAAGCTTGAGTAGATATTACAGAATGGTAACATGTTTTGTGCAGCTAAACCTGCTGAAAAGGTTACGGCATGTTGCTCGGCTATACCCACATCGAATGTACGATTAGGCATTTCCTCCATCATAATATTTAGGCTACAGCCTGTTGGCATGGCTGGTGTTATTCCTATAATCTTTTTGTTTAGTTTGGCAAGTTCTAAAATAGTATGACCAAATACATCTTGAAACTTAGGGGCTTCGTCTTTGTTTGATTTGCCGTTTATTATTTCGCCAGTATCTTTGTTAAATAATCCTGGGGCATGCCATTTTGTTTGGTCTATTTCGGCATTTTTAAAGCCTTTGCCTTTGGTGGTTTTTATATGTAATATTTTTGGTCCTTCAATCTTTTTTAAGTCCTCAAGCACTTTTGATAGATATACAACATCATGTCCGTCAACGGGTCCAAAATATCTGAAGTTCATCGACTCAAATAAGTTTCCTTGTTTCATTAAAATAGATTTTATTCCGCCATCTATTTTCTGAACTAAGGCTTGTGTGTTAGGTCCAAAACGATTTAGTTTACCTAATACATTCCAAACCTCATCTTTTAATTTGTTGTATGCTCGTGAGGTTGTAATATCTACTAAATACTCTTTAAACGCACCAACGTTAGGGTCAATAGCCATCTCATTGTCGTTTAGTATAACTAACAGATTGGCTTTATGCACTCCTGCGTTGTTTAATCCCTCAAAAGCTAAGCCTCCTGTTAAAGCTCCATCTCCTATAACTGCTATTACGTGTCTGTCGTCTTGTTTTTGTTGCTCAGCACCTACAGCCAAGCCCAGTGCGGCAGATATTGATGTTGATGAGTGTCCTGTGCCAAATGAGTCGTAAATACTTTCGCTACGTTTAGGGAATCCGCTTAATCCGTTTAGTTTTCGGTTGGTGCTAAATTTATCACGCCTTTCGGTAAGTATCTTGTGTGCATAGGCTTGGTGTCCTACGTCCCACACAATTTGGTCGTAAGGTGTATTAAAAGCATAATGTAAGGCTACTGTTAGCTCAACTACCCCTAAGCTTGCTCCAAAATGTCCGGGGTTTTTGCAAACGGCATCAATAATAAATTCTCGTAATTCCTTACTTAATTGTATAAGTTCAAACGGATTTAATTTCTTTAAATCGTTAGGGCTATTTATACTGTTAAGTAGGTCTGTATTTAGCTCTTCCATAAACGCTTTTTTTGTAAACCCACAAATGTAACAAATATTTTAATTATGCTATAAGTTTTATTTAATGTTTTGATGAATAGCCCTTATATATAGATAATCTTTTTAATGTTAGAGTGTTATTTAATTAACTTATAACTCTTAGGAACTTTGTAATTAGATTCTTTTTACAAAAGAATTGATTATTTTTGCATACAAGTTAGCAACAGTATTTTTAATATGGATATCAAAAAATATATAAAATGGTTATCAAATACCAATATCTTTTATTACGCCATAACAATATGTGTGTTATCTTTTATTATTAGGGTACCTCATAATATTATTAAAGAACTGTTCGATATTTCTGATATTGTATTTGATGGTAAATTACCTGAAACACGTTTTAATATAACTTTCAATCAACTTTTTCGCTCATTGGTTAAAGCACCGATATTTGAAACTTTTTTTTATCAAACAATAATATTTTTTATATATAAAATATTTGAAATAAATAAGTGGGTAATAATAACGTTATCATCATTATTATTTGCTTCAATTCATTATTATTCAATATTTTATATGATAGATGTGTTTTGTGTAGGCTTTTTGTTTATGTATGGTTATATTTTAAGAAGTGAAACTCAGAAAAAACCTTTTTTATCAACAGCTCTTGCTCATTGTTTTATTAATGTAATATCTTTAAGTGCAATATTTATTAAACAACAGTTTTTTCTTTAACGGTATTTAATTTTCTCTAATTTTTAATTGGAATGTTAAGCCGTCAATATTGCGTTTTAATTTACCAAAGTGCTTTGCTAAATTACCTTTTTTAGGCTCTTGCTTAAATTTTTTAATCAAAATACTATTAATATTTTTTACGTTATTTTTATCTATTATTATAGTCATAATTTTAGTAAAAAAATTATTTAATTAACTTATAACTCTTAGGAACTTTGTAATGAATATTAAAATCCTCAGTAGAATATTCGGTATAAGTAAATTGTAGTTTTATGCTGTTTGTTTTTTTATCGGCTTGTATGGTAAATGTTTGTGGTAAATTTCTGTTATTGTATTTATAATCAGATATTTGTATTTTTAGAAAATTAGCTTTGTGTTCGTAAGTATTATTTATTAGCAATCCGTTTTTATCAACGGTAAAACTACTGTTAATGTTTGGATTTTGCAGTTGCGAGTAATCCTCTTTACTAATATTTTTAACATTGTAATTAAAATAGAATTGTTTGCCTTTTAGTTGCTTTTGTTCAAATAAGTTGATGTTATTTGGCTTGTAACTAAAAGCTAATCCGTAGGTTTTTCCTAATAAGATTGAACGTAAAAAATAAAAATCAACTTTTACACCAAACAGATTTTTGCTAATGTCGTAAGTGCCTGAGTAATAACGCTTATTTATGCGGTCGATAAAAAATAAAGTATCAGGTGTGCATTTTACTCGCAATGCCTCAATACCTATTGCTTTTGATACTATATTTAGCCATAATACGCTATCATTTAAGTATTTAATTGTGCCTGATAGGTTTTTAATTTTATCATTAACGTGTGCCGATACTTTGTATTTTATTTTAAGCTGTTTAGGTAAATTATTTGTAGTTACCGAGTGGTATGCTTGTGTAAAGTTATTAACCTTATTCTGCTTAAATACGGAAGTTTGCTTACCTGCCGAACAACCAACAAATAAGCAAACTACAATGCACAAAAAACTATTCCACGTAAGTTTTTTTATTAATTTTTTCATCTAAAAATTTACTTGCTTTACCTATTGTTTTTGCTTTTTTCCAGAACTCCAATGCCTTGTCTTTTTTATTGTTATGATATAAAATATCGGCATAATGTTCAACAATTACAGCACTTTTGTCGTTGTTGTATTTTACTGCTTTTTCAATATATTTTAATGCCTCGGCATATTCTTTTTTCTTGAATAAAATCCATGCATAGGTATCTAAAAAAGTAGAATTCTCAGGCTCTTTAAATACCGTTTTATACGACATTGTTTTAGCCTTGTCTAAATCTGGATTTTTTTCTTCCGAAAGGAAATAGGCATAATTATTTAAGGCATAAACATTATTGGGGTCAATCTCCAACAACTCGTCGTAAAACTTGAAAGAACGCTTATTATCGCCCTTTTCGTGATATCCTTCTGCCAAAAACGATAAATAATCCTTGTACATTGGGTCGGTTTTGGGAACAAGTTTGTATCCAAACTCAAAAGCCTCTAACGATTCCTTACGTTTTTTTAGGTTATATGCACTATATCCTTTAAAGAAGTATAACAAACTCTGATTTGGAAAGTAATTAATAGCCTCGTTCGTTTCGTCGTAGCAGGCTTGCCAATCTTGAAATTCGTTTTCTAATAAAATTAATTGTTCCCAAATTATGTATTTATCTTTCTGATGTTTAACTATTTTACGCAACACCTCGCGTGCCTCTTTTAGTTTATTTGTGCGTAATAAAAAATCGGCATATATGGTATTTATATCAGGGTCGTTAGGATGTTCTTTTATCAGAATTTTAGTTAATTCAAATAGTTTTGGTTGCATATCCTTTGGCATATTCTTTGCCGTTTGCCAAATGCCAAAAAACAACTCTTTTTTAACCTCGCTTGGTACATCTTCCGATTTTAAAGCTAATTGCAAATGCTTAAAAACTTTATCAACTTTGTTTTGTTGTGTGTAACATTGTGCAAGTCCTATGTGCGAGAAACCGTCGTTAGGGTGTTCTTTTAAAATATCGTTGTATGTTTTTATGGCTTGCGGATAGTTTTGTACTTGTATATCAAAATCGGCTAACATACGCCTGTATTCAAGCGACTGAGGATTTGATTTTGATAAGCGTTCAATTTCGGCACGAGCCTCAGCAACTTTATTTTGTGCTATATAAACCTTACTTTTTTGTAGAACAATCATCTCCGATATACCAAAAGTTTTCTCCACTCTGTCATATACCTTCATTGCTTCTTTAAAGTTCTTGTCTTTTAAGTAGGCATCGGCTAAATTTAAATAATAACTTAAATTCCTATCGTCTTTTTTTATTAGCTGTTCAAATATCTGCTCCGATTCTTTCATCTTGTTATTATTCTGATACAGAAGTCCAGCCAAATACAAATACGTTTCGTTTTCGGGGTGATAATCAATAGCTTTTTGGGCATAATTTTCAGCAACTTGCATATCTTTTTTTTGCAAGTATATTTTTGCTAAGTTGTAGTAGCACGCCGAACTTGACGAGTCAATTTTTAAGCATCCTTGAAAAAGATTTATTGCTAACTCCAAATTACCCTGTAACTGGTATTTTTTAGCCTCAAAAAAACCGTAAGTAAAGTCTAATTGTTGTTGTTCGGTTAAGTTGCTTTTGGCACTTTGCCCTTTTTGCACTTGCTGAATACTTTTACAGGATACTAATGTTACTGCAAGTATGCTTATTATTATTTTAAAAAATCTCATTTTTAATGTTTAATGTTTAATGTTTAATGATTAATTACACTATTCGTTATGGTTTTATACTTTTATTTTCGTATTTCCGTAAAAGTAAATAAGTAACTTGTTTCAAATAGTATGTATGATAAGCAATTAAATCTCTGTAAATACCATAAATTCACAATTAATCATTAAACATTAATAATTAATAATTGCCAATTACTTCCCCGTGTGTCCAAATCCGCCTTCGCCACGTTTTGTTTCGCTTAGTTTATCAACAAGGTTAAATTCGGCTTGTTCGTATTTGTTTATTACCATTTGGCATATGCGTTCACCTGATTTTATGGTGAAATCCTCATTACTTAGGTTAACTAAAATAACTTTTATCTCGCCTCGGTAATCGGCATCAATTGTGCCAGGGGTGTTAAGTACTGTTATTCCGTGTTTGTACGCTAATCCGCTACGTGGACGTATTTGTGCCTCGTATCCTTGCGGAAGTTCAATGTATAATCCTGTTGGAATTAATACCCGTTGCAAGGGTTTTACTATAACATCTTCTTGCAAAAATGCACGTAAATCTACACCTGCCGATTGCTCTGTTTCATACTTTGGCAAAGCATTATCCGATTTGTTTATTATGTTTATCTGCATATCTGTAATTTTTTTTTGACCAAAGGTGTGGGATAAAATTTTAATAAATCCTCACTATAAAGTGGCTTAGTTAACTATTTTTTGTTTGTACTATATTCATTCTTATAAGTAACCGACAAATGTAATAATAAGAAGTTAAAAATGTGAATTAAGAATTAAAAATTATTTTTTTGTATAAGTGTTAATGTAACTTTTTCTTTTAATCTTTTTAACCGCAAAGTTCACAAAGGGTCTTTGTGTTATTTGCTAAACCTTTGTGTTAAGAGTTTTTATAAGCTAATATTTATACGCCTAAGTCAATAAGTTTTTAATAAAACTTTACATTTAAAATAAATATTTATAGGTATGAGTTACTTTATTCTTAATTTTTCATTCTTAACTATTTTTTGACATAAATTACCCCAAAGTACATACTTGCATAATATAAGTATTTGATTTTTATTGCGTATTTTCTTAAATTGTGTATTTTTGACCTCCAAAGTTAAAAATGTGAATTAAGAATGAAAAATTATTTTTTTGTATAAGTTAATGTAACTTTTTTTTAAACTTTTAATAAAACTTTACATTTAAAATAAATATTTATTGGTATAAGTTACTTCATTCTTAATTTTTCATTCTTAACTCTTAATTAGCATAAAGAATAAACATTAATGGAGGTTGTTTTAATTTCTAAAAAATAACAACCACAACAAAAACAATAAAAGATGAATTACAGAAAATTAAACATTCTTGTAGGTTGGCTAACATTTGCAATAGCCGCAGTAGTTTACATTCTTACCATAGAGCCTACTGCAAGTTTTTGGGATTGCGGAGAGTTTATAGCAACAGGTTACAAACTTGAGGTAGGACACCCACCCGGTGCCCCATTCTTTATGTTACTTACACGCTTTTTTACCTTATTTGCAGGAGGTAATGTTGAGTATGTAGCAATGATGGCAAATATAATGTCGGCATTAGCCAGTGCATTTACAATTTTGTTTTTATTCTGGACTATTACACACTTAGCAAAAAAGTTTGTTGCCGATTCTGATAATATGACTCAAGGACAAATATTTGCAATAATAGGTAGCGGACTTGTAGGAGCATTAGCTTACACTTTCTCCGATACTTTTTGGTTTTCGGCAGTTGAGGGTGAGGTTTATGCAACATCATCGTTATTTACAGCATTTGTATTTTGGGCTATACTAAAATGGGAAAATGTTGCCGACCAAAAACATAGCGACCGTTGGATTATTCTTATTGCTTATATTATAGGGTTATCGGTAGGTGTTCACTTACTTAACCTTTTGGCAATACCAGCTATTGTGCTTGTTTATTATTTTAAGAAGTACGAACCAACAACTAAAGGGGTTATTTATTCGTTACTTATTTCGGTAGGTATCCTTGGTTTTATAATGTGGGGAATTATCCCTGGGGTTGTAAAAATAGCCTTTATATTTGATAAAATGTTTGTAAACGGTTTTGGTTTACCATTTAATAGCGGATTATTATTTTTTGTACTACTTACAGCTGGTTTACTTACTTTCGGAATTATCTACACACAGAAAAAAATGAAGGTTGTACTAAACACCATCTTAGTTGCCTTTACATTTATTTTAATAGGATATGCATCGTACGGAGTTATTATAATCCGTTCAAATGCTACTCCACCTATCGACCAAAATAATCCTGAAGATGCTTACTCGCTTTTAGGATACCTTAACCGTGAGCAGTATGGCGAACACCCATTATTATTCGGACAATATTATAATGCTCCGTTAGATTTGAATAATCCTTATAAAAAATCGGAGAAAACATGGACTAAAAAAGATGGCAAATACGTACAAAGCGGAGAAAAAATAAAATATAACTATAATAGTAAATTCACAACTATTTTCCCACGTATGTATAGTTCCGACAAGGAGCATAACCACCCTGCCGAGTACAAAAATTGGGGACATGTAAAAGGTACAAAAGTTAAGGCTATGAATAATCGTGGCGAGATGCAAACATTTATGAAACCTACTTTTGGCGAGAATTTACGTTACTTCTTCCGCTATCAGCTTGGGTTTATGTACTGGCGTTATTTTATGTGGAACTTTTCAGGAAGACAAAACGATATTCAAGGACACGGAGGCCCATTAAAAGGTAATTGGCTTACAGGAATTAATTTTATTGATGAGCATATATTAAAACTTGGACCTCAAGAAAACCTACCATCAGAATTTGCTAATAATAAGGGACATAATACATATTACCTATTACCATTTATTTTAGGTATTATTGGTTTGGTTTATCATCTGCAAAAGGATAAAAAGAACTTTTGGGTTACCATGATGCTTTTTATACTTACAGGTGTTGCTATTGTAGTTTACCTAAATCAGCCACCACAGCAGCCACGTGAGCGAGATTATGCCTATGCTGGGTCGTTCTACGCATTTACAATATGGATAGGCTTGGGTGTATTTGCAGTGTACGATATTCTTAAAAAATACATAAGCGAAACACCATCGGCAATAGTGGCAACAGTGGTTTGTTTGTTTATACCAACACTTATGGCTGCCCAAAACTGGGACGACCACGACCGCTCCGACCGTTACATTGCTCGTGATTTTGCTTACAATTACTTGAATACTTGTAAAAAGAATAGTGTTATTTTTACTAATGGCGACAACGATACATTCCCATTATGGTATATACAAGAGGTTGAGGGTGTGCGTACCGATGTACGTGTAATCTGCCTACCATACTTAATTACAAATTGGTATATCGACCAAATGAAATCGGAGTATTACGACTCTAAGCCTGTGCCATTTGGTTTAACCAGTAAGCAATACTCACGTGATGATATGTATCAGGTGCCTGTATTTGAGGATAAAAGGCTAAACGATTATATTGAGTTAAAAACAGTTATGGATTTTGTGGGTAGCGACGACCCTCGTACTAAGTTAGCAACTAACCGAGGAGAACAAACAAATTATATACCTACTAAAAAGTTCAGAATAACTATCGACTCAACAGCAGTAATGCAGAATAAAGTTGTTAAGCTAAAAGATGCAGATTTAATTGTTCCAAAAATTGAATGGAAAATAACATCGAACTACGTGCTTAAAAACGATTTAATGATATTAGATTTATTAGCTCAAAACCGTTGGGACAGACCAATATATTTTGTTTCGCCTGAGGGTGGTAATGGTACAAACCTAAAGGATTTCTTCCAAATGGAAGGATTTGCATCACGTTTTGTTCCTATAAAAACAGAAATGAATTATGGAGCACCCGGAAGAATTGATACAGATATCTTATACGATAATCTGATGAATAAATTCCGTTGGGGCAATATGGGTAAAGACAATGTGTATTTAGATCATAACATAAAACGAACAATAAGAGTAGTTAAACTACGCAATAATTTCGGACGTTTAGCAACTGAACTTGCTAAAGAGAATAAAATGGATTCGGCACAAGCGGTATTAAAGCGTTGTATGGAGATTCTGCCATATAAAAAATTACCTGTATCGATATTTGACAGCAAGTTAGTTGAGGCATTTTTTAATGCAGGTATGACTACTGAAGGAAAAGAGCTTGTTGCTAAAATGGCAAAAGACGCCTTTAACGACTTTAAATACTACGTTAAATTAGAAACCTCAACAGGGCGTAAAATAGAGCAAGAAAAGCAATTAGCAGGATATACTTTACAAGCACTTAATGATATTGCAGTACGCAATAACTTAACTGAAACACAAAAACAAATTGATACTTATATACAAGATATTTATTCAATGTTTAATTAAGATTATTAATAGTGTTTAATATTAAAAAGCCGTCCTTAAATAAAAAGGACGGCTTTCTTTATGCTCCATACACACAAAGATTTTTGCGTTATTTAGCTAGCGTACGTTACTGGTTAAAAAAACAAAAACCCTCACAATTAAAATAAAATGTGAGGGTTAATATTATTAAAATCTGTAAAATACAGATTATTTCTTAGTTCTTTTTGAAGAACGGAATTTACGAAATTTACCCTTAGGCTTTTTATATGTTTTGTGCTTTACATATTCAGGGCCTTTACCAATTTCAGGAGGATTAGGTGCTTTAAACACTTCTGTTTCAATCAGCTCCTCAATTTTGGCAAATTTATACATATCATCATTATTGATTAAAGTAATAGCAAGTCCGCTATTTTGAGCACGTGCAGTACGTCCTATGCGGTGTACATAGTCTTCGGCATCGTTCGGAACATCGTAATTTAGCACAAGGCTTATGTTATCAACATCAATTCCTCGTGATACGATATCCGTTGCAACTAATATTGGGAACTTTTTATTACGGAAGTCCAACATTACCTTTTCGCGTTCAGCTTGTGTTAAGTCGGAGTGTATCTCGTAGGCTTTCAGCTTTTCTTTTGTTAAGTCTTTTGTAAGGTCTTTTACTTTTGATTTTGTTGATGCAAAAATAATAATGCTTTCTAAGTCCTTATCTTTTAGTAACGATGTAATTAATTTATTCTTCTGATTATCGTAGGTAAGGTAAGCCACTTGTACTATTCTCTCGGCAGGTTTTGATATTGAAATATTTACCTCGTATGGCTTGTGTAAAATCTTTTTTGCTAATGTTCTTATCTTATCGGGCATTGTAGCCGAGAACATCATTGTTTGTCGCTGTTTAGGCAGATAACCAATTATCTTATTTATATCCTCAACAAAGCCCATATCTAACATTTTGTCGGCTTCGTCTAATATTAGATACTCTAAATCTGCTAAATCAACATAGCCCAAATTGATATGCGATAATAACCTACCTGGTGATGCTATTAATACATTACTACCTTTCTGCATAGCTACTCGTTGCTGTTCCCATATTTTAGAATCGTTACCGCCATAAATAGCTATCGACTCTAAACCTGAAAAGTAAGCAAACCCTTGAAATTGTTGGTCTATCTGTTGTACTAATTCCCTTGTAGGAACAAGTATCAGAGCCTTTATGCTTTGTTCCTTATGTGTTTCTAACAAATGGATAAGTGGCAATAAATATGCTGCCGTTTTGCCTGTTCCTGTTTGTGCCGAAACAATTAAATCTTTTTTTTGTAGAGCTTGAGGTATAACCTCTGCTTGTACAGGTGTTGGCTCATTAAAGCCCATTGCATTTATACTCTCAAAAACGCTTTTGCTTAATTTAAAATTACTGAAGTCCAATTTTTTGTTTTTTTACAAAGATAATAATTATTTGTTAATTTAGAAGCTATTAGCCTTTTGCATTTAGCTCTTAGTTTTTTTAATCTTGCAAAATTAAAGCTTTTGACTTAGGCGTATAAATATTAGCTTATAAAAACTCTAACCGCAAATAACACAAAGCTTTCGCAAATAACCGCCGCAAAGACCCTCCTTTGCGAACTTTGCGAAAACTCTTAGTGAACTTTGCGGTTAAAAATAATATTGTTTTTCTATAAACTTTCAGATGCTAATGATTACTCACATTAAAAGCCCCAAGTATTATTGAAAAACAAATATTCATTAACATTTTTATTGTTAGTTTTTAATAAGTTACGCGAATCGGATATAAACACTTTCATTTTATTAAAATGTTCTTTTGATATA
>PDWI01002961.1_pt1 | contig 24810 bp, 25 predicted proteins | sample 1430891 | NCBI WGS metagenome assembly PDWI01 (sample SAMN01162508, study PRJNA174530) | Oral metagenome, whole genome shotgun sequencing project. | biome: Marine environment; feature: Marine mammal; material: Swab sample of the gingival sulcus; isolation source: swab sample of gingival sulcus...
ATTACGGGAATTAACAAGCTTGAAGAAATAACGAATATTATTTGGTTAAATATTTCCACAATTTTTCCTTTAATTGATATTTATAATTTATTATTCCAAAAAGAACACTTAATAATATTAAACTAATTACTATTATTGTTTCAATTGGATTTATTTTATTTACATTTTTTAAATTCAAATTTATTTTTACTAAAAAGATTGGAAGCATCATTACACTTACCATTTGAAAAAAAGAAATTAACATCTTTATTTCTAAACGAGATTTCCATTCTTTTATTAGCATTTTTAATATTATAGAGAAGATGACTAATACAATAAACACAACAATAGAAATTCCTAATGCCAAATAGAAAAAAGCAATTTCTCCAATATTATTAAACATCCAATTTTGCAAAACAAATAAGGCAATAACAAAAAATACGGATGGTAATAAAGCTCCTATATTTTTCACAGTACTTTTATTTCCGTTGTAATGAATTTCTATGAGTCCTAAAACAAAGAAAGCAGAAAATATTAATTGTGCAATTTCTAAAGCTGAAAGACCTGTTATAATTGTATGTTGTGTTAATAGGTTTTTAACATCAAAGAAATTAAGTTTTACTGTAAGTGGATAAACGAACATTAATAAAACAGAAATACTTAAACTATAAATTATAATGAATCTTTTCTTCTCTAATATTGATAGGGTAAACAAAAAGTTTACAAAACCTATCACTCCCAATATTATTATTAATCCCCACATTATTTATATTTAATTCTAATTAATTAATCCAATTATTATTTTTATCATTAGTTAATTCACATTCCCATAAGTTGAGAAACCAAAGATTTAGATTTTTATGTTTACTCAATTCTTCAACTTGATTATCTGCAACATTGAAAATAGCAGTATTTTATTTCTCTGTAATTTGCATAGCAGCCTTTTTTGTATTCCGTTTTGTTGAAGCATAAAAAACCGCTGTTAAACTCATTCTATTTTTACCTTATATTAATACTTTTTTATAAAATTAAACCGTCATCAAAAAAGCATCTTTTAAAAAATCTTTAAATTCTTCATCTTCACTTACAGGTAATTCCTCAATAACTCCTCCCGAAAACATCATAAAAATTCTATTAGCAAATTGTACAACCTCTTCCGGTGAATGAGAAACATAAAGCATTGGAATTGGATTTTCTTCAAGAAGTTCCTTTAGCATTGTTTCAAGTACAGATTTTAATCTAAGATCTAAAGCACTAAATGGCTCATCTAAAAGAAGTAAATCAGGCTCTAATGCAAAAGCTCTTGCAAGAGAAACACGCTGTAACATTCCACCGGATAGTTGTGAAGGATAATATTCTTCAAATCCGTTTAATCCCATTTTTCCAAGAAAGTATTCTGCTTTCTTTTTTGCAACGGATTTTTCAACTCCGTTAACCAATAATGCAAGTTGAACATTATCTAAAGCATTTTTCCAAGGAAGTAATCTTGGCTCTTGAAAAACATAACCAATTTTTTTTGCATTTATAATTAGTTCTCCTGCTGATTGCTTTATAATTCCTGCAATAAGTTTCAGGATTGTTGATTTTCCAACACCACTCGGACCTAATATACCAATGATATCATTTTTTGTTACAGTAAATGATAAATCTATCAACACTTCCAAATCATCAAATGATTTAGTAATATTTTTAAATTCTACTAATCTTTCCATCTTAAAAAGTAATTTTCAATAGGCTTAAAAATCATATATTCTGCAATACCCACAAATACCAATGTAACTATTACCCAAGCAAACATTTCAGGTGTGTTTAAATCTGTTCTTGCAAAAGAGAACTCATATCCAATCCCTGAATTAGTGCCTAAAACTTCAGCAAGAATAATCATTCTCATTCCTGCAGTAATTACAATTGTCATAGCAGCAGAAAGCGGACCAATAAGAGCAGGAATATATACATGCCATAATTTTTGTGCAATAGAGAACTTATAAACATCTGCCATCTCAATAATTTTTTCATCTACCATTTCAATACCTTTAATTGTATTGACGTAAACAATTGGAAAAAGCAAAAGTGAAGCAATGAATATCACCATTTGTGTTCCCATTCCAAACCAAAGCATTGCTACAACTACAACAATTATTGGAGATATACTCATTATCATCCATCGTAAAGGTTCAAAGAGGTTTTTGATGTTCTCATTAAGTCCTGCAAAAATTCCAAGAATAAATCCTACAGAGCCGCCCAATAGAATTCCAACAAATGCTCTTTGAAATGTAATAAATGTTGCATCCCAAAATCTGCTAGTTCCAAACATCTTTACTAAAGCTTTGGTTGCTTGTAAAGGAGAAGCTATAATTATTTCGTGAACAAATAATGCTCCAATTTGCCAAAGCCCAATTAGTAAAATAAATCCCCAAAACGAATAAATAAACTTCTTGGATTTAATGTACTCTTTCGCATTTTTATATGAGTGTTTAAGATAGTTCATCTTTGTTTTCAAAATTAAATATACATCAATAATAAAATCAGTGGAATTAGAATACCTAATCCAGTCAACCACGCACCACGACCTGAAATACCTTTTTTTCCTTTAATTACAAATAAACCTGTTATTGCAATAATTATTAACCCAACACAAAAAGCATCAGAAAACCAAGTCCAAAGTTTTTTAGGATTATAATGCAAGAAATTTACTTCATAAAAAATTGGTCTCCTTGTAAGCTTTTCAAGTTTACCTTTTCCTGAACTCAAATCAATTATAATACTTCCACCTTTAAGAAAAATTTTTAGAGTATTCTCTTTAGGGAGATAATGCTTTTTGTAGTTAGCACTCTCTTCATATTTCTCAAGAAACTTTATAACATTTTCTTTTTCGGTATTCTTACCAAATTCCCATTGTACATCTTTTTTGAAAATTGAATAACTTGGATTCCAATCAGATAAATGATTTAATGCAATACCCGAAAGAGCATAAATAATTATCATTCCAAAAAAAAAGTAACCAAGGTCTCGGTGAAGAACGCGATTCCACTTACGCCATTTTATTTTCATTTATTTGATTTCTATAAATGAGTTACATTCCATATCAAAAAAAGACAGGTAGCCTTTTTCACTTTTAGCAATTTTATCTCTAAAGCTTTTAATTTTTTTTAGGGCATTTTCAACTTCATTTTGCTCATTATGTTCTTCTTCTTTTCCGTTACTATGATTGTGCCCTTCATGAGCAACTTCAGTTTTTTTTGCCATAACTTTTGCTTCCCAATTATCTAAAAACGCTTCATCAACTCTTGTTTCTTTTATAACACCTTTTACTAAAATTTCACTACCTTCCAATTCCATTTTAAATGCACCAATTTCTTTACCGGCAATAATTTTAAATCTTTTTTGGGGGTTATTTTCATCGAAAATAAAAAGTTTTTTTCCACCATGTTTACAAACATGATCAACAGTTCCTATAATACTAACTTCTTTCTCAATTAAATTCTCAGCATTCTCAGTAATTTCGGTAACCGAAAGAGAATCGATTTTCACTTTATTATCATTGGCAGCAAACGCAACACTAAATGCAAGCACAAATATCAAAATTATAATTTTGTTTAACATAATTTTACTCCTCATTTTATTGGGATTCTAGAAATTTATTTTCTTGTTCAATAATTCAATCCAATTACAAATCAATTTAGAAACTAAAATTAAATTTAGATAATGCCTAAATTATTTAGATAGCATTTACCTTATATATTTATCTATAATCCGTAATAAAAATTACTATCAGGTAATTCTCCACCAATTAAAGCCGGTTTAGATTTTTTTAAAATTGAAAAGAATGAATCTAATTTTTCTTTCGCATCTTTTGCTCTAACATCTTTTAATAAAACATTCTGCATTGCTTTAGTTACCCCAACTTCATCTAATTGAGGAACATATTTTACTACCATTTTTGCAGTTTCTTCAGGATGTTTCATACACCATTTTGTTGCTTTTGCAAACTCTCTATTAAACAAATCAATTGTATTTGTATCTTTTAAAGTTTCACCTGTTGCAATTGTACCTGCAAATGGAATTTCATTTTCTGTATTAAATACCCTTCCCCATTCATTTTGTATATCAACTGCTCTATAAATTGTTGGAGCTATAATACTAGTAAGTCCAGATTTAGATTTTTCTATTACTGTTGACACAGCAGGATCAATTAATAAAGCATTATCTGCTCTTCGCATAATCATTTTTTGTGCTGCATCCATTGGCGAAGTAACATAGTTAAGATTGAAGTCTTTTTCAGGATTTAATCCGAGTTTTTTTGTAAGTTCCATAAAAACTATATGCGGCATATCTCCTTTAAAAGGCATAACAATTTCTTCACCTTTAAAATCTTCTATAGTTTTTTTAGTTTCATCTGTACTAACAAGCCAAATAGCACGCCAGATTGAAATGTTAAGAAGTTTAACATCTACACCCTTGTTATAAAACATTGAACCAACATTAGAAGGAACAGCAAAAAAATCAGCTTGGGCACCAACAACTAAAGCTCTTAATTGATCAGGAGTTTGCCATAAAACCAATTCCGTTTTCTTTCCTATAGTAGCAAAAACACTATCATCAAGCATTTTCATTATTGGATAAGAAACCGGAGCAAAAGGAACAGCAAATACTAATTTCTCTTTAGTGTTATCAACTTTTAGTTCTTCATGAATGTCTTTAGAACACCCATAAACAAACAGAAAGCTTATAAACAATATTATAATTTTTTTCATTTTATATCTCAATTCCTTAAAAGGTTTAATTACTAAATTGTTTTGGAAACAAAAAATATTTCATTATTAAATATATAATTTATTTGGACTAAATATAAATAATAGAATAATTTAGATTCTTTATTATACTTTCTTTTCAAACAATATTTTAATAGATATATGACAGGTTTCAATTAATAATAATAAAAATCTTCATCTGGTAATTTTCCACCAACTAAAGCTGGTTTAGAATCTATGTTGTAACTTCTTTTGGACTTAATACAGGTGGCGGTGGATCGATTACAACATCTCTAATAATATAACTTGAAGCACATTTTTCATTAGTTATATTTTTTACTTCAACAAAAATACCAAATTGTTTTTTTATCATATCCAAGTCTGCAACCCAATATAGTATAAGCTTCTTGGTATATTGTATTTTGATGATCTGTAGGAGTTTTATCCGGTAAGGGTTCCATATTTACTGCAGCAAATACTCCTAACGGATGTTTATACTCTAAATTCATAAATAGATAATGTTTTGGAACTCCGACAATTTGTTTATCTTTATAAAATCCTTCGTTGAAATAAAAATCATTATAATTATAAACTGTATTAAAGTTCAATTTATCGCCGGCTTTTGCAAATAAATTTCTGAAGATTCTAACTCCTAAACCTAACTCAACACCTTGGTGAATTGTTACATCTATAGAAAGAGATTATTTTTTTATATACATTATTTTTTTTGATTTCGACTTTCAGAAGTTTATTATAACTAAGCAATAATTAGTTTCTTAAGTCTGAATCTTATTTATTTCTTAATATTAACCGGAGAATATTTTATAATTATTTCTTCAAGAGAAATAGAAAATATCTAAACATATGCTTGTGCAGCATTTATTTTTTCAAATAATTCTTTTGGTGACTTTCCTTTTGCTAAATCACCAATTTTAAATTGGGACAATAATTCATTTATTTGAGAACTAATAAAGAGCCACTCTTTACAAAATGTACATGGATCACTAACACTACATCCAAAAAATTCAAAAAAACAATGATCAGATTTTATTTTACCATCTAATAATTCTATCAATTCATAAAGCGATAAATCCCACGCATCTTTATTGAGTCTAAATCCACCACCTCTTCCTTTAAACGAATCGACATAATTATATTTAGCAAGACGCTGAAGTATTTTTGCCGCATAATGCTTTGGTATATTCTCTTCCTTTGCCAGCTCTTCTACCATTAATAAGTTATTATCTTTTTGTCTGGCTAACCTCACAATAAGTCTAACTGCATATATGGAAGTTTTAGATATCTTCATAATATTTCCTCACTAGTCATTTTTTTATTATAGATATTTCCACTCAATAGAAAATGTTCCAGATTCACCTTTATCATCATAATAGTTGGTTATTTCAAAAGCAGCATACTTGCCATCTAGAGTTTTAACAACATAAACATAATCTTTAGGTGAAAGTGAATGATCAGCAGGATTATAGTTATACCATTCAGAAGTTATATAAGATGGTAGTACATCTTCACTTAGTGCATCACCACTAACAGACCCTACATTAGTAAATGAAACATTTTCAACTCTTTTTGCTGTAACTGATGGTCCCAACCAAACACTACTTCCAACTAATTTAATATCGTAAGCATCAGTAGCCGATACAAGCCCACTTTCAAAAGAGTAATATCTAGTCTCTGCATACGGATCATCAGATATTACTAAAACCGAATCGATATTTGTAAAATCTGTACCACCATTAGGTTGAAATTTATAGCTAAAGATTAAACTGGTAATTTTATGTGTAGTAATATCGATTTTAAAATCTTGTATATCTAGCAATGTATAATTACCCGAACAAGATTTAATTAAAAAAAGATCATTTTTAACATTAAATTGTGCATCAAACCAATTTTTTCCAATATAAGGTACACCAACATTATCATCACTTTTGAACTCTGTATCACTTGGAATTGTTTTTACATCTTTTAAAGAAACTGCATCTACAAATTTCGCAATAGATGTATTTTCTGAACAAAATATTACAGGATCATTAGGCATAGTAAAAAATTGACATGGAGCAGGTTCAGCAGTTCTAGAAGCAGCACCAAAAGCAATATCATATACTGCAGGTTCTGTTGCAGTACCGGTATTAGTACTAAATGTAAAATATTGCGTGCCATTTTGCTTTATATTATGAGACTTAAATTGCTTAACTACTTCATTGTCTTTATCTTTATCAGAAGTTGGATTATTTTCATCATCACATCCTATAAAAAGTAATGCACCCAAAAGTATATATATTAAAGTTTTCATTGTATTCCCCTCTTAGTTATAAAATATATTTTGTTGTTCAATATTTGATAAATCTGTATTTTCTAGAACTACTTCTTCGATTAACGATTCAAATTCACTATAATCTTTTGGACATATAGTTAACAAAGCAGCTCCAACTTTTATTCTAAACGGCTTATCTTGTCTTACATGCTTATCAATACGATCATATTGATAAGCAACTGTAAGAATTCTAATTAGAGCTTCTAAATCCAATCTAACTCTAACATTTTTATACTCAAGACTAAATGAATTACAGTAGTTACATTTTGATATAATACATACATTATTGTACTTGAACATAAGGTACTCCCAAGTTAAAAACGGTTAGAAACCTAAATCAGGTTTTATTAGTTCTAACCATTCATTAATTCTATCTTCTGACTTATCACTTTCATTATCTTCATCAAGTCCAAGACCTACAAATTTTCCATCTCTTTCAGCCTTAGAAAAATCAAACTCGTAGTCATCGCAAGGCCATTGCCCAACAATTTTTGCACCTTTTTCAACTATTTTATCATGTGTTATTCCCATAGCATCTAGAAAGTAATCAGCATATCCATATTGATCGCCCAAACCAAAGAGGGCAACAGTTTTGCCGGTAAAATCAATTTCATCAAGATTATCAATAAAACCTTCCCAATCACTTTGTAATTCTCCATCATACCAAGTTGGCATACCTAATATTAATTTGTCATATTTTTCCATTTCCTCTTTTGAAGAACCACTTATATCAATTACATCAACTTTGTCAGTACCTATTTTTTCAGCAATTGCTTCTGCCATTCTTTCAGTATTACCAGTATCTGATCCGTAAAATAAACCGATGTTTTCCATTTTTTTTCCTTTTTTTAGTTACTAATGTTTACTATTTCTGTTATTTTTTTTGATATATAACTTACGCCCGAATTTTTAAGCATAAAGTATGGTTTGTTCATTTTTTTACAATGAAGCTTTACACTATGACATGCATTATGACTATTGACATCTACAGGACAAAGCACATAATCTGCTTTTTGAATTGAGTGTTTTAGAGCAGTATCTCCATTTTTTAGATAACCATCATTGTGGTCAAAAACTCCGCCAAATTGCTCTTCTATAATAGATTTGTAATACGAAGTTAACTTTGACATTCCCCCAACAATCAAAACTCTTTTTGCACATAAATCCTTATTTATGCAATTTTCACATTCAGCAGCTTCATTAATATTTTCCTCAAAATTATCTTTCAATAAACTTTTTAAGGAAAGTAATTCTTTACTTTGATGATCTAGTTTCAACTTTAAGAATTTTTCTTTTTGTTCATATTCTATAATAGTATTTTCCAGATCATTAACTCTACTAACCAATCTTGCTATTTTATCTTTATGTCTGCCTCGTTCCTCCTTTATTTTTTTTACTTGTAACAATTCTGATTTTAGTTCCTCATTTTCTTTCTTTAAGGATTCAGTTATAATATTCTGTTTTTGAAACAATTTATTTTGTTTTCTAAGCTCACTGCTTAATTTTAATTTTTCTCTATTTATACACTGTATTTTACTTTCTTGCTCATCTATCACCAGCAATTTATTCTGTACAAATGGAGAAGCATATTCTTGCATTTTGTTATATGCTAAAATATGAATTATTCCGGTAATATTATACAAATCCTTTTTAGGAATATCAGGTTGTCTTAGTAAAGCATAAATATGGCCTCCTATATTCGGGTTTTTACTGATCTTTTTTAATTCTTTCAAATATTCCACATCAAGTATATTATCCCAAATATTTAATTCATTTTTATATTTAGCATCTAAATATTTTTGAATTCTATTCTTAAAATGTGTTTTTTCCTTTAATTCTGCTGTAATAATTTCATGACAATCTGCATCACTAATATTTTTTTCATCATATCTAGCTTTTTTTAACAATTTTCTTTGTTCTTTTATTGTAAAACAATGTCCGGCAATAGCACAGTGTATAGAACTAGAATAATTAGATAAATCAAGTCTCATATCAATCCCAACTCAATGTAAAATTTTATTTTTATTATTTTGTGAATGAAAAAAATATATTTGGTATTTATCCTCAGAAATCATTTCTGTTTTGTACTGCCAACCTCTTTCTAATAAAAAATCTATAAGTGATAACGGTTCGTATTTTTGTATTACTATAAAATTTCTTCTTCCAACCAATTCACCAGCTTTTATAATAACTTTTGAAAAATACTCTCTAGAATCTTCTCTTACATCCATTACTTCTACATTCTCTATATCTTCAACCATTATTTTTATCCTTTTGGGGGTCTAATGTAAAACCAATCATATATTCCGGTAATAGTAATAACTAAAAAAAATAGTGCTCCTAATGGAACTATTAAAATGTAAAAACCACCAACCAATCCTTTAAAAAATCTACCATTATGAATTTCGAAAAGATAATTCCATAAAGGCATTGCAAAGTTAGCTGTTAGCTCAAGCGGCATTTTAAATCGATTATTTATTTCAGCTTTGTTAAGTGGTAATAAACCTTGAGAATGTGCTGTTATAAATTCTTCTCCATTTGGTGTTTTGAAATATCCGGTAATCATTTTTTCTGCCGGACGAATATTGGAAACTTTTTCTTCAACTTTACCAGTTAGTTTATTAACTGATTTTCCAGTATTCTTATCCAAATAAAATAATCCACTAAATGAACCAATTAAGTATCCATCCAAATCATAATTATCAAGAACAGTTGCACCCATTACAAATATTGGTGTATTAAGACTATCTTTTCTAAAGGGCTGTTCAAAGCCGGCGGGACCGCTATAAATTCCATCCGATGTTGCTATAATTATTTCATTTTCAACTGAATCATAAAGTGCATTCTGAATTTTTTCATGCAAAGGATTATCAGATAAAAAACCAGGATAATATTCAGCATCTATTGAACCTTTAGCAATTGCTATTAGTAATGGTGGACGCATAAAAAATCCTGTTCCTGCAATAATTATTGTAATTACTGCCGTCCAAATACCTAATTTTAAATGATATTTAAATAAAAATTTATGAACTCGCTTTGCATTTTGCTTTAATGGTAATTTTTTATTTGTTCTGAATGTCATCATTTTAGGATAATACCAAATATAAAAAGCGGAGATACTTAAAAAGAAAATTATTATGCCAACTAAATCAAATAGTAATTTTCCGGGTAAACCCCAAATTCTTCCATCGTGTAAATGAAAAAATAAATCAATAAGAGATACTTCACTTTTTAGTTCATCTATTTCCGGTGTTACTTTTTTATACCCAAATAAAGGATTTGAAATTTTAGTCTGATATATATTAGATTCACTAAAAACAACTAAGTTATTCCTAATTTTTAATATTCTCTTTATTGCTTCATCTTCATCACCCAAGTCAATCTTTTTCCACAATCCTTCATTAATATTACTTACAAATAATCCGATGTTTGAACCAGCAAATAGTAAATCTATTGAATCTGTTTCATGTAAATAAATATCATTTGTTTTAAAATAAAATGGAGATTCAGGGTAACCTTTCATATATGATTGGAATGTAATTCCATTATCTTTTGTTTCCCAAATACCTTGTTTACCACAAACAAAAGCTCTTTGGTCATTTTTATTAGAATAAATCATTTTAATAAGAGAACTTCTATTCCAATTTGACAAATGATACTGAGATGGAACCAACCATTGAGGAAGTGAAATATTAGAAATTATTTCAGGATGATTCATTAATATTCCTGAAATACTTTCCCACATAAGAAAAAGTATTAAGAATAACCCCAAATATTGATGTAACCATTTCGATATTTTAAAAATTCTTTTCAAATGTTTATTTTTATTCTAAATTTTTATTGCCAATTGTATTTTATACCCGCATACCATTCTCTACCAGGCATTGGTCCCCAAGTTTTATTAAAATAGTCTGTTAAATTTCTCAATCCAGAGTACAATGACATATTATCATAAATCTTATAATTTATATTTGTATGAAGAAGTAAATATCCATCAATATCATGTTTTACAATTTGATGCAATCCATCTTCTGACCAATAGTACTGTTTTCCAAAAAACTGCCCTCTAAAATTGATTGAAAGAAACTCGATTAAGTTAACACTTAAAGAAAAATCTGCTTTATGCTTTGATCTAAATGATAATGCTTTATCTGATTCAAAATCTTTTGAATCGAAGAAACTATATCCAATTTTACAGTTTAAGAAATCATATGGAAAAATTTCAGCCTCAAAATTTCCGCCCCAAGTATTTACTTTATCTAAATTTTGAGTGCGGTGCATATAAAACCCATCACCATCATATCCTAAATCTTCATAATCAATCAAATTATTAATATTATTATAAAAGATGTGAAACCGAAGATGAAAATTGCTATTGTTCCAATATTCAAAATCTCCTTGATACGATATAGATTTTTCCGGTTCTAAATCCGGATTTCCTAAAATATGTTTTTTTACATCTGAATTTTTATATTCAATAAAAAGTTCTTTAAAAGTTGGGGCACGGAATCCTTCTGCATACGAAAACCTAATTCTAGAAGTATTTGAAGATTTTACCATTAAAGAAACTTTTGGACTAAGTTGGCTTCCGTAAACCAAATGAGCATCTATTCTTAAACCTCCCAAAGCTACTAACCATTTGCTGGCTTCTATTTCATCTTGCAAGAAAAAATTATGCAATGTACTATTTTGTTCAGAACCTAAAACTCTATCAGAAGTTATTTTTTCATACTCTATTGAGTAACCCCCATTTATTAGATTCAATCCTAATTTAGTATCAAATAAAACGTCTCCACGTAACAATTTTTCGTTCGTTATATCCCCTTTTTTATAAAATCCGGAACTCAATACTAATTTGTCATATTTATGTTCGTATTGAGAAAATTCTAATCCCGCTTTTATGTTAAAGTTCTTAAAAAAATTTTTTTTACTTAATTCAGTTCTACCGGCAAAATGATCATTTAAATAATGATCTTCAAAAATTTGACTTCCTTTTACAACATGTTCTTCTTCAAAATAAAATGTGTTTATATTTAGTTTTAAGTCCTCAGAAAAATTACCAACAATATTAAATTGACCATGATATTTATCATAGGTTGTTCCATCTTCCGAAGCAGTTTCTTTATCTAAATCATATCCATCATATTTTCTATAACTAAAATTAAAAGCAGGTTTCCAAATTGAAATTGGAGCACTAATAGCAATATTTCCATCAAATCTTCCGTAACTTCCGGTAACTAAATCTGATGCAACACTAAAATTATTATTATTTTCTTTTGTAATAATATTTATAACTCCGCCCATTGCCTCACTACCATAAAGTGCAGATGCTGCTCCTTTTACAATTTCAATTCTTTCTACTTGCGACAAAGGTATTTCTGAAATATCAAGCTGTCCATCAACTCTTCCAATCATTTTAATTCCATCAACAAGAACATGAATATGCTGACTACTAAACCCTTGTATTTCTACTGTATTTCTTCCGGTGTTGAAATAATTTTCATAAATAACTATTCCACTTATTTCAGATAAGGCTTGACTAATATCACCTACACCAGAATTTTGTAATTGTTCTTTACTAATTACTCGTGTTGTAACAGGGGTATCTTTCAAAAATCGTTCTGTTTTTGTTCCAGTTACAACAATTTGATCTAAATTAAGAAAAGATTTTTTTAATGGAATGATAAGTTTATTTTCATTCAAATTTTTTAAATCAATAATTTGATTATGATAACCGAGATATGATACAATAAGAGAATTGTCAGAATTGTTATTCTGATTAATATTTAATAAAAACTCTCCTATATCATTTGTCGTTACTCCAATGTCGGTGTCTTGTAAGTAAACATTAGCTCCAGGTAATGGCTCATTAGAATTAGCATCAATAACCTTACCGCTAATTAAATGTTGACAAAAAAATGTAGAATTTATTAAAAATAGTAAATTCGATATATATATAAATAGCTTTGTAATCTTCATTAATTTAATTAAGATTTGATCTTAATAGTAAATAAAAGATAAAAACAACTTTTTATCAATACTAAAATTTTAGTATTAGGAATAGTAATTCTAACTCCCATTTAAGAAATTCATAATCTTCACATTAATCTATTTCGATCATACCTTTGTGTTTGTTTGTAATTATATTTACTAAAATTTTGGAATGTTTTCAGCAAATTTTAATTTCTCACTTCCATTTTTTTTCTGTAAAACATTCTCCAAGAATCTACAATACCTATATTTCTCATATAACTTTACAATTATTTGTAATCTTATTTTTGCCGACATAATGATTTCATAACTGATTCCGGTAACTCAGTCACTTTTAACACTATTGATTCGATAACTTCTTTAAAGTCATAATAATCAGAATGATATACAGTAAGTGAAGCTATACCAAAAACAAACTTAAATGGTAATGCTTTATTCTGAAGTTCTTCATTTTTTTCATAAGTATAAATTGCAGCTAAAATATTTCTTAAGTCTTCAAAACTTAAATGAAGCCTAACATATCTATAATTGAGATGTAATGCTCCACATCGCATACATTTAGTAATTGAGCAAATACCATTTCCTTCAATAAACTCTTGATTTTCTTGAGACAAAGTTTCTCCTATTCTTTACTATAATTACTAATAAATAAAGATTATGTTTATTCAGATTAAATTTAGAAAAGAAGATAAGAATTTTTAGTCCTTTTTCTCAATACTACATATTGAGTATTTTTATTACTAAAATTATAGTAAGATAAAATTTTAGGATTTATATAACTAGAAATGTAATATTTAACTGTTTTGTAGAACTTCAGATTTTATGAAAAGTACTTTTTTTAAGATGTAATTAAAAACAATGGTTAGCTTAATTATATTCCGGAAAATTAATAATTTTATTTTGAAGAGTTTTAGCAATTAATTGTGGAGTACTTTTTACTTTCATTTTCCGCATAATATTTCTTCTGTGTGTAAGAACAGTATTTTTACTAATAGTTAAAACATCAGCTATCTCCTCATTTTTTTTACCAGAGATAATATATTTTAATATTTCTTTCTCTCTTAAACTAATTTCTTCTTTTGAGGATTTTGCTTTTGTATTCCTACTCATATTTTCCATTACAAACGAAGAAATGTTTTTATCGTAAAAAACCTTTCCACTATATATTTTTTTTGTTGCTAATATTAAATCTTCTTGAGATGTATTCTTTAGTAAGTAACCTTCAAAATTATGCTTTAATAATCGAATAATAGAATTTTTATCATCGTTATCAATTAGAACAAGTGTTTTAAGACGGGGATGTTTTTTTCTAACTTGTTCTAGGAATTTCACATTTTTTTCTTCATTCTTTTCAATTTCAAAAATTAAAACATCTGGCTTAAATGTTTCAATTTCATCCAATAATTTTTCGTGGGAAACACCAAAAACATCAAAATCACGCAATCTCTGCAAAATACATGTGATTGCAAAATTCATTAAAAAATATTTATTGGCAATTAGTATTTTAATTTTCTTCAAAGTTTACCCGAATTTAGGAAAAATGTGAGTATGATTAAAACAGTTAGTACCCATTTTTATGGATATAAATTTAACCGTAAGAAATATATATTTACTTTATCGCTAAATATACAAATATAAACGATAATTATCTAAACCTAATCTTAATAAAGATAATTTTTGTAATATAATAGTTTTTTCATTTTTGTAGTGATAAACACTTATTAAGCATAAAATAAATCTAAGATAGTTACTTTTATAAAGAATTGACAAATTTCAAAAGTTGTTTTCTTTCTTTTTTAGTAAGATATTTAAAATTATCTCTTACTTTCTCAGCTTCTCCACCATGCCATAAAATTGCCTCTTCCACACCTCTAGCTCTACCATCATGTAAAAGAAAAGTATGTCCATTTACAAGATTAATTAAACCAATTCCCCATAAAGGAGGTGTACGCCATTCAAAACCAGTTGCAAGAAAATCAGGTCTGTGATCTGCTAAACCTTCCCCCATATCGTGAAGCAATAAGTCTGTATAAGGAAAAATTCTTTGGTTTGATAATTCACTAATATCATGAGTACCCGTAGTAAATTCGGGATTATGACAAGAATTACACCCAACTTTTGTAAAGAGTTCTCCTCCCTTTATTACATCAAAATCTTCAAAATCTCTTCGAGCAGGTATTCCAAGAGTTTGAACATAAAATGTAACATCATCTAGAATTTCTTGGGTTACTTCCGGATCATCGCTTAAGGTATCGCAGAGCGGATTACCATGACAGCTTTCCATACTAAAATATGGATTGGTAACACCCATATCTTCTTTATAAGCTCCGGCATTTTGCTGAAGCACTGTAGGATTATTAGCTTTCCATCCAAATCGACCGAATATTGTTTTACCTTTGCTAAAATCCCAAACATAATTTGGTTTACCAGAAATACCATCTTTATTAGTATCGAACTCATCACTTAAAGCTAGAACATCTTCTTCCTTTATTGCTTCAAGTAAACCAACACCAAATACTACTGGTGCAACTCTTGGAGAAATCAATAAATTATCTTGTGGTACTCGTCCGGTTATTGTGTAATGGGGTTTACGCAATGAATATTTTTCTCCATCAGGATATTTACCTGACACTTCTACGTAGGTAATTTGAACTGTCCCTTCTGGTTCAAAATTAAAAAGAGATTTGTTTTGTAGCTGTGTCCCAAAACCCGGTAGTGGATTCGGTCCTCCAAATTCATCCTTACCTGGTAAACTTATTCTTAGAAAAAATGATTCCAGAGTAGTTCCATCTTCCGGAGGTAATCCCCTGCCATCACCAACATGGCAATTTTCACAAGAACTATTATTGAAAATTGGACCCAAACCACTATTAACTAATGCAGGAGCTTTTACAAATAACTGTTCAAAATCTACATCCCCATCTAAATGTCTGACTAAATTTTCTCCTACCAAATTAGGAGCCGGTTGCCCAAAGGCTCCACTATTAGCAAAATCTACCGTTAAATCTCCACCAACTCTTTTCTCACCTTCATCTATTTTTTTTCTTTTAATATCAATTGGATTTTCTTCATCACAACCAATTAAGACAATTACCAACATAAGCGATAACTTTAAAAGATTTCTAACAGCAAATTTCATATTATAAAGACTCCAAAAATTTAATCATCGCATTTCTATCTTCTTTAGGAAGATTCTTAAAATATTCCCTTGAGAAATTAGCTTCTCCACCATGCCACATTATAGCTTCTTCAAAATTTCTTGCTCTTCCATCATGAAGAAAGTAAGTGTGTCCATTAGACATATATTGTAATCCAATACCCCAGAGCGGAGTAGTTCTCCATTCTGAACCGGAAGCTTCACCACTAGGTCTTCCATCCGCAAGTTCAGGTCCCATATCATGCAATAGTAAATCGGTATATGGATTGATTAGTTGATCTACTACTTCAGGAACATTTGTACCACCAATTGTTTTAATCATTTTTTTAGTAGTACGAATATTTGTTCTATGACAATTAATACAAGTTGCTTCTCGAAATAATTTTTCACCTCTCAAGACCAATGGATCATTGATATTTCTTCTAGCTGGAACACCTAAAGTATGTAAATAATAATCAACAGCATTCATATCAGCGTCAGATATATCGGGGGCATGATGTAAAACAGAATCCGGAACATCAGGATTTTGATCGGAATAAGATTCATGTGGAAATCTATTATTTGTAGCGCCAATATCGGAAGTAAATGAAATTTCAACTGTTAAATCAATATTTTCTGCTTTATGATCTATATGCCCTACTCTTTTATTACCATTTTTGTCAGTTGTATAATTTGGTCTACCTGAAATAATATTATTTGATTCTTCTGGTTGTTTTGCAGCAATATCTAAAATAGTTTCATCAGGAATTGCAAGAATCAATCCTAAACCAATATGCCTTAATGGTATTCTTACAGATGTAAGTATATCTTCAGGTACACTACCAGTTATCCAATCAGAAAATGAATAATGAGGTACAGCAAGTTCATATGTTTCTCCATCTGGATATTTATGGGTTTCAAAAGTGTAATCAACATGAACTCTTGCTTCAGGTTTTGCACCAAAAATGGCTTGATCGTGTATTACATATCCAACACCGGGGATTACTCCTCCATTAGAGCTATTAACAAATGCCAAAAAAACTGAATACCCACTACCTGAGCCACCTTCTGTCCATAATGTAGGTCTAGTTCTTCCATTAGAGTTATGACAAGAATTGCAAGAATAATTATTATAAACAGGACCTAATCCGGAAAATTTAGGACCCTTAGAAACACGAGGAGTCTCATAAATTAAATCACCTTCTAAATGTAGATCAAGGTCTGTTATATTAGGAGCAGGATCTTTAAAAGCTAAACTAGTAGTGTTAAATACTGTTAAATCTCCTCCGGAAAAATATCTAGGATCATTTTCTTCTATTTCAGGAGGAGTCGATTTATCTTCACATCCAATATTAAACACAATAATTAATAAAAATGTAACGAATAAGTTTAAATATCTCATTTTATTCTATCCATATTAATTGGCAAAGACTTATAAAGTATTAAATTCTTAAGGAAATCTAAACTACTAAATTTCCTTAAGAATTTCTTCTGAAGTCTTTATAAGTAATTATAAATTTATAATTTTATTGTTTTACTAAACTCTTTGCTTCACCAATTGTTTCTAATAAAGCTTTACAAGCTTCCATTGCAACAGGAGCTTCTGAAGCACTTAGATTATTTCTGAATGGAGCAGGAATAGCAGCAATTGCAGTTATTGCATTATCAATTTCATTTTTAAGTTTTGCATCTAAATCGCTATTTTTTGATTTAACAAAATCACTTATACTAGCACCTGAACCACTACTTGTATAAACATTTTTTATACTTTTAATATTATCTTGAAAATCTGTTAAAGAATTCCAACTGAACCAAGATTCAACATCAAGAACATCTTTTGATTCATATGGATCTTTTATTTTGCCATTACCAACTTCGTCAGCAATTGTTTCTAATCCGCCAAATAATTCTTCAATTGCATCTTCTTGAGAAGAATAACGGCTACCTGGTTTACCTGCATTTATAACTTCGGAAGCAAAACCATTTTTCCAATCATCATATAATTCCTGAGTTTGATCTGCTAATACTTGAGTAACTGCAACCAAATATTCTTTTTCACGATCAGTAATATCAGAAACATTTCGCGTTTGTCCATCTCTAAAAATTAAATATTCAATTGTGTGAAAACCTCTTAAAGCAAATCCTAAACCTTCAAGAATAAAATCAGGTGTTAGTTCAAGACTACTTGCTAATACTTCATCCAATTGAGCTTTATCTAAAGGCCAGCTATCTAATGAAGGGTCATAGTTTCTGAATGCAACAGGACCAAATAAAAATCCTTCACTTGATTCCCAATGTGTTCTTGCTGATATCCATGCTTCAGAACATTTTTGTAAATCTGCTTGCTTACCTGTTGAATGGAAATTTTGAACAGCACTATTCAACTTACCAGCTTCTGTTGCTAAATTAGAATATGTTTTTACTATTGTGTTTTCTGTAACATTTTTTAGTATAGCAGTAAAATCGTATCCTGACTTAGGTCCGACAGGATCATTTTTATCATCATCTGAGCATGATGTTATAAAAATAAGTGAGCTACATATTAAAACGAGTAGCAATATCGTTCTTTTGTATGTTTTCATTTTGTTTCCTTTTTTTTGTGATTATTAAACTATAGTTTGCATACTGTTTTATATGCTTAAAAAATTCGCAAAAAAACCAATTCCTAAAGCAAAAGTGTTTTCCTTGTTAAAGTTGGAATTCCCAACTGTTCTCATAGAATAATCAGCTTTTATAACTAGATTATACAATGGGAAATAATTTAGTCCAAAAGTGAGAATATTTCTTTTATATCTAGGTACAGCAAAAACTCCTTCATGAACTTCGTGCATTGTGTTATAAAACTCATATCTTAAGAAAGGGTAAAGTTTTTGTTTTGTTTCTTTATCGAAAAAATCTAAAACTTCATATCCCGCCTCAATAGACCAAGCCATTGCAGCTTTAGCAACGGGAGTACGAGGTGAAGGAAGATTTCTTGATAAATAAATATTCTTTCTAGTAACAATATCTGCATTTTGCAAGTTTCCATAAATATAAGTTCCTCTTGCAATAAAAGATTTGTGTTTTAAGTTAAAGTGAGCTTCTGCTAAAGTAACATTAGCATCTGTTCCTTTCATATCAGATTTTTTAGGCCTATTACCTGCACTATTTCCAATATATCCTGATACTCCTAATTTCAATCCTTTAATTCCAATGTACTCTAAACGTGCAGCAAAAGCCATGTTGGTAGCTCTTGTCAGTTCAAATACTTTTTGATGTCCTTTTTTTATCCAATTTTCAGAAGAAAAACCTGTTGCATCTAATCCATTTACAAGTTGTAAATGGTAACTGAAACCAGAATATTGACCAAAAATCTCTAGTCCTGTTTCGTGCCAAACACTTGGTAAAAATGCTGTTTCGGCTTCTGGTCTTATTGTGGTAAAAAATTGGTGTGGTAAATGACCTTTATTTAGAAGACCAAAACTAACCGGAAAATGTCCCGCTCTTAAATTAAAAGCTTTGGAAAACATTTTAGTAATATGAAATTGTTCTAAAACAATTTCTCCACCTTTTTCTATTTCAGACTCATATTCACCAAACTCTTCATATTCTAGTTCTAAAGCAGAACCTGTACCAAGATGTTCAAATTCTATTTCAGTTTTGAAAATAATATCATCACTTAAATTATATTTAAACTCAAGTACAAGACGAGGAGCATCAATAATAGCTCTATTATCCTTTTCAGAGCCAGTAGGCCTGTTTTGATTAGGCCCATAATTAAAATGCTGATATAATAATTCTCCATAAGCACCAATTGAAAAATCATTTTTTTGACCGAATAAAGGACTTAAATAAGAAAAACAAACTATTATCAAAAGAAATAAAAATTTATATATATACTTCCCCAAATATCCTCCTATATTAATAATTGTTATGTAAACTTAGTCTAAATAAGGATAGAAATCAAGGAAGAATGACTATATTAGTATTAAAAATTCTGCTAACTTATAGCATCAACGAATTGCCTTGTTCGATTTAATAAAATAAACCAACAATCAATTGAGTAAAAACAATTAATAAAACCAGAGCAAACGGATAAACTGTTGCATAAGCAACTTTAGGCGCATTAGATGAAGACAAAGAATCAATAGAACTTAATGCAGGAGTTGAAGTCATGCTTCCAGTAAGTGCACCCATTAATGTTAAAAAGTTAATCTTAAATATGTAAGTACCAATAAGAACTGTAATTATCATTGGTAATAATGTAATTACAGCACCTACAGCTAATAATTCATACCCTGTCTCATTTAATAAAGATACAATATTTTGTCCGGCATTTGTACCAACTGCTGCTAAAAAGAATAACAAACCAAGTTTCCTCAATAATTGATTGGATTCCCCAGCAACATTCCATAATAATGAGCCTGTTTTACCGATTTTACTTAAAATAATAGAACTTATTAAAACACCTCCGGTTAAACCGATTTTAAAACTATACTCTCCTAAAGGAATTGTAATCATTCCAATTATTACTCCAATTATTATTCCAAGCGAAATTGGTAAAAAATCTAAATCTACAAGACTTTTTCTATTATCTCCAAACAATTCGGATACTTGTGTAATATCTTCCTCAGAACAAGCAATCTTTATTTTATCGCCGTACATTATTTTTGTATGTGCTCTGGGAGCAATATCAATACCACTTCTTCTTATTGAAGTTGCCGTTGCATTATACTTAGAAAATAGTGAAATCTGAGAAAACGATTTATTAACAATATTTTTATTAGTTACTAAAAAACTTCTTACAATAAATTTCTTGCCTAAAGGAATTTTTTCATCCGTTTCATTTCCAATTAAAAGTTTAATCTTTTGTAAATCTTCTTCTGTACCTACAGCTTTAATTACATTACCTTTATGTAAAATAGTAGAAGAATTAGGAGTAAATGTATTTCCATCTTGCATTACTCTGGAAATATTAGTTTTTGTCATACTTCTTATTTTTAATTCACCAATTGATTTATTAAAAATATTAGGATTTTCTATAACAAAATTTCTATTAATAATTTTTGGGAAATCGGAAGAAATCTCATTCATATAATCAATTTCTTCCTTTTGAATATCTATATTAAATAACTTATTAGCTATTTTAATAAACAGAATTACACCAAGCACACCAAAGGGATAAGCTAGACCATAACCAATTGAAGAAACTGTAGAATGAGTACTTTCAATTGCAGCCGCTAAACCAGGCGTACTTGTAAGTGCTCCTGTAAAAAGACCAACTGCAATATCAATCGGAATTCCTAATCCCATTGAAAATGTAACTGTAAGTATAGCCGCAGTAATAATCGTAATTGCTGCTAAAGTTATTAAACTGACACCGTGTTTTTTAAAAGACTCAAAAAAACCGGGACCAGCTTGAATTCCAACAGAATAAATAAAAAATATCAATCCTATTTTCTGAACTATATTTGGCATTTTTACACCAAAATGGCCAAAAACAAAAGCAACAAATATCACCGCAGAACTATCAAGTGATATACCTTTAATACTTATATTCCCTATTGCTATTCCTATAGCTATAATTAGAAAAAATGCTACATAGGGATTAAGAAAAACTTCCATATTAATCCTTTTTATAAACTATATTGTTGAAAAATTTATTCCACTTCCAATTAATTCAAAATTCTTAAACTTAAGCTTGAATTAAGGAGAAATAATTATACAATTTTGATGCTTTCTCATTTCTTAATAATATTGTATAATTTGATTATTTTAGGTTTTAGCTAGTCATAGATTAAAAATAATTTCTTTTTACATTCCTCTATGGCATCTCTTATTGAATGAGTGAATTGCATTTTATTTACTTCAACTAAGAATGAACTAAGCTCAACTTTAGCTTTTCCAAAAGTAATATCATTACCTTCAATTATAAAACCTTTTTTACGTGCTTCTCTTAAAATCACTTTATTCATAGTTTCCCCACTATGTTCTATTAAACATTTTCTAATAAGAAAGATTTAGGAAATACAAGAATAGATACTTCAGCCTTTATTCCCGAAAGCTTCTTTATTGAAATTTTTAGGCAGGTCTCCTGGCTTGTCTTATCTTTAACGCCTTCCCATTCATTAAGAACAGTGACAAATTATTAAAGACATAAATACGACTTACAGTTGCGGGTACAGCTTCGGACTATCCTCTAGAAATCACCGAATTCCCTTTTAATTCTTTGAAAGAAACCTATAATTAATTTATAATATGTAAAAATAATATAATTGTATGTATGAAAGCAAATAAACTAAGACATAATTAAAAAATAAGAGTAATTATTAAATTCTTTAAATATTTTTAATCTTATTTATTTGAAGACACCAACAATTTATTACAAACAGTTTTAGTTAGAGTTTTACTTATTCCATCTTTTAGTTTTACAACAACACTACCATCAAATTTTTCAATATTTTCAATAACAAATTCATCATTTAATTTAATTTTACGATTGTTAAGAAAACGAATAAGGTCATCTGGGGAACCATCCAGCCCTACTAGTTGTACTTTTTCACCAATTTTACATTCAGAAAGTTTAACATTATGTAGATTTTGAATACAGCCTTTTCTATCAGGAATAGGTTCACCATGCGGGTCAAATTTTGGATGCCCAAGTAACTCATCCATTTTTTCAAAAAGTTTTTCAGATTGAATATGTTCAATTTGTTCAGCAATATTATGAACCTCGCCCCAACCAAAATCCATTTTTTCTACTAAAAACATTTCGGTTAATCTATGTTTTCTTAAAATAAGAGCGGCTTCTTTTTTCCCTTTTTTGGTTAGCTTTATCGGTTTATAACTCTCATAAATAACCAATTTTTTTTCAGCAAGTTTTTTCATCATACTATTCACTGTAGGCATTTTAATTCCAAGAGCTGAACTTAATTCTTTAGAATTAACTCCCCCATTTTTATCAGAAAGCATGAATAATGTCTTTAAATAGTTTTCTTCAGTAAATGTTTTCATATATGCAAAAATACAAGATTAAACATGCTTAATCAAATATTTTTTCGCATATTCTTCTAATATAATTCTTGATATTTACTAAATATATTGTTAGGTTTATCTAACTTTTTAATTAGATTATTATTTTTAGGAGAATTATAAATGAATAGGTTAATTTTTATAGTAATATTTTTAATTTCAGTTGTAAATTTGGCTCAACAAAGAATTTATGGCACTATATTGGATAGTGAAAATAATCCATTATATTCTGCAAATGTTTATATAGGCGAACTTGAAATTGGTGCTCAATCAAATTTTAATGGAAATTTTTCTATTGAGAGAATTCCGAAAAACTTAAAGAAGGTTAATTTAAAAGTATCTTATATTGGCTATAAGACTGTTGAAAAAGAAATTAAATTACCTCAAGACAATCCGCTAAAAATTATTCTTGAAGTTGATGTTCTAAACACAGAAGAAGTTGTAGTTACCGAAAACCGCGAGGCTGTTTATTTGAGAAATTCACCTGTAAAAGTAGAGGTAATCACTTTACAACAAATTGAAAAAAACTTTTCTATCGATTTAACACAAGCTTGCCAATATACACCTGGTATAAAAGTCCAAAATAACTGTGGTGTTTGTGGAACAAGTGATATCAGAATACAAGGTTTAGAAGGGCAATACTCCCAAATTCTTATTGACGGTTTTCCAATAATTTCTAATCTTGGAACTGTTTACGGTCTGATGGGAATTAGTACATCTAACATTAAACAAATAGAAATAGTAAAAGGACCGGGAACAATTTTATACGGACCCGAAGCCGTTTCTGGAACAATGAATATTATTTTAAAAGATCCTTCTTCAATGAGTCCGATTTCTTTAAGTTTAAGTGGAACTTCTCATCTTGAACATTCTGCAGCTTTCTCAGGAGTAAAAAGATGGGATAATGTAGCTTCTTCTTTAACATTAGACTACGCGGGGAATTACAATAAGATCGATGAGAATAATGACAACTATACAGATGTTCCACTTTTTGAAAGATATTCAATATTGAACCAATGGATGGCAGATTTAAATAATACAACTTCGCTTAAAGTTTTTGGTAGATATTATTACGAAAATCGATCAGGTGGTGAATTAAAATGGAACGAGTCCTACAGAGGCGGAGAAATATATTATGGAGAATCAATTTATACTAAACGTGGTGAACTTTTTGGGGGATTACAAAACTCTCTATCAAAGACTACTGACTTGAAATTTAATTTTAGCGGTATTTATCATGATCAAAATTCTTATTACGGAAGTACTTTTTACGATGCAAATCAATTTACTTCTTATATAGACGCACTAGCAATAAGTCAATTAAACGATAATAATTCGCTTACTTTAGGTACAGCCTTTAAATATGATGTTTATGATGATAATTCTTCTGTAACAAAAGAACCTGTTGATTCAAGAATATTTTCATTATTTGCTCAAAACGAAATGAAATTAGGCAATATTATTACAACCAACTTAGGACTACGATATAATTATCATAATGTACAAAAATCTATTTGGCAGCCTCGAGTTTCTGTAAAAATATCACCATCACTGCTTACTAACATTAGATTATCTTTCGGTACCGGATTTAGAACTGTAAACTTATTTAC
>PDWI01002963.1_pt1 | contig 24805 bp, 18 predicted proteins | sample 1430891 | NCBI WGS metagenome assembly PDWI01 (sample SAMN01162508, study PRJNA174530) | Oral metagenome, whole genome shotgun sequencing project. | biome: Marine environment; feature: Marine mammal; material: Swab sample of the gingival sulcus; isolation source: swab sample of gingival sulcus...
TGCCATGAATATTGTCAGGGTGGCTGGATTTTCTCCGGGACGATTGATTTTTGGTTTTATGCTGGCGACGGCAATTCTTTCTGCCTTTGTTTCTAATACTGCGACCACTGTGATGATGATGCCGATTGGGCTGGCAATCATCGCTCATGTTACCGCCGAGGGCAGCCGCGAAGGATTGGATGCTTCCATTGATTTTTCTCCTGAAAAATTTGCTTTCGGGATCAATTTGATGCTTGGTATTGCCTATGGTGCCAGTATTGGCGGCATTGCCACCCTTATTGGGACACCGCCGAATACCGTTCTCGCCGCTTATTTGGAAAAAACCTATAATTATGAAATAACTTTTCTTAACTGGCTGAAGATCGGCGTGCCTTTTGTGTCCATATTTCTACCGCTTTGCTGGCTGTGGCTGACCAAGCTTGCTAATCCGATGAAGTTGAAAAAAGTCCCTGGCGGTCGTGATTTGATCAATGAAGAGCTTGCCAGAATGGGGAAAATGAGTCCAGGAGAACGCTGGACGGGGCTGGTTTTTGTGTTAACTGCTACTGGCTGGATTTTTCGTCAGCAGTTAGAGCCCCTTTTTCTTGATGCCTCTCTGGTTAATGATTCGGTCATTGCGATGACTGGAGGGCTTCTTCTTTTTTTGATCCCTGTAGATCTTAAGCGCAATATCTTTGTTATGAACTGGCAGTGGGCATCAAAGCTGCCCTGGGGGGTGCTTCTTCTTTTTGGAGGAGGGCTAGCCATGGCAGGAGGTGTAAAAAACACTGGTCTTGCGGCATGGATTGGGGGACAGGTGAGTCTGCTTGAGGAGGCTCCGGTGCAGGTCTTGCTTATTGCTGTTGCCGTTTTAACTATTTTTTTGACAGAGCTTACCTCAAATACCGCAACAGCGGCGACTGTCATTCCTATTCTGGCAGCGGTTGCCATTGGTGTTGGTCAGGATCCTTTGCTCCTTGTGGTGCCAGCGACGCTGGTTTCTTCTTGTGCTTTTATGCTGCCCGCAGCAACGCCTCCAAATGCGATTGTTTTTGGTTCTGGCTATATTTCAATTCCACAGATGGTCAAAAGCGGGGTCGGGCTTAACCTTATTGGCATTGTGTTGTCGGTTTCTGTCGCCTGGTTCCTGGTTAGACCGATTTTTGGTGTTGTTCTTGGTGTGGTTCCTGAATGGGCTTTAGTTGGGAGGTAAAGAGGTATAGAAAAAATCCGGCAGGAGCATATTGCTCTTGCCGGAAGATGACAGGCCCTCGTTTATCGTGACCCCGGAAAAGAACCTGTGGTACTGTATGGGCGCCTGTGATGGAGGCGGGCACGTATTCAGCCTGGTCCAAAAGGCGGAAAACGTATCCTTCCGCAATGTTTTCAGATATGGCGTCCATTGAGAAGGGCATACGTCACCAGCAGGCGCCAGAACCGCTCCCGCACCCCCGAAGGCCTGTCCAGGCCCATGCGGGCCAGATAGGGCGCGGCCGTTTCCGGGGGACGGAGACTTTTGCACAGAAGACCCGGCTTGATTCTGGGGAAGGGTTTTGCTCCCGCCTGGGCCTTCAGGCCTTTCAGGGCCCGGCCCAGAACCAGTTCCTCCGGCGCGAAATCCGTTCCAAAGGGCAGGGACGGGAACATGCCGTTCTTCCGGTAATACGCCGTTTCTTTTTCCAGCCGTTCCGGGTAATTATTGCGGAACTGGTCCGGAATCCGGTAATCCGCCGGCAGTTTATGATGGCGCACGGCCTTGCGCAATAACGCATCCTGAAACCGGGAATCCGTGATGTTCAGGATTTCCGCTGCCACCTCCCAGTCCCGTTTTCCCCTCACATCCGCGATGCCGTATTCCGTGACCATGATATCCCGCAGGTGCCGGGGGATGGTGACATGCCCGTAATTGAACAGAATATTGGACGAAATCCGGCTGCCGCGCGTCCGGGTGGACCGCAGCATCATGATGCACCGGGCACCGGGCAGGGCGTGGGCCATGCTCACGAAATTATACTGCCCCCCCACCCCGCTGATCACGGTGCCGTCTTCCAGCCCGTCCGATATCACGGCGCCGCCCAGGGTGATCATGAGGGCCGCGTTGGTGAAGCGGCCGTCCTTTCGCTGGAGAAATTTCAGGTTCTGGCTCGCATAGGGACATCCATAGGCCTGGTTGACGTGAAAAACACTGGTCATTTTAAAAAGCCGGCGTTCCTCCTCGTCCATTTCCCGCAGCTCGTCATAGAATTGACGGGGACCGATAAAAAAACCGGCATGGACCAGGGTGCCGTTTTTCAAACCGGATCCAAGGCAGGCCTCGGCCACGGTCCGCCGCGCGGCGGGGCTGGAAAAATCTGCGGCCACTTCCCGGCCGTCCCTGGAAAGTACCCCATCGGCCCATTTCCAGTCATCGGACAGAATGCCGAAATATTGCATCCGCCGGATATCCGCCCCGGACGGAAATTCCGGAACCGCGCCGATATCATGAAGGGCCTCCAGGGAATCAGGGCCGGGGGGATCGGAAAGACGGCCGGCGTTGAGCAGTTCCTGGATGCCTTCATCGTCATAGACCCGCCGCTTGAGCACCCCGCTGCGATAGAGTTCTATATAGCCGTCCACCAGCATTTCGGTGGAGCCGTAAAGACCGTCTTCAAATGGATCGGTACCGCCCGCATCCGCGATCACCGGGGCGCAATGATCCAGTATCCGGGTTTCCTTGAGCAGGGCCTTGTACATGGCATTATTGGTCTGCCGCTGGTTCAGGGCATGAACCACGCCGTCACCCAGGTTGCCAATGCCGATCTGCAGGGTGCCGCCATCACGGATCAGGGCCGACGCATAAAGGCCCACCAGATGATCCGCCATGGCCAGGGGCATTTTGGGAGGGCCGAAAAGCTGGTGATGGGGGCGGGGGGTGTCGATAATAACGTCAAAGAGTTCGGGCGCAACGTCGGCGGAACCGTACATGAAGGGCAGCCGCTCGTTGACCATGCCGATATAGGAAATGCTGTCCCGACCGAAGCCGCTTTGCACCATGGAATCTATCACATCCAGGGCGACATCCGAATTGCTCGACAGACTGTAGCGGCCGCCGTCGGGATGCGGCGCGATGAGCTGGGTCAATACATTGGGTCTGAGGCGGACGATATCCCGCGCGATATGGGTATAATTGGCACTGACAAACTGGCGCTGGGCATAGGGAATGCGGGTATAAGCACCCGGCCGGTGAAAATATTCCACAACTTCCACATTGGCGGGCAACCGGTTTTTCCGCATGGCCTTTACATGCTTCAGATCGGGATAATCGCCGAATACCCGCTTGACAAAGGGAGACAGAAAACGTTTTTCCAGCTCGCTGCTCCAGGAAGGCGTTTCCAGGGTCAGGGCCGTCGCGATGACCAGTTCCAGGTCCGGGTTCTGCTCCGCCCGTTCGTAAAATGCGTTGATCACGGGGTTGGCCTTGCCCAGTCCCATGACGGAAGCCAGCACAATGCGATGGCCGTTTTTACGGATAATATCATCCACGGCGGCATCCACGGATTCATATCGTTGCGGCGAAGACGGTGTCATTTCGTCCCTTTCTCCGGTATCGAAATCCGGCGGTATGGATCCGGGGCGGGCCGTCATCCGGCCGCGCCCGCCTGTTTGCGCGCCGTTGTTTCAGAATTCGGCCGTTCTGTCCAGCCCTGATTCGCGCTTCAGACCCGCCGTCACTCCGCCAGCCGCGTCCCTCTGTCCGTGACTGTGGAGGAGGCGGCCTGTCAGTGGAAATTCCGGGTCACTCCTCCGCATCCACATTTATTCCAAGATGGGCCGGCGCACGATAGCCGATTTCACGCCAGGAGGAAAGCACCACCACCATGACCGTGAGGGCATAGGGCAGCATGAGAAGAAGGGAGGAAGGAATATGGGTGCCCACCGCCTGGAGCCGGAACTGAAAGGCCATGACGCCCCCGAAAAGATAGGCGCCGGCCACGGCACGAAAGGGACGCCAGAACGCAAAAATCACCAGAGCCACGGCGATCCACCCGCGGCCGGCGGTCAGGCCCGACGTCCACAGATGGGTATAGGCCAGGGAAAGATAGGCCCCGCCCAGGCCGGCCAGGAATCCGCCCCCCAGAAGACCGCCCCATTGAAAGGCCAAAACGGGCAGGCCGGCCGCCGCCGCCGCCGCCGGATGCTCTCCCACGGCCCTGAGGGATACGCCCCAGCTGGTGCGGCGAAAAAAAAGATGGAGAACCAGGGGAAGAATAAACGAGATATATACCAGAAGGTCGTGGCGGAAGAAGACCGGTCCCGCCAGGGGAATATCCCCGAGGACCGGCAGGTGAACGGGAAAAAATCCCGGCGCGGCACGTCCGATATACGGGGTGCCGATGAAATTGGCCAGCCCGGTTCCCAGAATGGTCAGCGCCAGCCCGGACACCACCTGATTGCCCCGGAACAGGATACAGACCAGGCCGTGCCAGAAAGACATGAACAGGCCGAATGCGCCGCCGGCCAGAAACCCGAGAACAGGAGATCCGGTGTGCAGGGAGGTCAGAAAGGCGCCCAGGGCCCCCGCGATCATGATGCCTTCCACCCCCAGGTTCAGAATGCCCGCCCGTTCCGTGACGATTTCACCCAGGGTGGCGTACAAAACAGGCGTGCCGGACTGCACGGCAGAGGCCAGAAGGGAAATGATCAGATCCGGGATCATGGGCGGGTTTCCATCCGGAACCGGTACCGGGTGAAAAAACCTGCGGCCAGGATGGTGAGCAGGATCATTCCCTCCATAATCATGCCGAAAGCGACGGGCACCTGGAGTTCCAGCTGCAGATTTTCCACGCCCACCCGCAAGGCCGCGAGCAGAAAAGAGGCCAGCCCGATGACCAGCGGGTTCAGATGCGCCAGCCAGGCCACCACAATGGCCGTGTATCCGTATCCCGCCATGATGGAGGGCTGAAGCCGGTTGAGAGTGGCCGAGGCTTCCACGCAGCCGGCCAGACCGGCCATGGCCCCGGACAGGGTCATGACCATGATGACCAGAAGGGAATAGGGGAACCGCGCGTACTTTGCCGTCAGGGCGTTCTCGCCGCTGGCCTTGAGTTCAAACCCGAGACGGGTGTACCGGAAGAAAATCCAGATGACGGCGCCGGCGGCCACACAGATCCATAATCCGTTATTGACGCCGCTGGCGCCGATTTTTCCGAGGATGGCCGCGTCCGGAAATACGGGCGTCATGGGGAAACCGGAACTGGTGGCATCCTTCCACGGCCCGTACACCAGAAACTGCAGAAAAAAGATGGCGATATAATTGAGCATCAGGGTCACAATAATTTCGTTGGCCCGAAGATACTGGCGCAAAAGCGCCGGACCGAGCCCCCAAAGGCCGCCGGCAGCGAAGGCCGCAGCCATCATCAGGGGCAGGCGTGGGATGCCCGGCGGGCCGGGAAAGAATAAAGCGGCCCAGGCCGCGCCCACTGCGCCCATGGCAAACTGCCCCTCGGCGCCGATATTCCAGATCCGCAGGCGGAACGCCACAGCCACGCCCAGGGAGCACAGATAAATGGGGATGGTCTTGATCAGGCAGTCTTCCAGGGCCCATGAGGTGCCGAAGGCCCCCTGAAACAGGACGGCAAGGGCCCGCAGGGGCGGCTTTCCCTGCAATCCCAGAAGAAGCGCACTGAACAGCAGGGACAGAAGAACTGCGGCCGCAGCGATCAGGCCGGCGGCCCATCCCGGCCGGGGCGGCCGCGTGGCAGCACGAAGGCGGATCATGGAAGCGCCGTAAACCGGGCGGATATCGCCGGCCGGATATCGCGGACCGCAGACTGGCAGCCCCTCATCCGGCCGTTCCCACGACGCCTTCCACAAACCAGTCCATTCCCAGAAGCTGGCTGTCTTCGGGGATGGCGCCGTCGGCGATTTTCACCTCTCCGTCCCGGTTTTTCACTGGTCCGGCAAAGGGGTTGAATTTTCCGGCGATCATTCCGGCCTTCCGGGCCATGACCTTTTCCCGCACATCGGCCGGCACCATTTTGCTCATGGGACTCAGATCCACGATCCCTTTTTCCATCCCGTACCAGAACGCACCGGTCTTCCATGTGCCGGCCTTCACCTGGGCGACCATTTCCTTATAAAAAGGGGCCCAGTTCCATATGGCGGCCACCAGATGGGCCTTGGGCGCGAACGCGCTCATATCGGAATTATACCCGATGGAATACACCCCCTTTTCCTGGGCCGCCTCCTGGGGACCGGGGCTGTCCTGGTGCTGGGCAATGACATCGGCATTGATATCCAGCAGGCTTCTGGCCGCTTCTTTTTCCGTTGCCGGGTCGTACCAGGTCTTTGTCCAGACCACATGCACCCTGATATCCGGATTCACGGAGCGAGCGCCCAGTGTGAAGGCGTTGATGCCCCGGATGACCTCGGGAATGGGAAAAGCGGCCACATAGCCGAGGATGCCGGTTTTGCTCATCTCTCCGGCCACCATGCCCGAAAGATACCGGGCCTGATACATGCGGCCAAAATAATTCCCCATATTTTCAGCGGTCTTGAAGCCGGAACAATGCAGGAACACAGTATCCGGAAATTTGGCCGCCACCTTGCGCATGGAATCCATATAGCCAAAGCTGGTGGCAAAGACCAGATCGTATTTTTTCCGCGCCATGTTCAGGATCACCCGTTCGGAGTCCGGCCCTTCGGGAACGGCTTCCACAAACGAGGTGCTCACGCCGTCCAGGGCGTCAATTGCCAGGCGTCCCTGGTCGTGGGCGTAGGACCATCCGGCATCGCCCACGGGAGAAACATAGACAAAACCGGCCTTCAGTTCATCGGAAAGGCCCGCGGAAGAATAAAAGATCAGAAAAGCGCCGGTCAGACAGGCGGTCAGGAAGAAAACACGTTTCATGGCTTACCTCGCATTGGTGAAAAAGAGATAATCGGAACGCCGGGGCGGCTCCGGACACCCGGAATTTTCACGACGCTCCCGGCACTTCAGCGGATACGGCGGGAATCGCCTTATCCGAGACAGCATTTTTTGTATTTTTTCCGGCTGCCGCAGGGACAAGGATCATTGCGGCCGATTTTCGGCGCCTTCCGCCGCACGGTTTCCACAGGAGGAGGCTTGCCGTCATAAAACATCCAGACGCCGTTTTCGCGACGGAATTCGGCCCGCTCATGATGTTTTCCATCCTTGCCTTTTTCAGTGAAATCTGCAATAAATTCAACAATGCCCGTATCATCTTCCGGGCCGCCGCCCTCGGTGGAGATAATCTTCAGATCCCGCCATGTCGTGGCAAGGGCCCACTCTTCGATGACCTGACGACTGTCCGGCTGACGCCGCGAAGGGTGAGTGGTATGAAAGATATATTCCGTTTCCTGTTTCACATACGCGCTGTAGCGGGCGCGCATCAGGGCTTCCGCTGTTTCCGCCGGACTGCCGCCGCAAATCAATGGTTCGCAGCACTCGGCATATTCCTTTCCGAGGCCGCAGGGACATTCGCTCATATGACCGCCTCTTCCAATATATTTCATGAACCGAAACCGGTTTCCCCGGCCGGTGGGAATTCTTTCCGGGATGCCGAGGGCCTATACCAGTGCGCCCGGGAATTGTAAAGTGAAAGCCGGCCGCTCTCCGTCGCGCCGCAGGCGCTCCATCGCCCGCAATCTCTCCATGGGGGTGGGGCTGATCTCCTGTCTGCTGATGTCCGTTCTTCTGGGGGTCATGTATCTGAAATACTCCTTTGACTTTGAAACGGAGCTGGACCGGAAGGCGGAAGAGAGCATAGAACGCATGGCCCGCCTGCTCTCAGTGGCGGTATGGAATTATGACGCCCTCCGTATCCGCTGGATTGGCGATGAATTCGCGCATAATGAATTCATCCATTCGGTGCGCGTGTCGGATCACCTGGGCGCCGTTTTGTTTGAACATAAACCGGATGACGGGTCCGCTGAAAACCTGATCCGGAGAAGAACCATTTATTACAAGGCCGAACCGGTCGGTGAAGTGATTCTCCACCTGTCCACGAAAACATATGATATACGGATGAGGCGGCTGCTGACGGGAACGGTGGTCATGGGCGTCGCCGCCGTACTCATCAATCTTCTGGCTGCCGGAAGCCTGCTGCGGGCCATGCTGCGTCGTCCCCTGGCCGAGCTGGAGCAGGGCATGGACCGGATTGCCGACGGCGATTTTCCCCTTCAGATGGATACCGTGCGGCACCGGGAATTCGCCGGCATTGTCCAGCGCTTCTGTGAAATGGCCCGGACCATCCACCGGCGGGAAAATGCGCTCAACGATGCCAACCAGCGCATGAGATCCGAAATCAAGGAACGATGCAGGGCCGAACAGGTGGCCCGCACCCTTTTGTATATGTCTGAAGCGGTCAATACGTCCGCAGATCTGCCCGGGCTTTATCGGCGCATTCACCAGGCCCTGGGCCGCATTCTCCCCGCAGACAATTTTTTCATCGCCCTTCATGACCCGAAAAACAAGGTATTGTCCTTTCCTTATTTTATTGACGAAATGGACGAGGAAATGCCGCCCGTCACCAATGAACTCCGGAAAAAACTGCTGACATGGCAGGTGATTTCCCGAAAAACGCCGCTGATGTTCCGCGAAGAGGAAGTGGATCGCAAGGCGATTGAGAGCGAATCGTATATCGGGCACCCCTCCCGGATCTGGATCGGCGCCCCCCTCAGAGCGGAAAAATCCGTTCTCGGGGCCGTGGTATTGCAAAATTATCATGATCCGGACGCCTACTCGGAAAAAGACCTGAGACTTCTGGCCCTGATTTCGGGACAGATTGCAGCGGCCATCGACCGGAAACGGATCCAGGACGCATTGAAAGACAGCGAGCTGCGGTTTAAATCCCTGTTTGATTTTTCTCCCCAGCCGGCGCTGCTGGCGGACGAGAATATGGAACGGATATTGGCCGCCAATCGGGAATTCCGCCGGCTCCGCAGGCTGACGACGGATGCACCCGCCTGTCACGAGACCGGTCTGTCCGAGTTATTGGAGAAAAAGGACAGAATGGCGCTGGCCCGGCGTCTTTCCCGGGAAGACGAGGTGAGAGGAGAAGAAATTTCGTTCCGCCAGACCGGGGGGATCCGGCGGACCCTGCTGGTATTCGCCCGGCGTCTGGAGATCAAGGAAGGCCGGGTGGCCCTGGTCCTTTTCATGGACATCACCCGCCAAAAGGAACTGGACGCCCGGCAGCGCCTGCTGCAGGAACAGCTGGACCGTTCCCGCAAGATGGAGGCCCTGGGGCTTCTGGCCGGCGGCGTGGCCCATGATCTCAATAATCTCCTTCTGGGCATCGTCAGTTATCCCGATCTGCTGCTGGCCGACCTGCCGGAAGACAGCTGGATGATCAGGCCCGTGGAAACCATCAAAAAATCGGGGATCGGGGCTGCGGCCGTTGTATCGGATCTGCTGACGCTCACCAGGGGCGTGGCCAGTCCCAGGGAAAACCTGGATTTGGGTGATCTTGTGAGGGAATACCTGGAATCCCCCGAATTTTTAAAATATCAGGAACGCTATCCCGATGTCCGGGTGGCATTCCATGCGGAACCCGATGCATCGGCAGCGCCTGCGGACGAGGCAGCGGATGCCCGCCGGACCGGACGGGGCGAATTTATCATCCAGGGATCTGCGGTCCATGTCCGCAAATCCCTGATGAACCTGGTGGGCAATGCCTTTGAAGCCGTCAATGGAAAGGGGCATATCCACCTTCATCTGACGCGGCGCTTTCTTGCGGCGCCCCTTGACGGCTATCAGACCATTCCCTCCGGCTCCTGGATTCTGCTTTCGGTGGCGGACAGCGGCGGCGGTATTTCCGCCGAAGACCGGCCCCATATTTTCGAACCGTTTTATACCCGCAAAATTATGGGACGCAGCGGTTCCGGGCTGGGACTGGCCGTGGTGTGGAATATGATGCGGGATCATAGCGGCGTGGTGGACCTCCAGAACCGGGACGGCGGGGCCGTCTTTGACCTGTATTTCCCGGCGGCGGCCGGTCCGTCCGCCGCGCCTGCAGTGCTTCCGGAAATAGAAAAGGTCATGGGTGGCGGTGAACGCATCCTGATCGTGGATGACGATAAAAATCAGCGCCTTATTGCGGGAGATATGCTGAAGCACCTGGGATACCGGACAATGACGGCGGAAAGCGGAGAGGCCGCCGTGGCCCGTATTGAGAAGGAGCCGGCGGATCTGGTCCTGCTGGATATGATCATGGGCCGGGGCATCAACGGGCGGGAAACCTATGAGCGGATCATCCGGTTACGGCCCGGCCAGAAGGCGGTGATCGTGAGCGGCTACGCGGAGACCGGGGAAGTGCGGAAAGCCCTGGATCTGGGGGCCGGCTGCTTTTTGAAAAAGCCCTATACCCTGCGGCACCTGGGGCGCGCCGTAAAAGAAATACTGGGGGAGAAACCGAATTGATGCGAATGGAAAAAATTTTTATTGCCGACGGGCTCTACCTGGTGCGGATTCCCGAAATCAATCTGAGGATTCAGTGCGGATGCCCGGCCGACAGCGTGAAACACCTCATGAAGCGGGGCCTGATCCACGAAAAGGAAACAGAGGGAGTACGCTATGAATCCGGTCCCAATGCGGTGCTGTTATCGGATATTCTGGTGCAAAACGGCAGTTTTTCCAATCTCGCTGAATTCCCGGTATTGCAGATGCTGTATCGGCAGGGGATGATCCTGCCCGGCCATCCCAATAATGACGGCACCAAACCGATGCTCATCGGCGCGCCGCGCCAGGTGAAGGCCCAGATGGAATATATCTACAGGGGCAATTACGGACTGATCAGCCGGAAAGAAATCATGGCAGCCGGGGAAGACGAGAAAACTGCCGCCCAGTTGATGCGCATGAAACTCCGCTTCGCCTTCGGGAGGATTGCTCCGGCGGAAGAATTGCTGGACACACGCCTGGTGGAAGACAGGGAGGTGGAAATCCGGGACGGCCTGTTCATCCGGCGGCTGAAACTCAATGTCTTTTCACTGCGCTACCGGGACGACCACCTTACCGTGGACCTGAACCTGGAGTGGAACCAGGCCTACCGGCCGCCCTATGTACTCGGATTTCACCAGATCCGGCGGGAATATTTCGCCGTGATCCATTCGGGCGAGGGAGACGGATGGAATATCAACCATCCCTGCATGTCCAGCATCCTCATGTTCCAGGGGAAAATTTACCTTATTGACGCCGGCCCCAATGTACTGCACAGCCTGATTTCCCTGGGAATCGGGGTGAACGAGGTGGAGGGCATTTTCCATACCCACGCCCATGACGATCATATCGGCGGGTTCACCATGCTCATGCGGGCGGACCGCCGGATCAAATATTTTGCCACACCGCTGGTGCGGGTCTCCGTAGCGCGGAAACTCGGGGCTCTCATGTCCATTTCCGAGGAGGATCTGTTCGATTATTTCGAAGTGCATGATCTGGTGCAAGGCGAGTGGAACAATATCCGGGGGATGGAGGTGAAACCCGTGTACTCCCCCCATCCTGTGGAAACCACGGTGCTGGTTTTTCGCACCCTGTGGTCGGACGGCCATCGCACGTACGCCCATTTTGCCGATATTGTGGCCCTGGACGTGCTGGACAAAATGGTAACGGCCGACCCGGACGAGGCGGGCGTCAGCCGGGAATATTTCGAGCAGGTGCGTGACTTCTATCTGGAGCCGGCCAATATCAAAAAACTGGATGTGGGAGGCGGCCTGATTCATGGATCGGCCCGGGATTTCCGCAACGATACATCGGACAAGATTCTGCTCTCCCATGTATCCGGCGATCTGGATATGGACCAGCGGGAGATCGGCTCCGGGGCACCCTTCGGGATGGTGGATATCATGATTCCCGCCACTGAAAATTATCTGCGGCTTGCCGCGCGGGAATTCCTGCGGACCTATTTTCCCTCCACACCGGAATATGCCCTGAATATTCTGCTCAATAATGAGATCCTCACATTCAATCCCCATACCATCCTGGTGAAAGACGGCAGCCTGCCCGACGATATCCTGCTGATCCTCACCGGCAACATGGAGCGCATCCACGGGCCGGGAGACGGCCGGAATCTCCTGCGGTCCCACTGCTTCCCGGCTTTGGGTGCGGACCGCAGCAGCGATCCGTGTTTTCAGAGCACCCTGTCTGCGGGCGCGTTGATCGGTGATATCGCGGTTCTGAAAAAGACCCCGGTCATGGGAACGTATCGCACGGCCAATTTTGTCCAGGCCCTTCGCCTGCCCTGCCCTTTATACCTGGAATTCGTCCGCCAGAACCGGCTGGTGGATGAAATCGAACGCCTGCATTCCCGGCGGGATTTCCTGCAGAAAACCTGGCTGTTCGGAGAGGTGGTCACCTATCCCCGGCAAAACCGCCTGGCCAAGGTCATGGAATCCGTGGAGATCGAGGCCGGAGAGCCTCTCTTCCGTCCCCGGGAGGATATCTGGCTGGTGGAAGAGGGGCGCCTGGAAAAACGCCGGGAAGGACGCCTGCTGGAATGCCTGTCCCGCTATGCCTTCTGGGGAGAGGAAAGCGTGCTGTTTGAAAAACGGGAAGACTGCGATATTATTTCCGTGAGCAAAAGCCGCCTGTTCCGGATCCCGGGCAATATGGTACGGGATATTCCCGTGGTGCGCTGGAAACTTTTTGAAAGCTACCGCCGGCGCATGGAAACCGCCAGTACGCTGACGTCTGCCTCAGCGGCATAGGCCGCAGCGGAAACAGGAGCGGGCCAGTTGTATTTGTATTCACGCCGGCAGGGAATGACACCAGGGGAAACAAATGAACCGGAAAGAGAAAAAACGCCGGAAAGGGCGCATCATCACGTTCCTGATCACATTCGCGTTCCTGCTGCCGCCGGCGGCGCCGCTGCCCTGTCAGTGTGAAGAAGCGTCCTGTCGCCTAGGGGAAGAACTGGAATTCGAGCTGCGATGGGAATTCATGCCGGCCGGCACCGCCTGCCTGCGGGTACATCCGGATACCCGGGTGAACGGGGTCGCGGCATCTCATTTTGTCATGAAGGCCCGCACCAATTCTTTTCTGGATACCTTTTATAAAGTGGACAACCGGATCGACGCCTTTGCCACGCCGGATCTGGGGCGTTCCGTATTGTATAAAAACCGGCAGCGGGAAGGCCGCCGCAAACGGGATATCACCGTAACCTTTGACTGGGAAAACAAAATGGCCCGCTACCGGAATCGCGATCGGGCCAAACCGCCGGTTCCCCTGCTGCCGGGCTCGCTGGATCCGCTATCCGCCTTTTATTATGTACGCCGCCAGCGGTTCAGGGAAGGGGACATCCTGTCGTGCCCCGTTACCGACGGGAAAAAGAATGTCATCGGCCGGGTACGGGTAATCCGGCGGGAGACCGTAACCGTGAAGGCCGGCACCTTTGACACCCTGCTCCTGCTGCCGGATATGCGGCATGCGGGCGGTGTGTTCCGGAAAAGTCCCGGAGCCAGGCTGTATATATGGGTCACAGCCGATGCCCGTCATATGCCCGTATTGCTCAAAAGCCAGGTGGCGGTAGGCAGTTTTCTCGCGGAGCTGGCACGGTTCACTCCCGGAAAACCGGATGCGGATCCGCCCCTGCCGACAGCGGAAATACGGCCCGCCGGATAATCCCGCATCACCGGAACACGGAAAAATGCGGATGGAACAAAGGACGGATATGCAAGACAGAATGACGCGGCGGCTGAATGAGACGGCAAGGGTATTATACAGCAGCATGGAATGCGCCGGATATTTCCGCCTGGGGATGGCGTGTGAAAGCCCGGCCTGGCAGCGGTCCAGGCCGGGACAGTTCCTCATGATGCAGACCGGAGACGGCCGTGATCCTCTGCTGCGCCGCCCCTTTTCCATCCACCGCCTTCTGCGGGAAGGCAGTGGAAAGTTCACGGGAGTGGAAATCCTGTTCAAAATTCTGGGAGACGGCACCCTGGCATTGTCCGGGCTGGGAAAAGGCGCGCGCCTGTACATCCTGGGGCCCCTTGGCCGGGGATTTGCCGTTCCGCCCGGTCTGCGGCGGGTATTTCTTGCCGGCGGGGGGATTGGCGCGGCCCCCCTGCCTTTTCTGACGGAACGCCTCCTGGCCTCCGGCGTGACCTCCGACGGCATTACTGCCTTTATCGGAGGGCGCGGCCGGAACGATCTTCTGTGCCTGGCGGATCTGAACCGCACCGGCGCGGGCCGGGTCGTGCCGGTAACCGAAGACGGCAGCGCCGGTGAAATGGCCCGGGTGACCGGCCCCCTCGCCCGGGCGCTGACCCGAGAGCCCCCGGACATGATCTATGCCTGCGGCCCCATGCCCATGCTCAGGGCCGTGGCCGCGGCCGCCGCTGCGGCCAATATCCCCTGCCAGGTCTCTATCGAAACCCGGATGGCCTGCGGCATCGGAGCCTGTCTCGGCTGCGCCGTGCCCGCATCCGAAAAGGGGACATACCGGCATGCCTGCACCCATGGGCCGGTGTTTGACAGCCGGGATTTATCCTGGGAAAACGCCGGATGATCCCATAAAGCGCCATTGCCCGGTCAATTCCATGGACCGGAGGTATATGGGGGTTTTATATTGACTTGCCCGGGAGGGGTATGGTACATGGCCTCACTCTTTGAACAGCGAAAATTGCCGCCGGTCCATTGGATCGGGATATGGATCGGGATATGGATCAGATATGGATCAGGATACGGTAATCCCATAATGCCATGAAAAAAAGCGGCAATATCAAATATCTGAAAGAAATGGCCTATTACAGCAGCATCGGACTGTCGATGGTGTTCTCCATCTTCATCGGCCTGGCCGCAGGCATTTGGGCCGACGGGAATTTTGATACGCGCCCCTGGCTGACCCTCATCGGGCTGGGCCTTGGCATCGCGGCTGGATATCGGAATATCAGTCTGGTCATCCAAAGAACCCGGAAATACTGACAAAACAAAACGGAATCAAATGGATATACAGAAACGATTACTGCGGTTTGTGTCCATCAGCAACTGGTTGCTTCTTTTTGGCGGCGCTGCGGGATGCCTTTTGTGGGCCAGGCAGGACGTAGCGGCCGGGGTGATCTGCGGCGGGCTGATCGTCACGGTGAATTTCCACCTGCTGTATCGTACACTGCGCCGTTCCCTGACCCCTCCCCATCTAGCCAGCCATCATATTGTTTTGGCCCAATATTATCTCCGGTTTTTTATCAGTGGACTGATCATCTTTCTGTTGATTTCGAACCGCCTCGTCAACCCGGTGGGACTCTTCGCCGGCCTGTCCGTCGTTGTTGTCAGCATCAGCATTGCGGCGCTTCTGGAATTTAAACATCTAATCTTCAAGGAGGCAGTGTAAGGTGGCGCATCCCTATTTATTTTTCGGCAAACTGTTCGAGCTGGTCGGCCTTGATTATATGGCGCATGAATGGCCGCATGTGATTTATACCTGGGTGGTCATGGGAATTCTGATCGGGTTCGGATATCTGGCCGGAAAAAACATGAACCTGATTCCCGAAAAATTGCAGAATTTCTTTGAAATCATCGTGGACGGCATTGAAAATTTCATGGTGGAAATCACGGGCGAGGAAGGCCGCTGGCTTTTTCCCCTGGTGGCCACAATCTTTATTTTTATCTTTCTCGCCAACCTCATCGGCCTGGTTCCGGGATTCATGCCGCCCACCGCAAGCCTCAATACCACCGCCGCCTGCGCCCTTGTCGTGGTGATTTTTACGCATGTCATTGGCTTCAGATACCACGGACTGCATTATTATCAGCATTTCACCGGCCCCGTCTGGTGGATGATTCCCATTATCATGCCCATCGAAATTATCGGACATGCGGCCCGCATTCTCTCCCTCTCCTTCCGTCTTTTCGGGAATATGATGGGGCATGAGCTGGTGCTCGGAATCCTGTTCGCGCTGGCCGGCCTTTTCTTTGCGCCCCTGCCCATCATGGCCCTGGGCATTTTCGTGGCTCTGGTGCAGGCCTTTGTTTTCTTTCTGCTCTCCATCATGTATTTCAGCGCGGCCATGGAACATGCTCATTGAATCCTGGCTCATTGAATCCTGGCCCGCTGAATCCCGATGGTTCCCCGGTGTGTTATTGCCCTTTTCGCTATTTTTTGGGTAGTGGAAGAAGCCAAGGGTATATTTATATCATTCTATCAAGGAGGAAGTTGTAAATGGAAGCTCAGGCATTACAGTTTTTTATCGCATGTGTTACGGCAGCGGGTTTCGGAATCGCGGTCGCCGCGTTTGGCTGCGGCATTGCCCAGGGTATCGGCCTGAAAGCCGCCGTGGAAGGCGTTGCCCGCAACCCCGAATCTTCCGGTAAAGTTACCGTGACCATGCTGATCGGTCTTGCCATGATCGAATCTCTGTGTATTTACGCGCTGGTTATCGCATTGATTCTGATCTATGCCCACCCCCAGGCCGGCGCCATCGCCAAACTGCTGGGAGGAGCCGCCCACTGATCGGCGAACACGGCAACTGATCGCATAACCGCCTGTTTCCCGTCCCTTCCGGGATGAGAAACAGGCGGTTTTTATTTGCTCTTCTTCAATTCCCTCGCGAGAAAGCGTCCGGTATGAGACACCGCCGACAAGGCGACTTCTTCAGGTGTTCCCTCCGCGATGATGCGGCCCCCTCCGTCGCCGCCCTCCGGACCGAGATCAATAATATGATCGGCGGATTTGATCACGTCCAGATTATGTTCAATCACGATCACGGTATTGCCTTTATCCACCAGCCGGTTGAGCACATCCAGTAATTTGCGCACATCATCCATGTGAAGACCTGTGGTGGGTTCATCCAGGATATAGACGGTTTTTCCGGTGGCCCGCTTGCTCAGTTCCCTGGCCAGCTTCACCCGCTGGGCCTCTCCGCCGGACAGTGTCGTGGCGGGCTGCCCCAGGCGCACATAGCCCAGGCCGACATCCACCAGCGTGGACAGGCGCATTCGGATGACGGGAACGGACGCGAAAAAAACGCTGGCCCGGTTCACCGTCATTTGCAATATATCGTCGATTTTCTCACCTTTATACTGGATATCCAGGGTTTCGCGGTTATACCGGCTTCCGCCGCAGACATCACAGGTGACATAGATATCCGGCAGAAAATGCATTTCGATCTTCAAAACGCCGTCTCCCTGACAGGCTTCACACCGTCCGCCCTTGACGTTGAAACTGAAGCGGCCCGGTTTATAGCCGCGCATGCGCGCTTCCGGGGTCTGGGCGAAAAGTTCCCGGATATGGGTAAAGGCCCCGGTATACGTGCCGGGATTGGAGCGCGGGGTGCGGCCGATGGGAGACTGATCAATATGGACCACCTTGTCCACGAATCGGATGCCCTCTATGCCCCTGCATTCGCCGTGGGAAATATGCCGGCGGTGCAGCTGGCGGGCCAGGGCCTTATGCAGGGTCTCCAGCACCAGAGTGGATTTCCCACTGCCGGACACGCCGGTCACACAGATGAAACACCCCAGGGGAAACCGGGCCGTTGCCTTGCGCAAATTATTGGCCGAGGCTTCCCGCACCATGACGGCCTTTCCGTTTCCGGTCCGGCGGGTTGCAGGAACGGGAATCCCCATGCGGCCGGACAGATATTTTCCGGTCAGAGAATCAGGATGCGTCAGGAGGTCGTTCGGCGGCCCGGAAAATACGACCTCTCCCCCTTTCATGCCGGCGCCGGGCCCCATATCCACAATATGATCAGACCGGCGCATGGTTTCCTCGTCATGCTCCACCACCAGGACCGTATTGCCGATATCCCGCATCTGCAGAAGCGTGGACAGCAGCCGTTCGTTGTCCCGCTGGTGCAATCCGATGGAGGGCTCGTCCAGTACATAAAGAACACCGGTAAGACGGGAGCCAATCTGGGTGGCCAGGCGGATCCGCTGGCTCTCTCCTCCGGACAGGGTATTGGCGCCGCGGTCAAGACTGAGATAGGACAGCCCCACATTTTTCAGAAAACCGAGGCGTTCCGAAATTTCCTTTAAAATCCGCCGGGCGATGGCCATATCCTTTTCCCCGAGCTGTTTTGGGAGGGATTCGAAAAAGGAATGAGCGGCGGCCACGGAAAAAGCGGTGATGCGGGAAATCTCCTGCCCCCCTACCCGAACTGCGGCCGCTCCCGGATTCAGACGTGCGCCCTTGCAGGCAGCGCAGGGAAGGAAATTCATATATTGCTCAATCTCATCTCGCGAATGGCGGCTGTCGGTTTCCAGATAACGCCGCCTGAGCCAGGGAATCACGCCTTCAAAGGGCTTGGCATAGGCCCGCCGCTTTTTTCCCCTCTCATAAAAAAAAGTGATTTCCTCTTCCCCGGAGCCGTACAGCAGCACTTTCTGAAAGGTTTGGGGCAGTTTTTCATAAGGGGTATAGATATCCGTCCGGTAATGACGCACCAGGGTGTCCAGAAAATCTCCGAACCAGGGGGAATTGCGGTTGGCCCAGGGAAGAATCACGCCTTCCCGGAGGGACAGGCTGGGATCCGGAATAATCAGCCGGGGATCCAGCTCGGTGGTGATGCCCAGCCCGTCGCAGGCGGTGCAGGCCCCCTGGGGAGAATTAAAGGAAAAAGAGGCCGGGGTGAATTCCGGGTAGGAAATGCCGCACCGGGCGCAGGCGGCGGTTTCACTGAACAGCAGTTCTTCCCCATCCGGCACGCTGATCTTGACGGAACCGCCGGAATAAGACAGGGCCAGCTCCACAGAATCCGCCAGACGGTTGCGGATATTTGGCTTCATGACAAGCCGGTCGACAAGAACATCAATGGTATGCTTCCGGTTTCTGGGCAATGGGGGCAGATCGGCCAGCTCCCGTAATTCTCCGTTGAGCCGCACCCGCGCGAATCCCTCCCTGCGCAGATTGGCAAATAATTTTTCATGGGTGCCTTTCTGCCCCGAAACCAGCGGGGCCAGAATCAGCAGCCTGGTTTTTTCCGGCAGCGCCAGAATCTGGTCCATGATCTGGTCCAGGGACTGCGAAGAAATGGGGGCCTGGCATTGATGGCAGTGGGGGCGCCCAACGCGGGCAAAAAGCAGGCGCAGATAATCGTAAATTTCGGTCACGGTCCCCACAGTGGACCGGGGATTATGGCCGGCGGTTTTCTGCTCAATGGAAATGGCGGGAGACAGGCCCTCGATCAGGTCCACATCCGGTTTTTCCATCCGCTCCAGGAACTGCCGTGCGTAGGTGGACAAAGATTCCACGTACCGCCGCTGCCCTTCTGCGTACAGCGTGTCAAAGGCAAGGGAGGATTTTCCGGAACCCGACAAGCCGGTCACAACGATGAACCGGTTCCTGGGAAGTTCCAGTGAAATATTCTTGAGATTATGCTGACGTGCGCCCTGTATGCGAATCCGGTCGTTCATGAAACCGCTGCCCTTAAATTGGGGTTATGAAATTCAGACAAAAAAAGAAGATAAAAAAACATGCCGTATATAATAAGGCAGTTGGAAGGGCTTTCAAACGGCTGAAAAACAATTTGTCCGAAAAACAGAGGATATGGAAGGAATGCCAAGATTTCGTTCAACCTAAATTCTGGGATTAAGCATATATCTCTCCGGGAAGCCTTGAAATCAAGGTTTTCTCCCCGGATAAATAAGCGGCCGTAATACCGGGGAATTCCTTGTTTATTTAAAATAATAAGAATAATATCAGCATGTTATAAAATTTGCGCCAGATCGGTTTTCTTGCCGGAAAATATGCGTTGAACCCGGTTGACGATCACATACCGATGCCGTAAAAAACTTCCCGCAAATATCGACTTCCGCACACCGGAACTCCTCGATCGTTTCTTGCCTGGGCGTCATCGTCCCCAGCGCCAAAGTGCATCCAGTTTGATTCACCGTTCCCGCGATTCGCCGGGTCGCAGTATCCATTTCTATTTTTTTATTTCAGGATTGCGCCGTTATGAAAGATATGTGGAAAACCGTTCTCACCCGCATGAAATCACGGATACCTTCCCATAGCTTTCGGATGTGGATTGAACCCCTGCGGTTTGCCGGGGTTGAGGGAGACCGTCTGCTTCTCTCCTGCCCCAATCATTTTTCCATGCGAAGGGTCGAAGCCAATTACGCCAGCATGATCGCCGATGAATTCGGCCGGCAGGCCGGTCATGGGATCCGCCTGCAATTGAATGTCAGAAAAGGATCCCCCCCTTCAAAGCGAGCGGCCGCCCCTGCCGAACCCGCTGCTGGCGCCGTGCAGCTGGAATTGCCGGCGATCGCCGCCCACCAGCCCCTGGGCCGCCATCTGCGGGATGACTGGACCCTGGACAATTATGTGGTGGCCGGATTCAATGATTTCGCCTATTCCGCCGCCCTGTCCCTGGCCGGCCAGACGGATTTTCATCAGAACTGCCTGTATCTGCATTCCGATACCGGAATGGGCAAAAGCCATCTTTCCCAGGCGGTGGGCCATCATATCCACCGGCATTTTCCCGAAAAGCGCGTCTATTATATCACCGCCGAGGACTTCACCAATGAAATGGTCCAGTCCTTTCGTCATAATTCCCTGGACCGGTTCAAGGAAAAATACCGGCGCCAGTGCGATGTGCTGCTCCTGGATGATATTCATTTTCTCACGGGAAAGGAAAGAACCCAGCAGGAGCTGTCCCTCTCCCTGGACCATCTGCTCAATGCCCGGAAAAAAATCATTTTTACGAGTTCCCGTCTGCCCGGGGAGATCCCCAAACTGAACGATCAGCTGCGGTCCCGTCTGTGCGGCAGCCTGATTTCGCCCATCGAAACGCCGGATTTTTCCGCCCGCTCCCGCATCCTGAAAATCAAGGCCCGGAATGCCGGCATCCAGTTGACCAGACCGGTGATGGAATATCTGGCCGGGGAATTGACGGATAATGTCCGGCAGCTGGAAAGCGGCCTTGCCAGCCTGGCGGCCCGTTCCTCCCTGACCGGGCATCCCCTGGATCTGTACCTGGCGAAAACCGTGGTAGAAAGCATGGCCCGGGGAAAAAAACGGGTCACCATCTCTTTTATCAAAGACCTGGTCTGCGACCATTACCGGGTGACGCCGGAAGAGATCACCGGCCGTTCCCGAAAAAGAAAAATTGTTCATCCCCGGCAGATGGCCATTTATCTATCGCGGAAATTCACGGACCAGCCCCTGCAGACCATTGGAAAACAGTTCAACCGCTATCATGCCACCGTCATTCATTCCATCGGCGTCATCGAAAAGGGCATGCGGACGGATACCGTGGTCCGGCGGGAAACAGAGTATCTGGCGCAAAAAATAGAATCGGTCAGGCGGGGGCAAAGCTGATGCCGGCGCGCGGCGTGAAAATGCCGGAAACCACCTAAAACGGCCCCGGACGGAAGACCGTCCGGGGCCGTTTTCTTTCGGCCCGGCAGCGGAATACAGCGATTTTACTGAAAGCGGGCGCCCATCATTCCCATGCTCATGAGGTCTTCCATAATTTCCATCCGCATGCACTGCTCCCGTTCAATGGAGCAGCGAAGGCGAAGTGCGCACCGGTCACGGCATATGGCGGCGTCGGCACAAAATCGCCCGCAGCATCCCATATCGCCGTTGAATGCCTGGAGGGGCTCAAGAAGGAAATCATCAATTATTTCAGGTAGTTCAATTGGGTCGAATCCATCGTGCGGATCAGGTTTATCAGGCATATTGGTTCCTTTGACTGCAGGAGAAGAGAAGCGGTATCATCAAGTTTCTCCCCGTCCCGGCATCTGTTTATTCCTCAGTCCTGCCGCCCGTGGGGCAACCTGTATCCCGACGGCGGTCCGGCGGAGCGTATGCTGATTCATTTCCATTCCATTGTCAAGCTTCTTCCGATGAAAACCGGCCGTTTTTTTCCAGAATATCGGATAAATGGGATACCAGGGGCGCCAGACTGGGTCGCGACAGGGCCGAGGCCGGTATCCCGGAGATCTGCCGGGCCAGGGCTTCCATTTTTTCCGCCGAAACCGTATCCATCTTGTTCAGCACCCGCACCTGGGGAATGCGGTCCAGCCGCAGCTCGGTCAGGATCTGTTCCACGGAACGCATCTGTTCCATGAGCCGGGGATTGCCCGCATCCATGACATGGAGGAGGATATCGGCGGACTCCAGCTCTTCCAGAGTGGCGCGGAAGGCGGCGGTCAGATCCTTGGGCAGATCCCGGATAAAGCCCACCGTATCCGTGATGATCACATCAATATCCCGGGGAAAACGCAGGCGCCGGCTGGCGGGATCCAGGGTGGCGAAGAGCCGGTCCTCGGCCCGCACCGCACTCTGGGTCAGGGTGTTCAATAATGTGGATTTGCCCGCGTTGGTATAGCCCACGATGGAGATAACGGGAAGTCCCCGCCTGTTTCGGCGGGCTTTCTGCTGGCGCCGCTGCCGGACCACGGTCTTCAGATTTTTTTCCAGCTGGTGGATGCGTTCCCGCACCCGGCGCCGGTTGATTTCCAGCCTGGTTTCACCGGGACCGCGCCCCCCGATGCCGCCGGTGAGGCGGCTCATGGCCGTATTTTTCGTAATCAGCCGGGGCAGCAGATAATTGAGCTGAGCCAGTTCCACCTGCAGCTTGCCTTCCCGGCTTTTGGCCCGCTGGGCGAAAATATCCAGGATGAGCTGGGTGCGGTCGATGATCTTAAGATCCAGCTGATCCGTGATGGAGCGCAGCTGGCCGGGATTGAGATCCTGGTCGAATACGATCATGGAGACCCCGTGCCGCAGGGCGGACAGGGCCAGCTCCCGGAGTTTGCCGCGCCCCATGAGAAAACGCGGATCGGCTTTCCTGCGCAATTGCAGCACCGTATCCACTACGTGGATCCGGCCGGACCCGGCCAGCTCCGCCAGCTCATCCAGGGAATCCAGGGCCTCGGACCGGGGCCGCGTACTGATACTGACCAGGATGGCCCGCTCCTGCCCTTTTTCACTGGTGTACAGGGAGCGGATATGGGCCAGTTCGTCTTCCAGCGCCCGGATACGGGAAGCGCAGTCCATGTCCAGATCCCCGGCACTGACAGGATCCAGCAGACGCCAGGGAGAATCCCCGTCCCGATCCGGGAGAATATGAGCCGCGTGCAGGCGGCGCACATCCCCGGAATCCATGAGTTCCAGGACGCCCATGAAATCCAGGCGGAGCAGGGCCAGGTCGGTGAGGTCGTCGTCAGAGAGTCCGCCGGGCCGGCCGGGCAGGCGGGTATGGACGCAGCGCAGGCCCTTGAGCCGGCCGGGAAGGGTGCGGTATTCCGGGGTATCGGGAATCAGGATGCCGTGGGCGTCGCCCACAATGACGGATATGATCCGGCCCGCCCGGTTGATGAGCAGGCCGATCTGCCGCATGATTTCATGGGAGAGGCGGGCCGTATCGCGGGCCAGTTCCGGGGTGATGATGAATTCCGGCGGCACCCGGCGGCGGTAGAGATTGGTCAGCCGCTGGATCTGACCGGATTTCAGGCCCTGGACATTGCCGGAAAGGGCGCTCATGATGCCTTGCCGTTTCCGCTGGCGGAAAGTCGAAATCCGTTTGCGTGTGTATGGGTCAAAGGGAGGGGTTCCTGCTCAGATCATCGCATCCATATTATTCGGCCGTAAAAACAAGATGAGCATTCTTTCGGCCTGACTTCTTTCGGTCTGGTGACTTCCATGAATTCTTTTACCATTCTTCCTGCCTGATCTCAACAGCGTTTACCCGGCACGTCTCGCGGATCAATTATTGTCAATTCAAAATTTAATTTTGGATTGACAATAATTTTGATGACAGCTATACCGTTCCATTATGTACACAAGAAACGTGGAAAAATATATCGCCCGTATTCAGTCGCGGTATCGCTGTATTACCATCATGGGGCCCAGGCAGTCAGGGAAAACAACGGTAAGTCAAAAGCTGTTTCCTGATTTTGACTATTTTACATTTGAGTCTCCGGAGCTTCGTTCCCGTGTGCTGCTGGATCCAAAATCGTTTTTGAAAGCCATATCCTCCTCTATTTTCGATGAAGTGCAAAAAGTGCCGGAACTTTTGTCCTATCTCCAGGAGATACTGGACGATTCTTCAGATTCAAGAAGGTTTATTCTTACCGGTTCCAATAATTTATTGCTGCATGAGAAAATTTCACAGTCGCTGGCTGGCAGGACGCGGATTATTGAGCTGTTTCCCCTGGAAAGAGAGGAGCTGCCCCGTGAGGAACGGCCGGAAGATATGTATCACACCTTATTTTTTGGAGGATATCCAAGAATATTTGATGAAAAACTCAATCCCACCGAATGGCTGGAGGACTACTACCGAACCTATGTGGAACGCGATGTCCGTCTGCTTCTGAATATTGGAGATCTTGCCATATTTGACCGTTTTATCCGGCTCTGTGCAGGCAGGGCGGGCCAGTTGATCAATTACGACAGTCTGGCATCGGATGCCGGTATCTCACAGCCCACGGCAAAATCCTGGCTCAGTGTATTGCAGGCATCCTATATCTGTTTCCTTCTGGAACCCCACTACAGGAATTTCAATAAACGAATCATCAAATCTCCGAAATTGTATTTCACAGACACGGGATTGTTATCTTACCTGCTGCGGATCACATCTCCGGACCAGCTTATTGCCTATCCTCTTATCGGTTCCATTTTTGAAAACTGGGTGATTGCAGAGTTGAAAAAGAGATTTCATCATGATGGCAGACAAGCCCCCCTGTATTTCTGGCGAGACCAACATGGACATGAAGTTGATCTGGTCGTGGACAGGGGAACACCTCTGTTTCCCATTGAAATCAAAAGCGGACAGACATTTCAAAAAGATTTTATTACTGCTTTGTCAAGATAAGAATTTACAATCTGCCCGCAGTTTGATATAAGATGGATTTACAAATTATAAAATAATAATGAGGTGTTATGATGAG
>PDWI01002964.1_pt1 | contig 24804 bp, 19 predicted proteins | sample 1430891 | NCBI WGS metagenome assembly PDWI01 (sample SAMN01162508, study PRJNA174530) | Oral metagenome, whole genome shotgun sequencing project. | biome: Marine environment; feature: Marine mammal; material: Swab sample of the gingival sulcus; isolation source: swab sample of gingival sulcus...
TTTCGTCAACTTCAACAATATCAGGTCTATTAGATACCCAATTAAAATCAGCATTTGTATAAGTTCCCGAGTCTAATTTTGCAGAAAGAGTTTTAGATGCATTTAATGCAAGCTGAATTTTCTTTTTCTCTAAAAATACACCGCCCAAGATATTTTCACCCACAGTCTCAGTAACACCCACGCTCTTATTCAAAACTTTATCAACGCTCTTAATAATGAATGTGTAAGCTTTGCCGTTAGTCAAACCGGTTACGGTAAAGAATCTTGATGTATTTGCGCTTACATTTAGGCAAACAGGATTTGTCAAAGAGCCTTCCGCAGGGGTTGCTGTAATTTCAACTTGATATAAATCAACATCACTTGGATTTGTCCAGCTTAAAGAAACTTTTGAATCTCCTGCTACTGTCTGTAAATTGCCAACTTCAACAGGAGCTGTGGTATCGTTTGTTCCTTGCGGTGTTGCTTTTTTACTTACACCGCTATTCTTATTCAATGTTTTATCGATAGCCTTAACTGTAAAGGTGTATTCAGTAGCATTGCTTAAACCTTCAACTGTAAATGCTCCACTCTTTCCGGATTCTGCATTAAGATAGACAGGATTTTTCAAAGTACCTTCTGCGGGATTTGCCGTTATTTCAACTTGATATAGATCACTATCGCTTGAATTTGTCCAAGTAAGAGAAACTTTTGAATTGCCTGCTACAGATTGCAAATTCGTAACTTGCTTAGGTGGAGTTTTGTCACTGTTATCTTGCGGTGTTGATTTTTTAATTTGAACGGTACTTTTGTTTAAGGATTTATCAATTGAAACAATGCTAAAAGTATATTCAACTCCATTTCGTAAACCTTCAACCATAAAACCGCCATCAAGATCGGATTGAGCGCTTAAATAAACGGGATTTTTCAAAGTTCCCTCAGCAGGCTCCGCACTAATACGGATTTGATACAAGTCACTGTCATGAGGATTCTTCCAACTTAAAGCAACTTTTGAATTTCCATTAGTTGTCAGCAAATTTTTAACTTCAGCAGGAGGCGTTTTGTCGCTTGTATCTTTTGGTCTAGCTTTAACACTTACACCACTACTCTTGTTTAAAGCCTTATCAATAGCCTTAATTTTAAAAGTGTATTCCACCCCATTGCTTAAGCCTTCAACTGTAAATGCTCCACTATTCCCTGCATCAGCACTTAAGTAGATAGGATTTTTCAAAGTTCCTTCCGCAGGCTCTGCACTAAGCATTATCTGATGTAGATCATCATCGCTTGAATTAGTCCAAGTAAGCGAAACCTTGGAATCCCCTGCTACAGTCTTCAAATTTTTAACCTCAGCAGGGGCGGTTGTATCTTTAGGAGCTTCCTTAACCACAACCTTCTGCTTACAAGCCATAAATCCAATTGACAGCAATACTGCCAAAGCCAAAAGAACTATAGTTCTAAAAACATTTTTTTTAGTCATTTTTGACCTCCTTAGAATAATTATGAATAATAAGTGCTGAATTATGAACTGTCTTAACTCGCACCTTGTAATTTTTGATTTTTAATTGATTCGAATAGAACATTCCCGCAGAATTTACCTGACAAGGCTTAAAATGAGAAATGTCCTTTTGTTTTTGATTAAATTTAATTAAGTTAGAATAGGTGAATTCGCGGAAGTTTCCAGTTTCCAGTTTCCGGTTGAAACAGCAGATGAAGATATTTTCTGTAAGCTATTTATTAGCAAACTCATAAAACAATTATAACACAGATAAAAGAAAAAAGCAAGATATTTAGCTAAGTACTTTTTCTTTTTAATAAAATCAAGAAAATCGCTAACATCTCTTTTAATTTTTTTTTATTTTTAGTATATTTTAAAAGTAAGATAAAACATACACATAAGGAAATATAAAATGATACATAAACGTCTCGTTTCGGCTGTGCCAAAATCTAAGAAGTGGGTTTTTGCATCCGCATTTGCATCTTGGATTACTTTATTGAGCAATGTTGCAATGACTTACGCAATGGTAACTTTCTTTGCAGGAATTTATTACAGCTCATTAATAAAAAAAGACTATATAGTTTTGAGTACAATATTCTTTATTAGCTTATTAATTAGAATTATTGCGATAAAGGCTAAGTCTTATTTTTCATATCGCTCAGGAATAGAAGTTAAGCAAAAATTGCGAACCATGCTCTACGATAAATTCTTTTCGCTAAAATTGAATTTCAGTGAGCATATAAATATGGCAGAAATCACTCAGATTGGTTCAGAGGGAATCGAGCAATTGGATTCATACTTTGGCTCTTACCTACCACAATTCTTTTTCAGCATGGCGTCACCGATTACGCTATTTGTAATACTCGCACCATTTAACTTTTTTGCGGCTTTGATTTTGTTTTTATGCGTACCGCTAATTCCGCTTTCAATTGTAATAATTCAAAAAATTGCAAAAAAGATTTTAAAAAAATACTTCGGACTTTACGCGGGACTTTCCGATTCTTTCTTAGATACACTACGCGGACTAATTATATTAAAAGCTTATGACGATGATGACTATCAACATTTAAGACTAAATGAAGAGGCAGAAAACTTCCGCAAGATTACAATGCGCGTTTTAACCATGCAACTTAATTCTATCTTTGTTATGGATTTTATCGCTTATGGCGGAACAGCTCTTGGAACTATAATCACGCTTTTGCAATTTCAAGCCGGAGCTTTGGATTTGAAAGGCTGTTTATTTTTTATCTTCCTTTGTGCGGAATTCTTTTTACCTTTGCGAGCCTTGGGCTCATTCTTCCATATTGCTATGAACGGAATTACTTCTGCAAATAAGCTTTTTGAATTCATTGATATTGAAACAAAAGACTATAATGAATTTCCTTCGGAAGAATTAAAAACGCTGGAAGAAAAAGAATTTTATGAAAATAAAATCAAGCTTAAAACAAATGATCTTAGCTTTTCCTACAACGGAGAAAAACAAGCCATCAAGCAAGCAAACATTGAATTAAACGAGCAGGGCTTTTACGGAATCACAGGAGAAAGCGGTTCAGGTAAATCAACAATAGCAGCCCTACTTGCAGGATTGCGAAAAAACTACGACGGCGAAATTCTAATAAACGATATAGACGCAAAAAGATTGCCGGATGAATTTAGAGCAAAATATATTTCTCTGGTAACAACAGAAAGTTTCTTATTCCATGGAACAATTCGAGAAAATCTATTAATTGCAAATGCCCAAGCAAGTGATGAAGACTTACACAGAGTGTTACAGACTGTTAGCTTGCAAGACTTTGATCTCGACTTCATAATAGAATCACAGGGTAAAAATCTTTCAGGCGGACAAGTACAACGCTTTGCTCTTGCACGAGTTCTTTTAAAACAGGCAGGTATTTATATTTTCGATGAGGCGGTAAGCAATGTTGATGTTGAAAGCGAAGAAATTATTTTGCAGAACCTATATGAATTAAGTAAAACAAAAATCGTAATCTTTATTTCACACCGACTGGCAAATATAACTAATGCAAAAAATATTTTTGTTTTTGAAAATGGTAGCATAAAGGAAAGAGGAACCCATCAGCAATTACTTGCAGAAAATAAAATATACGCACAGCTTTTTATGCGACAAGAAAAGCTAGAAAAAATAAGGGAGGTAAACTAATGAATACAAGACAAGAAAAGAATACAGAAAAAAAATATACAAAGTTTCAACTTATAAAAAAATTAACAGCATTTGTAAAACCCCTTTCAGGAATTATGCTTATCACAATTATCTTAAGAGTTATAGGCTTTTTAATTGCAACAGCTATTCCCGTATTAGGTGTAACAGGAATTCTTTGCGTTTTAAAAGTTGCTCCAATTTACACAATGTTTTCGCTTAAGTCCATAATAATAGCTTTTATCGTATGTGCTGTCAGCCGAGGCATCTTACATTACGGCGAGCAACTTTCAGGACACTATATTGCATTCACTCTTTTGGCAATTATCCGAGACAAGGTTTTCTCTGCTATGAAGCGCTTGGCTTTCAGCAAACTGCAAAAGAAAGATTCCGGCTCTTTGTTGGCAATTATAACTTCTGACATAGAATTGCTTGAAGTTTTCTTTGCGCATACAGTCGCGCCTGTAGGAGCAGGCATCATATACTTTGTGATTGCTATTATTGTATTTGCACAATTCCACTGGGCACTTGCTTTAGGTGTTGGAATCGTTTATATCAACATGGGAATTATATTGCCTATAATTTTCTCAAAAATAGAAAACAGTTCTGCAAAAAATTATCGTGAAAAATTAAGCAAGCTAAATTCATTCTTCTTAGATTCGCTTATGGGAATTAAAGAAATTATTTTCTTTGATATTGTAAAAAAACGCAAAGAGCAAATAATAGCACAAAGCAAAGATATCAGCTCCTCTTTTAAAGACTTGCAGAATTATACAGCAAAGGCTCAAGTTTTAACAAACATAGCATTGACGCTAAGCAATTTTTTAATGATTGCTCTTTCTGTCGGCTTATATTTTAATTCAAGTATTAGCTTTTCAAGCTTTTTAATTTCACTCTCAATTTTACTTTCAGGTTACGGTCCAATTTTAGCCGTAAGCAGTCTAAACATAAATTTGCAACAAACATTTATAGCCGCGGAAAGAGTTTTCTCACTTTTGGAAGAAGAACATAAAATTGAAGAGATTACAGATGCAAATGATATAAAATTTGAAAAGATAAAAACAGAAAAATTAAACTTTAAATATGATGAAACACCGGTTCTAAATAATGTTTCACTTGAGCTAAAGAAAAATGAAATCCTCGGCTTGTGTGGAAAAAGCGGTAGCGGGAAAAGCACCTTGCTGAAATTGCTGATGCGTTTTTATGAAGCCAAGAGCGGAAAAATTGAAATGAACGGAATTAAGATAAATGAAATTAACACAAAATCTTTGCGTAATTCTACATCGTACATAACTCAACAAACATATATATTCAATAAAAGCATTTACGAAAATATTTTACTTGCAAGAAGAAATGCAAGCAAGGAAGAAGTAATTGAAGCAGCAAAAAAAGCATCGATTCATGACTTTATTGAAAGCTTACCCAAAGGCTACGACACAAAAATTTCAGAGTTGGGTCAGAATTTATCATCAGGGGAAAAACAACGATTAGGACTTGCAAGAGCATTCTTACATAACGCCCCACTCTTTTTGTTAGACGAGCCAACAGGAAATTTAGACAGCTTAAATGAGGCTATAATTTTGAATTCAATTTATAAAGAAAAGAATGAGCGAGCTGTTTTGATAGTAAGCCATCGCCCGTCAACAATGAACATAGCTGATAAGGTTGTAAAAATTAAAGACGGAAAAATTAGCTCTTAGCCTTTTGCTCTTGGCAATGATTATACAAAACTCACTGCTTAACTTTGAAATTATAACTTGTTAAGCAGTGTAGCTTTCACACTACTTACTAAAGGCTAACGGCTAATAGCCAATAACTAAAATTTAACCGACTCCAATATTTTCTTATAATATTTTTCGTTGTCAGCTCTGATATCAGCAAATGAGAAAAGGTCGAATAAAATTAAATCACCATCTTTCACTTTAACTAAAATACTAACGCTATTTTTAATTCCATCTTCAACAGTGTCATAATCCATTCTGGTAAAACCATTCCATTCATACATTTCAATACTTGATAAAATTATATTTTTAGAATTAGAAACCCTAAAAGATAGGAAACCTTTTTCTGTTCGCACTTTTTTCGGAAGCTTAGATAACTTAGCCCTTTCAACACTTACAGCAGAATTCTGCTTAACCCCACCAAGAGGCAATATATAAGATTCTCCAAGACCGGGCAAATCTTCTGCAATCCAATGTGAATCAAGTTTAAAACTAACCCCTTTTATTTTTTTAGTCTCAGCTTTCGCCTTTGGTATTCTAATTAATTTTTCTGAACGACGATTTGCTTCACCATTTCCTTTTAAAACATCATAAGCAATAAAAGTTTTTAAATCATCTTCGGTTCTTATTATACCTTGTCTGTCAATTTCAAAAACAGTTTCTCCGCCATTTAAAGCTAAGCTAGAAATCTTAAACATATTAAAATATGGGGCACAATCAGCTGCAATTTTTAAGTTTGGAGAAAGTTGTGGTGTGGTATAAATTAAGTCGACCATTCCTTTTATTCTGTGTTGATTATTAATACAGAATTGAAACATATCAAGGAAATCATTAGCAATTGCAACAGTCTCATTAGTCATAAAAGCTTTATCATCTACGTCGACAATTGTTATGGGCTGTAGTTGTGTTTTTTCATCATTAACGTACATATAAAAGATAAGTTCTCTACCTGTTTTTAGGTTAGCGGAACGAATAACAAAAACTTTTTCATTTTTTGATTTTGAAGATGAAATAAAGGCAATACCTTTATAATATACTTCACCCTCTCTTCGTCTATCAAGAAAATAAGCGAATTCACCATTTTCTAAATAATCTAATGAACCTGCAAAAAGTTCAACACACAATAAAACTGCCAAAAATGCAATACAATAAAATTTTCGCATATAGATTTCCTCCTTTTGACACACATAAAATATAGCAAGACTAAAAATATTTTAGCCTTTAGCTATTGGGTATTAGCCTTTAGGTTTTAACTTTTACCTAAAGGCTAAGTGCCTATAGCTAAATTCCAATTATACTAGTCGTCAAGTAAACGAGCTTCAATAATTTGATTGAATTCAAAATTTTCAATTTGCAAATAATATGAGGCAACATCCATTAGTGCAGCCATTGGTGTAAGGCCAACAATTTCAGTTCCTACAACATTTACACCGTATCTTTTTGCTTCCATTTTTACCATTTCGTAAGATTGATAAAGAGCTGTTTTTGTATAGTCAGTCATGTTCATTGAAACTTGAACAATTCCTCTTTCAGCCAAGTCTACGCCCATAGCTTTTACAAAGCGGAGACCGCCACCGATAAAACGCACTTTCTTTGCAATCTTATCAGCAATTTCAAGATTATCAGTATCAAGGTTTACATTGAAAGCAACAAGTGGCATTCGGCAACCTACGGCTGTTACCCCTGCAGAAGGATGAATGTCTGTGCCACCAAAGTCCGGAGTCCATTCAGGCTCTTTGATTTTTTCGCCCATAGCCTCAAACTGACCCTTTCGGATTTTTGAAAGATTTTTTCTGTGAGCTTCTGTAGCAGCTTTTTCATAAAGGAACACAGGAATATTATGCTTTTCAGCAATTAACTTTCCAACCTCTTTTGAAAGCTCAATACAATCTTCTTCTGTTGCATTCTTAATCGGAATAAAAGGAACAACATCAGTTGCACCCATTCTAGGATGAGCACCTTCATGCTTTCTTAAATCTATCAACTGAGCAGCGATACCTACAGCTTCAACAACAGCATTTTTTAGTTCTTCCGGCTCACCGATAACAGTAACAACAGAACGGTTATGATCTTTATCAGATTCATAATTCAAAAGCTTAACATTTTCCTTTCCTCGGAATGGTGCAATAATTTTTTCCAAAACTTCAGGGTCGCGACCATTACTAAAATTAGGAACACACTCTATAATCTTATTCATTTCAAAACTCCTTAAGGTTAATACCTATAAAATCATTTACTGCATTGTATCAGAAAGTATAATATTTTTCAATTGCTTACACGCCTCTTCTATAGAGTATTCGCATTTAAAATGAATATTAGCTAGAGCAGCATACATATTTTTTCTTCTATTATAAACCTTATAGAATTCAGTTTTAGCCTCATCAGAATTTTTAACATCACCCAAAAATTTTGGATACGCTCTTCCACGACTATAAGCATCTTCTATTCTATTAAAAATAATTTCAGGATCTGTATCAATAAAAATAAGCTTAACAGACTTTTTTAAACTTATGTATTTTTGAGACTCGCGCCTTAAGAATTCGTAAGACAAGACGTTTTCAATAACACCACCACCGGTTGCAATAATAGAATTTGAGCTATCAGCAAAAGCTTTCAAAGCCTCAAATTCAAGCTCACGAAATTTCTTCTCACCTAATTTTAAATAAGCTTCTGAGATTTCCATATCAGTCTTTTGCTTTACTTCTAAATCTGTATCAAAAAAATCCATATCTAAGCTTTCTGCCAAATTTTTACCAAGAGCCGTCTTTCCGGCACGAGACATACCTATTAAAAAAATTCTATTCTGTGTCATTAAGCTCATAGTATATTAGTTTTTTGTTTTATTCAAGGCTTTAGTATTGAATTTAAAGCCATTTTAGAATATTATAAAGTTATGAATGAGCTAATAATCATAATATTTTTTCTTGCAGTTTTATTATTCACTATAGCTATCAACAAGAAATCAAGAATAAATTTAAAGTATATTTTCTTTGCCTTTATATTTTCACTAACAGCTTTAGGACTTGCAATTTTTTTACAATGGCTTTTAACAAGGCTGTTTCAAATCAATTCAATCGCAACAAGTCCAAGCATAATTTTTTTTGACAGTTTCATAAGCACAGGTCTTATAGAAGAAAGTTGCAAAATATTTTTCTTCTATCTTCTCGCTAGGCTTATTTACGCTAAGGCAGGCATAAAAAAAATAGAAGAGGCACAAACACTCAATCCCAAGCAATTGCTCTTTTTGGCTATATTTTTTGGACTTATCTTCGCCTCATTTGAAAATATTGCATACTTTATACAAGATATTAATTCTATAAAATTAAGAATTATCAGTGCATGCCTATTTCACAGCACTATTGTAGTTTACTATCGAAAATTTATTCTAAAAAAACATAAGTTTTTCTATTTTTTGTCTGCCGTCTTATTACATGGATTATATAATTTTTTCTTGAGCTTAAATATTTATTTCTCAATTTTTTCAGCTTTAATACTAGTATTTTTATTAGCAAAAATATTCAACTTGACAAAATTTTCATTTAATTGTAAAATGCAGTAGTTATTTTTCTTTGAGGGGCTTACAATGGCAAAACAGAAAATCTTAGCAGCACCATCTATTAGAAGACTACCGTCTTATCTTCATGTAATAAAAGAAGCAGCTGAAAAAAATATTGAGTATATTTCTGCAACAGTAATCGCAGAAGAATTTAAGCTGGAACCTATTCAGGTGCGAAAAGACTTAGCTATCACAGGAATCACAGGTAAACCAAAAAAAGGCTTTCCTGTAGAAGAACTCATCAGATCCATTGAAAATTTTTTGGGATGGAACAAAGAGAATAGAGCCATACTAGTTGGTGCAGGAAATCTGGGCACAGCCCTATCCGGTTACCCCGGCTTTTTTGAGCATGGACTTAAGATCTCCGCAGCCTTTGATACTGACAAAGAAAAAATTGGCAAAGAAATACACGGCGTTCCGATTTTTGACTTTGCTGAAATTGAAAACAAGATAAAAGAACTAAATCCTGTAATCGCAATCTTGACGGTACCGTCTCAGCATGCTCAAGAAGTCACCGACAATTTGGTAAAGCTTGGAATAAAGGCAATTTGGAACTTCACAAATTTAAAGCTAAATGTTCCCGATTCAGTAAAAGTCCAAAAAGAAGACCTAAGCTCAGGCTATGCAATGCTTGGAGTTATGATAAACAACAAGAAATGGCATAACGGCTAATATGTCGAAGAACGAATATCAGGCAGAGCTTTTTAAAAATCGCATAATAAAACGATACAAACACTTACACAAATGGGCAAAGCGTGAAGAAGTTTTTGCATTCAGACTTTACGATAAGGATATTCCTGAAATTCCCCTCGCTGTAGATCTTTACTTTGAACATAATTCAAATGACTTGTATGCTGTTATGTTTTTATATAAAAGGCCCTACGAAAAAGACCTAGCCGAAGAACAGGAATGGCTCAACTTTATTGAAGAAGCTCTCTCGCAAGCCTTAGATATTCCAAAGTCGAGAATCTTTTTCAAGATGAGAGAAAAGCAAAAAGGACTGTCTCAGTATAAGAAAATTAATTCTGCAAAGACACAAATAATCGTAAAAGAAGGACAATCTTTATTTTTCGTAAATCTTAGCGACTACCTCGACACAGGTTTATTCCTCGACCATAGACCAAGCCGCTTAAAAATTTTTAAAGAAGCAAGAGAAAAAAGAGTTTTAAATCTATATGCATACACAGGAGCTTTCTCAATCCATGCATTGGCAGGAGGTGCAAAAAGCGTATGTTCAGTAGACTTGTCAAACACATACTTGAACATTGCACAAGAAAATCTAAAACTTAACAAACTGGACGAGAAAAAAGCAAGTTTTGAAAAAAGCTGTGTAATGAAGTTCTTAGAAAACAGCATAAGTAAAAAGAAAAAATGGGACTTAATCATCTGCGACCCACCAACATTTTCTAACTCAAAGCAGGCGGATACCTTCGATATAAACAAAGACTGGAAAAAATTATGCATGCTATGTCTAAAAGTTTTATCTGCTGACGGAACTTTATATTTTTCTTCCAATTCCTTAAAATTGAAATTTGATCCCGATGAGTTGAATAATGAATTCAATAGAAAACTTAAAATCGATGATATCAGCCTAAAAAGCATCCCTGAAGATTTCCGCAATAAAAAGATCCATAAGATGTGGAAAATAAATTTTCTAGAAGAAAAATAGTCACGAAAAAAATGATTTAGCTTTTCTAATATTCCAAACTATTCTTCAAGACTTTCTTTTCTAAATAAACGATAGAAGAGCAAAAGTAACTTAAACCAGAAAAATCTAAATATATTAAATAGGCGCAACGGATTTTTAAAAACTGAAAAAGCATAATCCAGACCCTTGTTGAAAAGAGCTTCTGATGGTCGCCTTTTAAATTTAGAAAAAATATCAATTAGCATCGCATCTCTAATAAAAATACCCGAATTGAATTTATCTCTATTTCTGTAAACCCATTTTCGTCCACCGGGAATACCCTTGCTAACTATAACAATGGAAGGTTCAGCCTTTTGAATCGCAGAAATAATATGAGGCTCCATTGACTTATGATAAAAGCCTGCAAACCTTCCTACTAATTTTATTCCGGTATAAGTACTTCGTACATTTTTTTCAGCTTTAAGCAGACTTTCTTGTCTGCCACCAAACAAGTACAAGCTCTTATAATGAGAATCAATGACATTTAGAAAACTTATTATTACAGAAAAGGGTTGTCGCCTTACAGGAACAGGCTTTTTCAAAAATTTCGCAGCACTAATCAAGCTCTTTGAAACAGGCAAGCATAAACCCGCGTTTAAAACCATTTGTCTAAACTCGTTGTTTCGTCTAGCTTTCAAAACATCCCAAACAGTCATAAAAATAACCTGCTGTGGTTTATCCCTTGAAAGCAAGTCCATCACTGTGTCTTCTATATCCTCTTCACGTAAGATGTCCAAAGGAACACCCAACAAGTCAATTCGTTTAGCAAGCATATTAATTCCCCCTTTTCAATATTACATAGTCTGCATAATAGCCTGAACCGCCGCAACAGAATAAATAGCAGCAGTTTCAGCTCGTAAAACATTGGTATCAAAATGCACCGGCTTAAATTCATTAGCCGTTAAAATTTTTTCTTCGTTCTGACTTATACCACCTTCACATCCTATGGCTAAAACCACAAGTTCAGGCTTTTCTTTTAAAACTGAAAGAAAACTCTTTTCTATTTTTTTTTCGGTCAACATTAAATAGGCAGTTTTTTTGTCTTTAGCATAGTTTTTCACATTATCCAAAGCATTCGATAAAGTTTCTGCCGAAAAAAGCTTTGTATCAATAAGAGAACCTGACTGTTGCCTAGCCTCTCTTATAATGCGCTGTTTTCTTTCAAACTGCCCCGAAGATTCCTTCTTCACTGTAGAAAATTCTCCAAGCACAGAGAATATCGCTGAAACACCGGCCTCAGTAACTTGTCGAACAGCCAAATCCATATGCTGACCTTTAATTAGCCATTGCATTAAAACAATTTCTACCCGCTGAGCAGGACTAGAATTTTTACAAGTATCAGAACTAAATTCCTCTTGCTCATCTAAAAGCTTCAAGTCAAGATACTTTTTCTTAGTATTTATTTCTACAACTTCTGCCAAAACAAGCTTGGAACCTTTTAGCAGCAAGCTTAATTTCTGCGCCTTTTTTACTCGCCGAACAGAAACAAGATAGTTATAATCTTTCTTCTCAAGCCTAATTTTTCCGTCTGAGTTTGGCTCCTGCGAAACAATAAGGTGTTTCATCTAATTTTTAGACTCAGCGTCCTGCTTAGCCTTATCTTCCTCTTGCATTTCCATCAAAGTTTTGGTCTTGGAGGCCAAGTCATTTACATTCTTTGTACGCAAAAGTTCAATAGCTTTTTGCAATTGCGGGTCATCATACAAGTCAACTACAGGGCTCGCATGAGAGCGATTATATTCAATTTTTATAAGTTTTAAAATTAACTTTGCACGAATATTATATTTTTTTTCTAATTTTTTAGCAAATTGCAACATTTCCGCACGCGAAAGCTTTTTCTTACTTCGTGTAAAGTCAGGAATTTCAGAAGTCTTTAAGAGCTTATTGGCCTGCTCTTCTTCCTTGGCTGTGAATTTTTCAGGAAGCACTTCTAAGTCAGGCATTATACCAATCTTATCGATATTTGCTCCACTTGGAGAATAATACTTTGCGATTGTATACTTCACCTCTTCTTTTTGTGTAAGACGCGTAATATCTTGAACAGAACCCTTTCCATAAGATCTTGTACCAACAATATAGGCCCTTTTGTAGTCTTTTAATGCACCAGCAACAATTTCTGAAGCACTGGCAGAACCTTGGTTTATCAGCACAACGATCGGCATGTCTTTGGGAGCCTTATCAATAAATCTTTTTACTCTCCGCTCAGAATTCGAACCGGGTACTCTACCCTTTGTAGAAACAACTACGCCTGAATCTAAAAATATACTTGAAACATTGACTGAACTTGTAATTAGTCCGCCGGGATTATTTCGTAAGTCAAAAATCAACTTTGTACAGCCCTTACTTTCCAAATCTTTAAGAGCCTCTGAAAGTCTTCTCGATGAATTTGGATTGAAAGAAATTAAACGAATATATGCAATGTCTTTTCCAATTTTTGCAGATTTTACAGTAGGAACCTCAATAATTGCCCTTGTAATAGTTACATCGAATTCCATATTCTTACCACGCAAGATTTTTATAGTAACATCAGTTCCTTCACGACCTCGCAGTTTATTAAGAACATCCTCCATTGTCATATCTTCTGTAGGCTCGCCTTCAATTTCAGTTATATAGTCACCTGACTGTAGGCCGGCTTTAAAACCCGGAGTATCTTCAATTGGGCTGGCAATTTCAACATAGGCAGGTCTTTCAGGAGTAGAAACAGGTTGCTTAGTAATATGAACACCTATACCACAGAATTTTCCTTCCGTAGTATCCTGCAAATCTTGTCCAAACATAGTGTCTGTGTATATATAGACAGTGTGCGGATCATCTAAGGTATTCAACATACCCTCCATAGCGCCTCTGTATAAAAGTTCAGAATCAACTTCATCTACATACTTTTCTTTTATAAGCTTATATACATACTCCAGCATCTTTATATTTCTATCATCTACAGATGAAGATTTGTTGTCATTTTCTTCAGCATCCGGATAAGCGGGAGCACTTTGCGGAATAAAAATTACCGCAACCAATAAAATTAATGCAAATATGGCTGTATTCAGCCAAGCAACTTTTTTACTCATTTTTAGTCCTTATATTAATTTTAAGATATTAATTTTTAAGCAAATTCTTTACCCATAGAATTTATAGCCTCGGCCATGTCCTTCAACGGGATTTGTTTCATAACAGCGCCTCTTTCCCAAGCAACTCTAGGCATACCGTATACTACGGAAGATGCTTCATCTTGGCCCAGTGTACGCGAGCCTTCAGCAAACATCTTGCAAAGGCCATTTGAACCGTCTTTTCCCATTCCTGTCATAATAATACCTAGTGCATTGTTCTTATATTCTTTAGCAACAGAATCAAACAAAACATCAGCACTGGGTCGGTGACCACTTTCGGGAGGTGTATCTAAAATTCGGGCAACTGACGCCAAAGAGCGCTTTTCTACGGTTAAGTGTCTTCCGCCGGGAGCAATAAGAATTCTACCCGGTTTTACAATATCACCGTCAGCAGCTTCCTTTACCTCTAGGGGGCATATTTTATTCAAGCTGTTAGCAAATTCTTCGGTGAAACCTGCCGGCATATGCTGAACGACCAAAATCGGCTGAGGTAAATCAGGATCAAGATCTACAAAAACATCGCGCAAAGCATTTGGTCCACCCGTTGAAATACCAATAGCTATTATTTCAAGCTTTCCCGGTTCTCTTACGGCTACCGGTTTTTCAGGCTTTTCAAAGTTCCTAGCTCTTGTTTGACTGGAAGAAACTACTATACTTTGTGGATCTACCCTATATTTTTCAGCCATACCCTTTGGCAATTCATGATTCTTATCTTCAAGCTTATACTTACGACCGTAAGCCAAAAGCATTTTTGCAAGAGTTTCTGAAACAGAATTTAAATCAGCTGATACAGAGCCTGATGGCTTGCTAAGAAAGTCTGACGCACCAAGTTCCAAACACTCAATAGTAACTTTCGCACCTTCTTTCGCAATACTCGATAAAATAACTACAGGAATATCTATATTTAATTTTTTTCTTTCTTTTAAGAATTCGATACCATTCATTTCAGGCATTTCTAAGTCCAAAACGATAATATCGGGATTAACCCGCTCCAATTTTTGAAGAGCAAAGCGACCATTCATAGCCTTGTCTGCAACTTTTAAACCGGGTGTAGCATCAACTATTCTGCCTATTAAACTACGCATAAGAGCAGAGTCATCAACTATTAAAACTCTAATGTCTTCCATAAACAACTCCAATCTTTATGTATTTTTCTTATAAAAACATGCCCAATCAGTTTTCATGAATTCAAACTTAGTTTCCATACCAAAAAGAGATTCGGAATGGCCGATGAACAAGTAAGCTTCCGGAGACATAGCTCTCCAAAATCTGTCTATAACATCCTTTTGAGCAGCTTCATCAAAGTAAATTATAACATTTCTACAGAAAACTATATCAAAGTCTGTATGTTTTGAATCATTTTTTAAATTATGATAGTCAAAATTGATCATACTCATAATTTCATTCTTTATCTGATAACCGTTATCAACCTTATCAAGATACATTTTTAAATAGTCATCAGGGATACCCGAAACCTTTGAATCCTGATAAAAACCGGTCTTTCCGACTAATAAACACTTCAAAGAAAGATCAGAAGCAATTATTTCAGCGCTAAAACCCGGTGGCAAATGTTTTTTCATCAACATGGCTATTGTATATGGTTCTTCACCTGTAGAACAACCGGCACTCCAGATTTTTATTTTATTCTTCCCCTTAGCACGCTTTGCTTTTACCAATTCAGGTATTACAAAATTCTCCATGGCTTCAAAATGAGGCATATTTCTAAAGAAACGAGTCAAATTAGTCGTAACTGAGTCTAAAAGATTCTTCTTTTCTTCAGCATTGCTTATAATTATATTATAATAGTCTTTTATCTTTTCCAGCTGCATTGAACGCAACTTTTCTTTTAAACGACTTTCTAGAATAGCACGATTTGTTGCAGAAAACGTAATTCCACTTTCTTTATAAATTAGCTCACTAAAAAGTTTAAATTCTTCATCTGTTAAAAAGTCTGCCATAGGTCATCTCCTCAGCAAATTATAAATATTTTACACAAATACAATAAGCCTTAGCCTAAATATACTACTTATTTTAGTTTTTATCAAGAGCACGAAACAAGTCTTTACTATATAATTACATAGTATACGGCTACATTGCCCTTGAAAAAAGCCATATTTTGTAGTATTATAAAATTACCCAAGGAGGTGTTTTATGTCTGAAGAGAAAAATGTAAATGAAAATAAGAATAAAACCAAAGAGGAAAAATCAAAAGTTTCTGAATTCTTTAAAGCAAATTTAAATTATTTTATCGCAATTATTATACTTTTGGTTTTTGTTATGTTTGGCTTCCTAAAAACAGGTAGAACTCTTGAAAACAGCATTTACGATACGCTACTTAAAATAAAACCCGAAGTAAATGAACGCAGTGATGTTTTGCTGTTAAATGTTGACGACTTTGCTATTGAACAAGTCGGTTCTTGGCCATGGTCAAGGGAGGTTCTAGCTAATGTTCTAATCCGATTAAAGGAAGAAGGTGGCAAGGCGGCCGTATTTGATATTGAGTATCTATCCGAGGGTAGAACAGGAGCGAACAACGACTTTGTTGAAAATGAACTGCCAAAAGAATATAAAGCCGTTCAAAACGAACTTAGTGATTATATAAGTGAATTTTCAGGAGCAATAAGCTCAAAAAACATCCCGCTGTCAGAAGTAGATTCCGTTGCTTCGGATATGTCAAACTACTTTGGCACTAGAATAGACGAACTATCCCAATCTATACAGAATAATGTTTTCCGAGATAACGATGCTTACATGGGAGAGGCCGTTCGCTTTTTTGAAAACGCTTTTCTTACAATCAACGCTGTAGATATAAACCTAAATACCGAAGCCAAAGAACTAAAAGACTTTGCCTATAAAAAACTACTCTTCAACAATATTGAAGATCCGGAAAAACTCTTCACTACAGAAACCTTGGCAAACAGAAAAAAAGCTGATGAAGACTACGGAATGGCTCCGGCAATTATGCCTATCATCAAGAACGCAAGAGGTGCAGGCTTTCCAAATGTTGTTATCGACGAAGACGGTGTAAGACGAAGAATATCTCTTTTTTCAGAATACAAAGGCAAATACATAGGACAACTAGTTTTCGCACCAATTTTAACTATATTGGAACCTGAAAAAGTCATCCGTAAAAAACAGTCAGTCACTTTGAAAAATGCAAAAGATCCTAGCGATTTCACAAAACGAAAAGACATAAACATTCCTCTTGACGAAAATGGTTGTCTTCTAATCAACTGGCTCAAAAAACCATTTGCTGATGCAGACCATCCCGAAAAAGGCAGTTTCAAAAGCTTATCTGTATATGCATTAACTTACGCTGATATTATAGAAAAGAATTTGATTAAACTTCTAGATTCAATAGCTGAACTACAGATTGGAACAGCCGAAGGTTATTTATCTTATTACAATGCAGCTCTATTTTTAAAGGATGAATACGCCGAGCTAAGCCAATGGAAACAAGAATTATTAAAGGGCGAAAAGAAAGACTTTGAGGAATACTTCAAGACAAGAAAATCATTCTTTGCAGACTACAACGAATTCTTGAAAGCAGACTTCGATGAGGAAATTCATAAACTGTTTAAGCAAATCAAAGACACAACAGCCAGCAGTGATTATGATGAAATTGATGCACTTGTAACCCAGCTATTTACAGATGCAAGAAATGACTACAAGCTATATAAAGATCACATCGACTACATTAAACCTTTCTGTAATGATGCATTTGCCGTAATTGGATACAGCGGTGTTGGAACTTCAGATTTAGGTGTAAACCCATTTTGGAAATCATATCCAAATGTTGGTACGCACGCAAATATTTACAACACCATCATGAATGAAAAATTTATTACACCACTTCCACGATGGGTATCAATTTTAACAGCCTTTGTTTTAGCAATGCTTTGCGCCTTTGGCTTGAAAAAAACTGAAAAAAGTTATAAAAAGATACTCTTCGGCATTTTACTGCTTATCGGAATTTTACTTGTAGCAAGCTTATTATTTGTCTTTGGAAGAATTTATTTGCAATTGTTCGTAATAATTGCAACTTTAGTATTCAGTTTTGTAATCATCTTGTTCCTCAACTTCGTACTAACGGAAAAGGAAAAAAGTTTCTTGAAAAAAGCCTTTGGTGTATACCTTTCCGACGACGTTGTAAATGAAATCGTTGCCGATCCTGAAAAACTTGCTCTCGGTGGTAAAAACAAGCGAATTACAGCCCTATTCACCGATATTAAATCTTTCTCTACACTTTCTGAAAAAATCACTCCGGAACACCTTGTTTCTGTATTGAATGTATATCTAACACAGATGAGTGACTTGATTCTTGTAGAAAAGGGTACAATAGACAAATATATAGGTGACGCTATAGTTTCTTTCTTCGGAGCACCAATCGACCTTCCTGATCATGCTTACAGAGCCTGTCTTGCCGCAATCCGAATGAAGCAAGCAGAGAAGAAACTAAATGAAGAGCTTTACGATTCAGGACAGATTCCTATGCCAATACTTACCCGTATCGGTATTAACACAGGAGAAATGGTTGTAGGAAACATGGGTACCGAGAAAAAAATGAACTATACGATTATGGGTAATGATGTAAACCTTGCAGCTCGTTTGGAAGGTGTAAATAAAAAATACGGAACTTGGATTCTGGTTTCTGAATCAACTTGGAACGATACAAACGGAGCCTTTGTTGGTCGCCGTCTTGACAGAGTAAGAGTTGTCGGTATAAACACTCCGGTACAGCTCTACAATGTTATGGCTGTGAAGGAAGAAGCTCCTGAAGAAATGATAAAACTCGTTGAAGTTTTTGAAAAGGGAATTTCGAAGTATCGAGAAAAGAAATACGAAGAAGCCCTAGTATTCTTTGAGGAAGCTCTTAGCATACAGCCTGATGACGAACCTGCAAAAATGTATGTAGACCGAATGAAGAGCTTATTAGCAGATAGAAATTCTGCAAAAGCTCACGACGATGTTGTAAATATGACTTCAAAATAGGGTGGCGAATTAGAGCGTTAGCTAATTGCCAAGAAATAAAAATTTAAGTATAATCCGCTTGATTTTACTTAATATATGCTGAGGTAAAAATGAAACGAAAGCTAAAAGAAATTTCATTGATTACACTAGGAGCTTTGATGGTAGCTGTGGGAATTCACTTTTTCCTACTACCATCTAAATTCACTCTAGGTGGGGCAACCGGAATGGCATTAATACTTTCTAAGTTCATACCACTTTCGGTTGGGGCTTTGTTAATGATTCTAAACATAGCCTTGTTTATTTTAGGTTTTATTGTCATTGGAAACAAATTTGGAGTAAAAACCGTATGCACAGCCTTAGGTTTATCGGCCGTAGTCTGGTTGCTTGAACTCTTTGTTCCAATACAAGCCCCCTTAGTCGAGGACAAGTTTTTACAACTTATAATCGCTGTTTTGCTTTATGGTGGAGGAATAGGCATAGTTTTAAACTCATACGCCTCAACAGGTGGAAGTGATATCCCCGCAATGATTATGCAAAAATATCTTGGCTTGGATTTAGGCAAGGGTTGCTTAATAGTCGACTTTATAGTCACCATTTTTGTCGGTATAAATTTCGGTAGCGAGGTCGCCTTTTATTCACTGGTCGGAGTTATTATCAACGGACTGGTAATAGACGCAACAATAAACGGCTTAAACACAAGTAAGTCCTGCATAATAAACACACAAAATCCCGAGTCAATTTCTGACTTTATAGTAAGCCTCGGACGCTCGGCAAATGTTTACAAGGCTATGGGCGCTTACACAAAACAAGAGCGCTACGTAATCCAAACAGTTATGTCACGCAGAGACTTCGTGAGACTAAAAAAATATTTATCTGAAAACGAAGCAAATGCATTCATGGTCGTAACACCTGCAACTTCGGTCTTTGGATGGCAATGGAAACATATTTCCGAATAGAATAAAATAGAATAAATTTTCAAATGCAAAAAGGAGGCATTTTATGAAAAAACAGAACTTATTTAGGCGCATAGCTATCTTGTTATTACCACTATTTTTGTCAATAGTTTTTTTATCTTGTAGTCAAGGTGGAAATAACAATATAGACGGAGAATCAGAAGAATATACAGAATTAGAATCAAAATTTAAAGATGTAAGTTGGTTCGACCTTGAGGATCATTTAAAAGATGCTCCTAGCGATGAAATTTTATACATTAGGGTAACAGACTTAGATACAGGGGATATAGATACATTCACCGAAAATCATGCAAGCTATCTTGGACAAACAATAAAAGATGGCGGTAAGAAAATTTTCTTGGCACTCAAAGCAAAAAAAGGTGAAACTATAACTTTTATACATGAATATGCATTTTATGAAGTTGAGAACCTTGTAGGAATACAAATACCTAAAACTGTAGTAGAAATTAGAAAAGCTGCATTTAAAGCCTGTCCCGACTTAGAAGAAGTTAGTTTACCAAAGGGACTTACAACAATCAAAGAAGAAGTATTTAGCAATTGCGCTGTATTAACAAAGATTAAACTTCCGGAAAATGTGAAAAAAATTGAAGATGAAACCTTCAACGAATGCGTAGCATTACAAAACGTTGAACTTCACAAAGAGATTGAATCAATTGGCACATCAGCCTTTTCTGGATGTAAGGCCCTTAAGCAAATTGATTTTTCGAAATGCAAAAAGCTGACTGTGCTTAAGAATAACACATTCCAAAACTGTGGATTAACAAGTCTTACACTACCTGAACAGCTTGTAGAACTTTCAAACTATGTCTTTGCGGACTGCGCAGAATTAAGTGAAGTAGATTTTTCAAATTGTAAGAACCTTAATAAAATTTCCGAGCGAGTTTTTAATAAAAGCAACAAACTCAAAAACATTGATCTTTCAAAATGTACAGCTCTTACAGAAATTGGAAAATCTGCATTTGAAGAGTCTGAATTCTTAACCGGTATTTCCTTTCCGGAAAATCTCAAGACAATTGGAGAAAATGCGTTTCTAAAATCAGGACTAGAAAGCATTGATATGCCGAAAGATCTCAAAACAATAAGAACTAGAGCTTTTCAGGAGTGTAAAAACTTAAAAAATATAAATTTTTCCAAATGTAGTAATCTAGAAATCATAGAAACATTTGGATTTTCTAGCTGTATAGCCTTAAGCGAAATTAATTTGGCAAATTGCAGAAACTTGACCACATTAGAAAGAGGCGCTTTTCAAAGCTGTAAAAATGTAACGAAGTTAGATTTATCGAATTGCGAAAAACTAAGAGAAATAGGAAATGGTTGTTTTTCTCAAACTTATCCAAAAGTTACCAGCATAAATCTATCAAATTGCAAAGAGCTTACAAGTATAACAGATAATCTACCAAGGCCACATCTGACTTTAGAAGAAATGAACCTTTCCGGTTGTACCAAAATAACTTCTGTGTATTTTGGAGGGTATAGAAAATTAGCAAAATTGACATTGCCAAAAACACTTACAAAAATTGAAGAAGAAGATTTCATTAATTGTGACAATTTGGACCTAAAGCTACCTGCAAGTATTACGGAAATAGAGGAAGGAGCCTTTGCCTTCCAAGGTAGTACAGCATTCTGTAAAACCGTTAATATTCCTGAATCAGATAAAACCGGTACGCCTCCAAACAGATTAAAAAATTTAGTAATAGCTTCAAACTATCCTGAAGATAGAATTGGCTATTATAAGGAATAAAATACAAAACTATGATACTTTTTGTAGGCTTTGTTTGTTTGTAAAAAGTAAATATATAAGAAATAAAACAGGAGAAATTAAATGAAGAAAATTAATTTAAAGATGACAACAATTGTCCTAGTGGGATTTATTTGTTTATTGGGAATTACAAGCTGTGGAACACTTCCGACAGAGGAAAGCGTAGATCCAAATTTAACACCAATCGAAATTAAACAGTTAGCCCAAGAAGAAATGGACAAGGGTTCTAAGCGTAACGCATTGGCATATTATGAAATACTGCTTAATCGCTACGGTTCAGATATGTCTGTTCGCTCTGCAGCTGAATTTGAGATTGCCCATATATATATTAAGCAAAAAAAATGGGAAGATGCAAATGCACTACTAAAAAAGATCATCACACGATACGAATCTGCAGGCGGAGCAGGCCTTGTTCCCAAGTACTATGTACTTGCAAAAAAAGATTACGCAAAGACTCAAGAGCATGTTAGCAAAGAAATCACAGAAGAAGAAAGCTTGACAGAAAAAGAAAGTCCAAAAGAAGAGGAAAGCAAAGAAAATCCCACAGAAGAAAAAAACAAGCTAACACCTGGCGAAACAGAACCTGCAGGCAAGTAAAAATAATTTTATAAAACCTGCTAAAAAACCTGCAAGAATCAAAAAGATTTTTGCAGGTTTTTCTTTTTTACAGGTTTTCTTTAGCGTATATTTAAGCAATATTTAACCGTATACTTATCTTATCTTATCTAAACTAAACTTAACTTAACTGATTCTTGCTTCTATCCAAGCAAATATATCGTTAATAACTTCTTCCTTATTTATTTCGTTTAGAATTTCATGTCTGGCACCTTCATAAAGCTTTATCTGAACATCTTGTAAAGAATTTTTTTTGTATATTTCAAAAAGTTTTTTCAAAGTTTTCCCGTTATTTGAAACAGGATCGGCATCTCCCGAAAGCATAAGCACAGGAAACTTTTCAGGAATTCTAGCCATTTCCTTTGCACTGTGAGTCTTTTTTAAACCGCGCATTAAATCCTGATAAAAACCGCTTGTACAAGAAAAGCCACAAAATTCATCATCAATGTATTTCTGCACTTCGGCCTCATCACGAGAAAGCCAATCGTATTCAGTCTTATGATTTTCTATGCTGTCATTAAAAGAACCAAAACTCATCTTATCCAACAAGGCAGAATACTTTCTTCTACCTGAAAATAAACAGATAGTATTCACTATAAGCCGGCCAAAAGCCAAGGCAGGATTAGGCCCTGCTGAACCACTTAATATACAGCCGGAAACTGTATCACTGTAATTCTCAATATAATTCTGACTAATAAAAGAGCCAAAAGAATGCCCCAAAATCATTATCGGAATATTGGGATAGCCCTTATGAATCTCAGTTATCAGTTCTTTCTGATCTTCCACTACCCTAAAAAAACCGTCTTTATCTGCAAGATAACCTAAGTCAGACTTAGAGCGAGCAGTTTTACCATGACCTCTATGATCTGAACTAAAGACAGCAAAACCCAAATCGCAGGCCTTTTTCGCAAAACTTTCATAACGCAAAGCATGCTCCGCCATTCCATGCACAATCAAAATTACAGCTCTCGGACTACTTACCGGCATCCACTCATAACGAGCAATCGAAACCCCGTCACTCATTACTTGATAAACAGTTTCCATATAAATCCCCCTATAAGCTGTATTATACAGCAAGTACTGAATCCTGTCAACTTTTTTTGAAAATTCAAGTAAGTTTCACTAATTGAAACTATAAGTTTTTTATGATAGAATAATATTTCGTAAATTTTACATAAAGAGGAAAAAATGCTTTCATCCATATTTAATACACTGGGTTTTGTTGTTAGAATTTATTCTTACCTTTGTATAGCTTATATTTTAATGTCATGGCTAAATCCAAACCGAGGCGGATTTTTAGATGAAGCCTGCGGTCCATATCTGAATTGGTTCAGAAGATTTAGATTTACTCAAATAGGCATGCTCGACTTCTCACCAATTTTAGCTCTTGGCGCTCTATCTTTACTCTCACAGGTATTCTATCAAATCGGAGCCACACAGACATTTTCAATTTTAGGCATAATTTTGTCTTTAGTACACATAATATGGTCCTTTTTCGCTTTTATATTGAATTTTATAATCATAATACTAATAATACGCTTGATATTAGACTTTTCAAGCACTTACAGAAACGGAAATTTTACGGCTATGTTAGATAGATTTTTATCACCGGTTTTCGTAAAAGTTCACCACCTTTTTGGCGGACAATTTATGAGTATACGAAAGCAAATACTGATATGCTTAGTAGCAGTTCTAATTATCCGTATTTTACTGGGAGCATTGATAGGTTCAGCACTACTATTATTTGAGTCACTTACAGTACTATAATAAAAAGACATAAGACTTTAACAATACATCACAAAGAGCTAAATTCGATAATTTTTAGCGTAAGAATGTATATTATTTTTTGTTTTTTGTCAAGACATAATTGACTAAAATCTTTATTTTTGTATAATGGTAGGAACGGAAATTTTATGAAAAAACCAGTATTTACAAAGCTATCTGTTGCGTTAAATTTTCTCAAAGAAGCTGAATTGGAAAAAGCACAAGCAGAATTAGAGCGACTTTTAAAGGATAATCTAGAAAGTAAAGAAATAGAATATGCTTTAAAAGGTGTAGAATATTGGTTACTTAGACTTGAAAAGGCAAAACAAGCAATAACGCCTTTGGAACAAGGCGAGTATATGATTTCACAATGGAAATTTTTTCTGGCTTACATAGAAAAGCAGGGAGAAATTAGGGAATCAATTATATATGCATTAAAAAGAGCCGTATTTATTATAGCTCTTGACTTTTATGCAGCATTATTCAAGGAAGATACGGAGCTTACAGAGGCTGAACCATACAGAAAGATTGGATTATGCTGGAAGACACTGGGTGATTACGATAAAGCACTTGAGTGCCTGAAATATGCATACAAGCTTGATAAAACAGATGCAGCCATAGTTGCTGAATTGGCTGATTGCTACGCTTGTTATGGAGAAATAAAACTTGCAAAGGCATTTTTCCGAGAGGCATTTTTTATCAATCCGGGAAGAATTGAATTGCAATTTTTAGAGTCTGAAATCATCCTAAGACTTATTCAGCGAATAAGAGAATTAGGAATTGAAGAAGAACTAATTTGTGAATGGGTTCCGATTTATGGTCTTTTAGATGGCGTTTTAAACGTAAAAAGAGAACTTAAATCGGTTGAGTTTGGTCAGTTAAAACAAAAAATATTTTTGCTGGACTGTGAACTCAAAGAAAAAAACGGTATACAGAAAGATAAACTGGTACCTAGATTAATAAACTATTATTTTTGGCTTATTGACCATTATGTAAGCATAAATGAAGATAAGACAAAAATAGA